>Ga0307987_1000841_pt1 | contig 17617 bp, 15 predicted proteins | sample EllFjometagen181_FD_203157 | JGI IMG/M metagenome (GOLD analysis project Ga0307987, IMG submission 203157) | Marine microbial communities from Ellis Fjord, Antarctic Ocean - #181 | ecosystem: Environmental > Aquatic > Marine > Unclassified | place: Southern Ocean | collected 2014-10-08
GGCTGTCCGCCTCCTGCAGACGCCATCTGGGCCGCGCTCGTGGCCCTGCTGTCTGACAAGCCCATCGAGCTGCCCTACGGGCTGCTCCGCTACGACTGATCGAGGAACACCATGACGACCACACAGACAGGACAACGCCGCCTCGTCATCGAGCCGGTCACCCGGGTCGAAGGACACGGGAAGGTCACCATCATGCTGGACGAGCAGGACCAGGTCACTCAGGCCCGCCTGCACATCGTCGAGTTCCGCGGCTTCGAGCGCTACGTGCAGGGCCGCCCCTACTGGGAGATGCCGGTGCTCGTGCAGCGTCTCTGCGGCATCTGCCCCGTCAGCCATCACCTGGCCGCCGCCAAGGCGCTGGACATGGTGGTGGGCGTGGACGAGCTCACCGCCACCGGCGAGAAGATGCGCCGGCTGATGCACTACGGCCAGACCTTCCAGTCCCACGCCCTACACTTCTTCCACCTGGTCTCCCCGGACCTGCTGTTCGGCTTCGACGCTGATCCCGCTGTGCGCAACGTCATCGGCGTGGCCACCGACCCCCGCTTCCAGGAACTGGCGGTGCGCGGCGTGCTGATGCGCAAGTACGGCCAGGAGGTCATCCAGGCCACGTCCGGCAAGAAGATCCACGGCACCGGCGCCATCCCCGGTGGCATCAACCGCCACCTGGACCCCGAGCGCAAGGCCCACTTCCTGGCTGGCATCGACCAGATGGTGGAGTGGTCCGAGCAGACCCTGGACCTGTGCAAGGGCTACACCCGCGACCACCTCGAAGAGCTGGCTGGCTTCGGCACCGTGCCCATGTCCAGCATGAGCATCGTGCGCGAGGACGGCTGCTTCGACCTGTACGACGGCAACCTGCGCTGCATCGATGTCGATGGCAACATCATCTTCGATCAGGTCAAGCCCGAGGACTACCACACGGTCATCGCCGAAGAGGTCAAGTCCTGGTCCTACATGAAGTTCCCCTTCATCAAGGCCCTGGGGCCCGAGAAGGGCTGGTACCGCGTGGGTCCGCTGGCTCGCATGAACACCTGCACCTACATCGACACGCCCCTGGCCGAAGCCGCCCGGGTCGAGTTCATGGAAGAGCTGGGTGGCGGCAAGCCGGTACAGGTGTGCATGGCCTACCACTGGGCCCGCATGATCGAGACCCTGCACGCGGCAGAGAAGATGCGCGAGCTGCTCAACGACCCCGACCTCATGTCGGGCGAGCGTGTGGCCACCGGCACCCGTCGCGGCACCGGCGTGGGCATCATCGAGGCGCCCCGCGGCACCCTGATCCACCACTACGATGTGGCCGATGATGACACCATCGCCATGGCCAACCTCATCGTCTCCACCACGCACAACAACGAGCCCATGAACCGCTCGGTGACCAAGGTGGCGGTAGATGAACTGAGCGGCAAGGAGATCACCGAGGGTCTGCTGAACCGGGTGGAGATCGCCATCCGCGCCTACGACCCGTGCCTGTCATGCGCCACCCACGCGGTGGGCCGGATGCCCCTCGAGATCAGCCTGTACGACGCCGAGGGAAAGCTCCTCGACCAGAAGGCCACCTAGCGGCGGGCTGCCATGCGCATCCTGCTACTGGCCTGGGGAAACCCGGCCCGTCAAGATGACGGGCTGGGGCCCGCGCTGGCCGCGGTCCTCGAAGGCCAGGACCTCCCTGGCGTGACCCTCTCTTGCGACTACCAGCTGCAGGTGGAAGACGCCTGCGCCATCTCGGAGCACGAGGTGGTGGTGTTCGTGGACGCCAGCCTCGATGGCCCCGAGCCCTTCGAGTTCGTCCCGGTCGAGCCCAGGCAGCAGGTGAGCTTTTCGAGCCACAGCGTCGCCACCGACGCCCTGCTGGGTTTGAGTGAGCGCTGCTTCGGACGCCGGGTTCCCGGTTGGCTGCTGGCCATTCGGGGCTACGCGTTCGAGCCCTTCGTGGAGACCCTGACGCCCCAGGCCCAGATCAACCTCGAGGCTGCCCTCGCGTTCCTCGCTCCTCGACTCTCCGGCGCGGTGCCCCTTGCCCCCGCCGACACCGAGCGACCATAATCGCCTCACCATGACTACCGAAGATCCAGCCATCGCCCTGTTCGCAGACACCCTCGACACCCAGCCGGGTGACGGAGGCGCCGATGGCCACGTGGACCCGGAGACCGCCAAGGAACTCCGAGACGAGCTGATGAAGCTGGCGGTCATCGCCGCCCACCAGCTCAAGTCTCCCCTCAACTCCATCCAGACCAGCCTCAACCTGCTCATGGGTGGCTTCGTCGGACCCATCCCGGCCAACCAGCGCGAGCTGCTCGACCACGCCAACCAGAGCGCGATGCGGGGCAGCAATCTGGTGTCGGACCTTCTCCGCCTCCGGGGCCTCGACGTGTTGAGCGCAGACGACCTGGTGCCGGTCAACCTGACGGACACCCTGCGCACCGCCATCGAGCGTGTGCGCGACGCGTCGGACGCCAAGGACATCGAACTATCGGAGCTCATCGAGCTCGAGGACCACGCCCTGGGTTGGGTCCGGGCCGAGCCGAGCGTGGTGCAGGAGATCCTGTTCGTCCTGCTCGACAACGCGGTCAAGTACACGCCCAACTCCGGGCGGGTCAAGGTGCGCATCTACGCCCCCGACGCCCCATGGCAGCTGCCCGAGTGCGGGGGCGCGGACCCCAAGGTGCACTGCACCCAGATAGCCTGCGAGGTCACCGACACCGGCATCGGCATCCCCCCTGCGGCCTGGGCCGAGATGTTCACGGAGTTCTACCGCGCTCCCAACGCCCGTCGCTCGAGCCGCGAGGGCACAGGCCTGGGGCTGGCCTTCGCCGCGCGCGCCGTCCGGCTGATGAACGGCCGCCTGCGGCTCGAGCCGTCAGCCATGGGCGGCACCCAGGCCTCCATGGTGCTCCCCTGCTCCCCGCCCGACCACAAGGCTCTGGGCGCCACGCCCAAGTCTCGTCGGATCTCCCAGCGGGTGGTGGTGGTGGGAGGCGTGTCCGCCGGCGCCAAGGCCGCGGCGCGCATCGCCAGGCTCGACCCCGACGCCGAGGTCACCGTGGTCGAGAAGGGGCAGTTTCTGTCCTACGCCGGCTGCGGCTTGCCCTACTACATCTCCGGCACCGTCCAGGAACAGCGCGCTCTGCTGTCATCTCCCCTGGGGGATGTGCGGGATTCGTCCTTCTTCCACGCCCTCAAGAGCGTCCGCACCTTGGACCAGACCGAGGCCACGACCATCGACCGCGCCCAGCGCAAGGTCCGCATCCGCCGTCTCACCGACGGCCGTGAGTCCGACCTCAGCTACGACCACCTGGTGGTGGCCACGGGCGCCCGCGCGGCGATCCCCAACATCCCGGGCACCGAGCTCGACGGGGTCTACACGCTGCACGGCGTCGAAGACGCAGAGGCCATCCGGGGGCGCCTCCGGGACCCGGAAGCCAAAGAGGTGGTCATCGTCGGTGGAGGCGTCCTGGGGTGCCAGATCACCGAGGCCATAGCGCTACAGGGCTCGCGCATCAGCCTGGTCGAAGAACAGCCGTCCATCCTGGGCATCGTCGATCCCGAGATGGCCGCCCACGTCCAGAAGCACGCGGCACGTCGCGGGGTCCGGGTACACACGGGCTGCGCCGCCATCGCGCTCGAGGGCAAAGGCCGCATCGAGCGCGTACGCCTGGCAAACGGTGAAACGCTACCCTGCGACTTCGCGATCCTGGCCACCGGGGTCCAACCCCGAGTAGACCTGGCGGCCCGTGCCGGTCTCGAGCTGGGCAGCACCGGCGCGGTCAAGGTGGACGAGCACCAGTGCAGCTCCGACCCACACATCTACGTCGTGGGCGACTGCGCAGAGAGCCGCAACCTCATCACGGGCGAGCCCACCTGGGCCCCCACCGGTTCCAGCGCCACCCGCGAAGGTCGCGTCGCCGCCAGCAACATCTGTGGACGTAAGCAGCGCTCTCCGGGCGTGGTCGGCAGCAGGATCCTCAAGGTCTTCGACTGGACCGTGGCCACCACGGGGCTCTCGGTCACCGAGGCGCACGCAGCGGGCTACGACCCCGTCACCTCCTTGATCGTCGGCCCGGATCACGCGCACTACCTACCCACCTCCCAGCCCATCCTGCTCAAGCTGGTGGCCGACCGGGAAAGCCGCAAGGTCTTGGGTCTGCAGGGCATCGGACCGGGCGAGGTCGCCAAGCGCATCGACATCGTGGCCACCGCGCTGTCCGCCGGCCTGGATCTGGACCAGCTCGCCGAGCTGGACCTGGCCTACGCACCGCCCTACTCCCTGGCCCTCGACAACGTGCTCACCGCCGCCAACGTGCTGCGCAACAAGCTCGACGGCCTCTTCGAGGGCATCACGCCCCAAGAGCTCCTGGCTCTGCTGGGCGCCGAACCGCAGCCGGTGCTGCTCGACGTGCGCCTGCACAGCGAGTACAGCCGCGTGCGCTTGCCCGGCAGCCTGCACATTCCTCTCGGCGCTCTGCGGGGGCGCCTCCACGAGATCCCTCGGGATCTCCCCATCGTCACCATTGGCAAGATCGGCCTGCGCGCCTACGAGGCGGCCCTCGCGTTGGAGCACCACGGCTTCCGCGGCGTCCGCGTCCTGGACGGCGGGCTCGACGCTTGGCCCTTCGAGCTGGAACAGCTCTAGAACATTCCCACGGAGAAACCATGTCCGAGCGCAAGAAGATCCTGGTCGTAGACGACGATCCCACCATCTGCCTGGTCTGCCGCACTGTGCTGGAGTCGGGTGGCTATCAGGTGTTCACCGCCTCCACCGCGACCGAGGGCCTCAGCCTGGCCGCCTCGGCCGAGCCCGACCTGGTGGTCCTGGACATCATGATGGAAGAGGTGGACTCCGGCTTCCAGGTTGCGAAGAAGCTGCAGGTGTCCCGGCCGGATCTCCCCATCCTGATGCTGTCCTCCATCGCGGGAGCCTCGTCCCAGGTGTTCGACACCTCATCACTCCCCGTGAAGCAGCTCGTGGACAAGCCCATCCAGCCCGATGTGCTGCTGCGCAAGGTGCAGCTGCTGCTCGGCTAGGACGCTTGCCAACAGCCCCTCGCGCCCGGTAGAACCAGGCAGACCGTGCGGCTTTTCGCCGCTCAGTATCGAGGGGTGTGTGCGTGCGTCAGGACCCACTACGCCAAGCCTTGAAGCGCGCGAGCTTCTTTCAGGGCGTCGGTTCCGAGGAGCTCCACCTGCTTCAGGCCACCATGCGCCGACGCAGGCTCGAGCACGGTGAGTTCCTGTTCCGGGAAGGCGACCACGGCGACTCCATGGCCCTACTCGCACACGGTCGCCTGGGCGTGCGTGTCCGCAACCAACAGGGCATCGCCGAGCAGATCGACACCATCGAGCCGGGTGACGTGGTGGGCGAGATGGCCTGCATCGATCCCGCCCCGCGCTCGGCCAGCATCCTGGGCCTCGAGCGCTCCCTGATCTACGAGCTGGACCGTCACCTGCTCGCCTACCTACGCCGCGAGGCGCCCAGCCTGGTAGCGGCGGTGGTTGGTTCGGTGATCAGCCAGCTCACCGAGCGCCTGCGGTCCGCCACCCTGCGCATCGAAGAGGAACTCCACCGCCTCGCCGGTGGCGCAGAGCCCAGCCCCGCGCCACTGCCCCGCATGGCCTCTGGACCGAAGCCCCGCAGGCACCGCGGCGAACTGCATCTGGTGGACGTGGAGCCCCTACGAGGCCTGAGCGAGCGAGACCTGGCCCGCCTGTCCTCCGTCGCCCCGGCCAGGGTGTGGGACGACCGCGCTCTGCTCTGCCACGAAGGCGACCGCGGAGCATCCTGCTTCTTCATCGTCGAGGGGGACGTGGACGTGGTCAAGACCATGCGCGGTAAACGTCGACGCCTCGCGACCCTCTCCCAGGGCTCGCTGGTGGGCCAGGCCGCCCTCATCGCCCACGCCCCGCGCTCCGCCAGCCTCCGGGCTCGCGGTACCGTCATCGCCTTCGAGCTAGACCGCGCCACCTACGAGCGGCTGCTCTCCCAGGCCAATCCTCTGGCCCTACGCTTCCAGGAAGAGATCGCCATCTCGGGAATCCGGCAACTGCGGGGGGCCAATGCTCGCCTGGTCCAGGTTCTGAGCAAGGGCCCCTGCGCCAACGCCAGCGCTGCGACCGCGCCGGCGCCTGCGCGGCCCGCCCGTGGCGAGGATCCCCTCACCTTCGTTCAGGCCTCCCTTGGCGAGTGGGGCATGACGGTCGAAGACCTCGATGAGATCGAGTTGGTGACCCCAGAGGGTCTCGCCACAGCCAGCGAAGCCGCAGCCCGCCGTCGGCACTGAGAGCGGCCGAATTGGGGACGTCCCGACTTGTCACATTCGTCTATGGGCAAGGGTTTTGTGAGCTACGCCGCATCGGGCTGGCATCGCACGAGCCAGACTCATGTTTCGGAGTCATATCTCCTTGGAACAAGACAACGTGGAGCGAATATGCTGCGACGCCAACAAGGCCACCGTGTGTGGGAAGACAGCGCGGGACTGCTGCGCACTGTCTCGCACCCCGTCCGACTCTGCGTCTTGGACGTCCTACGTGCTGGACCCAAGAGCGTCGCCGACATCAACGCGGTGGTGGACGTGGTTCAGCCGAACCTCAGCCAGCACCTCGCCGTGCTGCGGGAAGCCGGCCTCGTCGCCTCCCACGCCGACGGTCCGCGCAGGCTGTACTACCTGCTGCAGCCCAGCTTCGTGGAAGACCTGCTGGGGCTCCTGGTCCAGGAGCATCCCAGCCAGCAGCTCGCGCGGTCCGAGGTGGTCGCCGCCGTCAACGGCGCGGCCTAGCTCGAGCTCTCGGGCGCCTCGAACCCCGGCGGACAAACCGCCGTGACGCCGAGCCGCTCGGCCTCAGCCATCACCGCGAGGATCGCCGACATCCCATCGGTGGGTCCCACGAGCTGCAGCCCCACCGGCAGCCCCTCGACCGTCCCCGCAGGCATCGATGCCGCGGGGAGGCCGCACAGGTTGGCGGTGAAGGTCGTCGCGCACAGGGCGTGGTTGTCTCGCTCGTTCAGCAGGTATCCCCCAGGCGGCGTGGCCCCGTACAGAGGCGCCGGGCCGAGGGTGCTGGGTAGCGCCAGGAGATCCACCGCCTCGAAGAGCACCGCGATCTCAGAGGCCAGGGCACCTCGCAGGCGCGGGATGTCGCCGGGCGAGGGCCAAGGCCCCCGACGCAGGGCTCTCAGCGAACGCGCGGCCTGAGGCCCGAGTTGTCCCAGGCGCTCGGCGCCGTCCAGCGCCAGGCCCCCCTCGGCCAAGACCACCGCCACGCCAAGGGATCGAGACGAGGCCAGCCGAGGGGCATGCACCGTGGTGAGCACGGCGCCGCATGCCTCCAGCTCCGTTAGGAGGGCGCGCCCCCGAGCGGCGGTGGCAGCCTCGGCCATGCTCCAGGCCTGGGCGGGTATGCCGACGCGACAGCCCGCCACCCCTCGCCCCAGCGAATCAAAGGAGACAGGGTGGCCAAGGGCGACCAGGAGCGTGGCGAGATCAGCGCTGCAGCGCGCGATGGGGCCGTTGGCCGTGAGGCTACCCCGGCCGAAGAGATCGCCCCGAAACCGCCTGGGGTCCGCGGCCGGCTTGGCGGCGAACAGCCCCAGCAGCGCAGCGGGTATGCGCAGGGAACCACCCGCGTCGGAGCCCAACGCTGCAGGGACGAGCCCGAGCGACACCGCCACCCCCGCGCCGGTGGATGATCCACCCGCGCCCCGTGAGGGGTCGAGGGTGTGCAGGGGCATCCGCACATGCTCCGAGCGCCCCACCGGGCAGAGTCCCCACTCGGTGCACCGGGTCTTGCCCGGCACAACGACGCCCTGCTCCTCGAGCTGACCGATGAGCTCACCATCGCCAGACGCGGGCTCCACCCGGGTGCGCACGCCCGCACGGGTGGGCAGACCCGCCACGTCGTGCTGATCCTTGAGGGGCACGGGCACGCCGTCCAGGGGCCCCAGCGGGGTTCCCTGGCGCCAGCGACGGGTGGATGCGTCCGCAGCTTCCCAGGCCCGGTTCAGGCAGAGGTCCGAGAACGGACCACCGTCGGCCCGACCATCATCCTCGAGCCGGGTGACCAAGCGACGCAGCACCCGGTTCGGGTCCGTATCGCCCCGCTCATAGGCAGCGGTGAGCGCCCCAACAGAGCCGCTGGGGCTCGCGGGGGGCGTCAGCTCGGCATCGCGCCAGGTGCACACAGAGAGCGACTAGGGAACGACGGGGAAGGAGGTGACGACCTGGTTGCCTTCCTGCAGCACCACCCGCAGGGTGCTGGACGGGTCGTTGCTGCCTTCCTGACCACCGACGTAGCCGATGACGCGGTCCATGGGCACGTCGTAGACCTGGCGCTTGCCCTGGTCTTCGGCGTGGTAAGCGCCGGGGTCTTCGGAGATGCGGGCATAGGCTTGGTCGATCATCGGGAAGACCTCGTCCTTGCCGATGGTGAAGACACCCTGGCTGGATTTTTCGGCCGATTCCTCGAGGTGGTCCAACACGTGGGCCGCGCGGTTCCCGTAGCCCAGCTCGGTGGGGTAGTTCAGGCCACCGGGGGAGACGTATGAGCCGTCGCTGTTGCGTTCGAGGTAGCTGGGGATCTCCACCGCAGCGTCCACGTGGCCCGCGGGGGTCCAGTTGGACGAGGTGTCGCCGTATTCACCCGACATCACCGTGGCGCGCCCAGAGTCGGGCACCGCCAGCGTGCGGTTGGGGCCTTCTTCCCACTCGACCGAGCCGTCGGCCTTGATGGTGACGAACTTGTACTCGACGTCGCCGCCAGCGGGCAGGCGGATGTGCCCGGCCCAAGCGGGGAAGAGATCGTCGGAGGTCTTCAATTCGACGCCGCGGAGGGGGTCCCACCCACCCAAGGCAGGGTCATTGCCCACCACGAACACCCGGTCGCCCCAGCCCGTCGCGTCGTGCTCGGCGGTGAACATCACCGGCGCGGCTTCGCGATCCGAGGGGCTGTCGATGCCGCCGTAGACGTGCTGCAGGTCTTTGAAGTTGTCCTGGTACTGCAGTGCCAACGCCTCGGAATCCACCACCAGGATGTCTTCGTCGGAGTAGCGGGTACCGTTCTTGGTCCAGTTGCAGGCGCCGGTGATCAGCCGCTTGCCGTCCACCACCGCGTACTTGTGGTGCATCGCCGAGTAGGGCCCCACCCGGTTGGCGGCACGAATGACGTGGGCGCCAGCCTGCTCGACCTTTTCGTCCAGCGGGGTCTTGTTGGCCATCTTCTGTTCGGTGACGATGCTGACCTTCACGCCGCGTTCCATGGCCTTGATCAGGGCGTCCTGGACCTTGCGCTCGGTGAGCCCGAACATGGCGATCTCGATGCTGTCCTGAGCCTTGTCAATCTGACGCTTGAGTACGGAGTCCAGGCGCTCGTCGGGGGCGAAGTGCAGCTCGAAGAACTCGTTGACTCTGCCGCCCTGGAACTTCGACTCACCGTCGCCAAGCACCTCGAGCACTTCCTGCCGGTAGGTGCCCGCCAGATCCTTGTCGCGCACGACGAGCATGTTCTCGTCGTTGGCCAAAGCCGCGGTGGCGTTCCAGTTGTACGAGCCCGTCATGACCGTTTCCTGGTCGATGACGCAGACCTTGAAGTGCATCAGGGAGCGCTTGCCGGAAGGCTTGGTGCGGATCAGCTCGATGCCGGCCTGCTCGAGCAGGTCATCGCCAGTGTTCCACTCGCGACCGGCGTTGGTCTTGTCCACCGCCACCCGGACCTTCACACCGCGCTCGTGCAGCTCGATGAGCTTGTTCAGGATAGACTCGCGCCGGATGTTGTAGTGGGCGATGACCACTTCGTCTTTGGCGCTGTCCAGTAGCCGCAGGACCTCTTCTTCGACGTCGTCGTAGGGGGCGAAGAAGGGCTGGGCGGGGCCCTTGCCTGCGATCTCAGCGGCATCCACGATAAGCTGGACATCGTCGACGATGGCGCACTCGGGCTGGTTGCACGGGTCCTGGGCACTCGAAGGAGCGACCAGCAGTGCAACAGCGAGGATCAGCGAATGGACCATGGACGCTCCTGTTTCATGCGCCCATATGCCCGGCTACCGCTGAAAGTTCAAGCACTTTCGGGCCTCAGCTGTGCGAACGCAGCACCGTTCCGGAGCCGGGACGCGGCGAGCCTCAGTTCAGGTAGTCCGAGCCGCCCAGCCACCCGGTGTCGGGGTAGTAGCCAAACACCAGGCTACCGCCCTTGATGGTGTCGATGAGCGAACGGCTGATCTCCGACCTCAGGGCCGGGCATCCCCAGGATCGACCGAGTCGACCGTGACTGCGGACAAACGCCTCGCTGACATAGTCTGCGGCGTGGATGACGATGGCCCGGGAGCGGGCGTTGCTGTTCCAGCCGGACTCGAGCCCGTCGAGCTTGAGGGAGTAGCCGTGCTTGCCGCTGTAGGTCTCGGCGGTCTTCATCAGGCCGATGTTGGACTGGTGACTACCATCGCGGTTCGAAAACTCCGAGGCCGTGTTGCCTCCGCTGCCGCTGCCGTGGGCCACGTACTCGTGGAACAGCAGTTCGTTGCTGTCGAGGTCGATGACCCACATGCGCTTGTCGCTCGAGGGCATGGAGTAGTCGATGACCGTGATGAGCTTCTTGCGGGTGTCGCCCTGCTTCCAGGCGGACTCGAAGGCCCGCAAGGCCAGCTCGAGCACCTCGGGGCGCAGGCCAGCGCTCTCGAAGGCATCCGGCCGCAGGTTCGGATCGCCCTGGCTCGAGACCGAGGCGATGGCTGCGGTGGACATGGCCAAGGTGAGGTCACCGGCGCAGGCGGACTCGAGCCCGCAGGGAGGCGCCGAGCGCACAGGCATGGCCAAGAAGAGTGCGAGGATCAAGGCGAGGGTGCTCATGGCCCAGTTCATGCGCAAGCTCCGTGCCAACGGCGGGAGGCCGTCTTTCCCCAGGTCGACACCCCAGCTGGGAGGATCATGCCCCGGGGTCGAGGGACCACTGGGACCTCAGGGTCGCGCAACCCGCAGCACGCCGCCGTCGTGTACCACGCAGCCCTCGAGCTGCGCACCCGCCGGCACCGTGCAGCCATCCCAAACGATGGTGTTGGACAGCCGGGCTCCCGCTCCCACCACGGCACCATCTCCTACCACGGTGTAGGGACCCAGCACCGCGTCGGCCTGTACCGTGGCGCCAGCACCGATCCAGCAGGGCGCGTCCATTCGGGCGCCCGAGGCCAGGTCACAGCGGGCGGCGTCACCCAGCCTGCGGGCCTGCCCCTCGTCGTGACGAACGCCGAAGGCCGCGCGCTCCCAAGGGTCGAGGGGCAAGCGGATGGCGCCGTCCATGACCGCACGATTGGCCTCGAGGTAGACGGCGGGGTTGCCCACATCCAGCCAGGTGCCCGGGTGCAGGCGCCCGACGACGCGGCCCTGGGGGATGAGGTGGACGTAGGCGCTGCGCACGATGCAGGAGAAGCCCTGAGGTGGAACGTGATCGAGGGCCTCCCGACGCAGCGCGTGGATGCCCGTGAAGTGTGTGTCCTCGGGCAGATCCGTGGCGCCCTCGAGCCGAGCCAGAGAGGTGAGCCGCGCCACGACACCCGCAGCATCCATGGCCACGATGCCGTGGATGGCCGCGTCGGGCGACCGGCGCAACAGCATGGACGCCGACACGCCGGGTCCCGCGCAGTCCGCCAGCAGCGCGCCCAGATCGCCGTCGACGAGCACGTCGCCGTTGACCACGGCGAAGGCCTCATCCAGGCGCGGCCGCGCATGCTGCATGCCGCCACCGGTGCCCAGGATTTCGGGCCGCTCCACCTGAACGTGGATGTCCATGCCCGTGTAGGCATCGCACCAGCGCTGGATAGCCGACGAGAGGTGGTGGGCGTTGACCACCGCGCTGGTGATGCGGTGCTGGGCGCACAGCCCCAGAGCCTGCTCGAGCACCGTGACACCGCAGACCGGCAGCAGCGGCTTGGGCCGGTGCTCGGTGAGTGGACGCATGCGTGTGCCGAAGCCGGCGGCGAGGACAAAGGCACGGGCGGCCATGGGCGAACTCCGGGCTGGTACTACATCTCGCGACGGTTCTGCAGCGCCCGTGCGAGGCTGAGCTTGTCGGCGTATTCGATCTCGGTGCCCACCGGAATGCCGTGGGCCAAGCGGGTGACCCGCACCCCCAAGGGCTGGAGCAGACGCGCCACGTACAGGGCGGTGGTGTCCCCCTCGACGTCGGGGTCCGTGGCCAGGATGACCTCCAGCACCTCGTTCTTCTCGACCCGGGTGAGTAGAGGGCCGATGCGAAGCTGCTCGGGGCCGACACCGTCGAGGGGACTGATGGAACCATGCAGCACGTGGTAGTGCCCACGAAAGACCCCGCCGCGCTCGATGGCGAGGATGTCCTGGGGCTGCTCCACCACGCAGATCATCCCCGCCTCTCGGCTGTCGTCGAGGCAGCGACTACAGGGGGAGCTGGTGACCAGGTCACAACAGCTCTCGCACTCGGCGATGTCCCGGCGTAGCTCCACCATGGACGCCGCGATCTCTTCAGCCACGGCCGGAGGCGCCCGGAGCAGCCAGTAGGCCAGGCGGGTGGCCGTGCGCTCGCCGACACCGGGAAAACGAGCGAGCTGCGCTACGCAGCGCTGCAGGGGATCCATTGCTAGAACAATCCCGGAGGCAGGGGCAGGCCTCCGGCCAGGTCCGAGACCTTGTCGCCCATGGCTTCCTTGGCCCGGGTGAGCGCGTCGTTCACCGCCGCGGTGACCAGATCCTCGAGCAGCTCGCGATCGGCCATGGCCTCAGCGCTGATGCGGATCTCGAGCAGCTCCTGACGGCCGTTGGCCTTGGCGGTGACCATGCCGGCACCCGCCTGGCCCTCGACCGTGATCTCAGCGGCCTCGGCCTGCATCTGCTGCATCTTCTGGGTGACGTTGCCCAACATGGATTGGAGGTTGTTGAGGTCGAAGCCACCGCCAAAGGGGTTGTCGCTGCTGTCGCTCATGGCTGTCTCTCCCGGGAGTCTTTGGGTATGAAGTTGTCCAACTCGAGCTCGAGGTCACGGCGCAGGCGTGAGATGATCACGTCGTCCTCGACATCCTGACGAAGCTGGGCCAGGTAGCGCGCGCGTTCGGTCTTGCGCGCTTCGTGGCGGGTCTCCGTGCGGCCCTGGGGTTGCTCCCGCAGCACCACCTCGACCCGGGTCAGGCCCGGGAATGTGCGCTCGAGCAGCGGCCGGATAGCGGCGCCGGTGATCTTGGGCTTGCCTTCGTTGAGCTGGAACTCGGAGCCGAAGGCGACCTTGAGTTCTTGTCCGGACCACGACAGCGCCGTGCTGTGCTCCACCAGGGAGGTCCAGCTCATATCCACGCCCTCGAGCACGTCGAGCACCGCCTTGTAGCGGGCCTGAGTGTCGTCGTCGGGGTGGACCGTCGGGAGGGGTAGGCCGGGGCTGTCGGGCTTGGCGGAGGCGGGCGCACCCACGGGCGGGGTGGCTGGCGTAGGGGCGGGCGCGGCCACCGTTGGCGGCGGGGAGAGAGCACGCCGTGACTGCAAGAGTGCAGGATCTCGAGGCGGTTGGGCCGAGGGTTCGGGGGCTGTGGGCTCAGGGGCCGAAGGTTTGGGGGCTGCCGGGGGGCGCTGGTGGGTGGGGCTACTTCGCGCCACGTCTGTTGCTGGCTGCCGAGGAGCGCTGGTGGGCGCTTGGGGGACAGCGTCCGCCAGCACCGGGGTCGGCCGCTGCGAGGCGGGTGGCGACTGCAGGGGGGGGGCGGGGGAATCTCGACGCCCAGCGTGTTGGCGGCCTTCGAGGGCTTCCGGTGGCTGCAGGGGGGGGCCGGGGGAATCTCGACGCCCAGCGTGTTGGCGGCCTTCGAGGGCTTCCGGTGGCTGCAGGGGGGGGGCGGGGGTCGGGGCTACTTCGCGCCTAGTATCTTGGTGGCTGTCGGGCGAGGCTTGCGAGCGCTTACCCTCAGCCTCGGTCTTCACGAAAGGGGGTCCACCTCGCCTTGCGCCACCCGGCGCTGCTCGGAATCCGCCCTGGCGGAGCCGGCGGTCGAGATCCTCGAGGCGGGACATGACCCGATCGAGGCCCTGAACAGGCTGGATGCTGGCCAGGCGCGCCACCGCCATCTCGAGCACCATGCGGGGCCGACCCGCACGTGCCACACGATCGTGCACATCCAGCAGAGCGTCGAACCACCGCGCGAAGACGTCGGGGGACATGCCGGAGGCCAGCTTCCGAAGCCGGTCGATCTCTTCGTCGGAGAGGTCGAGGTGGCGGCGCTCATCGGGGGCCATGGCCACCAGCGCAGCGTTGCGCAGCAACTCGAGTAGCTCGGCGGTGAACTGATCCATCTCGAAGCCGAAGTCGTGGACCTTGGCGATGGCGTCGAGGCAGCGCCCAGGCTCTCCGCCCACCAGGCCGTCGAGCATCTCGTACAGCAGCCCGCGGTCCACCAAACCCAGCAGCTCGGTGACCTGCCGATCCTCGATCACGAGCCCCGCGAAGGAGATGACCTGGTCCAGCAGGCTCTGGGCGTCCCGCATGGAGCCTTCGCCCGCCCGGGCCACCAGGCGCAGGGAGTGTTCGCTCACGGTGACGCCTTCGGCTTCGCAGATGGCCGCCAGGCGACCCGCCACCTGACCGCCCGGGATGCGCTTGAAGTCAAAGCGCTGGACCCTCGAGATGATGGTCTCGGGGATCTTCTGGGGCTCGGTGGTAGCGAACATGAAGATGACGTGGGGCGGAGGCTCTTCGAGGGTCTTGAGCAGCGCGTTGAAGGCCTGCCGTGTGAGCATGTGGACTTCGTCGATGATGTAGATGCGGTAGCGGGCCTGCGAGGGAAGGTAGCGGACGCCCTCCCGCAGCTCGCGGACGTCGTCCACGGAGTTGTTGCTGGCGCCGTCGATCTCGATGACGTCTGGAGCCGAGCCCGCAAGAATGGCGGTGCAGAGCACGCAGGTGCCGCAGGGCTCCGGCGTGGGCCCCTGCTCGCAGCACAGAGCCCGTGCCAGGATGCGAGCGACGGTGGTCTTGCCGACACCCCTGGGCCCGGTGAACAGGAACGCGTGGTGAATGCGTTCCATGCGGATGGCATTCTGCAGCGTCCGCGTGACATGTTTCTGCCCGACGATCTCGTCGAAGACCATGGGGCGCCACTTACGTGCGATGGCAAGGTAGGACATGGACGACACTCCGCGGGCGGAGGTGTCCATAACGCCACGAAGGCGGGAACGGGGCGGTGACGGCTACAGCTTCGCCGCAGAGACGTCGACGAAAAACGCCGCAGGCGATGCCTGCGGCGAATTCGAGATCGTGAAGGGGGAGATGGCCGGGCGACCTACTGCTTCCCAGGTTCCGCTACCGTTGCTACCTTCCGGTCCTGGCGGAGTTCACGGGCCGGAGATCAATAGACCCGGCCATCAGTACCCTTCGCGATCAAGTCCCAGGGGGTGGCGGAGAAGGTGGGATTCGAACCCACGGTAGGTTGCCCTACACGGCATTTCCAGTGCCGCACCTTCGGCCACTCGGTCACTTCTCCTTTTACCCTTGGGATGGGCGATTGAGCGCTTGGCGGAGAGGGTGGGATTCGAACCCACGGAGGGCATGACCCTCAGTGGATTTCGAATCCACCGCCTTCGACCACTCGGCCACCTCTCCCAAGCTGCTCAGCGCGAGCGCAGTCGCGAGAAAAAATCCTTCAGCTGCTGGGCCGACGCATCGGCCAACACCCCGGGAACCACCTCGAAGCGATGGTTGAGTCCTGGATGATGGCTGAGGTCCGCCAGCGTGCCGAGGAAGCCGCCCTTGGGATCCACCGCTCCATAGACACAGCGCTCGATCCTGGCAAGGATCATCGCGCCGGCGCACATGGAGCAGGGTTCGAGGGTGACGTAGACCGTGCAACCCACCAGACGCCAGCTGCCCAAACGGGCTGCGGCCTGACGGATGGCCAGGAGCTCGGCGTGAGCCGTGGGGTCCTGGTCGAGCTCGCGGCGATTGTGCGCACCTGCGATGATCTGGTCCTGCTGGACCACAACCGCGCCGATAGGCACCTCACCGAGCTCTGCGGCTTTGCGTGCAAGCGCAAGCGCCTGCTGCATATAGCCACGGTCAATCCCTTCCTGCATTCGCTCGCCCGATCAAAGAACGTGCCCGGGGCTGGGCTCCGAGCGGCGGCACCATATCATCGCCCCCCACCTTGTCAACGCACTTTGCGTTCCGAAGTCGAGTCTCCGGCTGACTGACCCCTACCGCTCCGCTATACTTGCGCATCGGCCTTTCGAGGCTAAGTGAGATCATCACCCCCAGTGCATTTGGGGGTGGTCCCGTACAATACCTGCAGCCGCGCTGTCACCCGCCGTCTTCCCGAGGCATCCCCATGCGCCACCTGAGTACCCTGCTTCCCCTCGCCCTCCTGATCGGCTGCGTCCCGCAGCACGTCGAGCTCACCGGTACCTACACCGCGTGGCTGGCCGCAGGCTCATCGGGCACGGTCGACGAAGCTGATCTCGACCTGACCGAAGCCGGGCTCTTCAACTGTTCGGGCACCGAAGTCCTCGGCTTCGAGGACTACAACACCGCCGCTTGCACCGAGCAGGGCTTCGACCCCCAGTGGTTCACCTGGCTCGATGACGATGGCTACTACGTCGTGCAGGGATCTCTGGATACCTGGCGTTCCGAAGCGGTCATCACCGCCGAAGCCGACCTGCAGGTCACCTTCCACGTGGACCTGGGCAACGGCCAGGACTTCCGCGTGGCGTGGGTCATCGACCCCGACTTCCAGCCCACCCGCTGCACCCAGGACGATGCAGGCGACACCGTCCTCGAGCTGTGGGACGGCGAAGACTGGGTCGACAAGTGGGCCGAAGACGAAGACGGCGCCGCCATCTACTACCTCAACGCCGGCTCCTACCAGCTCAACCCCTACGACAGCGAAGACTACTGGGTGTTGCCCCAGGAATGGCTCTCCGGTTTCGGCAAGGCGAAGTTCGCGGCCGAAGAGTTCAACTCCCATCCCACCGACTTCGGCCTGTACGAAGCCGGCTACACCGATGGCTTCTACGTCGAGCTCGACCCCAGCGACCCCGACATGGCCGTCTACGACGAGCTGTTCTCCGAGGTTCATGCCTTATCCGAAGACTGGGCCGAAGAGATGGCCGGCACCAGCGCCGCTACACTCGGCTACGGCGACAGCGCCTTCGGCTTGCGGGTCGAGAACAACTCCTGGCGCCCCGTCGACCAGTCAAGCGCCGGGCTGGACAGCTGGGTGCAGGTCGAGAGTTCTTGGGTGACCTTCGACCAGGACCCCAACGACATCCAGGCCGGCGATTCCGCCAGCGGTACCTTCCAGATCATGTTTGACGGCACCGAGTCCGGATCCCGCGTGCTGGTCAACGGTACCTTCGATATCCCACAGGTCTTCGACGACCGCTGGGGCTACACGGACCTGATGGCCGAAAAGATCGAAGAGAACAATACGCCCACCTGCGGCGACTGATCTCTCACACCCTAGCGCATTCACTGTTGACACTCAGCGTGGCTGCGCATATCTATGTGAATGTTGGCCCCCCGTGCCAAAAGCTTCGGCCGGGACCTCCTACTTAAATTGCCGAGTGCGTCCCCCCCCCCCCACATTCGGCATTTTAGGAGGCCCGGCCACCTTTCTGTCTTGGCCCCGCTT
>Ga0307987_1000842_pt1 | contig 17617 bp, 13 predicted proteins | sample EllFjometagen181_FD_203157 | JGI IMG/M metagenome (GOLD analysis project Ga0307987, IMG submission 203157) | Marine microbial communities from Ellis Fjord, Antarctic Ocean - #181 | ecosystem: Environmental > Aquatic > Marine > Unclassified | place: Southern Ocean | collected 2014-10-08
CCCGACGTCATGGCTGTCCCATAATTCAACTTTCGGATCACCCGTTTTTTTCAAGATCATAGCTCCAATCTGAAATGCCAGATCCGAAAGTTGAATGAATACGTCCATGGCACAAGCAGGGTCATTAACCCAATCCGTTTTCTTCAAATTGTTTTACCATGTTGCTTCCCAGCTCAACGGAACGTTTTGTGGCGGCTTCAATGGCATTGATCATCGTGGTTCGAAGGCCCCCTTGTTCCAGGGTATGGATGCCGGCAATGGCAGTACCGCCGGGGGACGTCACCCGGTCTTTGAGCTGGCCGGGATGTTCATCTGATTCCAGAAGAAGTTTGGCAGCCCCCAGCACCGTCTGCGTGGACAATAACAGAGAGTCTTTGCGGGACAGTCCCATTTTAACACCTGCATCGGCCATGGCATCAACGATCATGAAAATATAGGCAGGCCCGCTGCCACTGAGACCGGTGAAGGCGTCCATCAAGGTATTTTCCTGGATAAAGACACTGATTCCCACGGAATCAAAAATGGCCTTGGCAAGCTCAATGTCCCCGGGAATAACATGTTTACCCGCAGCAATGGCTGTGGCGCTTTCTTTTACAAAGGCACAGATGTTTGGCATGACCCGGATGAGCCGAAGTTCCTTTCCAAGCCCTGCTGCAATGGCCGCAAGGGGCACACCTGCCGCAATGGAGATGATGAGCTTGGAGGCGTCCAGACCGGCGGCGGTTTGCTTGAGCACCGATGCAAGGATCTGAGGTTTTGTGGCATAGATGATAATCTCTGATTGCTCCACCACCTCCATGTTGTCCGTGGTGGTCAAAATGCCATATTTCTCTCTGATTTCTTTCAGGGGTTCTTCCCTGATATCTGAACAGATGATATTTCCAGGCCGGGTTGCCTGGGAAAGGACAAGCCCGCTGATTAATGCTTCCCCCATGTTTCCGCTTCCGATGAATCCAATCTTTTTTTCTTGCAGCATGATTGATCTCTTCCTTTATTCAAGGTAATGTGATTTTTATACGGGCACTGGGCACTGGGCACTGGGCACTGGGCACTGGGCACTGGGCACTGGGCCAATGATGTGAACAGGCATACTCAAATTGCCAACATATTAAAATCAGCCTTTGTTTGAAGTCAAGATAAATCAAGAAAGATATAGGAACTCGTTAGTCATAAGTTCTCCAATTTAGCACCACATAATATGTTCCGTTAGAATTAAAAGAAACACATGGGGTATGGAAAAGGAGAACTTAGGGTTCATGAGTATAGGAATTATGCCAGATTCAATTGAAATTTCATTGAAAAAAAAGCTTGAACTTATTTTTGATCAATACCATAAACGTGCTCTTGTTGAGCCTGATCCTTTGCAGTTCCTTTACCAATATCCAGATGTCCGGGACAGGGAAATTGTGGCGCTCATTGCCTCATCCCTGGCCTATGGCCGTGTGGCACAAATTTTAAAGGCTGTTGAAAAGGTGCTGACCCCCATGGGCAAAAGTCCCAGGGAATATGTGTGTCTGGCAGATGACAATAAAATAGCTCAAGAATTCGAAGGATTTAAATATCGATTTGCCACGGGGGGACATGTGGTCGGGTTGCTTTCAGGCATCCGGGAGATGGTGGATAAATATGGTTCCCTGGAGGCCTGTTTTGCCCAGGGACAGTCCGGGGAGGATACCTCTGTTGTACCGGCCCTCACGTTTTTTACCCGGCAGATAAAAGGAGAGCGTAACCTGGGGCATCTTATGGCAGATCCGGCAAAGGGGAGTGCCTGTAAAAGAAGCGGCCTGTTTTTGCGCTGGATGGTTAGAAAAGATGAGGTAGACCCCGGTGGATGGACATGTGTACCCGCATCCCGGTTGATCATTCCCCTGGACACCCACATGCACACTGCTGGCCGGATGCTGGGGTTTACAAAGAGAAAACAGGCCAACATGAAAACAGCCCGGGAAGTGACCCAGGGCTTTGCCCGTCTCTGCCCGGATGATCCGGTGAAATATGATTTTTCCCTCACCCGGTTTGGCATTCATCCTGATATGGATGTCCATGATTTGGAAAATCTGATTCAAAGTAGTTGAGTTCATTTTCTAAAAATCAACCTGAAAAAAGTTGATGGTCTCGTAAAAAGTCTGAATTCTATCTGTTTGCCAAAACATATCGTTTCTGGTTAAGTTCAAAACCTATATATGATGTGTTTAAAATTTCATGGCCTACTTTTTACAGGTCCATCAAATTTGCCCTGAAAACTAAAAATGAGGAAAAATCGCTGTGACCTACGAAGGACACCCACTACCCCCTTTAATTGAAGGGGTGCTGGTTAAACGATATAAACGATTTTTGGCGGATGTGATGTTAAATGATGGGACCCTGGTAACAGCCCATTGCCCCAACTCTGGTTCCATGCGGGGGTGCTGTGAACCCGGACGGCCGGTGTACCTTTCCCAGAGTGATAACCCTAAAAGAAAACTCAAATATACCTGGGAACTCATGGAGATGCCCCACACCCTTATTGGCATTAACACCTTGATACCCAATAAATTGGTGCTGGCCTCCATTGCCCATGGACTGGTGCCGGAATTGTTGGGGTATTCTCAGTTTAAGCCTGAGATTAAAACCAGCGATCACACCCGGCTGGATATTTTACTCACCAGGGACAATGGCGAAAAGTGCTACGTGGAGGTGAAAAATTGCACACTGGTGGAAGAGGGCGTGGCACGTTTCCCTGACGCTGTCACCACCCGGGGTCAGAAACATCTGGATGAACTGGAGTGGCTGGCTGCAAAAGGCCATCGGGCCGTTCTTTTTTTTCTGATCCAGCGCATGGATGCCATTAGTTTTAAACCGGCAGCGGACATTGACCCTGTGTATGCGGATGCCCTGGCAAGGGTGGCTGAAAATGGTGTGGAGGTGATTGCCAGAAGTGCTGTGATGACCCGGGAGATGATCTCCATGGGTAAGCCGTTGCCCATGGTTCTCACATCTTGAAATCAGGCTTGCGCTGACCCCTTTGACTCAAACGTGGGGTTAAAAACTGGGTCCTTAAGTGAAATTTGAAACAGATAAGATGCTATATCATTGGGAGCGCGATATGAGAAAGGGTGATATTTCAAAACTGAACAGTCTCCAGGGTAGGCTTTTTATTCTCGTGCTTTTGCCGGTATTCAGTATTATTTTGATCTGGGGCATTGCCAGTTTCCTCTATACCCGGGATGCCATGATTCAGCAGTGGAACGAGTCTGCCATATTGAAACTCCAGCGGGCGGCCCATCTTATTGAAATGCGCCTGCTCAGGCCCGTTGAACTCATTGAATTGATGTACAAAACCATTCCCAGTGGTCAGTCTCCACTTTTTAATGAAATGGTGACCTCGGCCCTGGAGGATTTGGATGGGGTGGTAATGGTCTCCTTTACCTATGCAGAGAAAAGAAGCCCTCTGCCCATGAAGGAGTCCACGGGCATGCTCTGGAAACAGATGAGGGCGTACAGACACAGCCGTGTGGAAGCCGTTTCTAATCCGGAATATGATACCGATGCCGATGGCACCACCTTCAACCTTGTGTTAAATCTCTTGGACGACCAGAAACAGATGGTGGGAACCCTTGGGTTGGTCATGCGGTTTTCAAGCCTTATTGATGATCTTCATCTGGATCGTCTGGAGTGGTTTAAGCATGGCATGGCCTGTATTGTGGACAGCCATCAAAAATTTCTTTTTCACACAAATGCGACTATGGTAGGACGTAATTTTCTTGGGGACTCCAATGACCCACTGGAGCTGGATATTCTAAAAGATTTAGAAAATAAATCCCATGGAACGGTTGCCGGTGAGGGCCATCCACCCAAAATAATTGCAGGATTTTATAAATTGGACAATGTGCCGTGGACCATCATCATCTATGGCCGGGGTGAGGATATCTTAAAGCCCATTATTCAATATCGCAATCTATTTGGCATGAGCGGTTTATTTATCATTTGCCTTGTTATTTTTCTCATACGAACCCATGGGTTGAAACTCACAGGAAATATCCGACGACTTTCTGAACGGGCGGGCCATGTGGCCCGGGGAGAGTATGGAGACCCCATCCAGATCAACAGTCGGGATGAAATGGGCATGCTGGTTGAAAATTTTAATGCCATGGTGGAGGGACTGAAGGAGCGGGATTTTATCCGCAACTCTTTTGGTCGGTATGTGGATCCGGATTTTGCCCGTCAACTGATGAAACGACCCGATGCTGGTCAGCTGGGAGGGGTACGAAAAGAGGTAGTGGTGATGATGACGGACATCCGCGGATTTACCCGCATGGCAGAGGGGTTAAGTCCTGAGACCACCATTGATCTGTTGAATGGTTATTTCTCCCATATTATTGAGATTATTGATGCCCATAAGGGTATCATCGTTGATTTTTTAGGAGATGGTATTATGGTTTTCTTTGAATCCCAGGACCCGTCACCGCCGGAAACGGCCATGCTGGACACCCTTAAGAATGCCATCCAGTGCGCGGTTAAAATGCAGGAAAAAATGGTTCTGTTTAACCGGGATGTTAAGGAAAAAGAGATTCCTGAAATACACATGGGTATTGGGGTCCACACAGGAGAGGTGATCGTGGGAAATCTGGGTTCTGAAACCCGGAAAAAATATGGCATTGTGGGGTCTGCTGTGAATCTTACCAGCCGCATTCAGGGCACGGCTCTGGGGGATGAAATTGTGATTTCCGATGCTGTGTTCCGTCATCTGAAAACGGAACTGAAGGTGGTACGATCCTTTGATGCACAATTTAAAGGGATAGAAGATCCTGTGTTACTTCATGTTCTGGACCCAGTGCCCCAGAGTTGAAGACACCTTTATTGTTCCATCTCCCTGGAAAAATTTTAGCACTGAATCTAGAAAAGACCTCTTTAAATGGTATAAACTAATATACTTTGGTATTTTGCTTTTTTTATAAAAAAGCCGTATAATCAATTATATTAATTTTGTTAAAATGGAAATTTTAAAGGAATTGGACATGGAAACCACCGAAGAAATACGAGGCGAAGAATTACCACCAAGCCTTAGAAAACGGTTCAACGTTAGAAGCCGTGATTATTTAACGGTTACCGTTAAAGTTCGTGAGAATAAAGAACACGACGTTGAAAACGTTGGAGATGGAATTATTAAAGGGCTTGAAGAACTTTTACATGCAAAAAAAAATGGTATTGAATTACAAGATGCAGAAGATTTCTTAAGGACTCTTTAATTCTTTATGTTTATTATCAAAACAACCGCCTTTTTTGCCCAAACAGCTAAAAAACTCAAAAAAAATATCCCCATATTAAAGATGATTTAACCCCTTTAGTCAAAAAACTAAAACAGGGTATTTTAGAAGGAGATCGTCTACAAGGGTTTGAGGGCAATATATATAAAGTACGAGTCGCCTCTTCCGATCAAAAAAGAGGAAAAAGTGGTGGCTTCCGAGTCGTATATTATGCCATTACAGAAGATGAAGAAATTAATTTAATCTTTATCTTTCCCAAAGCTTCCCAAGAAAATCTTACTCCTAATCAGACAAAAAAAAATAATCAAATTATAGTCTTGGCCGTAAAACCCAGGCCTTTAGGCTTGGGATATAAGGCCGGAACTATTCAAGCCCAAGTCCTGGGCGCATTCCCATTTTCCCGGCACCGTCTATAACTTATTGATTTTATTAGCTCAGACGCAAATTGACTCAGAAATTATATCTTTACAAATCAAAGGCTTAAAATTTCGACCGGGAAAATGGGAATGCGCCCCAAGTCCTTTAGGCTTGGGTTATGACTGAAGAGCTTAAAAAAACCAATAATTAGTTTAAATAATATAAGCCGTTTAAACTACGGTTAGCTGGATTTTGAGGTAATGAAAAAATTACATTATCCTGGGAGTTATCCGGTGTGGGTGCAATTCAAAGTTTATTTTTTTCCACCAACTCCCAAAAGACCCTGAAACGCGACATGAGCCTCATTAAAAATAAAAGGGTGATGACTTGCATTCGTAGTTCCCGCTTTTATAAAATTGAGCCCTACATTACATATTGTGGTGGCAAGAATTTAATATCTTCTACACAAAATCGCGTCCATGCCGGACGAACACTTATCAGCCATCAGACGTGAAAAAACCGCCAATTAAAAAACTTTGATTAATTACTTGAAAGTGATAAATATTAAGAAAAGAAAATATCATTAATATTGGGCGGCTCTAAATGGCAACAGCAGAACAAGTAAATATAATGTGATGAGCTGTTTACAGCTCTTTTAAGGACGTAAAGATGATAGACTCCTTTGAAATCAAAAAGTTCAGATTATTCAATAATGTTGAAATCAAAAATTTCAAAAACGTAAACCTCATTGTAGGTAAAAATAATGCGGGCAAAAGTGCACTCTTAGAGGCTTTATTGCTGTATTCTTCAAGATTTTCCAGTGACGTCATACTTGAAATTCTTTTTTCAAGACAGGAACATTGGGAATCTGGAAAATCTGCTTTCAACCAACAACAAATAATAAACCCATTGAAACATTTTTTTGAAAATCACAAAATACCGGAACCGCATGAAACCGGCTTCAGTCTTTCTTCAAAAAAAAATAATGATCAGGTTTATGTAAAAACTACAGCATATATAGTCGAGGAAACAGATAACAGAGTAGTAAGAAGAGAAGCCGTTGATCCTCTAAAAATACATGATATGGACGAAGATGTTTATGAATTGTATCTAGTCGCTGAAATTAATGGAAAATCATCTATCATAATGTCTTTTCAAGATGACTTTGAAAACTTTAAAAGACGAAATGCAAGACGAAATTCATTAGTCCTACCCAAAAAATCATCCATTGGGGCGCTGCCATATCAATTTGTCCCGACACAGGGAATGGCTAATGCCAAAGTTTCTGCTTTGTGGGACAGCATCAGTTTAACAGATATGGAAAAAGAGGTAATTAAGGGCCTGCAACTCATCGAAGCGGATGTAACCGGCATTACATTTGTTCAAAGTCCGAATTCTCATGCCGACAAAGGCAGAATCCCCCTGGTTAAGCTCAATGGGCTTGAAGGGCCAGTATCCTTGAAAAGTTTAGGCGATGGAATGACACATATTTTTCAAATTGTTTTATCTCTGGTTTCAGCTAAAAATGGCGTCTTGATTGTTGATGAATTTGAAAACGGCCTTCACTGGAGTATTCAGGAAGACGTGTGGAATATTATATTCAGCCTTGCTTCAACATTGAATGTTCAGGTATTTGCGACGACACATAGCCGGGATTGTATCATGGGGTTTGAAAAAGTATGGAAACGCAATGAAAACAAGGGTTCTTTTCTTCGTATTAAAAAAGAAAACCATATTGCAGTGGTTAATGAATACGATTTGGAACTGCTCAGTGACTCCATCGAAACAGACGTGGAGATAAGATGAAAATGGACATGAACTTTAAACATAAAGGGTCAAAAATACTTTTGACTGAAGGCAAAAATGATTGCCATGTCATCCTTTCGTTGTGCGCTTATCATGGGATACCCGAAACGTTTGGTTTTTATGACTGCGGTTCTGATAATAAAATTTTAAAAAGAATGTCTGCATTAATAGCTGGCTCGGAGCCCATGGAAACCATTGGTGTTGTGCTTGATGCGGATAATCCAAACTTAAATTCAAAATGGGAATCCATTCGAAATCGGTTAACCAGAGAAGGGTATCTTGTCTCAAAGGAACCTGACAAAAATGGAACAATCCTCTCCATGAAAGGAAAACCAACAATTGGGGTTTGGTTGATGCCTGACAATAATATTGATGGAATGCTGGAAGATTTTTGCCGGGAGCTGGTTAGCCACGATGCAATTGATTTTGCGGAAAGCTGTGTGCAGAATTCACAGCAAAATGGATTCGCAACTTTCATATCCAACCACAAATCAAAGGCAGTAATCCATACGTATTTAGCCTGGCAAAATGAACCGGGTATGCCCCTTGGCCAGGCAATAACCGCCCGGGCATTGAATCCTGAAAAAAAGATAGCGATGTTGTTTATCGATTTTTTAAAATCTTTGTTTTAATGCGCTGGTCTTTTAATTAAAGCCCTAAAATTCTGAAATCATTTCTTTAATAACTTAATAACATAAACGGTTAAGAAGGGTGGCACCGGAATTGATGCAGGGAGGTACGTCCCTTGGATATCTAAGGATGGAAGGGCATTTTTGTTTTGGTGATCCCCTCGGATAATGACAACTGCATGGCGCTTAAGATGCAGCTGGAATCCCATGCAATTGCGTCTGGCTTTGTGACCAAAACACAAGCCCATTCACCTGTCCCAGAACTGAGATTCCTTTTTATGAATAGGCTTGGCCATAGAATATAATCCTATGATTCGAGGCTGGATTAATTATTACGGGTGGTTCTGAGAGAGCCTGGAGGGGAAGTTCCTTTGGGCTACTCACCTGCGGGGGATGCCGGGTAACCGGCATTCTTACCGCGACCAGATAAAGTTCTGTTTTTATAAATAATGTTGTCAAAAACATGGCTTAGTATGTACTTTTTAATGCTAAAAATGGGCCTTTTAAACAATACCACGTTCCAGGCCAAAGCCAGCCGTCTGGAACGCCAAGCTCACCACCGCCTGCACCGATTATCGCCAGGACAACAGAGCTATCAGACGTTTGGTGGTACGACTTTCATTTTGTTTTTTGTTCTTGATTTGATTGAACACTTCTAAATGCAGCTTGTTTTTTTAAAAAAGGAAAATGTGATGACAGTGGACAATCCAATCACCAGAAGTCCAGATGTTCCACGGATAGAATCTCTGAAAGTTGAAAATTACCGGGCATTAAAACAGGTTACCCTGGATCAGTTGACTCCCATGACCGTGATTTTAGGTCCCAATGGCAGCGGAAAATCCACCTTTTTTGATGTATTTAATTTCCTTTCAGAATGTTTCCAGTACGGCCTGCGCCATGCTTGGGACCGCGGGGACGGGGACGTGAGTTAAAAAGCCGAGGGGCTGGGGGTCCCATTGTCTTTGAACTGAAATACAGGGAACAGCCCAGAACTCCCATACTGACTTATCATCTGGCCATTGATGATGGCATAAAAGGGCCTGATGTGGTTGAGGAATGGTTGCAATGGAGAAGGACTACCCAAAAACAGGGCTTGATCATAACGTCGGCCACCTTGTGGTAGAATTTTAACAGCAAAAAATAAGCACTTTTATTCCAGATGCTTGCGATGGTTTAGATTTTATCTCCAGATAGTGGTCCATCTTATGATCAACCCAGATTTTTCAGACAGAAAATTTATAAATGCCAGTCATACCCACAAACTTTCTGATTTGGTGGGAGTGGCAGGATTAAAACAAAAATTGGCTGAACAGAAGCTATAGATGAAAACTTCAAGCTAAACTGGGCAGTGGCCAAGGATTGGTCGGAAGTCGCCAGAAAATATTACAAACGTATTGTCGATGCGAATAAGTCCTTTGAATCTGGGGGTATATTATTTCTTTAAACGATATGACTGTATCAGATGTCGATACGCAGATTATTCAGTTGCTACAATTGACCGTCCCCACCGACGATTCTATTTTTAATATAAGATTTTCAAAAAATACTATAAATGGAGTTTCTATTGATGATGTTCACATTTGTAGGATGAACGTCAACAACCGCTGAGATAAAGATTCTGGGGTTTAAATGGTAATTTAATGTCCGGTTTATTTGATGATCAATCATTCATTCAGCTTTTGATCTTCGGGAAAAATTATGCTTAAAAAAATATTCATTAAAAATCTAACTGTTTTCCCTGTAGCAGAACTTGTTTTTTCCAGTGGATTGAATGTGATCACCGGGGAAAATGGTTCAGGAAAATCACATATTTTAAAAACCGCCTATTCAGTGATGGCTGCAAGTGCAGAAGGGGGAAGAAATCCGAAGGCAGGGGACCCTACAAAAGCCCTGATGCAGAAAAAATATGCTGAGAAGCTGATCAACGTATTACGACCGGATACCCTGGGCCGTTTGGTCCGCAGAAAACAGGGCCGGGAGCGGTGTGAACTTGGTTTTGAATTTTCCGATTCAACCTTAAACACTGGATTCGGGTTTGCCACATCCAGCAAGACAGATGTGCAGATTGATCAATTGCCCCAAAGCTGGCAAAAAACGGTTCCGGTTTTTCTCCCCACCCGGGAATTGTTGACCATCTATCCTGGTTTTGTCCCCATGTATGAAAATTATTACCTGGAATTTGAAGAGTCCTGGCGAGATACCTGCCTGTTACTGGGAGCCCCTGCACTCAAAGGCCCCCGGGAGAAAAAAATGGTATCGCTCCTGCAACCCCTTGAGGAAGCCATGGGGGGTAAAATTATTCTGGATAATACCGGACGTTTTTATCTTGCCATCCAGGGTCAGGGCAATATGGAGATTTCTCTGGTTGCGGAAGGTTTGCGCAAACTTGCCATGCTGGCAAGACTCATCGGAACGGGTTCTCTGCTGGACAAGGGATATTTGTTCTGGGATGAACCCGAGGCAAACCTAAATCCCCGCTTGGTCAAGATTGTGGCAGGGGTTATTCTCCACCTGTGCAAAAACGGTATTCAGGTATTCATTGCCATCCATTCCCTGTTTCTATTGCGTGAACTTGAAATTTTGTCCCAGGACAAGCAATTTAATAAAATCAAGCAGCGCTATTTTGCATTGCCTGTAAAGGCCGACGGTGTGGAAGTGGAGCAAGGAGATTCTGTGAAAGATCTCGCCTCCCTTATTTTGCTTGACGAAGAACTGGAACAGTCCGACCGTTTCAACGCAGCGTTAAAGAAAACTGCAGTGTCTTGAAATTCGCCATCAAGAAATTAGAGATTCCATCACTTTTGTGGATTTTCTGAAATTTGTAACCAACTGGGTTGTAGATGTTCCTAAAATCATAAGCATATAACTTATTGATTTTTCCACGGCACAGGGGTAATGTAACTTCTGGGATCAATAACAAGTGAAACTCACAGAATTCATATCATTATTACATGAGGTTTATTTTGGACAAAGAAGACAAAAAAAAGCTAAGTGAAATAGATATCTGCGATTTGTTCATCACCCCATCAATCAAAGAGGCTGGTTGGGATCAAATGAGCCAAATTCGTAGAGAAGTGACGCTCACGCCCGGCCCCATAATTGTTCGGGGAAACATCTCCTCCCGTAATAAAAGAAAAAAGAAATTTGCCGACTATGTTCTTTCCCAAAAACCAGGGGTTCCCGTTGCGGTGGTGGAGGCAAAGGACAACACCCACACCGTAAGCTATGGTATGCAACAGGCTTTAGGCTACGCTGAGATATTAGAAGTTCCAAGCGTATACAGCTCCAATGGAGATGCCTTTGCCTCCCAGAATAAAGTGCCCACCGCTGGAGAGGACATCGAGACCCAATTTCCACTTGATAAATTTCCACCCCCCCAAACACTTTGGCAGCGCTACAAGGCCTTTCACGGCATTGAAGACAAGTCAGAGGCATTGGTTTTACAACCTTATCATTCTGACAGTTCGGGCAAGGAACCCCGCTATTATCAAGTGGAGGCAATTAACCGGGTGGTGGAAGGCGTTGCCAGGGGGCAAAAACGGATATTGCTTGTCATGGCCACCGGAACCGGCAAAACCTACACAACATTTCAAATCATCTGGCGACTCTGGAAGGCAAAAGCCATCAAACGCGTTCTGTTCCTGGTTGATCGAAATATTCTTGCTGATCAGACATTGGTCAATGACTTCAAACCCTTTGGGTCTGCCATGGCCAAGGTAAAAAATCGTAAAATTGACCCCTCTTATGAGGTTCACCTGGCCCTCTATCAAGCCATAACAGGCCCGGATGAAGCGGATAAAATATTTAAAAACGTTTCACCCGACTTCTTCAACATGATTATCATTGACGAGTGCCACCGGGGAAGTGCTGCTGAGGATTCTGCCTGGCGGGAAATCCTGGACTATTTTTTAGGGGCAATACAACTGGGCATGACGGCCACGCCCAAAGAGACAAAATACGTTTCCAACCTCACTTACTTTGGAGAACCTGTTTATACCTACAGCCTGAAGCAGGGCATTGAAGATGGGTTCCTTGCACCTTATAAAGTGATTCGCATTGATATTGATAAAGATATTGACGGGTGGAAACCCCTACCAGGGATGCTTGACGATTTGGGCCAGGAAATCGCATACCGGCAATACAACCAGAAAGATATGGACCGCATACTTGTCCTTAATCAGCGGACAAAGCTGGTCGCAAGACGGGTCGTTAAATTTCTTAACGCCACGGACCCATTTGCAAAGACAATTATTTTTTGTGAAGACATAGATCATGCAGAGCGCATGCGGGTGGCCATCATCAATGCCACAGGGCCGCTTGCTATTGACAACCCCAAATATGTGATGCGGATAACCGGCGACAGTAATGAAGGTAAAGCAGAACTTGATAATTTTATTGATCCAGAAAGCAAGTTTCCCGTTATTGCCACCACATCAGAGCTATTGTCCACGGGTGTTGATGCAAAAATCTGCAAGGTTATTGTGCTGGATAAAAATATCAACTCAATGACGGTCTTTAAACAGATCATCGGCCGGGGCACACGGATAGATGAAGAGCATAATAAATATTTTTTCACCATTATTGATTTTAAGAAAGCAACCCAATTGTTCCGGGATCCTGAGTTTGACGGGGAACCGGTGATCATTTATGAACCCGGTGAGGATGACCCTCCTGTTCCTCCTGAGCCTGACCCCCCTGAGGGTGGTGATGGTGAGGGCGGTGATGACGGTGGTGGTACGGGTGGCGAAGGCACAAGAAAAATATTTGTCAGCGGCGTTCCCGCCAACATCATAGCAGAACGCATTGAATACATAGGGCCGGATGGAAGTCTGGTCACCGAATCATATCGGGATTTCACCCGCAATCAGATCAAGTCCGAGTATGCATCATTGGATGATTTTCTCCGGCATTGGAACGCTGCCAGTAAAAAAAAGGCAATCATTGAATTACTTGAAGAGCACGGCATACTCCTGGACCACCTTGCCGAAGAAGTTGGCAAAGAATTCGGAGACTTTGATCTTATCTGCCATATTGCCTATGATCAACCCCCGCTTACCCGACAAGAGCGGGTGAACAATGTCAAAAAACGCAACTACTTTGCCAAATATGGTGAACAGGCAAGAACGGTGCTGAATGCCCTGCTTGACAAATACGCGGATGAAGGTGTACGCACCATTGAAAATGCAAGAATACTGAAACTGAAACCCTTTAGCGACATGGGTACTCCCATGGAAATAATCAACCAGGTCTTTGACGGCAAAAACAATTATGAAAATGCCATTCAGGAACTGGAACAAGAATTATATAATCTGGAGCGAACTGCATGAGTAACATTTCCGGCGTAATAAAATCCATCCAGGACATCATGCGTAAAGACGTGGGTGTGGACGGTGATGCACAACGGATCAGCCAATTGGTATGGATGTTTTTCCTGAAAATATTTGATGACCGGGAAGATGAGCTTGAGCTTCTTGAAGATGAGTACAAATCCCCCTTGCCGGAAAACCTGAGATGGAGAGCCTGGGCCAAGGACCCGGAAGGCATGACCGGTGATGAGCTGTCAGACTTTATCAATTTACAGCTCTTCCCTGCCCTGAAAACAGAACCCAACACCCATGGTCCCGTGGATAAAAGAGCGCTGGTGGTCAAAGATGTATTTGAAGACGCATACAACTATATGAAATCCGGGACCCTGATGCGCCAGGTAATCAATAAAATCAGTGAGATTGATTTTAATGCCAAAAAAGACCGCCATACATTTGGCAACATCTACGAGCAGATTCTTAAAGATTTGCAAAGCGCGGGGAACGCGGGTGAGTTCTACACACCCCGGGCCGTCACAACCTTCATCGTTAACAGAGTTGACCCACAATTAAAAGAAACCGTCCTTGACCCTGCCTGTGGCACCGGTGGGTTTCTGGCCTGCACCATAGAACATAAGCGCACGAAATATGTAAAAACGGATAAGGATGAAAAAATCCTCCAGGCAAGCCTCCACGGTGTTGATAAAAAGACCCTTCCCCATATGCTCTGCGTCACCAATATGATCCTGCATGGCATAGACACGCCAACCAATATCAAGCATGATAATACCTTGAGTCGCCCTTTGCGGGATTATTCCAATAAAGACCGGGTCAACGTCATTGTCACCAATCCACCCTTTGGGGGAATGGAAGAAGATGGCATTGAAAACAACTTCCCAGCCAATTTCCGCACCCGTGAAACTGCCGACTTGTTTATGACCATGATCATCCATCTGCTCAAGAAACAGGGACGGGCTGCAGTGGTTCTGCCGGACGGTTTTTTCTTTGGTGAGGGCATGAAGACCCGCCTGAAAGAAAAACTGCTTGAAGTGTGTAATTTGCATACCATTGTCCGATTGCCCAACGGCGTGTTCAGCCCTTACACCAGCATTAAAACCAATTTGCTCTTTTTCACCAAGGGTCAGCCAACCCAGCATATCTGGTATTATGAGCATCCTTATCATGAGGGTGTAAAAAGCTATAATAAAACCAAACCCATGCGTTTTGAGGAATTTCAGACAGAAATCGAGTGGTGGGGCACAGAGGCGGATGGTTTTGCCGGACGGGTGGAGACAGAACAGGCCTGGAAAGTAACCATCGACGAAATCAAAGCTCGAAATTATAACTTGGATATCAAAAACCCCCATGTGGATGAACAGACCCAACATGATCCGGATGAGTTGTTGCAGACCTATTCCAAGCAACAACAGGAAATTGCTGGATTGCGTGACCAGCTTAAAATCATTTTATCTGAATCTCTCAATAACGGGGGGACTGTTTAGAAATGGTGGACCTGATAACTGAGCACATGGATATTTGGACGACTGCCCAGGAACCAAAGAAAAATGGTGGTAGGGGCCGTAGAAAAAAATCAAATGGTCAAACTCTGTATGGCATCAAGAAACTTCGAGAATTGATTTTGGACCTGGCAATACGTGGAAAACTGGTTCCCCAAGATCCCAATGATGAGCCCGCCAGTGTATTGCTGGATAAAATTGCCAAAGAAAAAAACCGTCTGGTTAAAGAAGGGAAAATAAAAAAGCAAAAAAGATTGTCTGAAATCAAGGAAGATGAGAAACCTTTTGAACTTCCGAATGGATGGTTATGGACAAAATTAAGCTACATTTCAACAGATATTCATTATGGCTATACGGCTTCAGCAAATCAACAAATTAAGGATGTTCGTTTGCTGAGAATTACCGATATTCAAGATGACACTGTGAACTGGGCATCAGTTCCGGGCTGCGATATTGACAAAGGGAAAATAACCAATTACCAGTTGGAAAATGGTGACATACTGATTGCTCGAACAGGGGGAACAATAGGTAAGTCATATATGGTCAGTGAAATCAACCTATGTTCAGTTTTTGCTTCATATCTAATTCGTGTCAGGCGTATAAATGGGATGTATTCAAATTTTATAAAGACTTACCTTGGTAGTCAGCTTTATTGGAAGCAATTGTATGCCAACTCAATGGGGACCGGCCAACCAAATGTGAACGGGAATGCACTCAAAAATCTAATTATTGCGTTCCCCCCTCTTGAAGAGCAACACCGTATCGTTGACAAAGTCGATGAACTCATGGCCCTCTGTGATCAACTTGAACAACAACAAACTGACAACAATGCCACCCACCAGACCCTGGTGGAAACTCTGCTTACCACTCTTACAAGTGCACCAAACCAAGGTGAAGTAGTCAAGGCATGGCAGCCATTGCCAACCATTTCGACGGCCTGTTCACAACAGAGCAGAGCATTGAGCAACTCAAACAAACCATCCTCCAGCTTGCTGTAATGGGTAAACTGGTTCCCCAAGATCCCAATGATGAGCCCGCCAGTGTATCGCTGGATAAAATTGTCAAAGAAAAAATTCGACTGATTAAGGAAGGCAAGATAAAGAAACAGAAAAAGATGCCCGAGATTAGTGAGGATGACGTGCCGTTTGCGTTACCTGCAGGGTGGGAGTGTATCCTGCTTGATCAACTTATAAACCCTAAATTTCCAATATCATATGGTGTCCTTGTTCCAGGTCCAAATGTTGAAAATGGCATTCCATTTATACGGATAGGAGATTTAGACCTAAAAAATCCACCAGTATTACCTGAAAAATCTATTAACAAAGAAATTGATAAAAAATATGAAAGGACTCGAATTATAGGTGGAGAGATCCTAATGGGTGTCGTTGGTAGTATTGGTAAACTGGGTATAGCCCCCGATAGTTGGAGTGGAGCCAATATTGCACGAGCAGTATGTAGAATAGTCCCTTCCCGATTTGTTTATAAACCTTATCTAATTTGCCTACTACAAAGCAGGTTAATGCAAAATGGATTTGTAGGAGACACACGAATTCTTGCTCAGCCTACACTAAATATTGGTTTGATTCGAAGCGCGCTTACTCCGTTACCGCCAATAGAAGAACAGCACCGAATTATAGCCAAAGTGGATGAACTCATGGCTTTATGTGATATTCTGAAAGCTCGACTAAAAGCTGCTCAAGACACACAGATCCAATTGACTGAAGTCATAGTGGAAACTGCGGTAGCATAGTGAAGTCAAGACGAGAAGAACTCAATTTATTCTGCTCTGTTTATAGATTCCAGTGTAATATCCAGTAGACGAGCCAGTATCAGTACTACTTGAGCAAATCAAAGCAGAACGCGAAACCATAAAACCAAATAAAAAAACAACAGGGTAACGGAAAAGATCTACTGTTTGAAGGAGGTGGATCGGTCCCTCTCCTTTTTGTGGCCTAAAATTTTAGCGGTAGGTTGGGTGGACCCCGTCAACCCCGTGCTCAATGAATACCGGAATGCTATGATTAGGGAACTTTTTATGCCATTAATCCCTCAATTTGTGCTGCAACACCCTCAGTCACATTTTTTATGGCCTTGTTGGATAAATGAGCATTCCGTTGAGTGAGTGTCCAAAAAAGTAGAAAGCTTTCCATCCTTTATTGCGCAGAGTGGGAAATATGAGTTAGCTGGACATGGGCAGGGATTATTGTGTTTCCCACAAATAGATCTGTATCTACCGTGGCAGTAAAAAATTCGAGCATACCAAGCCCACCAAGCCCACCTAAAAATTCACATGCTTAAGGCATGAATTTCATTGTTTGGGCAGAAGGTAAAAGTCAAGACATCTATTTTTTATCACATGTTGAACCGGACAAAATAACTGTCGGTACCAGACAATTTGTCGCATAATATGTGTGCGTTGGCGAGAAGAATACGCTGGAAGTGGATGGAAAAAAATCGGTGGAAATGGTTGGGAATTAAATCGCTATTCCTAGTGCATAAAGTGACATCCAAAAAAAATTAAAGAATTGAATATTAAATGAAAAAGTTTTATAATAAGTAAATATTCTATAACAACACAGTAGCCAGATATTGAGGAGTATATTTTGGAAGAACCAAAGAACAAACTAAAGGAAAAGGTTCTATTTCTATTTGATCAGGCTCCTTCTATCGTTTTACAAAAAATAGACATGGAAAGAATTATTAATATTATTAAGTAGGTATCCCTCTAATCTTTACCTGTATTATTTTTCCGTTTCGTG
>Ga0307987_1000843_pt1 | contig 17612 bp, 15 predicted proteins | sample EllFjometagen181_FD_203157 | JGI IMG/M metagenome (GOLD analysis project Ga0307987, IMG submission 203157) | Marine microbial communities from Ellis Fjord, Antarctic Ocean - #181 | ecosystem: Environmental > Aquatic > Marine > Unclassified | place: Southern Ocean | collected 2014-10-08
GTTTGCCTTTTCTAAAATGGAGATGGATGCGAAAGAGATTTTAAGAAGATTAGAGAATTAATGACACAAATAATACAACACCATATGATTTTACAGTTGGCGAACTATAAGAAAATCTCTCAACTCTCCCCCGGCCATCCACGGGGCTTGCCCCCTTGGTAGCCATGATGAGTCTTATGTCTCATCATCATAATAATAAACGCTCCTGCCCACGGCCATGTCCGCCGGAGGAACGTAGGAAGAAGTGTCTTAACTTAGACCATAGACCTTAGAACTTAGCACTTTTTCAAACAAATATATCGTATAGACAAAAGAGTTGTTGCAAATGCTATAATAATTAGTTATGTTACATCTAATTGCTGAGTGTTATTTCAGTAGATTCACCAATCAAAGTTGAAACTTCATCTTTGAGATTATTAAAAAATATTAAATTATTTTACGAACAGGTATAATAATTGTTACACACAATTTGCTGTCGAGAGGGAAATATGGATATCGAATCGATTAAAACAGTCGTCGAAGAGAGTACAAAACTTTTCACAATAGATATCATTACGCTGTTGGCGGCAGGTGCGGGTTTAGTGTTGGGAATTTTAAATTGGAGAAAAGACGTTCTGCGCAATAGCGTACGACTAAGTGTGGTTCCAAAATCAATTGTCGCTGTTGAGGTTAGTGAAGAGGGAATTCGAGGGATAAAATTTAGTAATACAGAATTCCATCAAGAATTGTCAAATGACATGTATGCGATTCATGTGACCAATTTAAGTGAATTCCCTATCATTGTTAACGAAGTTGGGTTTTCTAAGAAATGGAGTAGAGATCGTGCGGCAATACACATTGCCGCAACGCAAGATGGCGACAGACTCCCAGTGAAATTAGAACAACGTGGATCTGCAAGTTTAATTTTAAGTTTACCCGAATTATTAAAAAATGGACGAAACAGAAAATTCAGAAAAGCGTATGCACGAACACAATGCGGTGAAATGATTTACGGAAAAACAAAATCTTTGAAAAGGTTGATTCGGTGCAGCGTGTAACAAAAGCTTACATGGAACACCGACCCCGTCCGCTATAGCTATTGCAATATGTTTCTTGTAGTTTGGTGTATAAATAAATTTTAACAAATCGCTCACGGTACGGCGTACCGCCACCCTTGAGTATAACGTTATGAGTAAAAAAGGATAAGTAACAATGGATAAAATCAACTTGATAAAACCCGAAAAAGTTAATCTAAAAGACCACCCTGTTCTAAATGAACAATGGTTGCAGGATATTATCGCTAATAGCCCCGAAAATTTAGGACTTGGAGATTTAGTACTAAAAGACAAGGAGCGGAAACAACCTCGTGCCGGCCGTTTAGATCTTCTATTACAAGATGCAGAAATTAACAAACGGTATGAAGTTGAGATTCAGTTAGGGAAAACAGATGAGAGTCATATCATTAGAACAATTGAATACTGGGACATAGAAAGAAAAAGATATCCACAATATGAACATTGTGCAGTCATAGTTGCAGAAGAGATTACAAGTAGATTTTTAAATGTAATTAGCCTGTTTAATGGCAACATTCCGCTAATAGCAATTCAATTAACAGCATATAAATATGGTAATGATTATTTTTTAACATTTAATACAGTTCTTGATGAAATGAATTTAGGATTAGTTGAAGAAGATGAGGAAATTAGTGCTGTGACTGATAGGCATTATTGGGAAAATACAAGGGGAACAAAAGAAACAGTAAAGATTGTTGATGAAGTATTGTCAATTATTACTGATATTCTGCCTGGATATGAGCTTAAGTACAATAAGTTTTACATTGGTCTTGCCCAAAATGGAAGTACTGATAATTTTATTATCTTCCGTGTAAAAAAGAGTTTTATGAGAATGGAAATTCGCCTTGAACGTTCTGATGAATTAGAAAGAAAAGCGGAAGATAAAGGACTTGATTTGTTGGATTATGATAAACGAAATGGTCGATATAGAATTAAACTTTCAATGAGTGACATAAAGAAAAATCGGGATTTCATTGTTTATCTAATACGTGAATCAAAAGACATTGAACATGAAAACAAAAATGATAGTCAAATCAGCACATAACAAATAGTTACACTGGATTCTTACTCCACTACGCTCCATAAAAACCAGTTAAGGCGGTCGTTAACAGAAAAAATATGAAAAGAATCTGGATACCACAAGCGATAATAACGCCTTTCTTGTTGTGGGCACTCTACCCGTACAATCCCTACGGGTATTACATACTATTGCGCTGGGTTTGTTGTGCAGCTTTTGTTTTTTTAGCGATCCAATCCCTTGCTCTAGAAAAACATGGTTGGGTATGGGTTCTTGGGATTACAGCTGTCGTATACAATCCGTTAATCAGAATCCATCTAACCCGAGATATCTGGTTAGTCATAAACCTTGTCACGATTGGCATAGCATGGAGTTCTGCCTTCGTTTTAAAAGTTGAATCAGAATAAAGGAAGGAACATAATATGTTTTGGGCATCTGTACTTGATGGTTTGAAAGTTCTTCTACACTGGGAAACATATGTACTTGGTTTGATATACCTCTTAATCATGTACATCCCTTTCTATCCTCTTATGTTTGGAAAAGGTGACGCATTAGCAAAGAGAGGTTGCTTAGCGATGATCCTTAAACCTTTTTTTCAGGCACTTGGATCAATCGTCTATGTCCTTACATTGTTTCCAATTATTCTCGGACTTGGAGAAAAAGCCGTTTGGTCAACTCCATGGCTTTTAATTATTGATGCACCTCTATTCATTCTTTTCATGATGGTTGTGATGGTTGTTCTTATGGTTATTTCTGCATTCCTTCCAATAGTTGGAAGAATGAACACCTTCCAAACACTAATCTCAGGCGGAACTGTAATTGTTTTCATGGTAGCAATGCTTCATAGATTTAACCCGGATTTTGATATTTCTGGAGTTAATGTCATTCCTGGTTTTTTGGTTACAATAGGAATTTTAATCATTTCAGCTGTAACATCATATGTTGCCCTGATGCTTTCAGCTATCTTGATCACCTTAGTTGACAGAACTGAAGAAGAATTAGGATCAATGCTCATTATGCCATTCGCTTCTATCTTTGGATTCATTCCCGTTTTCATATATGGCTCTTGGATAGGAAATCAATTGATACAATAAAACATCGAACCAGAACATTGAGCCTACTTGGACAACGCAGGTTGATTAATTCAAAGATGGAAAGTTGAGATTAGTCTTCACTATGCAAGCTACGCCTAACACAGCAAAGGGCGCAAAGATCGCAAAGGAACTTAACCCTTAAATAGTTTAAACTTCACCTCATACCTATAGAAGTCAATATTTGAGGTAACAGCTAACGCTCTTCTAATTCTGATATCATCCTCTAGGGCAATTATTATCCCTTTAACATTTTGATTCGGTTCAGCAAGCTCTTCCTTTACATACCCCATATATCTTTGAATCTGTCCAACCACACTATCGCTCGCTCGACCTTTCTTAAGTTCAACAACCAGCAAAGTCTTTTGATCCTTACTTATTGCTAAAACATCCAAAGGACCAGTATCGCTTTGATATTGCTGACCAACCAACTCTCCTTCTTCTTCATAAATATCATAATGTTTACCCAGTTCACTATTCTTCCAGTTTTGAACTAAAAACTCTTCCAAATGTTTCTCAAGAGCAAATACCAATGGATCCTCAATGGTAGAATCTGTTGTAGTTAATACTTGGGGTCTGGAACTTCCAAGCAACATTTCTATTTCATTAGCATATTGAGAAATTTCTGACACTGTTCCAATTGAACCAGTAGAATTTTGAAGTGCTTTTGACATCGATGTACGTTCAATAGACGTTGAATACCACTTTACATCTCGTCTATGTTGAAGAATCTCATTAGGGTAATATAAATAGTCACTGACAACGTCTCCAACAAAATAATTGCCTAGCCCATCAGGACATAGAACTATATCTCCCTTACTAACCCCCTTGCTTATAGTCCAAAGCATACCACATGCTAACCCTGCGGCTACTTTGCTTCTATCAGGATGATCTTTAAGCCATATAGGTCTAAACTTCTTATTAAAATCTCTCCAGTAAATTGGTAATTCATTTGTGAGGTCTTGGTTAACATCAAAATCTGCTCCAATAAAAGAGCCTTTCAGACATTGTTCTGCATAAATACTTTTTGCACCCAACATTATTCTATAATATTTTTTCATATCTATTTATCTCATCCTTTAGCTTATATTTACTATTTTGAGTAATTTATCAATTCGTTTTATATTCCGCTACTGGTTCAGCAGCCATGCTCAATTCCCTGTTCACAACTCCCTCTTGATTTTTTAAAAGATTCTTTGAGCAGAGTACGGTGTTGTAATTCAGTTAAACTACAAAGCTAATAGCGTTTTAGCTTTATTCAGCAATTCATCTGAATTATCACTAGAAATAGATGAGAAATACTCTAACTTTTCAAAAACGTATTTGCGATCTTCAATGGAAACATATTTCAAATTACTAACCGACTTCAAGAACCTATTATATATATCGTCTTTGCCATCAGTTTGGAGCATAAATGTAAGATTTTTGGCAACATCTTCTCCAAAACACTCTCGAAGAACAGCTTGTTCCTGTTTGGTAAGTCTATCATCATTTGCAAAGATAGATAAAGCCCCCATTTGCACAGAACTATTCTGTTCATCTTTGTTCATTTTCTGTAGCATGAATCCATTGGAGGCCTGAATTTCTAAATCAATTTTTCTATCAACTTGTTCCAAACTCATCCTTGAAGCAAACTGATCTCTATTCAAAAAAGAGTAATAACTTTTGGACATAGAAAACCATAAAAGAGCCTTAAGTCTTAAGGAACATGAAGGATGGGTTCTTAGCATATTTTGTACAGAACCACCCAATTCAGCAACGGCTCTTGATTGTTTAACAAAAGCATTAAAATCAAATCGTAAATGTCTATCAGAAAGCCCCGTAGATATCTTGATAATAGCTCTATATGCATCATCTTGGGAACATCCAGAAACAAATCCTACCCTGTCCGATGTAATTTCTGAAGCTCGATTTAAAGCAAGTATATTTAAGCGTTCTATTTCCGATACTGCATCTTTAGCTTGTGGATATAAATGATGAGAGAAAATATAGTGACCAATTTCATGCCCAACTACAAATTTTAGTTCCTCGATAGACAGTAATTCTATTAATGGAGCTGAAATCCCAAGTATTAATGATTTTTTGGTTCCTGAAAAACTAAATGCTTGTATTTCAGGAATATTCATTACAAAAGCATTAACGGTATATTCAGGTACAATGAACGCCACGACAGACTCTACCATCTCAGTTAACTCAGGAAGAATTTCTTTACACAATAATGTAGAAGATGCTAAATGGTCTGAAAACATTGCTTGATATCTCTGTATTAGAGTTTGTTCATCATAATGACGGTCCAAGAGTTTTAACTTATCAGTCTTGTACCTAATTTTGTCATATCTAGTGATTAAACTCTTCATTAAGTTTCCAAACTTTTCAGATTATTCCGTGCTTCGGCAACCAATTCAACCATTGCCTCTGCCTGTTTTCTTGTTTTAGGATCTGGATGATGTGTTAAAGCATTCCACTTCTTATAAATCTTCCGTAAATGAGCTTTTTGTTTTTCAACAGTCATGTCAGATGTGATACCTAAGATATTTGCAACATTCACCAAGTTGCCAATTTCAATATTATGAAGAGATAAGTGCTTCTCTCTTATTGATTGATATTTTGATAGTGGAATATCTAATTTATCAGCCAATACAGAACTTAAATCAGCCTCTTCATCTGCCAAAATTCCATCAGCACTCATAATTTCACAACACAATTGAACTATCATTAAACGCTCGGAAAGATCTGACTTTTCCATTATTTCATCACAACAACTGTCCACATCTCTAATTACACCATCTCTATAGTTTGACATTTCATCATCAAATATTATTTGAAGATCCTCGGCTTTATCTTGATTCTTGATCCAATCAGTAATCATATCTTGCTCTGACTCAGATATAGTATAATCAGTAGCAGAAATACATAAAGCTAAACGTACCGTCCATACTGCAATAGCCTTCTGATCATCATCAAAATTCTCATATCCTCTCTGGTCATTATAGAAACTATATACAAATGATGCAGATGTACGATTCCCAATCGAGTAAGTAAACTTAATCTTACAATCCCCTCTGAAAGGAAACATTAATACTTCAATAGGAATGTTACACATAGTAGTCCATTCTGAAACAGAAGCAACTGCACCTGGCAATTTTATATTACTAGCAAAACCAAAGATAGGAGAATTCTCCAAACTAAAGATTTTATGAGCAGTAAGAAGAGGTTTTTCTTTTGGACCAGTGCTATCAACAGCCATCAACAAAGTTGAATTATCTCCAAATACTCCAACAACACGACCAATAACTTGAAGCTTAAATGTTTCTATGTCTTGACCATCAAGAACCACACTTGACTTAACTATCCTTATTCTAAAATCTTGTAAAATGCCTGATGACGAGGTTCGAGTTGTTCTTGAGTCTTCTTCTTGCGTGGCACTCCCAAATCTAACTGCTAATCCAACTCCAATAATAATTAAGACAAATATAAAAATTCCCATATTTCACCTAACTTTACTCTATAATAATTTTTGAAGTATTAATCTTTTGTGATACTTTTTTTTCAACACCACTATTACCACTTTTTGTGTCTATATTCAATTCCATAACAGTGTTAGAAGCCTCATGGCAAAAGACACACTCCATCATTCCATCGCTATTATAGCTATATGTCACTTTTATTGGTGCATTGTAAGGAAGCCCAAGAGGTAGTTCTAAATCTTCTGTACATACAATACGGACAAGACTAGGATCTGTGGCATCGTTATCATCAGTTTGGGTAATAGTACAAATTATTCCCTGCTGACCTTCTACATGTGTATAGAATGTTTCACAACAAGAACATGGTATTCGTGTGTTCTTTTTTATAATTATTGCATTTTCTCTAACATCTTGACGCGTATGCTCATCAAGACCAATTGCAATTGTTCCAAATGCCTTGTTCGTAACTTCTTTCAACGAAATTGATTTTAAGGCCTGAGCAATACCAGGTGGTACACTCGCGGGATTTTCATCCATCAGTCTTAAACCACAGTATATTGATGCCCCAAGAGCTACACACTCATCAACATTTGCTGAAGAAATAGGCTCCATTCCAAACATATCTGACAACATATTGCGAAAAGCTGGAATTCTGCTACTACCACCAACTAATAAAACGTTATCTACATCCGAAGTGCTCCATCCTGCTTCATCAAGAGCAGTTTCAACACACATCATAGCTTTTGTGATATCCTTTGAAATCATCTCTTCAAAGTCAGATCTTTTAAGGCTTGTACGAACCGTTGAAGCAGTTCCTCTTAAACGTATATTAACAGAATCTTTAATTGAAAGATCTTTTTTTTTCTCCTCTGCAAAATCTTCAATCTCTGCAAGTTCACTTTTCTCGCCATAAAGCGGAGACCCTGTTTCTTTTTCATATATTTCAGTAAAATGATCAACAAGTTTTTGGTCGAAATCACGCCCGCCAAGATGTGACGAACCACTTGATGCTTTTACTTCAAGGTCATATCCATTAATTATACCTGCAGTAACATCAAAAGTACCACCACCCAAATCAAAGATTATAACATTTCCATCAATATCTTTTTCTTTTGCATAATATAATGCAGCAGCAGTAGGTTCATTAACAATACCAACAACATTCAATCCTGCCAAATTAGCAGCTCTCATTGTCGCACTCCTGGCCGCTTCACCAAATAATGCAGGAACGCTAATAACAACATTATCAATTTTATCAACACCTTGTGCAACTTTACGAAGAATCATGGCAGATATTTCTTCTGGCGAATATGCATGACCCATTATATTTTCACTATAATCGCTCTCATGCATATGGCGCTTTATATCTCTAACACAATTATCTGTGCACCCATACTCTTTTCGTGAATTAACAGCAGATTCTCCAACAAAACAGCCAGATCCATCTTTTTTTACAAAAATAGCCGAAGGTGTAAGCCTAGTGCCGTCTTTATTAGCAACAATCTGGGGGACTCCTAAAGCATCTAAGACTGAAACCGCAGAAAATGTTGTACCCAAATCTATTCCAGCAATACTACCCATTTTTATTCTCCTTTTTTGCATATAATGCTACCTTAGCAAGTGATATAGTTCTTTTATTATCGTCATTGAAATAGTAAATGTAACCTGATTTAACAACTTTCGCAATCTTACCAACTTTACTGTCGTCATCTGTAAAAATCACATTATCAGTTAATTCAGCTCTAAGTCTTGTTTCATCGTCAAAAGCATCACCTTCTTTTGGTTCAAACATTTCTATACCATTTAAATCTAATAAATCTATGAGGTCATCCGTAACATCTATCAACTCAGCTTTAGACTCACCTTCAGCCTTCTCTGACATCTTATTTACTGTATCTATAATCCGGATTATACGCTTTGTAATTTTTTTTAAAATTTGATAATCATACCCCTCTTGATATCTACTCATGGTTTCAGAAGACTTTGACAAAAACTCTCTAATCCCATTTATTGAGGCATCTAATCCTGAAACATCACCAGCCATATGTCCTAACTGACTCTTTATAATATCTTCTTGTTGTTTTACTAACGATAAAAGAGCTTCGTGTCTTTTTTTGCTATTTGTATCAGGTTCATCTCTTTGATTACTAATTGAGTTTAATTTTCTTTCTAAATTTGAGAATTCTGTTTTATTGGTCTTTTTTATTTTTTCGGACAGACGTAAAATTTTGTTTTGTAACCTTAATATTTCTGTTAAATTCTTCTCGTCTGCAAGATCATTGCTTTGTGCTTGCAAGCTTCGAATTTTACGGCAATACTTTTCTCTGGCTTTTGAAAAATCCTCTTTTAGATTAAAGCTCATAAATATACATTCCTTTCTTTCTAGATAAACAACCATACAACTGGTAATGAGTATATTACCATTGAATAAATATTTCAACTAAAAACTACAACTAAAAACAGTAATATGAAATGCTAATAATAATTTGGTAAAAAAATATGCATATGACGAAAAGTCCCAAACATTCCAACAATAATATTAAACTGTTAGTTCACTAGCAATTAATTCAGCTTGTTTCAACACGGTTTCTGTTACTCTAAAGTTTTTTATTTGGTCATAACCTGATAAATTTTTATCATCAGTCGGGAATATATTCTTTTTGAATATTCGTTACATTATTTCTTCTTATAATTCTAATAATCGCTTCATTATTTGTTTCATCTGTGCAGAATATAGCAATGTTTTCTTTATCTGCGGCAATCAGATAGCCGACCTCTTTTACTCCATCAATAGTAAATTCAAGTTCATTCTGCTCTTCCGGTTGGTTAGTTAGTTGTTTAATTTTCTCTAATGCTTGATCTTTGGCAAGATTTGAAGAGAATATTATTATTGTGTAATAGGCAATAGCTATTGTACTGGCCAAAATCAATGTAAAAGATATATATAAGCATAATCTTAAAATTTTCGAAATAATCAGATTGGCACTTCTTTTTATCGTTGTTTTATCATGATTTTTGAACAAACCAAAGACTCCACTTGCAATTGATTTTATCAATTGGTCCTTTGACAACTGATTTACTATCCAAACTAAACATAAAGCACTAGATGAAAATATTAACCCAAATATTAATATGTATATCCAACCAACATACAGAATAGCTCCTCCCATTTCAAGATTGGTTTGCATGTCATACTGAAAAATTTTAGGACTAATTCCAAAGGTCTGTAAATATGTTGAGTTGGCTGTCGATCCAGCAACAAATAATAGACTAGTAGCTACTGTTATTATAAGGGTTGCAGATATTAAGTTTTTCATTGTTTCCATTTTCATAATGCTAAGTGATTATATCTCCATCAATAATAAAGATAAGTCATTCTTTCTGTTTTTTCTCTTTACTGGTTTACAGACTTTCTTCTTCTTTCTTACTTTATTTGACATTGTTATATGCCGTTTTATCTTTTCATTTCTCTTTTAGTCAAAGTTTATATATTCTGTAATACTTTTGCCTAATCTATATACATAGACTCTCTATTTGGTTGCAAAGTTATGGAGTCGTAGTGTTTTCATCATTAACTTTTTTCAAATCTCTTTTTAAAATTATAATCTTTCTTTTTAGAATATTAATTTTAACAAAAAAAGCAATAGTAATAAGCGTAAAAACTAATAAGGAGATTAAACAACAATAAGCTCTTAAAAACAAAAAGATTTTGTTTGAATCTATAAAAAGCGAAAGAATCATCCATAGGCTATAAAACAAGAAAGCAATGGCACATAAAACAATTACAGACAAAACTCGCTTCATAAATTTTTGAGCTAAAGTCATATTTTCAACTTTACTATTAATTGCATCATAATTTTTTTGAACCTTTTTAACTAGTCCAAAGCAAATTTCTTTGTCATCTTTATTAAGAAAATCATCATACGAAAAGGATTCATAATTTTTTCTTTCTAATGCCCTTATAGAATAGCGTAAAACTTGAGTTGAATATAGAACAAGAATAGACATGACAAGTATTGCAATGTATGTCCATATTGTATGATTCTCTATCATTAACAAATCTTTAACAACAAATGCCAATATCGCAATCAAACTACCAAAAATACCAATAAAAACTATAGATTTTGATTCAACAACTTTGATTCTTTCTTTTTGATTTAAATACATTTGGTATGCATAATCAACATCTTGTTTATTAGATGTTACGGGAACATCTTCGTGTTTAATAAATTTGTTAAATTCTATTGGATCTCCTTCAAGAAACGGCCAAAAGAAACCAACAAACGAGTTTACTATTTTTTTTATGCACATGTTAGATAATCCGCGATTTGAGAGCTTATGTTAATATTGAGTATTTTTTCTATCCATCCCCATTGCCCATTAGGATTAATTTCTAGAAAAACCAATTTATTATTAATATCTCTAATAAAATCAATGGCTGCAAACTTCAAATTAAACCTTTTACACAATTCTAATATCTGTTTATTTAAACTTTCATCCAAGAAAATTTGTTTATGATGAGGTATTTCTTGAGACCGTCTCCAGTCTATTTCAGCATCTTTCGTGTTTTGTGAATCTATTTCTACTACATTGATATTATCTCCAACAACTGTAACTCGAATATCACTTAGTTTATATATCAGATTTTGAAAATAAATTGGCATAGATTTTATACTTGATATTTTTTTTTTGAAATTATCATCAACAACATTAGTGAATAAAACCTTTGAACTCATATTTACTTCTTCAATAAAGCCATTTTTCATTGGTTTAAAAATTGCATCCCCATTATTAATAAAATGTAAGGCCTTATCTTTCTTATTTGTAATAATTCTCTTTGGTGTAAGAAAACCAATTTCATTAGCAACAATTTGTTGATAAATTTTATTTTCTGCTAAACGAATACTATATACATTATTTAGCCATTTTTTATTACGTAAAACTTGATATATTCCCTCTAACAAAGCTTCATGTTCTCTTACATAATACACTTGTTCGCCAACTGTTAAACCATTTGCTTCTGGAGCTTTAGGTCTTCTATAATATACTGATTTAAAGCTATTAATATTGATTGCTACCCCTTCATCATACAATAGAAACTTACTGGAATCTAAATCAAAGTAAACATCTAATGATTTACCAATCTCTTCTGTATTAAGACGATAAAAATCAATTCTTCTTTTATTTAATTCATTAACCACAAAATCAACAGTGATATCTTCTTTATTAGTAATGATAAGAACTTTTGAACTATTCATCAGACTCTCTTTGAGTATTTGTCTTTGTTAATAAATAAATAGCACTTATTTTGGATGGCTCATCATCAGTTTCTCTTTTAATAAAGGTTTTGGAGACAGGCATAGCATCATCAAGGTTAATAAATATTTCGCCATTAAAAGTATTAAGCTGTTTATCCTTACTATATGTAAGAATTGGCAAATCACAACTTTTTTGTGTTTTTGTATATTCAAATACAATCGATTTCATTTTTTAGTTCTCAAACTTTCATTACTTGTCCATAATCTGTTGAATATGGTTCTTTTTTTTTCTAAGTCTATTTAATTGTTGTCAGAATGTTATGTATCTGAATTGCTTGTATTCCTCCCCTTGCAGAGTACGCATACGTAACACGTAGCACGAACTTATGCGCTCTGATAGAGATACTGCTGGAAATTGATGAAGAGGGTTCGGATATTTGCCGTAGAGCCAAGCACATCCTTAGCCTCTTCAAGGGAATCGTATTTGTTTTTAAGTAGAACAGGTAGTTTGTCTTCGTCAAGCTCATCAACACCGACTTCAACATACTTGGTCAGCACAAATTCAATAAACTCCACCTGTTTACCCTCAAGCGAATCAAACATTGCAGATTCTGCTCTAATAACTCTTTCAGCTCTAGTTATCGGCTTAACATCACTATTGAACACATATTCAAGCACATCAAACAGATCACTCTGTTCTGCATTAATCAACTGTTGCAAGCTAGTTAACTGATCTCGTCCAAAACCAGCATCTTCAAGTTTATCTAACAATGCTTTACGAGTTGCAGGATTACTCCAAAGAGTTCTTAACTCATCTTCATCCTTAAACAGATTAGGTAATTCACCAAACATGTTACTTAAGAAATCCTGAGCAGAAATGGGTTTGCCATCAGGTCCCCAGAAAGATGTAGAAATCATATGCTGAATTTCCAGTTCCTTACCTGGAGCCAATTTAATTTTAACCATTTTCTTACATATACATGGATTACAACCACAAACATCACATGGACCATTAGGAGGTGGCGTAGGTGGATCTACAATCACGCAAACACACGGACACTTACCGCATATAGCACATATACTTGGAGTTGTCTCACAAACACATGGAATTTCTCCACATACTTCACAAGGCTTTTCTTCTAGAGGATCGCCATCCCATTCCGGATCTAAAAAGTGGTGGTAAGCATCTGCATAATCATAAATGGTAAAAAAATCTTTACCTTCAAAAAGCCTAGTTCCCCTACCAATAATCTGCTTAAACTCAACCATTGATGTTATTTTTCGAAACAAAACAATATTGCGAATATTGCGGGCATCCACACCAGTAGATAACTTTCTTGAAGTTGTCAAAATTGTTGGAATAAGCTTTTCATTATCCTGAAATTCTCGCAGAGCCTTTTCTCCTATCTCACCATCATTTGCAGTAACTCGAACGCAGTAGAAAGGATCTTCACTTGTGCTTTGCTGATTAACAAGATCTCTAATCAAAGCCGCATGGCATTGAGTTGCACAAAAGATGATTGCTTTATCATTATGCTGCGCACCATCAAGATATATCTGCACATTTTTTGTCTCACGTGCAATAATCTCGATTTCCTTATTGAAATCATCTTTAGAATAAATTTTCCCAGTATCGACATGCCCTTCAAGGACTTCATCATCACCAGTATATATATAATCATCAAGAGTTGTCTGAATTCTCTTCACCTTAAAAGGAGTAAGAAATCCATCATTGATCCCCTCTTTAAGAGAATAAACAAAAACAGGATTCCCAAAGTATTTATATGTATTTGTATTTACATCACGTTTTGGTGTTGCAGTTAGACCAAGCTGAACAGCTGGAGAAAAGTAATCTAGAATTGCACGCCAGCTACTCTCATCATTTGCACCGCCTCTATGACATTCATCAATAATTATGAAATCAAAGAAATCTTTTGGATATTGACCAAAATTAAAATCAGTTTCTTTCAGATCATATTCTTCACCTTCATCAAATAATTCCAAAGACTCAGCAGCTTCTCTACCTTCAATATCCTCTCCGGTTGCAACATAATCAATATGTGGCTCACCAAGATTTTCAACTTCTTTAGGTTCACTTGATTTCGTCTGCTCTTTTGTCATAAAAGTCTGAAAGATAGTAAAAAAGATTGCCCCATTAGTTGGAACCTTACCCTTCTTTCTAATATCCTTTGCACTGATTCGCACCTTTGCATCTTCTTGAAAGGCATAAAACTCATTAAAGGCTTGATTAGCAAGAATATTTCTATCTGCTAGAAACAGAATTCGGGGTCTTCTAGATTTATACTCCGAGATATTACAACCAAAGGTCAACTGTTTATTATCCACCGCGCTCAAATTCCACCGAGAATGAAACAACTTCCAGGCAACTTGAAACGCAATAGCAGTCTTACCCGTACCTGTGGCAAGAGTTAACAAAACTTTATTTTTACCATTTGCAATAGCTTCAAGAGTATTATTGATTGCAAGTTCTTGATAATATCTTAAATGCCATGAACCACTCTTGTCTTCAAAAGGAATCTTTAAAAAATCATCTCGCCACTTATCTGCAAAATTTGTATCACATGTTGCAACTTCAGAACCGGCAGTAACAGGGTAGTTTTTATGCCACAATTCTTCAGGCGAAAGATAGTCTTCAACCAAGCCCTCTTTACCACTCTCCATACAAATCTGATAAATTTCGTTACCATTGGTTGAATAAGTTGTACTCAATTGTAGCTTTGCTGCATACTGCTTAGCTTGAGCAACACCTTCGCCAACACTTAGGTCATCACTCTTCGCTTCAACAACAGCAAGCTTAACGCCCTTATAGACAAGAATATAATCAGCAATCAACGGTGCACTTCGTCCACCACCAGCTTGAATTCTGCCATCAGTAATCTTGCAGACATTGCGTTCCCTGAGAATCTTAGATCCCTCAACAATGCCCCAGCCACAAGCCTTAAGCTTCGGATCAATCAATTCTGCTCTTGTCTCTGCTTCGTTCATATATTTTTCCCTATATATTAATTAATCATTGTTACTATAAAACGTAGTAACAATCAAAACCCAGTCAAGAAACAAAAAAACACACATCAATTTGACTCTTAATGACTTACAACCTAACCCATGTTCAAACACCCCTTCAAAATCAAAACCCAATCAAGAACTTTAAAAGTTATGCCCAAAATGGCTCATAACCACCTCTAGGATGTTCAGGATCTGAAACTTTTATAAATCCGGCTTCAAGCGTTTTTTTAATTACAACAGAAGCTTGTGCTGCATTCTTTTTTTCGATTCCAAAACGCACACATAAGCTTGAGTTTTTCATTTTATCTCCATCTAAATATTTTATTATTGCATGCTGATAACAAGCTCTTGTTCGTTCTGAAATAGACATGTTAGCAAAGGAACGGGGTGCAAATAATACAACACGCATTGAATTTTCCATTTCCTGAAATTTTGGAGGAGGAAGTTGATTGATTTCTATGCTAATAATTACTTTGTCTAATCCGGTTCCCTGTTCTTCACACATTTTCATTCTTCTCATTAATGATGCTAATGCTTCGTTTCGAGAACGAGGAGGTAAATCTATCATTCTGTCGGTTTGTACTAATGATTTACCAGGATTTGTAATTTCTAACCTTGTATTAAAAAGCTCAATAAGTGGGCCTGCTCCACTGATAGTCATATCCTGATGAATTAATGCATTTGCAATAATTTCACGAATAGCTATCTCAGGGAATATTAGTTGTGATTCTCTTCGGGTACTTCCTATATGTTCGTTTACTGGAAGTAAATCGTTGATATACGAAACAACTCCCGTAAAAGCTTTTGCATATCCCTTTTTTCCATCAACCCTTTGTTTTACTACTGCTGCTCTATTGTCGCCATCGTATGCAACAAAACGAATTCCTTTACGAGATAAAGATATGTCAAATTCATCGAGGTTCTCGGCGAATAATATAGCACCAAGATTAGTTATATTCCAATGTCCTCCTACATCTTTTTTTATTAAAAGATCAGCTTCGAGCCTTTCAAGTATTCCTTTTTTATTATCGGGTAAATTTTGCTTTGTTAATTTAAAATATGCGGTATATTCAAGTAAGTTTAAAACATCGTCGGCTGTTGCAAAAGATTTAGCTATTGCTTTTTCCCACATATAAGAGCGCAGGTTGTTAATCAAACTTTGATAATGTTCAGGATAATCTGACAAACGAGGAGTTGCACTGCCAATACGAATGTATGCAGTTTTATTGAACTCAACAGGAGTTGTATGTGCGGCAGGTATTTCCAATAAAATCAAATTGCCTTTTTGGTGATTAACTTTTCTGAAATCAAAATGAATATGAGGCATTAACATTTGAGAAAGCCACATTATAAAAACTTGATTTCCCTTTGTTTTAATTTCAGGATTAAACGTAGTGCCTACAATATTTTGGGTTCCATCTTCTATACCCCAAATTACATAAGCAAAATCATTCTGGTCTATTCGTGCTTTGTTTGAAAGTGCAGAACATAATTTGCCAATCATTTCAGGATCTTCGTTATTATGTTTAAATTCAACGATTCCTTTCTCTGTATCAGAACAAAGTAACTCGTCAACAAGGGCAATATCTCTTTGCATTTGTTTAATTTTGTCTTCCATAAACTACAGCTCCCCATTAAATGCTTTTTGTAAAATGCTCTTTTTAAACTCTTCTAGGTTACCAATTTTTTGCTGATAAATCAATTCCAAATATTGTAGATCTTCAGTTGTACCCAAATTGGGGATAACTTAAATTTTGTAAACTCCCGGCCTTTTACTTTTCCCCTATGTTGCCTTGGAATCGGTATTTGCAGCATCACTTACGGTATCAAAAGCCCATCCACAAGCCTTAAGCTTTGGATCAATCAATTCTGCTCTTGTCTCTGCTTCGTTCATTTTAATCATCTTCCTCGGCAATATCCATCATCATATTGTAATGTTCAATGTGCCGTGTTTTTTCAAAGATTTTTTTAAATACTTTAAGATATTTTTCACTATCAGATGTAACATGTAAATCATCATTAACTCCGTGAGAGCCTGCATGTGACCATGACAACAACGAGTTTGCTATTACTTTATCTTCGTCGTCAAGACATTCAAGAATGTTATCAGTCGAAATTCCTCCAAACATTTTAAAATAATTTTCTATTATTCTACGAAGAGTATTTTCTATTGTTATACTATTGGGGTTTTCCTTAATCTCTTGCCATAATAATTCATAAGATGTTTGAATTGGATTTTTGTCATATTCTTTGATTACTGAAACATCATTTTCTTTTCTGATTATCCAGAATGTTTCATCTTTTAATTTTTGAGTTCCAGAGCCTTTGTTGTAGGTTACTTCTTTGTGAAAATAAACATTATGAGTTAGTATCATTATTTGTTTGATATTGCTTGACTTGTCTCGAATAGATTCTATAAGTTTTCTGATCAAATGACTTACAATAAATAACACATCACTATCTAAACTCGAAATAGGGTCGTCAAAAACAGCAATTCTATCAATGGTAATTAATTCTTGGTTAAAACTACCTTTGAGCCAGTGGTAGAAATATAGAAAAGTAATAAATGTTTTTTCGCCTTCGCTTAAAGTTCTATCTACTCTTTCACCATTTGGTCGAACAATTTGATAACTTCCTTTTTCTTCAGTTGCTTCAACTAATTTGAAATTTGTAAACCCAAATTTATTAAGCAAACTGTT
>Ga0307987_1000844_pt1 | contig 17604 bp, 11 predicted proteins | sample EllFjometagen181_FD_203157 | JGI IMG/M metagenome (GOLD analysis project Ga0307987, IMG submission 203157) | Marine microbial communities from Ellis Fjord, Antarctic Ocean - #181 | ecosystem: Environmental > Aquatic > Marine > Unclassified | place: Southern Ocean | collected 2014-10-08
GCTCTAAAAGCTGTCGTCTCATCCTGTGCCGAACTTAACCGAGCCTTGAATTCATTGTCTATACATTCAACCGTTTGAAATGGCGACGCATTACACTCTTCTGATCTCAATGCTTCGCGATTAATTTTTTCTTGATAGGTCACTTGTTCATTTCTATCCCAATTCCAGTGCCAAACTTCAGAAGATATAACTTCTGAACGCCCCTCGGATTCGTCTGCTTGAAATTTGATTAGCTGAGGCATAAGAACATTGCACTCTTCTGATCGCAATTTTTCGCGAACTATCTCTTCTAGCTCCTCCAAACTCAAGAGTTGTAAATCTCTAAAAGCTTCCGTCTCACGCTGTGCCAAACTTAACCGACCCTTGCATTCATTGTCTATAAGGTCAACCGTTTGAAATGGCGACGCATTACACTCTTCTGATCGCAATGCTTTTCGCTTAATTTTTTCTTGATTGGTCACTTGGTTATTTCTATCCCAGTTCCGGTCGCAAACTTCAGAAGATATAACTTCTGAACGCTCATTGAATTCGTCGGCTTGAAGTTGGAGTAGTTGAGATATAGGATCATTACGCTCTTCTGTTTGCAATGCTTTGCGAGCTATCCTTTCTAGCGCCTCCAACCACAAGAAAGATATAACTTCTAAACGCCCCTTGGATTCGTCGGCTTGAAGTTGGATTAATAATGCTCGAGTCAGGACAGAGTCTTCCCCGACAAAAAAATTTGAAATAGACGAAGCTCTAAACAAAGCTTCTAGACATTCAATGTTCTTTATTCTCGCCGCACAAGAAATCACCTCTAGGGCAGGCTGAGCGCCCCTTCTAACAAGCAGATCAATGGCTTCCACCAATCCTTTCTCTACGGCTGCAAGTAATAATTTTTTTTCATGTTGCTTTATTTTATCGCCATCTACTTCCTCAGGTAAAAAAACCTCTAATATTTGCATAGAAACCCCGCTCTCCATTGCAATCTGAACGGCAGTTTCTTTATTCCAAACTTCAACAGCAAAAGGATCAAGCCCCCTATTGCATAAAGCATCTAATATAGGGATAGCCCAAGCCTCCCAGGCAGTTGTTGTACCAAAATCAGATTTTACACGGCACACAGCTTTTATAAGAGGATAACTATCCTGAATAGCCCCTCCAGAGTATTCAATTAACAAACCAAAGAGATCGTGTGTTAAAGATAATTTAGCCTCTACACATTTAGTAAAAGGAGAGGAGCCGCCATACGCGTTTCCTGGCTGCGCTCCCAATTTCAATAATTTGCATGCAATTTTCAATTTCGCCCCCCTTGAAAATCTAATATCATTTGCTAATGCATTACTTAAAATGCCCACATAATCTTCCTCAGATAGAATTGAGTCTTTACCTTTTATTCTTTGTTGAATTTTACTGAGAAGCTCATCAAGAATTGAGGGTCTTAGTTCATCTAAATTATTGGACGCATATTGCAGAGCAAATTTATGCCCTTTATAGTCCATACGAGACATTAAAGCTTCAATCCACTCTAAATTCCGTTTCTGTAAAAAAACATCCAAAAGAAACATTAATTCCGTTTCAGCCCAGGGCCTCTCAGAGGGCTCATACATACGTTTATCATACATGCATTTGAGCAATGCGGGAAAAGACTTGGACATAGGAAGAGACGTTATAAACCTGTGAAGTCCTTCAATGCGCTCACACAAGGCTTGTTGAAGTGGCAAAGCGTCGATAACAGGCTCTTTAAAAGGTGGAAATTCAAAAGTTTGGCACACTCCTATTTTTTCCGTTGAAACTCCTATCATAAATCCTTGCACTACAATCATAGCACGCACTTCTGGATGTGCTATGAAATCCAAAATATTGTGATGATGCGGACCCATTTTAATTGAGCCAGGAGAGGCTTTTATTAATTTTAAACCCTCTGACAGCTGGGTTACTGCGGCACATTCTTGAACGACATAGTCTGCCGAGATTTCCGGCACTTGATTGTGCATTTTGCCATGTACATTAAATGGTAATGTTTGATAACGAGTTCTTTCCAATTCTTTTTGAGCCGCAATTACTCCTGCTCTTTTTACCGCATCTTGCAAGGGAGCTTCTGCCTCAATAGCATGCCGAAGCAGTTGATGAATTATTTTTTCGTTAGTTCCTCCAGTATCAGTTTCATAGTTAAAACCTATTACAACCGATCCAGAGGGCAGAATTTTAGCTCCATTAGCAGCATACGCTGAATAACATCCAAGAACATAGACAGTTAAAGGCGTACCTGGAGCGCATTCTGATAGCAACTCCAAGACCTCTTCGGTCCAGGTTAAATCACTTACCACATCTATATAGTGCTTTTTTTTGCAATGATTCCCGTGTCCCAAAAGGAATATTTGCGTCCTAGGCCCTATTTTGCCTTCTCCGAGTGCCTTTATTATTTGTTTTTTATTTAAACAATCTCCATCTTTATGGGCACTAACTAAAAGATCCCTTCCAACGTTCTCGGAAAATGAAAATTTAATATAGGGCCCCGTCATTACTATAAAACGGTAAGGCTCTCTAACAACTAATGCTCCACTTTGTGGCGTAAGAGGGGCTGAATCTTGTGCCATATAAAACCTTTATTTGAAAATCTTTTAAAATAAAAAAACTGCCCTTATTTTCAATGATGAAAACAAAGGCAGTTTATACGCATGCAGAAATAATTAAGTCTAGTAAGGAGCAAATTCGTCGTCTGCTTCTGCTTCTCCGCTAGGTTCCATTTTCCCTTGCTCTTGAGGAACTGAGGATGCCGACACTCCTCCCGAAAATTTTGTTGTAGTAGATTCACTACCAAAATAATGGTCATAGCCAACTTTTAGCAGAAAGGCCGCTGTAGCGCCAGTTGTAAACCAAGAACATGCTTTGTAATGATTTGCTTGCTTTGCGGCATAAACCATCTGTGCAATCCGCTCATTTGCTTTCTCTAGAGGAATGTCTACTGATATTGCTTGATTCGCTACCGCACTCGGTCCTACTGCATTTTGAGCTAACTGCTCAAATTGCTGTTGTAACTCAGCAGTTGCTGCTTCTGCGACAGACAAAGCTGCAGTTAATTCTTCGTTTTTTGCAGTTAACTCTCCAATTTTGTCGTTTAATCCCATAATAATTACCTTATTTATTGTTAATAATAATGCAGAATAGCAAGCAATCGCACAATGTCAATGAAATGTTCTATATTTTTAACAACTTAAACTAAGGGGCAAAAATGGGCAGAAGACCCTACAAGGATTTTATAAGTTCAAATACATGTTAGACAAAAAAGAGCTAGAAGATGTTGACAATGTTTAAAAACTCATACATACTGACGGCCTCTTTAATTAAGAAAAAAGCAATGATACTAATTTGCACGTATATTTTGTCATTAGAGGTTTTGAGAGAACTATTCGGCGTCTCTCAACCCACGTATAATGTTATTTCTGAGTATAATTTCTGGCGGTAGCCAGGAACATCATATTTTTCAAAACACATTTTTAATATTAAGAAATTAGTGAAAAGACCCGCTGATTCAAATTACATTAATTTAATTAGGTAAATGTCGTGATAAAACAAGAAAACAAGATTTACAGAGACATTGCAAACTGCATGATCTCTACTGCAATTATAGACGTTCCAGTTAGGGGCGGAGTGGCAAGATATGCAGGGTTGCCATTAACATACGTTGGCATTAGCGCTTTAGTTACAGCTGGTGTATGTATTGCGCAAAAGACATGGGCAGAAACCTGTAAAGACTCTTCACTCTGCGTTCCCTTAGGAGGAATGCTGGGTTATGCGGCTCGAGCTTATACTGTTGGCCAAAACCCAGCAGGAAGGGCGGTGGTGGGAACGTATAACAGCGAGGCATATTCAGAAGCATCTAAGCTTGGTGCAAAATCAGCCGTAGTAAAATACGGAGCACCTATAGCTATAGAGGCTTTTGAAGCAGCATTTGTTGCTATTATCACTGGAGCAGATATAAGCACATCTATAAAAATAGGTGTAGCCGTTGGAAGCTCTCTTTCAGTACTTGTAAATATTGTTGCTCCAGCAATATTTGCGACTCAAGCAGACGAGGTTTTGGCACAAGGCATTAAATTTGTGGCAGATTCTTGTTTGTCAGGAGACAGCTCTAATATAACTCAAATTGAAAATACTGAGCTATAGCCACGAACTTTTCGTCTTGTGATTAGCTGATATACAAGTTATTATTTTCGCACAAACAACAATGTAGTTATGCCAGCTAATCACACACTCTTAGAAGAATTGAAAGAAAGAGGTTTTATATACCAAACCACAAACTTGGATGGCTTACCTAAGATGTTAAATGACAAGGCTTCTATTTCCGGGTATGGAGGATTTGACTGTACCGCCAGGTCTCTACATGTGGGAAATTTAATGTTGATCATGTTGCTTCGCATTCTACAGAAGCATTCTATACGGCCAATTATAATTATAGGGGGAGCAACGTCTAAGATCGGAGACCCCTCTGGGCGAGATACGGCAAGAGAAGTGCTTTCAGATGAAGTGCTTCAAGAGAATATGGCCGGCATAAGGAAATCTCTAGAAAAATTTCTAAATTTTGGCACCGGTCCAGACGAAGCTCTTTTATTGAATAACGAGGATTGGCTTAACAACGTTAAATACATCGACCTTTTGAGAGATTACGGAGCTTTGTTTTCGGTAAATAAGATGCTGAGCTTTGAGAAAGTAAAGCTTCGGCTTCAGAAAGAGCAGAACTTAAGTTTTCTTGAATTCAACTATCCCATTCTTCAAGCGTACGATTTTCTACAACTTTTCAAAAAATACAACTGTGCTTTTCAGTTTGGCGGCTCTGATCAGTGGGGCAATATTGTATTTGGAGTAGATCTCATAAAGAAAGTTATGGGTAAAGAGGCTTTTGGAATTACAACGCCATTGCTCACGACCTCGTCAGGCGCCAAAATGGGTAAATCTCAAAAGGGAGCGCTCTGGCTTAACGAAAACATGCTCTCTTCATATGATTATTACCAGTTTTGGAGAAATACAGACGATCGCGACGTCTTTAGGTTTATGAAAATTTATACCGATCTGCCTCTAGCGCAAATAAAAGAGTATGAAAAAGACGATCATAAAAATATAAATGAATTCAAAAAAATATTGGGATATGAGGCTACCAAGCTATGTCATGGAGAAGAGGAAGCAAGTCTTGCGCTTGAAGCTGCAGCTAAAATGTTTGAACAAGGAGATGCGGCTCACCTGCCAGAATTTCATATTGATAAAACAAGAGTCGAGGCTGAAGTCTGTATATGCGAGATTCTGAAAGAAGCGGGCTTAGCCGAATCGAAAGGGGAAGCAAAGCGCCTAATAAAAGGAGGGGGAGCAAAATTAAACAATACTTCAATCGCAGACGAAAATCACAAACTAACTCTGGAAGATTTCAGTGCTGGATACGCCACTATCTCTAGCGGAAAAAAGAAACATATTCGCTTGCTCTTAACGCCGTCTTGTCGTTAGCCCGCCAAAGACGACTTTATTTCTAGTGTATCAAACGTTCTCTTGGATGTTTTTCTATTAAAAAACATCGTCGGGACAAATAACACCAAAGTGTAAGTGTCGTCTTCCAGAACCATCCAACCACATTCGATATGGATTATTATGCCGAAAGAGGAGCGTCGTCAATTGAAGGCTCGATTTGAGCTTGAGCTGTCTTTTCTTTTTCTTCCTTTGCCTCTTTTTCTTCTTTTGCTTCTTTTTCTAAGAGCAGAAGCCTGTCTGCTTCTTGGGCCTTTTGACGCATTTGGTTATAATAGAAACCAGTTCCTGCAGGGATTAATTTACCTACAATCACATTCTCTTTTAAGCCAAACAGTGGATCTACTTTACCCATAATTGATGCTTCGGTTAAAACTCTTGTTGTTTCTTGGAAAGAAGCCGCAGAAATAAACGACCTGGTTTGCAGCGATGCCTTTGTAATTCCTTGCAACACAGCTACACCAATTGCTGGCTTGTAACCTTGTGCGGCGGCCTTACTATTCACATCTTCTAATATCTGTATATCGACCTGCTCTCCCTCAAGCAATGTCGTTTCTCCAGAGTTTTGTATCTCAATTTTTTGAAGCATCTGTCTCAAAATAATCTCGATATGCTTATCATCTATTTTTACTCCTTGTAATCTGTAGACTTGTTGTACTTCAGAAAGCATATATCGTGCAAGCGCTTCAACTCCCATGACACGTAAAATATCTTGAAGAACCGGATTACCATCCATCAAAAGGTCTCCCTTTCTTAAATAATCTCCTTCATTCACAGAAATATGTTTTCCCTTCGGTATAAGGTATTCAATCGGTGTTAGGGTTTCATCTTCAGGCTTTATAATTATTCTACGTTTAGATTTATAATCAGTTCCAAAATGAACAATTCCACTTATCTCACTAATAATGGCATGATCCTTTGGTCTGCGAGCTTCAAATAACTCGGCTACACGAGGAAGACCTCCTGTTATATCTCTGGTTTTTGTTAGTTCTCTTGGAATACGTGCAATAATATCTCCAGCAAAAACTTTTGCTTTATCATCTATACCTAGAATCGCGCTAACAGGCAAGAAATAGCGAGCCTCTAGACCATTAGAAAGAATCATCATATCTCCTTTTTCATCTTCCAAAATAAGCCTTGGCCTTAAATCTGCGCCCCGAGTTTTTTGTCTCCAATCGACAATTACTTTGTTTGAAATTCCTGTGTCTTCATCCGTTACTTCCTTTAGGGAAATATCGTCAACCAAATCTTTGAATACTATAATTCCAGATTTTTCTGTAATAATAGGAATGGTATGTGGATCCCATTCAGCAATGATAGCTTTTTTCAAAACTTTATCCCCTTCCTTACATAGCACTCGAGCGCCATACGGCAAGTTAAACCTAGACTTTTCGTTTCCTTTTTCGTCATTCAGTATAAGCTCGCAATTTCTGCTCATAACTATTCTTTCTTTGTGCGTATTGGTAACAAAGTTTGCATTAGTAAACTTTACAAATGCATCGCTCATAGCCTGAATATTTGAAATCTCAATGCTTTTGGTCGCGGCACCTCCAATGTGGAAAGTATTCATTGTCAGCTGGGTTCCTGGTTCTCCAATCGATTGCGCTGCTATAACACCAATAGCTTCACCTACACATACGAGTTGGTTTGTAGACAGATCTCTGCCATAACATTTAGAACATATTCCATTTTTCGCGGTACATGTGAGAACAGATTTAACCATCACCGACTCAATTCCAGCCGATTCGATTTTGTCTACAGTGTCTTCATCAATTATTTCTCCTCTGTTTACAATAATTGTGTCATTAATTGGATGTTTTATATCAAAGCAAGAAACCCTTCCTAAAATAACCTCTGATAGAGGAATAATGACTTCGCCACCCTCTATGAGAGCCTTTTTAATTAATCCACGAGATGTCCCACAATCTTGTTCGAGAACAATACAGTCTTGAGCCACATCGACCAATCTTCTCGTTAAATACCCAGAACTCGCTGTTTTAAGCGCAGTATCCGCAAGCCCTTTTCTCGCTCCATGGGTAGAATTAAAATATTCTGTAACTGTAAGGCCTTCTTTAAAATTAGAAATGATAGGAACTTCCATAATTTCTCCAGAAGGTTTCACCATTGGCCCCCTCATTCCCGCCAACTGTTTTATCTGAGCAGCAGAGCCTCGAGCTCCTGAATGCGCCATCATATAAACCGAATTAATGGCCCTCTGCTTATTCTCTTTAAATTCCTTGAAATTTGACGTTGATATTTCCTTCATCATATCTTCCGCGATACGATCCGTACAGTGCGTCCAAGCATCTACGGCTTTATTATATTTCTCCCCACTAGTAATTAACCCTTCCTGGTATTGTGTTTCAAAAGTTTTTACTTGCTCTAGAGTGCCTTCCACATGTGCCTTTTTTGAAGCAGGAATGATCAAATCATCTTTGCCCAAAGAAACTCCAGCTTTACATGCATATTTAAAACCCAGATCCATAAGTTTATCTGAAAATATAACCGTAGCCTTTTGTCCACAATAACGAAATACAATATTAATTAGGCTAGACAAATCTTTCTTCAAGAATAATTTGTTGGCTAAACTCATAGTGATCCCCGGAAATTTAGGGAGCAATTCTGCAATAAATAATCTTCCGGGGGTAGATTCAATTATTTTTGAAACTTCGTTCCCTTCTAAATCAAACTCTTCAACCTTGCATCTTATTTTTGTATGCAAAGTAATTGCTTTCGCATCAAGCGCAAGCTTTATTTCGTCAATGCTTGAAAAGGCAGATCCCTCACCTTTTTCTTTCTCTATTTCTATAGTTAAATAATAAATTCCTAGCACCATATCTTGCGTAGGAACAATAATAGGCTTACCACTTGCTGGGTTTAAAATATTATTGGTAGACATCATCAATACGCGCGCTTCTGTCTGTGCTTCAATAGAAAGCGGGACGTGAACAGCCATTTGATCTCCATCAAAGTCAGCATTAAATGCCGTACAAACGAGCGGATGTAATTGAATTGCCTTTCCCTCAATCAATATTGGTTCAAATGCTTGAATTCCCAATCTGTGAAGGGTTGGAGCTCGGTTTAACAATACGGGATGCTCCCTAATCACTTCTTCCAAAATATCCCAAACTTCAGGACGTTCAAGCTCCACCATCTTTTTGGCAGTTTTAATGGTGCTTGCAAATCCATAACCTTCTAATTTGTGATAAATAAATGGCTTAAAAAGCTCAAGGGCCATTTTCTTTGGAAGACCACATTGGTGCAATTTTAAATGCGGCCCTACAACAATTACAGATCTTCCTGAATAATCAACTCGCTTACCCAGCAGATTTTGCCTAAACCGCCCCTGCTTACCTTTTAACATATCGCTCAAAGATTTAAAAGGACGCTTGTTTGCATTCTTTACTACACGACTCCTTCGGCCATTATCAAGTAATGCGTCAACAGACTCTTGAAGCATTCTTTTTTCATTTTTAAGAATGATGTCTGGGGCCTTTAGGTCAATCAGTCTCTTTAACCTATTATTACGATTGATCACCCGTCGATACAATTCATTAAGATCAGACGCAGCAAACCTACCTCCATCTAACATCACAAGAGGTCGGATTTCAGGTGGCAAAACTGGCAACGTAGTCATAACCATCCACTCTGGCTTATTACCAGATTCTATAAATTCTTCTATAAGCTTTAATCTCTTAACTAGCTTTTTCTTCTTAGCTTCTGAGGTGACAGCAACAAGCTCCTCGCGCAATTGTTTCTGTAATTGATTTAAGTCCAATTGTTTAAGTAAGAGATATATAGCTTCTGCACCGCTTTTTATCTGAAAACTATCCTCCCCAAACTCATCTTGTGCTTTTACAAGCCTATCTTCACTGACTACTTCGCTCACTACAAACGTGGTTAGACCAGGATCTATCACTATAGATGCTTCAAAATATAAAATTCTTTCTAAATTTTTCAGAGATAGATCCAAAAGAATACTGATACGCGATGGAAGGGATTTTAAAAACCAAATGTGCACAACAGGAGCGGCCAAATCAATATGTCCCATCCTTTCTCTTCTCACCCTGGAACTTGTAATTTCAACGCCACATTTTTCACAGATTATCCCCTTATACTTCATTCTTTTATATTTTCCGCATAGACACTCATAATCGTTCACGGGACCAAAAATTCTTGCACAGAATAATCCGTCTTTTTCTGGTTTAAATGTTCTATAATTTATGGTTTCTGGTTTTTTCACCTCACCATAAGACCATGACCTAATGTGTTCAGAGCTTGCTATTCCAATCCTTATTGAATTAAACTCTTGTCCAGCCATTTGATTTAAGAAAGAAAACCTATTCATATCTTACCTACTATATTTAATAACTACTCAGATGTTTTTAATTCAACATTCAAACTCAATGAGCGCAACTCTTTGATCATAACATTGAAAGATTCAGGCGTACCACATTCAAAATTATCACCACCACGAACAATAGACTCAAACATTTTGATCCTTCCGACGACATCATCAGATTTCACCGTAAGCATTTCTTGCAATGTATACGCAGCTCCATAAGCTTGCAGCGCCCAACATTCCATCTCTCCAAACCTTTGCCCACCAAAATGAGCTTTGCCTCGGAGCGGCTGCTGGGTAACCAAACTATAAGGTCCTACTGATCTAGCATGAATTTTATCATCCACAAGATGATTAAGTTTTAACATATACATATAGCCAACTGTTACCTTTCTAGCAAAATAATCACCTGTTCTCCCATCAATTAAGTTGACTTGCCCAGATGTGTCTACTCCTGAGAGTTCAAGCATTTTATCTAGATCCTCAACTTTTGCTCCATCAAACACGGGGGTTGAAAAATATATTCCCTTCGACAGCTTATCAGCTAAAACCTTCAGCTCCTTATCGTCAACTTTCTGAATTAAGTTGCAAATCTCTCCTCCCGAATAGAGGTCTAATAAGAATTTTCTAAGCGTAGAAAATTTGGCTGCATCTTGATGATCGTTAGCCATTTTTGCTATTTTTCGGCTTAAATTCATAGAAGCCCAACCTAAATGAGCTTCCAAAATTTGCCCTACGTTCATTCGAGGAGGCACACCTACAGGATTGAACACAACATCTAAGATTGTACCATCTTCAAGATAAGGCATATCCTCTTGAGGAACTATCTTGGAAATAACACCCTTGTTTCCGTGTCTTCCTGCCATTTTATCTCCTGGCTGCAACTTATATTTCATAGCAACAAACACTTTAACCTCTTTTAACACGCCTTGAGGTAGGTCGTCTCCTATCTGTATCTTTTCAACTTTACCACTATATTTATCATCGATCGATCTTATAGAGTTATCGAATTTTTCCTTAAGAACCGCCATTTCTTTCATGGATTCTTGGCCTTCAACTACAAAATTCCACCACTGAGACTTTTTATGTTCTTCAAGGATTTCTGCGGTTAGAGAGCAAGCTTTAAACTTTTTGGGTCCAGATTTTGCTTTTTTATCCAACAAAATAGTTTTTAAATTTAGATATACAAAATCTTCGATTATACCTACCTCATCATCCCTATCCTTTGTCAATTTTTGAAGTTGGCTACGCTCTAAAGTTAAGGCTCTTTGATCCTTTTCTATTCCACGACGAGAGAAAATCCGGACTTCAACCACGGTCCCATTAACACCAGGAGGTACACATAAAGAACTTTCTTTAACATCAGCTGCCTTCTCTCCAAATATTGCACGAAGAAGCTTTTCCTCTGGGGTCATTGGCGTCTCACTCTTTGGAGTAACCTTGCCAACTAAAATATCTCCAGCTGTTACTTTTGATCCGATATGAGCTATCCCTACTTCATCCAGATGAGTTAACGCCTCCTCACTCACATTTGGGATGTCTCGTGTAATTTCTTCAGGACCAAGTCTTGTATCCCGAGCAAGCACGCTAAACTCTTCAATATGGATTGATGTGAATACATCATCTTGTACTAGTTTTTCAGAAATGAGAATTGAATCTTCAAAGTTATAACCATCCCACGGAACAAACGCAGCAAAAACATTTCGTCCCAATGCTAACTCTCCTCGATCAGTACTTGAACCATCCGCAATAACCTCATCTTGTTTGACCTTATCTCCCACCTTAACCAAAGGCTTTTGAATCATACATGTGTTATGATTGGACTTTTGAAACTTGCATAAATTATAGATATCCACTCCTAGAGAACAGTCCTCCCCCGCATCATATCTTAAAACTATTCTTGTTCCATCTACTTTGGCAATTACACCATTATGGGAAGCTGTTACTATAGCTCCAGAATCTTTTGCTACAATACTTTCGATCCCCGTTCCAACAAACGGAGCTTCGGCTGACATAAGAGGGACCGCCTGTCTCTGCATATTCGCTCCCATCAAAGCTCTTTTAGCGTCATCGTTCTCCAAAAACGGAATCAGAGCAGTAGCAATCGAAACAATTTGCATTGGAGCGACATCGATGAAATTAATTTCATCGACAGGCGCCATAGCAAAATCTCCACTTTTTCTACAGTTTACTAATTTTTCAACAAAATTCCCTTTTGAGTCAAACTCGGCACCTGCTTGCGCCAAAACATATTTAGACTCGTCTGTCGCTGAAAGATAAACGACTTCATCTGTAACTTTTCCTTTTACAACTTTACGATAAGGGCTTTCTATAAAACCATATTTATTTATTCTTGCGTAAGAGGCTAAACTGCTAATCAAGCCGATATTCTGACCTTCCGGAGTTTCAATAGGACACACCCTACCATAATGTGTAGTATGAACATCTCGCACCTCTATTCCAGCTCTCTCCCGTGTTAAACCTCCGGGACCTAAGGCAGAAAGCCTTCTCTTGTGAGTTATTTCTGACAATGGATTTATTTGATCCATAAATTGGGACAATTGAGAAAGCCCAAAAAACTCTTTTACTAGATTAATTAAAATCTTTGAATTTATAAGGTCCACTGGCATTATGGTCTCTACTTCAAAGATTGACATTTTATCAAGGGCATTTCTCTGTATTCGAACAAGAGCCAGCCTAAATTGATTCTCAACCAACTCTCCAACCGATCGGATTCTTCTATTTGCCAAACTATCAATATCGTCTACCTCTCCCGCTCCATCTTTCAGGCTAACAAGAGTTTTAACAATGAGAAGTATATCTTCTTTCGTAAGCAGGGTATCTTCTTCAGGAATGCTTAAGCCCAATCTAGCATTTAATTTCACACGACCAACGTTTGATAGATCATATCTCGCACTGTCAAAAAACAGTCCGTCAAACATGGCCTTTGCTGCCTCAAACTTTGCCGGTTCACCAGGCCGAAGCACATGGAAAATATCTATTGCAGCATCTGCTTCTATCTTATTTTTATCAGCTTTAATACTATTTCTAATTGATGGGCCTACGTTGTAATTATCTATGTCTAGAACTTCTATGGTCTTAATCCCGGCCTGCTCTATATGCTTCAAGACTTCAACCGTCAATTCATCTCCACATTCCAGAAAGTCGTCTTTTTCTTCTGAAACTTTTATATCACTTGATATAAATTTCCCAATCAATTCTTCTGATGAAAATAATATATTCTTAAGCCCCTTTTTCTTCAACTCAGATATTAAGCGCTTATTTAACCTAGTTCCAGCAACTGCTATCACTTTGTCTGTATCTGCATCTATTAAATCCCGACTTAATCTTGAAGACTTGCCTGCTATAGGATTAAACGCACCAACCCAACCTTTAGAATTTTTTACAAACTTAGTTTTACTATAAAAGAAATCATACATGTCTTGAGAGGTCAGACCCAGTGTCCTCAGAAGGGTAGACACCAACATCTTCCTCCTCTTATCTATTCTAAAATAAAGAAGATCTTTTGCATCAAATTCAAAATCAAGCCATGATCCCCTATAAGGAATGATTCGTGCTGAATACAAATATTTGCCGGAAGAATGCGTTTTTCCTCCGTCATGATCAAAGAACACACCAGGAGCTCTATGCATTTGAGAGACTACAACCCTTTCTACTCCGTTTATAATAAACGTCGCATTTTCCGTCATGAGCGGCACATCACCAAAATAAACTTCTTGTTCTTTTATCCCATTTATTTCCTTCGCATTTGTGTCTGGATCAATATCCCAAATTACCAATCTAAGCGAGACATACAGAGGGGCAGAGTAATTTACACTACGTTTCTTTGCTTCTTCAACATCATACTTTGGCTTCTCAAACTTATAACCCACAAATTCAAGCGTAACCTTCCCATTGTAATCATTAACTGGAAATATTGATTGAAAAACTGACTGTAACCCCGCATTCTTTCTATTATCCGGCAGAGTATCAATTTGCAAAAAGCTTTCAAATGAAATCTTTTGAAGCTCAATTAAATTGGGTATATCAGCTATCTTAGAAGTCTTCCCAAAAGTTTTTCTAAAAATATTGCGAACCAAAAGACTATCGTGTTCCATCAAAACCTCTTAATATTACTATCCTTGGTAGAAATTAGGACTTGCAGATCCCCTCGCGAATTAAAAGGGGCAAAAACTACATACTCTGCACTTAGATTTATTTTCGCAAAAGCTATCAAAATAAAACCCTTACTTTATTTCGACTTTAGCGCCAGCCGCTTCTAGCTGTTTTTTTAACTTTTCAGCTTCTTCTTTAGTGACTCCTTCTTTTAAGTTTTTAGGAAGTTTTTCAACAAATTCCTTTGCCTCTATTAATCCAATAGTATTATTTATAGCCCTAACCTCTTTAATAACACTGATTTTGCTACTTCCTATCTCGGTTAAAACCACATCAAAATGAGTTTTTTCTTCGACAGGAGCGGCTCCTTGAGACGCTGCAGCCATAGCAACGGGAGCAGCAGCAGAAACCCCCCACTTTTCTTCTAATTTTTTAGATAAATCAGAAGCTTCTATCACAGTTAAAGAAGATAGTTCTTCTACTAGTTTTTGTAAATCAGCCATTTTGGTACCTCATTCTATTGTTTTGATTTGTTTGAATATTCAGAAAAAACCCTCGTAAGCGTAGTAGCCGGAGCAACTAATATGGATGCAATCGATCTTGCTGGAGTCTGAATTAGGGCTATCAGTTTTGCTCTTAATTCATCAAGAGAAGGCATTTTGGACAACGATTGTATGCCCTCATAATTTATTCTTTCACCAAATGCCTTTGCCCCAATCAACTTTAGTTGTTCATTTTCATTAGCAAAATCAACTAAAATTTTTGCCGTTGATACTGGATCATTTGAAATGGCAATCGCAAGAGGGCCAGTGAGAGAGTCCGTTAAATCTCCAAACTCACTATCTTTGACCCCAATTTTCGTAAGATTATTTTTGGTTATAAAAAAAACAATCTTACCTTCATACATTTTGGAACGTAATTCTGTAATTTGTGCAACATTCAGACCATGATAATGTGCAAGAAACACCGAATCATGCGAGCAAAATAGCTCTTTTAACCTTTTTACCGTTTCTATTTTTTTGTCTCTTAACACTTTTAACTTACCTTATTTGCAAATTCTGCGAGTTCCAACTTCAAAGCTGGCCCCATTGTTGACGTAATAAAGGCACCTTTCAAGTATGCAGTTTTTAAACTCGATGGCTTAGCCTTTAAAATGGCATTCGCTAGCGCCCTTACATTATCTATTAATGCCTGTCTAGTAAAGCTTAATTTTCCCACTCCTGCATGAATTATTCCAGCTTTGTCAGTTCGAAACTCAACTTGACCCGCTTTAACCCTTTTAACAGCCTCTAATATATCAGTTGTTACAGTGCCAAGCTTTGGATTTGGCATAAGGCCTTTAGGGCCTAAAATCTTTGCAATTACGCTAATTTTAGCCATTACATCCGGAGTTGCGACACAAACATCAAAATTTATTTTTTCTTTCTTTACTTCATCTATTAAGTCCTCAAGCCCTGCTAAATCAGCTCCAGCCTTCTTAGCTGCATCCACATCACTATCTTTGACAAAAGCAGCAACTCGAATTTTTTTACCAAGCCCATGAGGTAAGTGCACAGCGCCACGGATATTTTGCTCTACCTGCTCAAGGTTTACGCCTAATTTTAAAACAATTTCTAGGCTTTCATCAAATTTAGCAACTTTATTATCTTGCAAAAACTGAATGGCCCCATTCAAGTCATAAATTTTGTCTTGATCAAGCTTTTCTTTCACCTTTCTCAATTTTTTCCCGCCCAACATTTTTATTTTCTGATCTTTTTTCATATAAAACTTTAAAGTTCAAATTAATTCAACACTTGGATTCCCATTGATTCAGCAGAACCCGCAATCGTTCTTGCGGCCGCTTCTTCGTCATAAGCATTCATATCTTTAAGCTTAATCTTTGCTATTTCCAACACCTGGGACTTTGTGACGGATCCGATGTAAGGAGTTTTTCTGGTCTCAGAAGAACCCTTTTTTACTTTCGCATATTTTTTCAAAAAATAACTTACGGGAGGAGTCTTGGTGATAAAAACAAATGATCTATCTGCATATACAGTTACAACAACTGGAGTAGGGGTGCCCGCCTCCAAAGATTTAGTTTTATCATTGAATGCCTTGCAAAATTCCATCAGATTTACTCCTCTAGGCCCTAACGCTGTCCCTACGGGGGGAGCTGGGCTTGCTTTTCCCGCTAGAATTTCCAACTTTACGTAACTTGATACTTGTTTCTTCTTTCTAGACATAATCTTGCTTTTCCAATATTAAGAGTTCACTTTACTTACTTGGGTAAAATTTAATTCCAACGGAGTTGCTCTACTAAAGATAACAACAGAAATTTTTAGTTTTTGTTTGTCCCCATCAACATCTTCCACCTCTCCTATGAAAGATTCAAATGGCCCTTCATTTATTTTTACTGAGTCTCCCACAACAAAAAGGCTCGCTTGTTCTTTCGCAAGAACACTTGCCTCAAGCTGCTGCATTATTTTCGCCACCTCAGATTCTGGAACCTTTTTAGGTTTTCCATCTATTCCTAAAAATCTTCCAGCCCTTGGCAAAGATGTAATTAAATGCCACAGCTCGTCCTTCATGTCCATTTTTAACAATATGTATCCTGGTAAAAACTTTTTATCCGCACTAACTTTTTTACCCTTACGAACTTCAGTGACTTTTTCCGTAGGAACTATAACCTCTTCGATATACTTGTCTAGCCCCTCCTTACGAGCTTTTTCCGCAATTAAAGCAGCAACTCTTTTTTCTTGCCCAGACAAAGATTGTAGAATATACCAATCCACCAACAAATACCTATTTTCCTAAATTCAAAACGAACTGAACTGTATTAAATATCACAAAATCAAATAAAGTAAAGACTAAAGCGAAAATAATGGATACAAGCACCACTATTCCTGCAGATATCAAAACTTCTTTATTCGAAAGCCAAGTTATTTTAAACAACTCTTGCCTTACTTCTTTTAAAAACCCTATAATTTTCATAAACTTTTTCAAAAACTGGCAGGAGCGAAGGGACTCGAACCCTCAACCCCCGGTTTTGGAGACCGGTGCTCTACCATTGAGCTACACTCCTACATCGAACGAATTCCAACAAACAAAAGGGTTTTTAGCTTTAGGGATATTTGATAATAAAACTCCTCTTTCCATTTTTGCCTGTTCAATTCCTTAAAATGCATAGCATTCTCAAAAGCATGCCTTTTTACTTTATAATTTTGGTAACAACGCCTGCGCCGACGGTTCTGCCGCCTTCACGGATAGCAAACCTCAGCCCTTCGTCCATCGCAATGGGGGCGATTAGCTGAACTGTCACTTTCACGTTGTCTCCGGGTAATACCATTTCTTTATCTTTTGGCAGAACTATCTGTCCTGTCACGTCTGTCGTTCTAAAATAGAACTGCGGACGGTAATTTGCAAAGAACGGAGTATGTCTTCCTCCTTCTTCTTTCGTCGATACGTATATCTCTGCTTCAAAATCCGTGTGTGGAGTAATTGCTCCTGGACGCGTCAAAACTTGGCCGCGTTCTACGTCTTCACGCTTTGTTCCCCTAAGTAGAACACCAAGATTATCTCCAGCTCTTCCTTCGTCTAAAAGCTTACGGAACATCTCTACTCCTGTGCAAGTTGTCTTTTGAGTATCACGTAATCCAACTATTTCTATTTCT
>Ga0307987_1000846_pt1 | contig 17600 bp, 17 predicted proteins | sample EllFjometagen181_FD_203157 | JGI IMG/M metagenome (GOLD analysis project Ga0307987, IMG submission 203157) | Marine microbial communities from Ellis Fjord, Antarctic Ocean - #181 | ecosystem: Environmental > Aquatic > Marine > Unclassified | place: Southern Ocean | collected 2014-10-08
GCATTAAATATTACATTTACAATCTTATTAACATTATTGATATTAAGGGAGGTATAAGATGAGTAAATTAGGAGAGTTACAAGCAAAGCATAATTTCTTAGATAGTGAACAAGCATTACATAAAGAAGTATATAGATATGAGAGTGAACAAATTAGTAAGCAACGTGCAAGGTTATTAGAAGATGAGAGAAAGATTGTGCATAGACTAGGAAAAGAAATAAAGAAAAGGTTTAGAGGTATCAAAGATGTAAGGGTAAACATTGGTAGCACAAGGTTAAATGTAAATATAGCAAACCTAACAGTATTATCTTATACATACAACGAATTTAAATTTAATACAATAGAGAAAGAACTAGCATTAGATATTAAAGACTTATATGATCAAGTATATGGTGAGCCTATTGAAGAAGAACGAATAAGATTAAACCATTGTTACGATACACCTATATTGGACTTTAGAAATTGAAAGGTTAAAAGAAGCATTAGAAAATGCGTATATTGATTTATAATATTAAGGAGGGCTAACGCTCTCTTTTTTTATGCAATAATGCCAACTCTTGACTATTGGTCAATTAAGTGGTATAATATTATAGGATAGACATTATACACTAAGTCAATGAGTAAGTCAACAAAAATATAAAAATAATAGGAGATAATATGAAATTAGAAACTGTGATGAGAAAAGTACAAGAAGCAGATATAGTATTAACAAGCATTATACCTGAAGAAACATTTAACTTTGCAATAGACTTAAACAATGCAATAGAGAAGTTAGGTAAGTATAGTGTAAGATATTACGATCGTATGGAAAAAGATGGATATAACTATAAAGAAGCACAAGATAAACTAGGAGAATATTTAAGAAGTAATTTAACTATACTAGTAGAAGAAGAATTGTAATGGATAGAGTAAGAAGAAGTAAAAAATCAACAAAAAAGAGAAGAAAAATACTACTAGAAAAAAAGAGAAGAAGTTGGACTAGTAAAACATCATATAATAGAAGCAAAAAACAAGAATGTGCATAGACATTAAACTATGGTAAGTGGCTCACACTAAAAGGAGGTGGAAGTATATGGAAAAGAATAAATACATAAAAATAGTGAAGATAGAAGAAAAATCAAAAACAAATGTATACAAGGTGGTAAATAAACTTAGTAATGATGTAATAGGTATTATTAAGTGGGCTTGTAACTTTAGAAAATACGCTTATATGCCATATGCTCAAACCCAATATGACACACTATGTCTAAAATACATAAGTGATACTTTAGTTGAACTAATGGAAGAACATAAAAAGAGTGGTGAACAAGATGGCTAAAGGTAAATACAAACAATGGATAACTAAAGAAGGACTAACAGCATTAAAAATGTGGGCTAAGTTAGGATTAACGGATAAAGACATAGCAACTAATATGGATATTAACGTGTCAACTCTATATGAGTGGAAGAATAAGTACACCGAGATAAAAGAGTCCTTAACACACGCAAAGGCTGTTGCTGATAGCATAGTAGAAAACGCATTATATAAAAGAGCCGTTGGGTTTAGATATGATGAGGTAACTAAAGAGAATAAGTATAATGGAAAAAAAGATAAGTATGAATTAACAATAACTAAAGTAGTAACTAAGATGGTTGTACCTGATACAACAGCACAAATCTTTTGGTTAAAAAATAGAAAAAGATTAGAGTGGCGAGATAAACAAGAAATAGAACAAACAGGTACATATAGTGGTAACGTAACAATACTAAATGATGCTGATGAAGTTAAGAAATATAAAGAGAATATGTAATGTCAACTATACTTATAAGTGATGTAGTAGCAAGACCACACTTAGAATACTTTAACTCTATGCTGCCTAATCAACTTGATCACGGTGGTAGAGCAGGTTACAAGTCAAGTAAGAACGCAATTAAGATAGCCTTGTTAATGTTAAATAACCCTACAATAGAAGTAGTAGTATTTAGACAAGATTATAGTGACCATAAAGATAGTACATTTAGAGACTTAATATGGGCATTTGAAGCACTAGGTTGTCCTCTAAGCGTACATAAGAATTATCCTAATGGTAATGACCTATGGATTAAACTACCACAAGGGAACTATGTACACTTCAAACAAATGAAAGTAAAAGATAAGTTAAAAGGTATAAGACCAACTATACCAACTAACACAATTAATATAGCGTGGTTCTTTGAGATAACAGAGTATAAGGATAGAAGTTATATAACCTCAGCACAATCAGGAGTAATGAGAGCAGCGGGTGAATGGTTCTTATCTATGTATGAATGGAATGATGCACCTAAGCTAAGTGATTGGACATATGAGTTCTTAGATGAAATGAATGAAAGAGAAGATGCTTATACTAAGAAAACTAACTACTATGATACACCAGTATGGCAACAAGAGAAGTTCTTAGGTAAACCGTTGTTACACGAGATAGAGATATTAAAGGTAACAAACCCTGAACTATATAAGAGTGAGTATATGGGATTACCTGCAAACTTAAAAGGTAGTTGTTATAAGTCATTCAATAGAGCAGACAATGTAAAAGAGATAAGTGGTACATATATAGATATTATGATTGGTGTAGATTACGGTGGTAACGATGCTACGGTATGCACAGCAATAGGTATCTTGCCTAACTACGGTGGTATAGAAGTAATAGACACTTACTATCATATGAACGGTAAAACAGGTGGTACAAAGAATATCAATGACTACTGTGAGGACATAATGAAGTTCACACAAAAGATATACCTAAAGTATAAGATGGCATTAACTATCTTTTTAGATACTGCAAACAATACTACAATGGGTATGCTACTAGAAGAACAGACACTAACACAAGAATACTCATATGTAATTATGGGCTATTTGAATAAGTTAAAGAAACGTAAAGGAACAAATAAGAAGAAGTCAGCTATACAAGAGAGAATAGATGTATTAGAGATAATGTTTGGATCATCATATATAACGATAGCACCACATAATAAGCAACTCATTAAAGCAATAGAGAGTGCTGAATATGATAAGAATGGTGATAGGTTAGACAATGGTACAAGTGATATAGATAGTATAGATAGTCTAGAATACTCTTGGTTAATGGAAATGGACTTCATATACGATATGATAATGAAATAAACGGTTGCGTAGTTAAGCGATTAAATGCTATACCTCCACCGTAGTAAGACAAAGGAGAATGTTAATATGAGTAAAGACAAATTGTTAGAGTTATTTGTAGGGGCTACATATGGATATGGACAAGATGAATTATGGGAAGAAATAGAAAAATTATGGTATAGTGTCAATGTTAAGTATCATAATGGAACTGACTTATGGTATGAAATAAATGGTGAAAGAGTTTATATTGATGTAGATAAAACTGATTTAATGATCGGTATAAGAGATGTAATAGAAGAAGATTAACACACAATAAGAGGAGAGTGATTTAATGAATAACGTAATGGCTAAAGATTTACAAAAACTATTCATAGGTAGAGGTTATAATCCTGTTATTGGAACTATCTATCAGCAACAAGAATACTGGCTATCGTGGTATAGGGGAGAAGTAGATGGATTCCACAATATACAAAAGAAGAATGTAGAGGGTACTTTAATTGGTCTAGAAAAGCCTAGTTTACAAATGGCTAAGAAGATTAGTGAAGATATAACAAGTTTACTATTCAATGAAAAGGTAAGTCTATTAGTAAGTGGTAATGATAACGCACAAGATGTATTAGACTTAGTATTAGAAGATAATGACTTCTATGATGAAATGCCTAACTTTATTGAATTAACAGCAGGTCCTTATGGAACAGGTGTTGCAGTAGAATACTTGGCTGATAATAAGACTAAGATTAATTACCTATTTGGTGATAGAATGGTTATTATCGACTATGAAAATACTACACCTAAAGCGGTAGCAGTTATACAAGAGTTCCAAAAGGATAAACATAAATACCATCACATAATGTATCATACATTTAAAGAGGGCTTATATAGGATAACACACGAGATGTTTGCAAGTAAGAACGCACAAGGGTTAGGTAATCCTGCTTCGTTAAGTGCAATATTTAGTGATGCTGAATTGAAATCAATGAAACATACTAAGAAAGAAAAAGGTGTTGACATTGTAGAATACTATATAGAGTATGAAACTAATACACCACACTTCCAAGTATTCAAGTTAGGTATAAGTAATAACTATGATGTAAGAAGTCCAATGGGTATTAGTGCATATGCTAACTCAACTGGTACATTAGAGAATATAGATGAGAAGTATTATTCAAGTAGAATGGATAGTATTAATAGTCGTAAAAGAATATTCATTGATGAGTATGCAACTAAGATACATAAGACTAAAGATGCAGCAGGAAATGTACAATATAAAAAATACTTTGATCCTGATGAAACTCAATTCCAAGTAATGAAAGATATGCAAAAAGATACTGAAAACTCTATTACAGCATACACTCCTGTATATGATAGCGCACAACACGATGCAGCAATACAAATGGAGTTAAACTACCTATCAAGTAAAGTAGGCTTAGGAACCGATTATTACTCATTTGAGAACGGTTCTGTAGGATATCAAAATGAATTAGGATTAGCATTAAGTAGTAGTGATACATTTAGAAATAGACAAAAGAACTTGAATAAGTTAAAAATTGTATTAGTTAATATGATGAAGTCTATTATGTTCTTAGAGAATGATATTGGTAACTTTAACGGTAATTTAGATGAATTAGAATATGATGTACAATTTGATGATGATATATTAACAGATGATGCTTCGGTGACAGCACTAATGAGAGCAGATGCAACTGAGGGTATCATTCCAATGTATCAATATCTAATGAAACAATATAGCATTACAGAAGAAGAAGCAATAGAGATGAATGATAAAGCAAAAGCGGAAACTATGTTAGACTTTAGTGTTGGATTAGAAGATGAAAATACAATGACTGATGAGAATGTAGATGTAGAAGATCAAGTTGATGGTGTTGTATTAGATGCTAAAGGTGATGAAATTCAAGTAGATACTTCATATAATGGCGCACAAATTCAATCAGCAATCCAAATAGTAAAAGAGTATGCAGTTGGTGCTTTATCTAAAGAGAGTGCAGTAGTAATGTTAATGGAGTTCCTTAGAATAGAACGAGACAAAGCGTTATCAATGTTAGTAGTAGATACTTCTAATTTAGCAACAACGGATAAGCCTAAAAAAGAGGAGTGATAGTATATGACTTCACTCAATCAAAATGCAAAGTTAAACGACTTCTTTATTGAAAGTCAAATACAATATATGCAAGGTGATTATAGGAAATATATAGATAGTGTTAAGGGTAAGATTACAAGTGGAATGTCAAAGAATGATATTAACAAACTAATCAACAATACACCTTTAACACTAAACGTAGATAGAACGGTTATAGTTGCTTTAATACAAGGGGCTATACTAAATGTACTAAATAGTAAAAAGACTGTTACAAACGATTTAATGCCTATTGTAGCACTACTTACTCTATTTGGTACAAAGAATGAGTTTAAGTTAGTTAAGAAAGTTAACAAGATATCTAAATCAATTCTAACAGGCAATACTTCCTCTCTAACACGCTTTGAGTTAAGTGGGTATAAAGAGGTTAGTAAGTTTATAAACGCTAACACAACGGAGATTAAGGCTATTAAAAGAAGTTTCCAATTAGAGTTAGTAAAAGTTAATAAGTTAGTTAAGTCTAATCTATCTAAAAACTTAATGGATAGGTTGATCATTGCTAAAGATTTAAAATTAACAACTAAAGAAATATCAAAACAGTTTAAGAAAACTAATGATTATTGGAGAGTTAAACGAGTATTAGATACTGAAATACATACACTTAATGAACAAGTTAAAGTTAGTCAAGGTAAGAAACTAGGCTTTACACATAAGACTTGGCGTACTCAACGAGATAACAAAGTGCGTGATACTCACTATCATAATAAAGTTGCTAATAAGAAAGTACCATTAGATAGTCCATTTAGAGCAGTAGGACTAGAGGCTAACTTTCCAGGTGACAACTCACTTCCAATAGGTGAACGAATAAATTGTAGATGTTATGTAATATTAAGTTAATTTATAACGCTATGGGGTAGCACCTTATAGTAAATATAAAAGTGGCTATCACTCTAACTAGGATATGACCTATCATTTAATAGGGGTTGCTAGATAACCAAAACTAGGTAAGTCCGCTTTGGACTATAAACGGAGGTTGTACTATGTATGATTTAAAACAAGTCATTGAGGCTAACACAGTAGATGGTGTCATTGATTATGAGAAAGTAATGGGAAGTGTTGATAGTGAATATGTTAATCCTATCGTTGCAAGAAAAACCGATAAGAGTAAACTATTACCTGAAGCAGTAACCGAAGTAATTAATGGATTAGGTATTGAAGGTGCAAATAGCGTTGATGACTTAAAGTTATACGTTAAGAAATTAGGCGGTTCAACTGATGAAACTAAAGAAGCTAACTTACAACTTGAAATTAAGATGAAAGAATTACAAGGTAAGTATGATGGAGAAGTTGAAAGTAGAACTAACTTAGAAAAAGAAGCAAGTACGGCTAATCAAATTAAATTAATTAATGGGTTAGGTGTAGAAGATAAAGACAATGTAGAGTTCTTACAATTTAAACTAAATAAATTAGTTACAGATGATAAAGACTTTGCAACGGTTGTAGCAGAGTATGCAAAGGAAAATGATGTGAAAACTACAACACGATTTATCAAAGATGACTTTGGTGGCAAAACAACAGGTACTGATGATGTAGGTCAGGCTTGGAGAGATAAGAGAGCTAAATCAGGTCATAAGAAGAAACAACAATAAAAGGAGTGAAACAATATGAGTGCAATTTTACCACGTAAGATTACCGGTTATTCCGATATATCTGAACAAGTATTATATGAACAAAGTATTATTAGATCAGTTTCAAATTTAGATGTACAAGGTTCGCCAGGTACTACAGCAGTATCAGTATTCGTTAATGTATTAGCAACGGTAGCAAGTTATGTACCAGGTACAGGTGTTTCTAAAACACAAGATACTTCAGCATATGTAGTATTAGCAAACTTAAAAGAAATCGCAGTTAATGAAATCTTAGATGGATTTACAGTTGAAACAGCACCAGCCGATGTTATCGCATCACGTTTTGAAGGTGCAGTAGGTGGGATTGCTGAGTCTATTGATACAGTATGTCTTGCAGCATTAGTAGCAGGTGGAACTGAATTAGTAGCAGCAGCAGGGGCTACACCAACAGCAGCATTGATGTATACGAAAGTCTTAGCATTAAAAGAAGCATTAGATAACGCTAAAGCACCTCGTATGAATAGAAGTTTAATTATTGACCCAACTAGAGAAGCATTACTATTAGATACAGCATCAAAACTTATCCTTAATACGGATAGAGGAGATAATATCTTAATGGATGGTTGGATTGGTAAAGTAGCAGGATTTGATGTATATTCAACTACATTAGTACCAGCAGCAACTAACATTATTGCAATGCAAAAAAGAGGATTTGCCTTTAAAGATAATTGGAAAATTGAACCTAGACTACAAAGTTTAGATGGATCAGGAACATTTATTGGAGATAGCGCAATTCAAGCACGTTACGCATATAACTATGGTGCAGTTAGAGCTACATTAATTCAAGTAGACAACGGTAGAGGATAGTAACAATACATAATAGAACGAGCCTTGCGTAATGCAGGGCTTGTCTTATAGTAAAGAGAGGTGACAATTATGGCAATATTAAACGATGTAGATATGATATATAACTTAGAAGAACATTATTATATACTTAGTACGATAGCAGTGCAAACTAGATTGAATATTAATTTAGAAGAAGAATTAGGTGGATTAGATAATGCTACTGTATTCTTATGGGATATAGCAGATAAGTTACATCAATATATATGGGCTTATATTAGAACAGTTAATGCTCCATTTTGGAAATTTAGAATGTATACTAATAGCCTAGAAGAACGATTAGGAATTAAGAAAGCAATGTTAGCAATGGTACGATATGCAATTAATGATGAAGGTGATATGGTAGGTGACCAAACAGGACTTAACATAGTCGCAGGTCAAAAGGTATCATTAGAAGAATTAAGAGGTCGCATTGAAATATCAGCAAATACTGAAGAAACATTATATAACTATGAACTATTATATGGTGGATTAAATGTTTGGACTATCAATGAAGATAACCCTGATGATGCAGTAGAAGGTGTTGACTATTAGACAATCAAATAGATACCATAAGTTTACAGGTAATATACAACGAAGAAATACAACAGGTTATGATGACTTATTAGAACCATTTAGATTTAATTATCTAAGTGATAGTATTGTTGATACAAGCGCTAATATGTTTAAAACCTTCTTATATACAAGTCAAGGCACAAAGTTGGTTACAGAGCAATATACAGGTGTTGTAGTGAATGATAGAATAACCATTGATGGTAATGCAGGGTTAGTAACTAAGATAATGACAACTGAGCTTAATAACTTAGCAGGACAACGATTTAGTGGTAGAAGAAAGTTATACCTCATTGAAGTAGAAATGTAATGGCTACAATATTACAATATAGAGCAGGTGTAGTGGCTAAAGATATTGCACCATTTGATACAGGTAACTTACGCTTTAACTCACTAAAGACACAAGAATTAGGTGGCAAAGACTTTGCTATTAAATATTCAAGTGCAACGGCTAAGTATTTAGATGCTTTAGAAAACGGTACTAAGTGGTTTGATGGTCATAAAGGTTTCATAGAAATTAAAACAGTAGGTGGTATTATCACATTGATTAATGCACACTTTAACGGTGGAAGCAATACTAACGAATATAAAGAACAATTTAAAAGAGTAGCCAGTCATAAATATACTGATGCTACAAATGTAAGATTATTAAAGCAAATAGGAGGTGTTGCCCTTGTTTCAAGATAGTTTAAATACATACATAGTAACAAAGTTAAACTTAAACACACAGGGTATTACATTTAAAGGGGACTATATGTTCCAAGTAGATAGTGGTAAATTCACTATTGAAACTCAAACAAATTATACAATAGCAGAAAGCAATTACTCACCTTGTCAAATACAAGATTGGCAAAATACATCTCAACCATTTAAGAGAATTGACCTACAAGACTTCGTGTTACCGTTAAGCGTGGCTTTTAGAGAGAGTGAACTTACTGAAGGGCTTACTGCCTTAGATGAGTTTAGAACGCTATTAAACGGTGCTGAAGATACAGTAGATGATTTAAACGTAGGATTTAGAATAGGGCAACCTAGTCCACCTACATCTCCATTGAAACACGCTGGAGAGTTTTGGATATTAGTAGATATTATAGTTATGCTTAGTGGAGGTAAAAACCTTAAATATGGTAATGGTATCTCATTTAGTATTGCTAAGACAACTGAAACATTACAAGAACTTATATATAGTAAGATTGATATCGTTACAAATACTGAAGGAGTAACTACTACACCGACTTATATATCAACTAGAATTAATGGTAAGTCAATTAAACAAATTACAGTAGATGTATTCTTTGAGGATAACGTGACAATAACATCGACAACATTATTAGATGAACTATGGCAAGTCAATTCGGCTAATCAATTATATGATATTAGTATTGGCTATGATACACCTAGAACTGATACTTGTGTTATTACAAGTATTGCACAACACATTGAGAATGGTGTACCGATTGGTTATAATATTACGCTAATGAAAGCGAGTTGATAGTATGGCTGATCATACAATATATGTCAAGTTTGGTAGTACAGGTGGAGTAGCAGAACCTAATAAGAACCCTAGTCCATCACAATCACCTGAAGTTGCAAATAAAGGTAGTATAACAGGAGATTTAATTAAGTTTGAAGTATTAAAGAATGCAGGTAAGCAAGTTATGAACTCTACTATTTCTAATATAGGATTTGTAACAGGCAACTATGAATTACAAGAACAGGCTGAACTAATAGTAAGTGGAGCAGGTTTGTTAATTGGATTTGCTAAAGCGCCTATTATAACAGGGATAGCATATGGTGTTAAAACGGGATTTGATGCTTACGCAACAGGTGTTAGACAAAGAAGAGCATCATATCAACAACAACAAAATAGAGTATTAACAGGAAAGATAAGCGTTAATGGAGGTAGATACTAATGGCTAGAACGATTATATTAGATGGAAGTTTAATAGTAGAAGAAACACAAGTCATAGAAACTATGTCTATTGATGATGAATTAAAGACTAAAATTATAGTATTGAAAGATACAACTGATATAGAGCCTTATGATATGGACTTAACAGTAGTTATTACTGAGAACGCAGTAGCGGAGTATTATAAAACAGCATACGATAGTGTAGTATTAACAGGAAGAAGTCCTAAAACATATACTCATACATTAACTGTAATTGAGGCTATAAAGGACTTTGAACGAATTACAATGTCTAGTCTACAATATACACAAGGCGTTGACACAATAGATTATACGTTGCTTGATGTAGTAGATAGAGCATTGAAGTTAATAGACTTAGAAGAATTTACATTAAGAGGAAGTAAACGTGTATACGATATTAGTGGAATAGGTGCAAGAAATAGTTTTGACCAATATATACCTGCTAATTTAAGTGGGTTAGCGTTAGAACTATATGAAAGAAAGTCACCTGAAATTAAATTTAACACAACAACTTTAAAAGAACTATTTGACCAAGTGTTCTTATTGTTAAACGGTAGACCAGTAATGGAAAGTTTTACAGTAGTAGGCATACAATATTACAACTTAGAAGGTAATGAAATATTACTTAGTGAAGTTGAAGAAATAACAGGTAATCAATCAATAGAAAAGTTTGCACAAAAGTATGATATATATATGGAAAACGCTATTAGTGAAAGCAATGTTAATAAACAAGCATTAGTATATCCAAGCGCAGATGGTTGGGCAAGTGTGCGATCAAGTGCAACTGAATTAACAACATCAAATTTCTTAATGGAAGTACCTGAAGATATAGAACGAGTATTGAAGTTTGAAATATTAGCAGATGTAGAAATTAATTATGATGAGAGTAACGGAAGTATAGTCAACCAATTACAATTTAGTGGTGAATTAGAAGTAGATGCAACAGCACTATTATTTACTGAAAGAGCAAGAGAAGGATTAGACTATGAATTTAGTATAGCAGACACAACTGGTCTTGATACAGCATTTTGGAAAAACTCATACTTAAACAACTCGTTATATTTTAGTGGAAAACAAATACTAGGGTGGCACGATAATGTAGATATATTTTCACCATTTGGAAGTGTAAAGTTATGGCATTTATTCCTAGACTCTATTGCTTATCAACAAGATAAATTACCATTGACAGCAGGATATTGGATAGCAGCAATAGGTACAATATCATTATTACAACCTAGAAAGCCATCGTTTAATACTAACGTAAGAGACTTTATGTATAGATTAACTTATGTGCCAAAGCAAACAGTAAGAGTACAAATTGAGAAAGATAAGCAAGGTGCAATAGGAACTCTATTTGCTAATCAAACTGACCGAATAGTAGATAGTGAAATGTTAGGTCAAAACTTACAAAATAAACTTAATCGTGAAGGAAATAAAGAACTTCAATTTACTAAGAAAGTAGTTAATTACTTAAACTCATTTGAGTTAGGGGACTATTACGGTGACTATAAAGTTACAAAGGTCAATAATGATAGACAAGAACAATATACAGTATCAACAGCAACACTATCAAAGGACTATGCTAAACGTAGCGAGAGAATGACTATTGCTAATATGCCTAGACAAACACAGATAAGTGCTGAAAACACTGTTAGAAACGATATTTACAATGAATACGTTGAAATTAGTACGAGTAGTAATACGAATAATACTTATTTAACAAATTTAGGTATTGATCGTTATATGGATACCTTTAGAGATACAAATTCTTATCCTAATCCAGTAGAGATTGCACAAGTTAGTATGACCGAAGATGTTATTATACCGTGTGTGTCACAAGGTCTAGGAAAAGTTATTAATCTTAAATGGGGGTTTGATAATAATATTAGTGCAGGAGTTAAAACAAGTCAACTAGATACAATATATGGTAATAAGTTCTTTAGATATACAACTATCACAGGGACTTCATCAACGGCAGGATTTACATTACACGGTGGATTTACACCTAATCCTAATACGTTTGCTCAAAAGGCTATTGTAGCCCAAGAGTTACCTGAATACATATCAGCAGATGTCACATTAAATGCTAAGTATGTAGATGTACCCAGATTGAATGTAATTAAAGATAGTGGTGAAGTATACAACTTCTCATATCAATTAACAAATGTAACAAGTGACGAAAATATTTATATAGGTAATAAGATAGCAACAGATAACGCATTAGTAGTTAAAGATACTGAAGCGGTATATATGTATAGTAGTTCAACACCAATTCCATTTACTGAGAGATTAGAAGATGGATTAACAAAACAAACAATAGTATTAGGTGTACCCGTAGATAGTAGTGAAGTCAAATTAACAACAACACTAACTTCTAACTATGGTAGATTAACATTCACAACAAACTTTAATAATAATTATTGGGCGATTGCGAATGGTAATAGAGAAGTATATATGATAATGAATAAAACATCACAAGGTGTAGTGTTCATTAATCCAAGAAATAAAAGGAGTTGATTAGATGGTAACTAATCCAATAGTAATCAAGAGTACAAGTGAAGGAACGCTTAGCCTATTAAACGCTAAACCAGTTTATAGATTAAGCTCAAGTAAAAATGTATCATATTTATACGCACCATTTAGTGAAACGAACACAATTAGAGTTGGGTTCTTATTAGCGAATGGAGTTAATGTACCGTTTAGAAAGATGACACCTGCTAACGATGACTTACAAGGTCTAATAGACACAGGTAATTTACCTGAAGGTGATGTTGAAGATAGTTGGAACTTATGGTCTTATTCATATCCACAATCTATTTTAAACGCAGTAGCACAAAAGAACGCAAGTGAGTTTATCACCGCTTTTAGTGAAAGTGAATTAGCAACTGATGTTGATTATCTAGGTTACTATACAACAGCAACCGAAGTGACAGCAACGATCAATGCTGAATTAAAAGTAGCATACCCCGCAGCAGTATCAGGAAACTATGTTAATGTATGGCAATCAACAAGTAATACATTCTTTAGTTGGTTATTTGATGGTGCAGACTTTGTTAAACAAACAAGTATATTAAATGAACAGTTTGTAGGTACAACAGGACAATTAACTTTAGCGGTTAACCCTAGTATAACAAGCACAGATGAAGAAATTGATGTAACAGTTACAGATATTATCTTTGATGAGATTAGTCAATTATGGGCAATCGTAACAGCCTTAACAGGTGATGTAACAGGCTTAATGGAAATTGATGACTATGACACTGAAGGTCTAGCAACAGAGAGTGTAAAGTATGCTCGTAACGTAGGAGTAGATGGCGCAAGTAAAACAGCAAGTGATATTATCGCAGGTAGATTTAATAGTCTTACAACAGATGAAGGTAATGTTGATACTAACTTAGATTTAAAAGAAGATTTAACTAATAAAGTAATAGTGTTTAGTTCACCAACGAATGATGAATACCCAAGCGCTAAATTAGTTGATGATAGAGCCGTAATAGTTGAAGATAGAGTTACTGTAATAGAAGATTATAGGATTGAAGACCAATTCCACAAAACAGGTTGGCCAGTAGATATTACAAGTTTAGTAGATATATCATTTAGTGGACTGACATTTACTTTAACTGTATTAACTGATACTGAATACTTTATAGATAATGTTCAGTTTCCAATAGTAGCAGGAACATATACAGTAGATATTACCGATACAAGTGGTGCGTGGTATGTTTACTTTATGGGTACAACATTAATTGCATCTCAAACAGTATGGGATATTAGAAGTGATGATAAAGCATTAGTAAGTGAACTATATTATAACTCAACTACAAACGAATGTATAAATTGTGCATACGAGTTTCATAGTTGGGAAATGGATAGTACAACACATTACAATTTACATTTTACAACAGCAACAGAGGTTGTGAATGGATTAGGTACAAGTTCTAACGAGGTTTTACCAACAGCAAGTGGTGGAACATTAGGAGTTACACAAGGTAAATTAATGGACGAAGATATTGTTATACAAATATTAAATGGTACAGTAGGTTCAGCAAAATTCACACAACCATTAACTACTTTAGAAACATATAAATATTGGCGAATTGGTGCAAGTGAAATATATAGAGATAACTTTGATACTGAATTAGCACTATTTAGCGGTGCAAGTATACCACAATTAAATACATTTGATGGTACTAATTACGCATTAGAAGATATGACTAATAATCGTTATGGTGCAATGTGGATATTATATACAACAGATGTTAATACACCAATCCAAATATGGACAGGACAACTAGAAAGCGATAGCAAAAATGATGCAATAGAACTAAATGGATTAGCAAGTATGAATTTTGGTGCAATACCTATTTCTGAGATTAAAGTAGCATATAGATTAATAATTAGAAGAAGTGGAACGGATTATAGATTATACCAAGTTGATAATTTCTTAACTGATCCTGCAACTGGAATAGCAGTAGACCCAGCAAGTTCACACGGTAGTTTAAGTGGACTAGGTGATGATGACCACACACAATATCATACTGAAGCAAGAGCAAAAACATATGGAGATACTCAATGGGTAGAACAAGACTTATCTAATAATACAGATTACCCAGTAATAGGAACAATAGGTGGAACAGAACGTATTTATGCTGATGATGCAGGTACACCTAGCAAGATAACACCAAACATATTAGCAACATATATAGGTGGATTAAGTGGTAGTGTAATCAATAATGGTAAATATTATGATACAGGATTAGGCTCACACGATACAGCATCAGTAGTTATGTTTATTGCTACAAATACAGCAGATGCAGATTTAAAAGTAGATATGATAGATTTAACTAAAATACCTAATTTCTATACAGCAGATGGATTTAATCATTACTTTAAAATTAAAGTACCAAGTTCTCTAGTAGATGGTACTCAACCATTAAGATTAACATTAGATAGTGGTAGTGGTTCACCGACTTATAAAAATATTTTATTAAATGGTACAACTACAAATGGTGATGCTTTACTAGATAAAGAATTAGATGTATTATTAACGACTGATGGTTTCGTAACTGAAGCACAGTTTACATCACAACAAGTTACATATGATGAAAAAGTAGAAAGCACATACGGATTCCTAGCACCATATAACGGAACACCAACAGGACTAAACGCAAAAGGTTTAACACTTAATCAAATTGTTAAAGGTGATTTACCAACTGATAACGCTGAATGGGGATTGACAAATGCCACAGGTACAGTCGACAGTTTTACAGCAACAGCACAAAATGGAAATATTACACAAGAGATTACCCCACCGAGTAGTAGTGAAGTATTTATTAAAGCAAGAATTAAAAGTGATAGTGCAAATGTTCAAGTTAGGATATTTGGGAATGTAACTAGTTCTACGAGTTCTCATAGTGGAAGTGGAAATTATGAAATATTAACATTTAAACATACTTTTACAACTGACAATGTATTCTTTATAAGAGTTTGGGACACTAATACAAGTGCTTGGACACAAATTGATGTAGATTATGTTATAGCAATCCCAATCACAAACACACCACTAGCATCATACACAGCACCACAAATCAACGGAATAGTAAGCACATACTTCGAAGGAATAAAATCAGTAGAGTTTAACTTACAAACAATAGGTAAGAACTTAGTAGACCAACTCACACTAATTAAAGATTTTGGTATAGCAGTCGCAACAGGATTACCAAGTGCAGCACCAGGTTCATCAGGGTATTATCCTTATATTACAGTTCTCGCTGAAACAACTTATTCAACAAGTGGGCTAGGTGCTGCAAGTGGAAGTGGAGTAGCATATTATGATTATGATAAAAACTTTATAAGTGCTGATAGTTTAAATACAATATCAGGTGCAGGTGATAAATTTACTACACCATCTAATACGGTTTATATACAAGCAACAATAAGAATAGACACACAAGATTTAACAACAGTCCAAATAGAACAAGGAGTTACGAGTACTTCATTCGTAAACTATAATAGTGATACAATCTCATTCCCAAATACAACGATACGTTCAGTAGGCACAGTAAGAGATGAGATATACGAAGATAACGGTGTTTGGTATAAGGAAGGTAATGTAGAAACTTATACATTAACCGAAGATGATATTACAGTATTTGTAGCAGCAGCAAATGTAGATTATATTCAAATTGAAAGAACAGTATTGAGTGGTAATAATTTATCTACTGATACAGCAGTTGACACAAGTGATAGATTAAATATAATTGATTTCCCTGCATATACAGGAACGAGTTATGATAGCACAGCAAATGAAGGAACATTTACAGTAAGAATTAGTAGTAGTAAAGTTACATTTATTGTAGATAATGCGCTATACACTAACTTAACGGAAGCAAAAGTAGGACTAGCAGGAACAGTTATATACTATCAATTAGATACACCTTTAGCACCAACAGTAATAGATAAAGATGGCGATATGGTACAAGAGAATCCTACGACATTAGTACAGCAAGACTTCGCTACTGAGTTTGATATTACATTTAGTCTAAACTCAACAGCACAAGTAGGAGTAAATGTTAATAATATTAGAGAATTATTTAATGAAACTGAAACATTGGAAGCAAAAGATACAGCACAAGATGTAGTAATATCAGCATTAGATGTTAGAGTAGTCGATATTGAAACTAAAACTGACTTTATTACAGTAACACAAGCAGTTGACTTAGATGCAATAGAGAGTGACACAGGTACTAACAAGACTAATGCAGATGCAAGTAAGATAATTACTGACTGGATTACCGTTACACAAGCGGTAGATTTAGATACAATAGAGAGTGACACAGGTACTAACAAGACTAACGCAGATGCAAGTAAGATAATTACTGACTTTATTACAGTAATAAGCAATGTTAATCTTAACACAATGGATACAGCAATAAGTGATAACGAGAATAATATCATTGATTTGGCTTCTAAGACAGACTTTATTACAGTAACGGAAGCAATAGACTTAGATAAAGCAACTGAGTATACATTGTTATATTCAGGTAATCTAAATGTTCCAACAGTCACAGCAAAACCTGGTGCAATAAATATTACACTAAGTGACACATCAGTAAACTATGATATATTAGAAGTTCATATACAAGATAACGCTTCAACAGTACTATCAAAAGAAATAATAAGATTTTCAGCGCAAACTCCATCAGTTGCTTATTTAGGATATGATGCAGGGTTTGATGATACTAACACATATGTAGATAGAATAATGTTTAGAATACAACAAAACTCAGGAAACTTAGCACAATATACAGCGTGGTATAGTAGATTAATTAAAGCAGGTTCATCAAATGTAGCATATTCAAGTGCAACAAT
>Ga0307987_1000847_pt1 | contig 17595 bp, 13 predicted proteins | sample EllFjometagen181_FD_203157 | JGI IMG/M metagenome (GOLD analysis project Ga0307987, IMG submission 203157) | Marine microbial communities from Ellis Fjord, Antarctic Ocean - #181 | ecosystem: Environmental > Aquatic > Marine > Unclassified | place: Southern Ocean | collected 2014-10-08
ACCGCACCCACCCCCACGTGCCCGACGTGAACTGGGGGCCGCTGCAGCAGGTGGCCGAGCACCTGCGCTGCCCCGTGCGGGTCAAAGACCAAGCCACCATGCAGCAGGCCCTCGAGGCCCTGGCGGGCACACCCGGCTTCGAGGTGTTCCGCTTCCACGTGGGGCAATTGCTCGAAAAAGCGATCTACCACTTCGAGCAGCTTGGACACGGCGCCCTGGCCAAGCTGCACTACGCCCACTTCACCTCCCCCATCCGCCGCTACAGCGACCTCATCGTGCATCGGCTCATCGAGGACGCACTGTACAAAGAGCAACGGGGGGACAGCTCCAGCTACACCCGCCAGCAGCTCATCCCCATCCAGGACCACATCAACGCCATGGAGATCCGGGTGGACGCAGCCAGCTACGAGAGCCACAAGCTGGCCGAGCTGAAGCGCTACGATCGTCCCGGAATGCAGCTCGAGGGCCGCATCGTCGGGCTCATGCGCGGCCGGTTGTGGATCAACGTCGACGACACCGACCTGCGCATCTCCGTGCCCTACCGAGAAGCCAAGCCCAGCAACGAGCCTATGCCCGTACGGGTCACCGACCGAGACACAGGCATCAGCTTCGCCCTGGGCCAGAGCGTGCAGGCCAAGGGCCTGGGGGTGGACTGGCAGCGCAAGTCCATCAAGGCGCGGGTGGTTTCGGCGGGGTGATCCGCGTGCCCTCGATATAGGCCGAGATGTGGTCGATGCTCTGGGTGTACAGCGGCAGGGCGTCCTTCAGAAGCGCCGTGTCCACCACATAGTGACCGGCATCGGAGTCGAAGAGGTAGAGGCTCGCGGCGTGGAACGGCACCACACCCTCGGGCCCGATGCCGGTGGTCCAGGAGGTGATGACGGTGATGTCGGGGATGCCATCGCCGTTCATGTCCCGGAAAGCCACGGCCAGCACACCCTCGAAGCTGGACCATGTCTCGGTGGGAGCGAGGGTCTGCAGCGTGGCACCCTCGGCGTCCAAGATACGGAACTCGACCTTGGGAAGCCCGTGCTCATCGGTGACCTGGGCCGAGACGAAGTAGTGGGCGCCAGGCACCGGCAGGGCCACCACGAAGCTCTGAGGCACGATGATCTCGACCTCCTCGGGGGCGAGCTTGGAATGCAGCATGACACCATTGTCCATGGGAATCCGGCTGGAGCTGGCCGACTCGGCGGCGGTGGCGACGGGCACCATCACAACGACGGCGACGACGACAGAAGGGGCCCACAGGCGCTGGAAGGGGTTCATGCTGGTTTCTCCATGGGGTCGCGCGCAGTCTACCCGGACATCGCATCCAAGGCGCTGCTGGAGTGACAGGCCCAGCCGGTCGAGAGCGCGACCTCGAAGCCACAGCGTGTGGCCCGCCCGAGGCACCCCTGACCCACTCCGACGTGTGTTTGAGCCCATCAACACGCCATCACTGATGGCACGGAACTTGCGATGACCTGGGCACCCTCCCGAGGTGTCGCCATGCACTCCACTGCCAGCCTGTTCGTCGCCCTGACCCTGGGCTGCTCCGACTACAGCTTGAGCGAGGCCAAGCTCCCCCCCGCCGACGACACGGGACCAGTCACCTGGGACAGCGCCGACGGCCCGGGCGTCCCGAACATCCAGCTCGGCCCCCCCACCTGGGACTTTGGCACCCTGGACGAAGGCGCGACCGCCACCCTGCAGCTGAGCATCTCCAACGCCGGCGACGCCATGCTGGTGGTGGACGAACTGAGCTACAGCGCCGGCACCCGTGAGCTGAGCATGGACAAGCTCATCGGCGACAACGGTGGCCTGCCCTGGCGCATCGACCCCTGGGACAACAAGACCGTCGAGATCAGCTACACCCCCAGCGACGCCACCCAGGACAGCGGGGTGCTGGCGGTGAGCTCCAACGACCCGGACGAGCCCAGCGTTGAAGCCACCCAGGTAGGCAACGGTCGCAGCTTCGACGACTTCTACACCGGCTGGTACGTCTACGACGACGGCATCGCCTACGAGACCACCTCGAACCCCTCCTACGTGGTGGACCACCACGGCGACAGCGACCTGTATTGGTACGAGCCGTCGGGCGCCCACGGCTTGCTGGGCTCGAGCGACCCCACCACCGACTTCGCCGTGATGCGCCAGTACGTGCTGGATCACGCCGGCGCACCCACCATCCCCCATGGGCCGTTCAGCTACGATGGCGACAGCGACCTGGCGACCTACGAGTGGGCCACCTTCACCTACTTCATGTGCGACTTCTACCTCGACCCCCTCGACGACCCGAGCCTCTACTCCATCTCATCGGGGCCCGTGGACGACGGCATCCAGGTGATGGTCAACGGCAGCACCCTGGGCCGCATCACCCTGGGCCAGTCCGGCTCCTGGCCCCTCAGCAACGCCGTGGCCGGCCAGGTCAACACCCTGATCATCATCCTCGTGGACGACTCGCGGGTCGACAAGTACATCCACGATCTGGCGTTCTACCGGGATGGGGTGATGGTGGAGGGCTGATCGAGGCAGCGCACCGTCGCACCCCCGAGCTGTACGACAACAACCGCTACTAAGCCCACATCCTCGACACCGAGCGTCAGGACATGGCCAGGGCAGCCTAGTCCACCCACCCGGCATCGGTCCAGCGCTTGGCCACGCTGTAGTCCTCGTCGTCGGCCGGGGCGATCTTCACCGAAGCGCCGCTGTCGTCGAAGGTCCACTTCTGGTCCCAGGCGTCGTCCCGATCGATGTCCACCTTGGCCCGGTTGGCGCTGGCGTTGCCCGCGTCCTGGTAGACGTTGACCTTGAACGCCTTGCCCTTGGTGACGTCCTTGAGCTTGCTGGAGCCCAGATCCCGACCCCGGTAGGACATGACCACGGCCACCCAGGGTTCCGCGCTGGCCGCGGCCGAGGGGGCGACCTGGATGGGTGCGTCCGCCGGGGTGTCGGCGCTGGCGGCCTCGGCACCCTCGCGCTGCCAGCCGCTGGCGGTGTACAGCCAGGTCTCGCTGTAGGCCTCGTCGTCGGCAGGGGCCACCTGGCGCTGGACGCTGCCAGCGTCGAAGGTCCACTTCTCGTCCCACTTCTCATCGCGGTCCAGGTCCACCTTGGCGCGGCTGACGCTGGTGTCGCCCTCGTCCTGGTACAGGTTCACCTTCCAGGGCTCGGCACTGTAGGCGTCCTTGATCTTGGAGTTGCCCAGGTCCTGGCCTTGGTACGCCAGCACCACGGCGAGGTGGGGAGCCTCGCCGCTCGTGGCCACAGGGGCGCTGGGGGGCGGGTCGGGCTGTGGGACCTGAGGTCCACTGAGATAGCCCTGGTCATATTCGTCTTCGTCGGGGCTGCCGCAGCAGTAGACGAGGCCGCCAATGGCGAGCACGCCGAAGGCCGAGGTGTAGAGCAGGAACCGCTTCAGCTTGACGCGTCCGGCGAGCATGGGGCTCTCCCTGTGTGGACCATGCCTCGCTGCTGGGGCACGGTGCAGTTGCAGTAATCATAACGGCAGAGGACCAGTCGCCGGCGGAGCATGAAGCTACCGTCCAGTAGGTTGCCCAGGGGGTCCTGCCTGTAGCGGCGGGCGGGGTAGCAGGGCCAAGCCTGCCCTCGATGGTCCACCACCAGGTAGCGAGAGCCCGCCCAGCACAGGCGGCCCTCGAGGTTCGGGGCGATGGTCCCGGTGTCGTTGTGTCCCCCCAGGCTACACAGCAGGGCGCGCTCTTCGGGGGTGTAGGCGATGACCTCACGGTCACGCTTCTCGGGCTGGACCTTGAGGGTGAGCCCCCGGACGGCGAAGGTCTCGCGCATGGCAGGCAGGCTGGGAAGTAGGGCCCGGGTGGCGACGCAGGTGGCGTGCACAGGCCCAGCGTGGAGCGCAGCGAACCAGGCCAGCTTTTCCAAGAAGCGCTCGGTGGTGGTGTGCTCGGGATGGAGCGAGGCCGAGAGAAGCCCGGGTCGCGGTGCCGTGGCCGCAGCGAAGCGGGCCAGCTGGGCCCGGGGCGCACTGAGGTTGGTGACCACGCTGACCCGCAGGCCCGCGGCGGCCATGCCCTGCACGGCCTCGAGGAAGCCGGGGTGCTGAAAAGGCTCACCGCCGGAGAGCTTGATCTCCCAGTCGCCGGGCAGGGCAGCGAAGGCGGTCAGGAAGTGGGGCAGGTCCCGGGCCCACTGTTCCCGATCCCCCAGCCCCTGCTGGGTGCAGTAGCTGCAGCGGTAGTTGCAGCGGGTGTTCATGTTCCACGACAGCACCCCCTCGAGGGGGTAGCGCGGGGCCTCGGGAGGCTGAGTCACGAGCCGCCCCCCACACCCTCGATCATGCCGCGGTTGGCGGGCACGGTGCAGGGGCAGATGTCGTAGGGGCAGGACCGAGGCTCGTCCCACAGGGCGAGGGTTCCCTCGAGCAGGTTGCCCAGGCGGCCTTCCCCCCCGCGCCGCGCGGTGCGGCAGGACCAGGCAGCGCCGTCCTTGTCCACGGTGGCGTAGTCCACCCCGGCCCAGCAGCGACGGCCCCGGTAGCTGGGGGCACGGTTGGCAGCGCGAGGATCGTGGGAGGAGCCCAGCAGGGCGGCCAGGGCTGCGGCGTCCGGGTAGTCAGCCACGCCTCCGTTGACCTTGTACAGCTGAGGGAACCAGCGGATGCCGGCCTCGGTGAAGGCTCGCTTGCACACCGCAGCCTCGGCCTCACGACCGGGCAGCACCACCTGGTTCACCACGAAGCGCACCTCGGGGTCGAGGGTGTCGGCGCACCAGGCGGCCTTGGCCACGAAGGCCTCCAGGGTCACAGCCTCGAGGTGCAGGGACGCCGAGACCACCCGCAGCCGACCCCGGCACAGGGCCACGAAGCGCATCAGGTCCCGGGGACTGGCCGAGAGGTTGGTGAGCACGCTGATGTTGTGGGGCGTGCGGGCCATGAGCGCGGGCACCAGGGTGTCCAGGAAGCCCGACCAGGCGAAGGCCTCGCCCCCGGAGCACTTGATCTCCCAGCTGCCAGGCAGGGCGGCCAGCCCGGTGATGGACGCCTCGACCTGGGCGGGGCTGGGGACCCCTCGGCGGCCCTTGGCGGACTGGATGCAGTAGCTGCAGTGGTAGTTGCAGGCACCCACCACCTGCCACTCCATGGTGCGCTGGCGGGGCCTCATGGGCGCTCCACCTTGTCCAGGCGGGCTCGCCACGCACGGTTCTGTTCGTACTTGCCGCAGCGGTGACAGCCCGCGGCCAGATCACCCGCCGCCAGGCGCGTGCGCCAGGCCTGCCAGGCCGCGCCGTACCACAGCTCTTCAAAGCTGTGCTCGGCCAGGGAGCCCACGGTGAGCTCGGTGTCGCAGCAGTACAGCAGCTCTCGGTCTACCGTCACCCTAGCGTAGACGTAGCCCATGGCGCAGCCCACCCGGGCCATGTCGGTGGTGACCAGGGCATCGCCCCCTCCCGCCGCCAGCTGGCGAGCCAGCAGGTCCAGGTTGGTGTCCACCCCCAGTCGCTCGGCCAAAGCTCGGGCCTGGTCCATGCCATCGCCCCCCAGCCAGACCAGCTGCGCAGGGCTGACGGCGCAGGCCTCGGTACCCCCAGCCAGGGATGCGAGCTTGAGGTTGACCCGCTCGGCGCGGAACAGGCGCCCGAAGCGCACCATCTCCACCAGCTGCCCGGCGTTGGGCCCGCTGATGGCGTGTACGTGACGCACCCGCAGGCCCGCCCGCTGCAGAGCCCGCAGCCCCGCGCAGAGGCGGAAGAAGTGGTCCTCGTCCCAGCCTGGATGGAAGGCACCGTAGACCTCGGGGGTGACCCCGTGGACCCCCACCAGCAGCTGATCCGGGGCGCAGGCTACCAGGCGGTCCAGATCCGCCGCCAGCAGGTTGGTGATGAGGGTGACCCGCCAACCCCGGGCCCGCAGGGCGTCGATCATGGCGTAGGCGTCGGGGTGGGTCAGGGGCTCGCCCATGCCCGAGAGCACCACGTCCCGCACCGAGCCCAGAGCATCGAGCTGCGCGAGCAGATCCTCGAAGTCGGCCATGGCCATGCGACGGCGCTTCCAGGCGACGGGCCGGGGGGTGGTCAGCAGAGGGGAGTGGTCCCAGCAGGTGACGCAGCGGGCGTTGCAGCCGTTGGTGATGTCGATGTGTACCGACATAGGACCGGCCTGGGGCTGGCCGCTGCGCAAACCCTCGAGCACCGCGGCCCAGGCTTGCTTCAGAGGGGGAGCACCGCCCGCTGGGCCCTTGGCGTTCACCGGGCGTCGCCTCCGGTCTCGGCCTGCAGCTCCCGCAGCACGGCGGCCACGGTGGCGCGGCCCGCCCCTTCCCGGCGGGTGAAGCGGCCCAGGGCCTCGAAGAGCTCGTCTTCATGCACCAGCCAGGCCGTGGTGGCCTCGGTGAAAGCCTCGAGGCTCAGGCCGCCGCTGCGCTGAGACGGCACCGCCCGCAACAGGGACACCGCGCCCATCCAGTCCTCGAAGCGGCCCCAGCAGGGAAAGAGCCCTTCGCACGCCGTCAGCAGCTCAGCGCCACGGGCCGCGGGGAACTTGCGGGCCAAGGACTGCACCAGCTTGAAGGCCAGGGCCGGCGGAGCACCACACTGGTCCACCAAGGCCTGAAATGCCTGGACCCGCTGCGCCGCGGTGTCGGCACCGGGATCAGCGATGGCGTCGGCTTGGGCCTGGGCGCCGGCCCGCAGCAGCACCGCCCGGGTCTGGGCGCGAGCCGAAGGCGTGCCGTCGGCCAGCAAGCGCACCAGCTCCATGGCCTGGTCGAGCTGCTGACGTCCACCGCCCGCCGCCCCGGCCTGCTCGAGCAAGCCCATGACCTCGGGATTCAAGACCCGGTCGGCCAGCTGTAGATCGGCGGCGGGGATCAAGCCCTCGAGGGCCTGCAGGGCGGCGGCCTTGGCGCCGCTGGTGGGCACCAGGGCTCGGGCGGCCTCGGCGCTGCCTGGCGCCTCGAGCAGGGCCGGGATCTGCGCCAGGCTCGCGGCGATACGTCCGGCGCCTGCGGCCTCTGCCCACTCGGCCCGCAGACGTTGATCGTCGGCGATGCGGGGAAGGGGCAGGAAGACCGTGGGTACCCCGGCGTGCATCAGCTCGTGGAAGCTGTTGTAGCCAGCGGCAGCCACCGCCGCGTCCACCCCGGGCAGCAGCTCGGCGGGGGTGTAGCGGTCCAACCAGGTGATACCAGGGCCCCGCAGCTCGGGGCCCTGGTACAAGGGGCCCGCGCCCACCACGACATGCCAGCCTTCGGCAGCGATAGCCCGCACGAGACGGGGCAGGGTGTCGGCGGCGCTCAGATCGCCCCCACCGCCCAGGGTCAGGTAGACCGCCCGCTGGCCATCGGGGATGCCCAATGCGGCGCGGGCCTGGGCCCTGGGGAGCAGCTCGCTGCGGTCCCGCAGCAGGATGGGGCCACTGCCCTCGTCGTGGGGCACGATCTGGTCGTGGTACAGGGGCAGCAGGGCCTGGTAGCTGGCGTCCGCCTCGAAGTCCGGGCGTACCCGCCGGGCCACCAGCACCCGTCGCCGAGCCAGCTCGAGCACCGGGGCCAGCTCGCCCACGCTCCCCGCGGGGAAGGTGTCCACCAGCAGCAGGTCGGGCTGCAGACCGGCAACGGCGTTGAGCACCCAGCCCCGCAGGATGGACAGGTAGCGTTCTGGGGGCAGGCCCGCGTCCCGCAGCATGGCCTTGGACGGCAGCTTGAGGGCGGGGATGCCCTCGCGTCGGGCCAGGGTGTCAGCCTCGGAGCTGGTGAGCACCCAGCACTCGCAGGGTCGCTCCAGCAGCGCGGCGATGCGCCGGACCCAGCGCAAGATGGCCAGCTGGCGCACCAAGTGGCCCATGCCCCGGCCATTGATGGCGTAGGAGACGACCCGGAGACGGCTCACGAGATGTAGCCCAGGTCGTCGGCGCTGGCCTGAGCCGCCGTGGCCTCGGCGACGGCCGCGACGGCCGCGGCTTCTGCCAGGGCGGGGTCGTGATCCGGCCGGTGCTCGGGGTGCTCGTCGTACCAGGAGCGCAGCCGAGGCGTGAGGCGGCTGGGGCGGCTGCCGGTGAACTCGAACCACCACAGGTCGGGGTCGTTGTCGAGCTCGAAGCGCCGGTAGCCGTTGTAGGCCACCAGGCGCCGGGTGAGCTTGGACAGCTTGGCGTGGCGGCTGTGGAACTTGGGGATCTTCTCGTCGAAGCGGCGGTCCTGCTCCACGTCGATGGACGACACCGAGCGCCCGCCCTTGCGGCGGAACTTGGCCGCCTTGCGCTGGTACTTACTCTGGCGTCCGGAGAGGTCGGCCAGCACGCCGTCGACGGCTTGGGTCCGCAACTCGATCAGATAGCCCAGCTTGGCCTGTAGGCCCGCAGTCTTGCGCAGGCCCATGGTCAGGGACCGGTCGCTGTCCTGGTCCTCGGTGAGCCACTGGGCCAGCAGGGCTGGATCGGCGTTCTCGAAGAAGCCGGCCAGGGCCTGCTGAGAGGCGGTGAGCACCATGGCGGGCAGCTGGGGCAGGGTAGCGACGGCGTGGTCATGCTCGCGCACCAGCTCGTGCACCGCGTCGATGCGGGCGTCCACCCGGGCCAGCTCTCCCTGCCAGCGGATGCGCTCGGCGGCCACCTTGCGGTAGGCCGGCAGCACGTCGTCGCCGAAGTCGTCCAGCTCGAGGGCTTGGCAGATGCCATCGCCGGCGGCCCAGAGCTTCCAGTAGCGTACCGACAGGACCGGGACCTCGTAGTCCGGGGTGTCGTAGCCCAGCTCCACCAGCTCCTGGAACTGATCGAGTCCCTCGAAGCGCTGGCATTCGTGCACCCAAGGCTCGAGCAGGGACAGCACCTCCACTCGCTCCAGGGTCAGGGATCCTGCGGGTCCCACGATGTACTCCCTGCGTTGATAGTTCTCGTCGGCCAGGACCCGGGCCACGGTGCGGCGCAGCATGTCGGCCTGCTTGGCCATGGCCGCCAGGGGATCGCGGCGGGTGTAGCCACGGAAGCCGGTGAGCTTTTCGGCCCGCTGTAGTGCTTCGGCGCTCAGGGCGGGCAGGTAGGCCTGGGCCAGCTCGAGCTGGGCGGCCGCAGCCAGGCTCGCGACCCTGGTGTGTTGTCGGGCCAGCTCCAGGCGCAGAGCCTCGAAAGGAGCCATGAGCTCGGAGATCTGCTGGACGCGCTGTTCGAAGTGTTCTGCGGCCTGGAACGACGAGATGGACATGCTGCCTCGGGGCGCGCGGGGGAGGCCTCGCCCTAACCTGTGGTCGGGCTCACCAGCGAGCCCACCAGTGGTGTGGTACCCACCATTGAGCACCCCCGACGCTCGGTGGCACGCGCGCTGCCCGGAGGCTCCATGCGCATGTTTCTCCCCCTCTTCCTTGCCAGCTGCGCAGCCCCCATCGCCAACCCGAGCGACCCCGTGGACACGGGGACCGATACCGGCGACACCCAATGGGAGGACGGCCCCCTACCGCCCCCCCCCATCGACCAGGCCGCCCCGGCCCACGTCGAGCTGGCGACCTTCGCCCTGGGCTGATTCTGGACCCCTGACTCCCGGTACGGGAGTCTCCCAGGCATCGTGCGCACCCGCGTCGGCTACACCGGCGGCACCACACTCGACCCCACCTACACCGAACTGGGCGATCACACCGAGAGCATCGAGCTGGAGTACGACCCCCAGGTGGTCGACTACGGCACTCTGCTGGAGCTGTACTGGGAGGGAGCGAGCGGGGCCAGCGCATCGTGTGACCAATACGCACCCATCATCTTCTGGCACAACGACGAGCAGCGCGATCTGGCCCAGGCTTCCTGGGACGAACACGACGAGCCCGAGGTGGCCGTCCGCGAGGCCGAGCACTTCTACCCGGCCGAGGACTACCATCAGAAATATCGGCTCCGGAATGTCGAGGTGGTCTTCCGGGACTTCGAGCGCATGTACGACGACCACGACGACATCGTGCGATCCACGGCAGCGGCACGCTGCAACGGCATCCTCGCCGGCTACGGGTCCTGGGATGAGCTTGGGGCAGAGCTCGATTCCTACGGGCTCACAGAAGCGGCGAGGCAGGAGCTGGAGGGGCGCCTGGGTCGCTGACCATCCGCAGCTGAGGCTGGAGAGCAACCAACCGTAAACACCCTTGCCCGTAAAAGGCATGTAGATACCCTCGATACCCCCGGCTATTTCAACGAGCCACGCAAACCCACTGGGTCTCAGTTGAGGGCCGCTGAAGACCATCATGGGGAACGGCACCCACGTCGTGATGACACCGCCATGCGCAGGGCGGCGCCCTGCCGCAGGGCATCAGCGTGTTCCTGGTCAACCCAGCCCTGTGCCATGACAGGCCGAAACACGATATCTTCGGCATCATCCAAATCGACATTTCCGTTGAGGGCCTGCACTTAACGGAAAGGAAGTTTGTTCCCGTCTTTTCGGCAAACGGGCCGGCTGGCCTTCCCCCGGGGTGAATGCTACGGGGTCACCGCACCCGCCGCGCCCGGCTCCCATGGGGTACCTCCAATGACTCGCGCCTTCACCGCTGCCTCCGCGCTGTGTGCCGCTGCCCTGTCCACCGGCTGCCCTGACCAGAACATCTCTGCAGTAAATGCCCACCCCGCGGCCACCGTCACTTCGCATGCCGCCGGCGACACGCTGCTGGAAGGCGCCACAGTCACCTTCCACGGCATCGTCAGCGATCCGGATCACCAGGCCGAGGATCTGCTGTCGGCTTGGCGCCTCGGTGGCGAGGAGATCTGCGCCTCCACTGCGCCCACAGATGACGGCATGACCAGCTGCGAGGCGCTCATCGACGCTGGCGACACGTCGCTGACCCTCGAGGTGGTGGATCCACTGGGTGCAGCCGGGGCCGCTGTACTCACAATGGTGGTCACGCCCACCGACGCGCCTGAGGCCTCCATCATCTCCCCTGAGTCCAGCGGCACCTACTACAGCGACCAGCTCATCGTATTCGAGGGGCTGGTCAGTGACGCCGAGGACGCCTCTGATCTTCTCACGGCCTGGTGGGAGAGCAGCCTCGAAGGGGAGCTGCCGGTCGACGCCGATCCTGATTCCGATGGCGAGGTGCTTGGCACCGGCTACCTGGACCAAGGTGAGCACGCCGTCTCACTCCACACCCAGGACAGCTCAGGCAAGTCCGGCAGCGACAGCGTAGTGATCACGGTGGGCCCGCCCAACACCGCCCCGAGCTGCGAGATCACCGCTCCCAACAGCGGCGGCGCAGGCGAGGAGGGTGCGCTTGTCACCTTCGAGGCCCTGGTCTCGGACGAGGACGTCTCCGCCGACTGGCTGTCGGTGGTCTGGAGCAGCGACTGGGATGGCGAGCTGGGCACGAGCACGCCCAGCAGTGCGGGCGACGTTGGCTTCTCCACCTCTGACCTGTCGGTGGCCACCCACAGCATCACCCTGACCGTCAGCGACGAGATGGGGTCTACCTGCTCGGACTTCATCTACTACACCGTGGGCACGCCGCCCGAGGTGACCCTGACCTCCCCTGCCAGCGGCAGCGTGTACAACGAGGACGAGGCCATCACCTTCAGTGCCGATGTGTCCGACAACGAGGACAGCCCCACGGCCCTGTCCCTGTCATGGGACTCCGATCTGGATGGCACCATCTCCACCCAGGGGGCGGACAGCTCCGGGGTGGCCCAGTTCACCATCGGCACCCTCTCCGCCGGCGATCACAGCCTCACCGTCACCGTCACCGACAGTGATGGACTGTACAGCACGTCCATGGTGGGCTTCAACGTCAACACTCTGCCTACGGCCCCCACGGTGAGCATCAGCCCGGACCCGGCCACCACCGGCGCCGCCCTTGTGGCCACGGCCAGCGGCAGCACCGACCCGGACGGCAGCGGCACGGTGACCTACAGCCACGCCTGGTACGAGTCGGGTGCGCTCTCCTCGGCCAGCACCTCGGCGTCATTCCCGTCCAGCGCCACCACCAAGGGTCTGACCTACACGGTGGTGGTCACCCCCAGCGACGGCACCGGCGACGGCGAGCCCGGAGAGGCCGAAGTCACCATCGACAACAGCGTCCCGGTCATCGCCACGCCCACCATCAGCCCCTCGAGCGGCGTGACCACCAGCGAAACGCTGACCTGCGCGGCCACCGCCACCGACCGCGACGGCGACACGCCCATCGTCAGCTACGCCTGGACCAGCGGGGCCAGCAGCCTGGGCACTGGCGCCAGCCTCACCCTCACGTCGAGCACGGCCTCACCCGGTGACACGATAAACTGCACTGCCACAGCCACCGACGACGAGGGCGCCACGGACTCCGGCAGCGCGTCGGTGACGGTGGACAACAGCGCCCCGACAGTGGACAGCGTCTCCATCAGCCCCGCCAGCGGGGTGACCACCAGCACCGGGCTCACCTGCTCGGCCACGGCCAGCGACCTCGACGGAGGCAGCCCCACTCTGTCCTACGCCTGGAGCAACGGAGGCACCAGCCTGGGCACGGGTGCCAGCGTGACGCTCAGCTCGTCCTCCAGCGCCCCCGGCGACAGCATCACCTGCTCGGCCACGGCCACCGACAGCGACGGTGGCACGGGCAGCGACAACACCTCGGTCGTCGTCGAGAACAGCGACCCCGTGGTGCACAGTATCGCCATCAGCCCTTCCAGCGGCGTCACAACGTCCGAGACCCTGACCTGCTCGGCCAGCGCCAGCGACGCCGACGGTGGCAGCCCCACGCTCTCCTATGGCTGGAGCAACGGCTCCACTTCACTGGGCACGGGTTCCACCCTCACGCTGACACCCACGACCAGCTCCTCCGGTGACAGCATCGCCTGCACCGCTACGGCGACGGATACAGATGGGGGCACGGGATCCGACGCCGCCTCTGTCACGGTGGTCAACAGCGCCCCCAGCATCGTCAGCGTGTCCATCCGACCTGACCCGGCCTTCGCAGCGGACACGCTATCCTGCTCCTACAGCGGCTACTCCGACCCTGACGGCGACGCGGACGCCAGCAGCTACGCCTGGACGGTGAACGGCAGCTCCGTGGACAGCGGGAGCAGCCTGTCGGGTGCTTTCGTAGGCGGGGATGGTGTGGCCTGCACCGTCACCCCCCACGACGGTATCGACCCGGGCGCCCCCATCGCCGACAGCCTGGGCGTCTCCAACACCCCACCGTTGCTGGACGACGTCACGCTCACTCCGAGCCCAGCCTACGAAGGCGACACACTGACCTGTACCCCTGGTAGCTATTCCGACGACGACGGTGAGAGCGCAACCTTCGCCTACACCTGGGTCGTGGCCGGGGTGGATCCCGGCATCACCGGCTCCACCTTGTCCTCGGCCTACTTCGACCGGGACGAGGCCGTAGTCTGCAGTGTGACCCCAAACGACGGCACGGACGATGGCGGCTTGGTGGGATCGAACAGCGTCACCATCTCGAACTCGGTGCCCTCCATCACCTCGGTCACCGTCAGCCCGTCGAGCCCCTCGACCACCGACACGCTGACCTGCTCGTACGGCGGCTACAGCGACGCGGACGGAGACCCGGACGCCTCCACCTACGCCTGGACCGTGGACGGCGCAGCGGCCGGCAGCGGGAGCACCCTGGGTGCCACGCTGTCCTCGGGTGATGTGATCATCTGCACCGTCACCCCCCACGACGGCACCAACGTAGGCACGGCCCTGTCCGACAGCGTGACGGTCGCCAACGCTCCGCCGGTGGTGGACTCGGTGACCCTGAGCCCCACCAGTGCCTACACGGACGACACGATCACCACCTCGGTCTCCACCCGCGACGACGACGGCGACTCGGTCTCCCTGAGCTACGCCTGGTACGTGGGCGGCAGCCTGGTGGGCGGGACGGGAAGCACCCTGGACGGGGCGACCTGGTTCGACAAGGACCAGGAGGTCTACGTGATCGTCACTCCGAACGACGGGACGGGGGACGGCACCGCTGCCGCGTCCAGCAGCGTGACCATACTCAACACACCGCCCGAAGCGCCCACGGTCTCCATCGTCCCGGATGAGCCTACCGAGGGCGTAGACGATCTCATCTGCATGATCGACACCGAGTCCATCGACGCCGATGGCGACAGCTTCACTTACACCTTCACTTGGACGGCAGACGGCTCTACATGGACGGGAAGCACCTCCACCACCTACGAAGCTGGCGACACCATCGCGGGGACCGACACCAGCGCGGAGGACGAGTGGAGCTGTACCGTGACGCCCAACGACGGTGACGGGGACGGTTCGTCGGAGGAGGCGTCGGTGACCGTCATCACGGGTCTCGTGGGGATAGAGATCGACCTCTCGGCAGCAGACGTCAAGCTGATCGGCGAGGCCGCATCCGACCACGCTGGCTACAGTGTCTCCTCTGCCGGCGACGTGGACGCCGATGGCTTCTCTGACTTGCTTGTTGGGGCCTACGACGAGAGCACCGGCGGTTTCACCGCCGGTGCGGCCTACCTGGTGCTGGGTCCGGTGAGCGGTGACATGGACCTCTCGCTTGCGGACGCCAAGCTCATAGGAGAGACCGCTAGCGACTGGGCTGGCTGGAGCGTTTCATCTGCCGGTGATGTAAACGCCGACGGTCACGACGACCTGCTCGTCGGGGCTCCCTACGAGGACGGCGGTGGCAGCAATGCTGGCGCGGCCTACTTGGTGCTGGGCCCGGTGAGCGGAGAAATGGACTTCTCACTGGCAGACGCCAAGCTGATCGGCGAGGCAGCGTCCAACTTCACGGGCCACGGTGTCTCATCTGCCGGCGACGTGAACGCCGACGGCTTCGCCGACCTGCTTGTCGGAGCCTACGGCGAGGACTCCGGCGGTACCTGGGCCGGCGCGGCGTACTTGGTGCTGGGTCCGGTGAGCGGCGAGGTGGACCTCTCGGCTGCTGACGCCAAGCTGATCGGTGAGGCAGCGTCCGACTTCGCGGGCATCAGCGTCTCATCAGCCGGCGACATGGACGCCGACGGCCATGATGACCTGCTTATCGGGGCCTATGGCGACAGCGGCGGCACCTACGCCGGCGCGGCGTACCTGGTGCTGGGTCCGGTGAGCGGCGAAGTAGACCTCTCGGCTGCTGACGCCAAGCTGATCGGTGAGGCAGCGTCCGACTACGCTGGCATAAGCATATCCTCGGCCGGCGACGTGGACGCCGATGGCCACGACGACCTCCTGGTCGGAGCATACCGCGAGGGCAGCGGCGGTGCCTACGCCGGCGCGGCCTACTTGGTGCTGGGTCCGGTGAGCGGCGAGGTGGACCTCTCGGGAGCAGATGCCAAGCTGGTCGGCGCGGCCGCCTACGGCCAGGCCGGCTACAGTGTCTCATCTGCCGGCGACGTGGACGCTGACGGCCACGACGACCTACTTGTCGGGGCTCACCGCGAGGGCAGCGGCGGCACCTACGCCGGTGCGGCCTACCTGGTGATGGGTCCGGTGAGCGGGACGCAGGACCTGTCCATAGCCGACGTCAAGCTCATCGGTGAGGCAGCATCCGACCGAGCGGGCATCAGCGTCTCTTCAGCCGGCGACGTGGACGCCGACGGCTTCTCCGACCTACTGATAGGGGCCCACGGCGAGGACAGCGGCGGTAGCGAAGCTGGTGCGGCCTATCTCGTCTTCGGCGCTGACTTGTAGGCCTCGCCATGTATCGACATAGGCGCTCCCAACGCTCTGGCGGCAAGAGTGGATACCGTGAGCGGCGAGAGCCGCTACATCGGCTACATGCTGGGCCACACCATGGCCAGCCACCGACGACGGGCTGTACGTCCAGAACTCCAGCGGTCGACAACGCGCTGGCGAAGACCGCGGCCTCGTGCCAGTCCATGTTCTCAGCGGGGTATTCGTCGCTGCCCTGGTAACGGCTCCGCTGCTGGCCCATGAAATCCTCGAGCTCAACCTGGGTCCCCTCGTACATACCGAGGCAGAGGCCCCCGTTGAGGATGACTTCGTGCTCGGTCTCGTCGTTGTCGCAGTCCTGGCGCAGTATCCTCGCCGGCTACGGCTCCTGGGACGATCTGGGGGCCGAGCTCGACTCCTACGGGCTCACAGAAGCGGCGAGGCAGGAGCTGGAGGGACGCCTGAGTCGCTGACCACCCGCAGCTGAGGCTGGAGAGCCTGAGCCCACGGTCGCTGCGAGACCTGCAGCGGCGACGCATCCTCCGCAGATTCTACTTCTTGCGCCGTTTTTTCTTCGACGCCTTGCTGCGCGTGTTCGACGCGTCGCGGAATCCGGGCTTGGCCGCCAAGTCCGACCCCCGGGACATCACGCCGCTGCCGTGGCCGGTGGGGGCCATGATCTTGGGCCTGCTGACGGACTTTCTGGTCGCCTCGTCGGTGGCCGCTTCTTCAGCCTTCTCGTTGATCTCATCGCTGGGCATCACTGTCTCCCTGTGGTCCTCGCTGACTATCGCGCGGGCGCCGTTCACGGCAGTGCCTCCTACGCCCCTTTGGCTGAAGTGCCCGGAACCCAGCGACTCGGCGGGCGCTCGATGATCGTTCTGTCGCGGTCTGCGCACCGCGCACGCGCGCAGTCCTCCAAGATCCCCACCAGCACGACCAGGATCGTTTCTTGCAGCTGAAGGCGCCGAGATGACCACCCGAGATGGAGGAGAACCATGCACACCACCCACGTAGTCCCCTGGCGATTCCTGGCCGCGAGCGGCTCCCTGATCGCCCTGGCCCTGGCCTGTTCCGGCGCGACCCTCGACGAGAACGCCGAAGGGGCCGACGTCTGGATGGAAGGTGACCCCGGCAACGAGACCGAGGAAGAGATCGACGACGACTTCTGCCAGTACAACGGCTCCATCGCCACCGACGACCGCACCGACAGCGCCTACGTGATGCTGAGCTGGACCGAGGTGGACTGCGACGAGTGGAACTACCTGACGCCCGAACACAAGACCCTGTTCCGGGTGAGGCCCGAAGGCGAGTACGCCCGCCCGCTGCTCGACCTGACCGGCCACGAGGACGTGCGGGTGCTCTTCCCCTCGAACGGCCTGCTGGTCATGGGGGAGCTGAACGACAACGAGCACCTCTACCTGTTCGACGCCGACACCGCGGAGCAGTTGGACGAGGCGGTGGTGAACGCCGACTACCACGGCACCCGCAGCTCTCCGTCGCGGCGCTGGGTGGCCGTGGCCGACAACGACGTGAGCCCGCCCCCCATCCACATCATCGACACCACCGACCTCAGCATGAGCCACATGCTCGAGGAGGGCTCGTACATCGAGGCCATGTGGCTCAGCGAGCAGGACACCCTGGCGGTGATCACCGAAGACAGCGACCGCAGCGGCGTGTTCCTGTCCCTGTGGGATCCCGAGGTCACCGACTCCCCCGAGCTGGCGGTCTACGCCCCCGCCCACCACTTCCAGGTCGACATCGACTACACCTGGATCGGCGTGCACCCCTACGATGAGCTGGTGGTGTTCCCGGTGCAGCACGAAGAACGCGGCGACGAACTGCTGATCCTCGATGTGGAGCAGGAAGAGCTGGTGGTCATCGAGAACGCCCACGGTCCCGTGGGCTTCAGCCCCGAGGGCGACCTCATCGTGGCCTACCGCTACGAGGACCTGGACGGCGACGGCGTCACCGACGAGGGCGGGCGTTCGTCGCTGCTACTCATCGACACGGTGACCTACGAACTCGAAGAGCTGCCGGTGCCCTTCCCCGGCTACCC
>Ga0307987_1000848_pt1 | contig 17589 bp, 9 predicted proteins | sample EllFjometagen181_FD_203157 | JGI IMG/M metagenome (GOLD analysis project Ga0307987, IMG submission 203157) | Marine microbial communities from Ellis Fjord, Antarctic Ocean - #181 | ecosystem: Environmental > Aquatic > Marine > Unclassified | place: Southern Ocean | collected 2014-10-08
AATCTTAATGAGATAAATATATGTCGCACGAAGGCACAAAGAACACGAAGAAAGTAATAAAAACATAAAAAGTTGACTGGCGTAAAGTTACTGTGCAACATATTGAAAACAAAAGAGTTATAAATGTGTTCAGAAATAATCGATCAAAAAAAACAAGAAGATGAAGGGTTGTAGTATAGGGCGGCATAGCCGCAACCAAAAGAATTCTCGCACGAAGGCGCAAAGAGCACAAAGAAGAAAAAACCAGAATATTTAGCCACAAAAAGGCACAAAAACCACAAAAAATGTCAAAGAGAATTGTGGATTGGAGACCAAGTGAGATCAGCCTTCGCAGTGCCTACGGCTCGACAAGGCGATAATGTCCTCATTATCATAAAAAGTTGACAATTGCAAAATTGATATGTAAGTCATTTGCAAATATATTGTTAGAGATGTTTGAAAACAATAATCGATCATAAAAAACAAGAAAACGAAGGGTTGTAGTGCAAAGAATACAATAAAGACTAAAAAGTTGGAGGTTGATTTGTTGTTTTGCAAAGTGTTCAAAATAATGGCTTTATAAAAGTTATCAAAAATAATCGATCAAAAAAACAAGAAGATGAAGGGTTGTAGTACAGGTAATCACGGACTCGAGCCTGCGAGAGGGGCTTTAGCCATTAAAGATAAACAATAGGGTGAAGCAATGAGCAGTGTCAGGTGTAGCTCGTAGAGCGAAGAAGGCAGTGTTTTAACTAACAACTATATATTTAAAACTTAGAACTAAAAATAATAGTGCTGAAAAGAAGGTAAAACTTTTGACAGTACCAAACAAATAATGGAGACAAAAAATGAGTGCAAAGGAAGATCTAGCAATCAACGGTGGTGTCAAATTTAGAGCAGAAGCATGGGCGGGGCGTGGACATTTTGGTGTTGAAGAAAAAGAAGCAGCTGATAAGCTTTTTGACGAATCAATCGCTTCTGGTAATGCTTTTGGTTACAACGGAAAGGAAGAAGAAGCACTTTGTCAGGAGTTTGCTGAGTTCTTAGGCGGAGGTTATGCTGATGGAGTGAATTCCGGAACAACATCTGTACATGTTGCCTTGAAAGCTCTAAAGCTAGCGCCTTTTTCTGAGGTAGTAGTTAGCGCGGTAAATGACCCAGGCGGTATTATGCCAATAGTTATTCAAAGCTGCATTCCGGTTATTGCGGACACAGTTCCTAATTCTTACAACACCGGGCCGGAACAAATTGAAGCGGTAATAACTCCGCGCACCAGTGCGATTGTGGTTGCTCATATTGGCGGAGAGCCAATGGATATTGAAGGAATTATGGCGGTTGCTAGAAAACACAACTTGCCAGTAGTTGAAGATTGTTCACAATCTCACGCGGCTAAGATTAATGGCAAACTCGTTGGTACATTTGGTGATGTTTCCGCTTTCTCAATTATGTTCGGAAAACATTTTTGCTGTGGTGGACAGGGTGGTATGGTTTTCACTAAAGACCCGGACATTTATCGAGCTGTTCGCAATTCTGCTGACCGTGGCAAAGCATACGATGAAAAATCAAACGGGAATGTTATGGCTGCATTAAATTTCAATATGGATGAGTTACATGCCACAATCGGACGCATACAACTAAAAAAACTTCCAGCGACTGTTAGAAAACGTCGGGCTTTTGTTGAGCTTTTAAAAGACAAAGGTATTGGCGAACTCGAATCAATAATAGTTCCTGAATTACTGCCTACTGCTGAACATTCATACTGGTGGTGGCGTTTAGGCGTGGATAGTAGTAAGGTGACATGTTCAAAAGACGAATTTTGTGCGGCATTGTTCGCTGAAGGATTATTTCTGAATCCTAGATATACTGGAGCACTGCCATATACATTTGACTGGTTCCAGAATCGTCCTAATAAACATCCTTGGAATAACCCTCTTTATAAAGGTGATTCAAATCAAGAACCGAATACACCAAATGCTTTTGCTGTAATGGATAATTATTTTAATCTAAATATTTCTGAAAGCTGGGGAGAAAAAGAAGCAGATGACATTATTGCGATTATTAAAAAAGTTGAAAGAGCATATTTAAAATAAAGGTATAATCACTATCATCCCATAGAGGTTAAAAAAGTATCTGTTTTTTTATTTGCAATATAGTATATTGGATTATTATGAATAAAAAAAGACAATGGATAGCATTGTCAATAATATGGATACAATGTGCAAACAGCACTAAAAGTTATATAATACGGCAATCAAATAACCGACTAAGTGTGTGAAGTGGTTTAGGTTAATAGGGTTTCAATCGCCTTTTTGAAGCGGGGTTCGAATTCCTCGGTGCACCAACAGAAGGAGTTGACTTCGTATCCGCCTTGCCGCAGTTGCTCTGCCAAGGGTAGATAGAGGAAGTTATTGCAGCAGTTGGCTGCCAGTGCAACGAATTGGTCGGGGATTACGGATTGAACGAAAAGCTGATACTCCACGAAGAGTTCTCCTGGACAGAAAAGGATACAGGTGCTGCCCAGTTTGAGCAGGCATATGGTGTATTCCTCATTTGTCGGGTATTCGGAACTCGATAGCAGTGCAGCGGCAACAAGCGATGTGCCCTCACCGGCAACAGATGCTTTTCTTACAAGGGCTTCTGTTTCAGGACGTGAGACTGGTTTTGCAGGAAAAGGAAACGTGGCGGTACGCCATTCCATCGTATCCACGGGGTTCCATTGGATCGATTTCAGGTTCCGGGTCACACCGTCGGCGATTTGTCTGCCGAACGCGAGAAGGTTTCCTTCGAGATCATCGACCGAACTGTATTTGCCAGCGGTGATATTTCCCCCTGCGCCGGTGCAGAAGGCATGAAGTCCCTTGCTGTACTCTTTTCCAACTAGGCGCATGGCCTCTCCAGGCGCATCGGCACTATAAAGGTGGCGACTATTGGCGACCTGAGGGTGCGTTGCGTAGAAGTTCAACGACCCCAGAAAATCACCATTTTCGCCTTTGAATGCCACCGTTCGTAGCATAGGGTCGATGAGTCCGATTGGTTCATTGCGGAGGCTTTCGTCGGGGCAGCGGCTGAAGCGCATGCCTTTCACCTTTCCATCCGGGCCCATAATGCGGCGGTTGGAGGCATAGCCGTCCAAACGGTATTCGCTATGTCCCACAGCGGCGACGGGTTCCCGGTTGGCAACGGCTTCGCGTGCGGCTTTGGCGCACTGCCGTACGATCTCGCACCAAGTATCTTCAGGAAAAGTGGCCATGCCGAGAATGGGGTCGAGTTCCAGATTTATCGCAGGTGTGTCGTGCTGATGAATGCAGTGGATGACAACGCGGTCAGGCGTGGTGTCGATTGCTTCGCCCAGGGCTTCGCACAGCTGATCGTAAGCGCTGTTCATGAGAAGGCAGTAGTCTAGGCTGGCGAACAAGCAACGTTCGTTTCCTGAATCGAGAATGAAGCCACGCAGAAAGAGCGGATCGCGCACATCCGTAGCGGAATCCGCAGGAGTGAAGCCGATGGGGTGTCCTATGGGCGGGGTGCAGTCTACGCAAAATGTGGAAATTTCTAGCTTTTCAATAATCTGTTTTACTATTTTCCCCTTTGATTCATTATTACATTTTATAGTTCGTGCAAAACTGGCTGTTTGCGATGCTTCCGACGATTTGGTTTTCATTATTTTACATATTTCTGAATCCATGAAAAAATTTCCGGATTTCTTTTTTTGTTAATCGATTGGCTGAAAATCATCCAATTTGCTCGCTTTTTACGAGAACGTTTCAATTTGTGTATCTAAAGGATTTTGTTAGAAACCATTTTTAGTCACCAAATTGTTGTTTTATTATTCTGCTCTTATTTAGAATTTCTATAGGTGTTTTATATCTCCTAAACTATCGCGTAATCGTTGCCTATTATACCTGTTTATATAATCAAACAGCTCTAAGTTCAGTTGTTGACCCCATCAGTTTCCTCGTTCCATCTATCATGATGCAGGACTGTTTGACAGAATCACAAGAGAAAATGGAAGATTGGTTGCCGCGGATTCCGGCCAGTTCGTCTGCGTTCCCGCACTGTCTTCGGCTGTCACATACCATTGAACAACACCCTCGGTCGACGTTGCCACTCTCGGCAGAACTATTTCGTAGGAATTTCGGAAGCCAGGTCGTAAAGTTTCGTGTTGCCACGTTTTGGATTCAACCCGTCGCCAAGACAAGGTCACGTCACTAAGTTCGCGCTCAGCAATCACCACGGCACGAACGGCAAAGGTTTCGCTGATCGTTACTGCATTGAAGGGCTTACACCCAATGATCTTAAGATTACCAGGTATATCACCATAGGATGCGCGCCCAAGGTGAGAGTGTGGGCTCTCCCAGCCGTCACCATCAAGAACTGTTACAGCGTAGACGTAATGACCTGATTCAGGGGGATGGTCAACGAACATCTTGCATCCAGCTCCCAAGGGCCCGGTGTTAACGCAATGCCAATTGGCTTCGCTCTTAAGACGGCGATAGAGATTTTGCCCGGTGCATAGTCCCGATGCCTGCCAGGATATCCAAACCTCATTCTGGAACCCTCTACAATTAATTTCTCGGGGCGGGGTTGCAGGTAAGTGGTGCTCGAGTCGAGAAAGTATCTCCCAATAGAGCGGTAGGGGTTTTACGTTTATTGTTGTGAGTGTTCCGAAGTCGCACCGGGTAGTTAGCTTTTGGCTAAAAGCATCGACGGCATCCTGCATGCCCGCCGCAATAACCTCCCGGTAGGCGTTGGCAGCAATCGTAGCGGCTCGGCATCGGTCCTGCTCCTCTGTGGCTTTTTCTGCATCCTTCAGCGCCAGCTCGACTCGTTCGTTATCGGCCATTAGCATGGCGGTAGAGTCAAAGCTCAGTACAAAGCCAATGGTTGCAGCCAGATAGTCGATTCTTTCTAAGCGAGCAATTTGTCCAGATGTTTCACAGGTTTGGCGCAGCGTGGCCAGCTGATTGTGAATTTCCCGGAGCCGTCCCATTTTGTGAGTGGCACCGGCGTTGCGCTGTAGATGATGAATGGCGATCAAAAACTTATCCACAGCTTGGTAGCAAGGGCTGCTCATGCCTCTGGCCACAAGGTCAGGACGGACAGCCCATATTGACTCTTCAATCTCAATCAAGCCATCACGAATAGATTTTGTCTGCAACACTCCTGTAAGTTCACGTAAGGCTTGAATGGCCTTTTGAAATTCGCAAATACCGGTCCGATTGAAGTCATTTTCAACTTCACCTTTGAAGACTTTTTCACTGCGTTCATGAAATGCCCCGTCGCCGTCATTCAGGCTGTTTCCGGGAATTGTCGCAAGGGCGTTGATAGCTGCTTCAGCCATGGGCTCAAGGAATACAATCGCCCTTGTGTCCAGGTCGAATGGAAAGTGAGGTGTCCAACCTGTCCACTGCATATGGCTGCATTCGCCACATCCACGAACCCCGCTCCAACGGGCGCCAAACTGCTGCAGCTCCTCAATCAGTGATCCCATCTCTGCTCCGTAGGAAGGACCGAATGAATGCCGGGCAAAACGGTGGTAGAACTGCTTGGGTGTTAGCGACGGATTCCAAGCGAAGTTTGCGATGTAGCCGGTCTCTTCCTCTACATCACGTGTTCTCCATTGTAAGGTCAGCAACCCTTGGCATCCCTTATTTAAGGCATCTGGTGCGAGGGTGCCGAGTATCTCCACATTTGGTTGGCGGACCATACAATCATCAATGTCGCCTTCCACCCAGGGCATGGCCCAACGTTCGCGGGAGGCCGGCAGTTCACCCCATTGGGTGCTCACGCTGGATCCAAATGACGCGTCAATATTGTCGTGGCAGGTGAAGATAACATCGGGCGGTAGAATCTTATCGTAGCCGAGGCAGAGTTCGGCAAAGCGCATCCATCGGTCACCGCCCCAGCCGATCACTAGCAGTCGGAGTTCCGGCCGTTCATCAGCGAGAATTGCTGCAGCTTCCTGGGCAAAGGCACCATAGCGAATAGCTTCCCAGACGCGATGATCATTCCCCAGATGTGCAAAAAGCGATCGTTGCGATTCCAATAACTCAGCCGCCGCGCTTTTGCTCTGCGGCGGAGTGGAACCAGAAGACGCCCCCGCTTCGTGTTGCCAGAGGGAAAAATGAGTCAGGTGTGGATTGCGGGCCAGGAACTGGCGTACCCTCTGACCAAACCCGACCATCACCTTCAGATCAGTGGGGTCCCCACGCGGGGCCTCAAAGCCTGCGGCAATGTTGATTCCGGCACGGCGTGCGTAACGGGTAGCCTCACACCAAATGCGTTCGGATTCGCGAATCTCCGAGAGGAGATCCGGTGCATCAGCGGCCATGGGGCTGGTGAAGACTTCCTCAGAAAAAAATTGTCCTGAACCAAAGGAAAACTCTGATGTCCGCAGTGCGGCTCGCGCCCCCCAGGGCTTACTGAGCGAATCAGGTGCAGGCCCACCGGTTTTGTATTCACCGTCCTGCTGGTAAGCTGCACCTGGTTCACCGTCATACCAATGCATGATCAGCATGTTGCAGCGCATCCGTGCCAGTTGATCAAAGTAAAACTTGTAGTCCGATAGACCCCAGTTGGTGGGGCCGCAGAGGAAGTTATAGTGCAGCATATTCCCACGGACAGCGAAGACCGGCTCTTCATATAACTCGAAATCAACAGGGATAGTGGGGCACGCAGGGAGATCAGGATAGGTTTCACCACCGGCGTAAAAACCCATGCCTAGCTCTTCGAGTAAACGATAAACGCCATGGAGAACGCCGCCCGGTGTGGACGAAGACACCACGATGCCAGAGCGCTCCTTTTCGTCAAAAGCCGTAAGCTTAAACCCCTGATCTTTAATGGAAGCGCTGGACTCTTCTGTGGTCAATAAGACAATGACGGGACCAGTATCTGGGTGTGACTGAAGGATAGGGCTGAGCTCATCATACAAAACATACAGAAACCGGCTTAGCTCTGCTGCTGCATAGGCGATGGTGTCGTCACAGCTAGTTGTAGTGACGATGGTGGCGCCGTTGAGTGATAGTGATGGTTCGTTTACTGTAGACATTCAAATTCTCCTGTGTTTTAAAGTGAATGGTAGTTTTTCATAAGTTATTCTAACTCGCAGATAAAGGTATGGAAGCTGCGCGGCGAGAAAGTAGCGGTGAAATTTCTCTTGATTGGTGATGGCAATATTAGCTTTGTTTAAAATATTGGCCGCTTGAAGTTAGGCAGAGGTTACATCACCCCGTTTAATTATGAATTACTCCCGTTGTGGTAATAGTTGATGGCTCTTTTTTCCACCCATTTGAAATGCGAGTGTTAAGTTGTTTCCAGTCGAGAACCCCACTTAAGGCATCGGCCTTTTCAACGTTGCAGGATCCTGTGCCCACGGCAATATTGATACAGTCTGCGATGTTTCTTCCATGCAGTGCTGCCGCGAGAAATCCGGCGATTGTGCAATCCCCGGCACCGGTGGCACCGATTACCTTTGCTTCGTAACAGGGGGAGTAGTGGGTTGTATTGGCATTCTCTGTAAATGTTGCGGGAATAGCTGGTCCGCTACTGTTGAGGCGCTCTTTAGAACCAAGTCGTATCATCAAACCATTACTGCCGAGTTTTAGTACTACCACAGCCGCGCCGTAGGAGATAGAGACGTTTAAGAGTTCATCGAGCACTGCAGGGTTGAGATTGGCTGCATTTGTAAAGTTTTCAAAGAGATCGGGGCGCAGCATATATAGCAGTTCATCAACGCTGGGGTGAAAGATGTCCACGTAGGGAAGTACTTTTTTAAGAATGGATTTCCAGTTGGCACGGCCAGCGGGAGATTGGGGGTCGGGGCGTGCCATATCAAGGGAGGTGGTAACTCCTTTGGCTTTCACTCTTGAGAAGAGTTTGGTAAGTTCGGCACCATTGTCGCTATACATTGAGGCCATTAATGGTGGATAGCCAAAATGGAAAAGCCGCACACCTACTAGGGCTTCATCATCAATGTCTGCCGCAAAAAAACTGTCGTTAGCACCGGGATGATGTAAGAAAGTGCGGTCGATTCCCGGCTGATTAATTATCACCGTATAGGAGGTCGATACATCGGGGTTCACCACTAAGTCTGTCTTCTTTGTGCCCAGATGTCCTGCGATAATTTTTTCTATCTCTGCGCCAAAGAGATCGGAGCCTATCTTGCCTATAAGTGTGACTTCAAAGCCGAGGCGGGTAAGGGCTAGTCCTGTGTTGGCGACGACCCCACCGGCGTAGGTTCCCATGGTGCCGACGTCAATAAGCGCACCGGGTTTAATGGTTCCGCTTTTGGGACCAAAGCTGGGTATTAAATCGAGGCAGATATGCCCTGCAACAACAACTTCTGTAGAATTTGACATAATACCATCCATATTTAATAGGTTATATTTAGGGTTTCCTGTTGAATTCATAAACTGCTTATTGACATTTTGTTATACTATGTCCAACGTGTTGTAAGTGCAATCCCGCTTTGCGGGACTAGCAAGACTAGGTTGGCATGTTTTGCCCAAAAAGCTTTCAGATGAACTTTATTATAAAGTTTGTGCATTCTATGAATCTGTAATACAATATCACGCATCTTTTTGCCCTGCAATGAGTTACCTTTAGCGAGCTAAAGGCGAAATCATCTTAGCACAAAAATATACGCAATCTTGTATTAAACAGTAAACCCTATTTACTGTTTAGGGCTTTATCAACACATTGTTCAAATGCATGATAAGCCTTTTATAATTATTCAAAGCGATGGTAAATTATATTTTTTTTGTTGTCAATGAAAAAATCGAAAAGTTCTTTATTAATACCGTTAGAATCATTAAGATAGTTAGAAGAGGGTTTTAGTGAGTTTTGTTGTTGACTATAACGGGTTGATTGAGTATTGTTGGCTTTAATATTAAAAAGTAAAAAATAAGGTTCTATCACAGTTTCAGTGGGTGAACCAAAGAAAATTAAATTCGACTGTGTTGCAGTCGTTTATTAATAATGCTTAAGTAACCATGCATTTCATACATGGTTATTAACTTGGAAGGGGTCGAACAAAAAGGCATGACCCACGGAAATCGTGGCAGAGCCTAACTTAAAGGAAAATTTTTTATGAAAATGAGAATCATATTACTTTTATTATGCGTTCAGTGCGGACTTATGGCTGCTGAAACCTGTGTAATCAAAAACGATATCAATCCATGGCTTGATCGTGAATTCACCATCGGCAATATTCCAGAATGTTACTTAAAAGGACAGACTGTCCCCAAACAATCTTTCAATAAGCGCAGACTTATTGTTCCGAAGGGAACACAAAACGCATTGATTGGCATAGCTGAGATATCTTCTAAGCAATATATAGATAAACTGGATCTAAAACGAACTGGCTTTAAGGCTCATTTAATGACAGCTCATGGCGGGGTGGTGTTAAAATATGATATCTTGATTTTTTCCAATCCGCCGGAAAATTTATTTTTTGCAGACGCTCAAGCTGGTGTTATGTTGCTTGCGTTAAATGTTGATGAACAACAGAAAGAAGTTGAGGAACAGATTGCATCATTCAAGGGACTGAAATTAGAACAGGAGTTTATCGGCCAGGAATGGTCATTTAAACCTGGAACGCGAAAGGTGAAAATGTATGTCCGTGAACCGAGTAACGGCGTAAATAAAAACACCGGATTCATGTTGCTACTGCATAACTGGGGTGGAACCTACAAACAGACGGTGGGATGGTGTAATGTTCTTGCCGATCGTTACAATGTGGTGGCGATTAGTGTTGATTACCTGCAAAGCGGAGAAGGCAAGGTTACTCCGGGTATTCCTTACGATCATGGTTACCTTCAAGCAGTGGATTGTCTGCGTGCCATTTATCAAGTTAGGAAGCAATTATTAGATGCAGGCGCGACATTCAGTGAGAGACGTTATTATGCAGCTGGAGGAAGTGGTGGAGGCAACGTTACGTTAATGTGCAATAAGCTTGCTCCTTATACCTTTGCGAGTATCGTCGATATGTGCGGAATGCCGGGGCTTACTGATGATATTGCTTTTGGTAAAGGCCTTAATGCTGGGTATTCCAAGGACCCGGCAAGTCCGGCTTTTGTGTCGGTGGATATGCAGGAAATAAGGGACCCTGGTAATTTGGATCACTTAAAAATTCAATACGGAGCAAACCCTAAGAATAAGGTGATTATTGTTCATGGGCTTGATGATAGTTCATGTTCAGCAGCCGATAAAATTCAAATATTTCTCAATATGGTAGCTGTTGGATTCCATCCTGATGGACATTTTTTGACTCAATGGAATGTTTTGAATCAAAAAAGCATACAAAAGACCAATCATACTATAGGTAGTCGACTGGCAGTAATACAAGAGTTTGGTGATGATTATTTGCTGCCGTCTCCTGAGGGGGCATTAGCGGTGCAGACTTCCCGCAAGAACGATTTTGAGCGCAGCGGTAAAGTGATTTACCCAACAAAGAATGGTAGATATGTTGTAGATTATTCACAAGGCACACCGAGTATCAAGTTTGAAAAAAGCCCCTCGACAAAATAAAAATTTAGGATTTCAATGCTAATACGGTACTGTCCATAATTCTATGAAAAAAATTAAAAAGATTGTTTGCAGAATGATTTACAGCAGAATGATTTTAGGAAGAGAAGAGGAAGAGAGTTGGGAAGTGCGCAAGTGCGCGAGTGCGTGAGTGCGTGAGTTGTAAGAAAGAGTTTTAGCAATAGTTTAGGGTAACGCAACGATCTTCGTTGCAAGTGCAAAACGCCAACAACCTAGAAGGTTGAGCTACCTCAAATTAGTATTTATATTGCAAGTTGTTCTTTTCTATAAAATACCGCTGAAGGTGTTTACCCGTTACCCTTTAACGTTTACATTTTTTCTGTGTCCTCATTATCATGAAAAGTTGACAAGAGTAAGATTGTTTTGCAACATGTTTAAAACAAGAGTGTTGTAAAAGCTCTCAGAAATAAACGACCATAAAAAACAAGAGAATGAAGGGTTGTAGTACAAAAAACACAAAAATTGTCATCAACCGTTAACGAACAACGCCCAACGATCTCCGTGCTAGCTTCGCTAGTCCCGCAGAGCGGGATCCAACACCCGACCAACGGGAGAGGGGCTTTAGCGTGCCTAAAACAACGAGCAGAGCGAAGTGGCAACCCAACATCACAGAAAACAGTATATCTAAAGGTTTAATTTTAAAACATTATTGAATTATAATTATTGTGCCTTGTGGTGGTTGCAGGAAGAACACAACGGTGCCGTCCTCGCCGGCGGTCATGTTGTAGGGAGGGCTCATGTCGAGCCCGGGCAGTCCGCCCTCCACGCTAGTAGAACCTAGCCAATTGAGAAGTGGTTTACGATAAGAAACCATGATTCGTCCACCACCACCACCGCCAGCGCCTCGGTTCTCCTGTGCTGCATCTCCTGGGCCATCGCCACCGTCCGCGCTGAGCAGACCAGTTTCAGTACCAATAAAGTGATCGCAACGAATGTAGATTCCACCTCCAGAGCCGCCACCGCGCCAATTAGCGGTTGTCTGTCCGTTGGCCGTAAGCGTGCCGTTGATCGTTACGTCGGCTAATGCATTGATGTACACCAACCCACCGCCGTACGAGCCGTCACGAGTTTGTGCTGTTGCAGCTCCACTTCCTGGGTATACTGGTGCGTTAGCTTCACCATAGCTTGGTCCGCCTTGAGTTGCCGGGGCAGTTTCTGGACCGTGTCCACCTGCACCACCGTAGCCCGCACCGCCGCTTCCGTAGGTTCCGCCTGTAGAGGTGCCTGGACCGTGCCCTGATCCGCTGTAACCATCCAACTCATAAATTGCTCCTGCGAACCCCAAGTAGTCGGCGTTAATCCCGCCTTCCTCTTCAACAACAAGGCTGTTCACTTGTAACCATATCGAGCCGCCGTTGGTATACTCCGATTGTGGGTATATCCAGCTATCCATTCCTATTGATAACATCCCTGCTACATTGACATCCAGACCGGGGTTGGTGGCAAAATCGGTCGTTCGTCCCGCGTTTAGATACGCGCTGGAACTGTTAGAGAGTTCCCAGGTACCGTCGACGCTCAGCGACGAGCTGCCGTCTTCGTGCCCTGTAAGGTAGAGATTCCCGTTGTTCTGAGTAAGGTTGCCGTGGACATCCTGTTGCGTTGCTGTGCTATCTTGGTGATCAAGTTCCACCCAACCGTTGGTGATGGAAATATCACCTCCTATTGATGTGGAGGTAGAAGGTCCTCTTTCTAGAATACAGGCACCCGGTCCAGTGGAGGAAACAGTCAAGCTGCCGCCCACAGAGAGTACGGAATTGCTCATTTCTAGGGCACCATTATCTTTAATCAAGAGGTCGCCAGTTACGTTTAGCGTAAATCCAGGGGGAAATCCGATGCCATCAGAAGAAATCGTCCAGTTGTTGGTCGTATAGCTGACAAATCCTGGCACGGAAATCTGGCCACCTAATACGTTCGCCAGATCGATAAAGGTTGCATCCGGCATGTAGAGCGACCCAGGGCGAGCGCGCCCGCTGCGAAAATAATATTGTGTGGAAGGGGCAGGCAAAACACCTCCAGAGACATCAAACGCGATGGACGGTGCAGGCAAAACCAGCCCCTGTGCAGCGCTATTGTAGATAATCGAGATACGTCCGCCGCCGCCGCCACCGCCGCAGCGCTCGGGGACTGTTAAACTTCCGGAACCACGCCCGTCGCCTCCAGCCGCAGAAATCGAGCCACTCCCATCGATCGTGCGACACGTGATGTACACACTACCGCCTGACCCTGCGCCGGCATAGTTGGACCCACTGCTTTCGCCATTGGCGCTGATCGTACCATTCACAAGCACGGCATTTGCGGCATCAATGCGGATGATACCGCCACCATCTCCGCCAGCATAACTTGAGTAGTGCGTTCCGCCTGCGCCACTGCCGGCATTGGTGGGTGCCATGAGCGTTCCATAGCTGATGCCACCGGCGTTTATCGTGGTGCCACCCACTCCGCCATATCCAGCACCGCCACTGCCATGATTGCCACCCTTCGAATTGCCGGGGCCCTTGCCATTGTCGTGGGCTTCCAAGACGTCCCATTTATACCCTCCACGAAAACCGCTATTGTTGGCATCGATGAGTCCATCAACGTCTACTTGTAGATTTGTGCAGACAATCGCAATCATCCCATTCTCTACCCAGCCATCGTCAGGCAGGATATCGGTGTTGGCGCTGTGGCGGATTGTTGCACCACTGTGGACAAACACGTTGGTTGCCTGCATAATGATTGACATTGGGGTTCCGTTGGTGAACGTCAGAACATTGTCGGTAATTTGGATGCTCGAAAGCATTGGGGTGCTGGCGTCGAGCACCACGGCACCGCCGGTGGCCCCAATTGTCACATCGTCACCGGCCGCCGGAAGAGTATCGAGGTCCCAGTTGGCTGAGTCAAACCAGTTGCTTGTTGTTCCACCGCCATCCCATGTGCGTGTTGTCTGAGCTTGTGTAGTGGTAATGCAGATTGCTGATAGACATATACTCACGATTGCCAATATGCTTTTGAATGCAAATGCTTTATTCATTTCTGTCTCCTTGATTTGTGTGTGTTTTCTGCGAAAAAGTGTATAGTGCATAGTGTACAGTACACAGTAAAAAACTGTAAACGATTGTTTTGTTTTACAACCTATCTAAATAAATAATTCCAACAACTAATCATTAACCATTAACCATTATTCTTATGCCCTTTTATAATTATGTAAAGTAATAATAGTCTACATTATTATTATAGTCAACTAAAAAAAAGAGTTATTATGGTGTTATTAGGGTATTATTGTGTTTGTAAAAGGGAGGGGAGGAAAGTTAACAGGGAAATCCGGCTTCGCAGTGTCTATGGCGCGACAAGATGGTAAAAAAGAGAGAAAAGAAAGGGTAAACGTAGAACAAGAGTTAAGAGATAAGAGTTATAAGATAAGATAAATAATTATAGTGGTAAACTTAGGTGTTGCTTGATGATAGGACAAGATAAACATCCAATCAGTCTTCGCTCTACGAGTTTCGCCGAACAGGCCATTCAATATCGAACATCCAATACCGAATAAAAGACAAGAAGAATATACAATATCCAAGGGAGGAAACTCCCGTCTTCAACAAGCTGCGACTGACACTGCCGAGGGCAGGTGCGAGCGTTGCTCGTGTTTTTATTCCCTAGGTTAAAAACCTAGGACTACCAAGATATCGCTCCTATGGAGCTGTAATTACACCCGACCAACGGGAGAGAGGCTGGAGGTAGGCCATTACACTGCGTTCCATTGCTGTCGTAAACTCCAGCCTCACTTTCCTTTGGTCATGTGCCAACAGCAATAAGAGCAACGAATGGCCAATCTGCGTCATTTGCGGACAAAACCTCTTTCTAAAATGATTCTGTCGACAATGATTCTGTCGATAAAACTTTTTTTATAATCATTCTGCTGTAAATCATTATGCAAACAATCTTTTTAATCGGCGTGCAACGCACAGGCTGTCAGACAGGTGGATAATATTCTTTTGGTTGCGGGGTAGGCCGCCCTAGGTAATACTATAGCTTATTATTTTGATGAGTTAATCCTAATAGCATTCCTTTTACAGCAGTATCACTCACCCACTCAAGTTTACCATCATATTCAACATAGCTCACATCGTGGCCGTACATTTCCTCTATTACTCCTGCAGTATTACGGCGTATCCATAAAAGAGCTGCATCTGTATTAAGGCGCTCACACACGCCAATAGTGGCAATGGGATTATACGCCCAGTACAGTTCGTCACGCCCCCCGTCAGGCCTTGAGAACCCCATGGCAGATGCCTTAAAAGCTGCGTCTGTTTCACCTGTTATCTCTTTTGAATCACATATGGTTATATCTGGTTTCGTTGTCCCAGAAAAAGGATATAGTAGCACCCCGCTAAGACCGCTGTTTGGCATTCCCCCAGGATATGAAAACTCAACTCTCGGCGCAGGACGACAGGCACTTGCATAATTGGGTCCCAGCCAGCCCCGTGGCGGGTTTTTCTCTCCGCAGGCAGTGTTCATTCTAATCTCACCCTCTGGCGCAAGTAACATGTGCATAGCGAGATTTACATCATCTCCCGCAGAATGACCAGACAATGCTGCGCTATCACTACTCCAGTTTTTCAGGTCACCCAATTGAAATACATTATTAATCGTCTGCCCTTCTTTTCCAGCTAAGGCATCAAGAACAATGACGTATTCATTTTTGAGCTGAAAAAGAGTGCGACTATGCTTGGCATATACACCAGTATCAATTTGACAACTCCAATCCGGCACACCTTCCCAATAGCCCCCCATATAACTACCGTACAATATATTAACGCGATCACCATACACAGCATCTTCAAACTCTGCACGGGCAGTACCCTGATCTAAATTATCAACATTAAGAGTACTATGAGAAAGGGTTGACCTCCCATACACATGCATTGGATCGCTGGACTCGTAACTGGTAATCCCAGGGTCAGCAACTAATAGAGTGCCCTGATGTTGATAGGTAAAAGAAAGTCTGCTGCGATGGGTATGGCTTCCGCCATGATGTGAAAGGTCAAAGGCAAGCACCTCCGCATTCTTCTCCCAACTTGAACGCAACATCACCTGACCCATCACAGGAAAAATACCATTTGTTGGTGGTAGCCAATTAGAAAGCTCGTCACCATAGATAGCACTTAGCCACTTTTGTGCCTTGGGCAAGGCTTTGTATTCATCAGTAGAACGAGACCAGCTATCATTAAATGGAACATGCTCACCGTGTAAAATATATTCCCAGGCCTGTTCGATTCTTTTGCGAGTTATCCCTAAACGCAGTTGAGGAAAAGATTTTTCAAGCAAGGCATAATGACACAATACCGCCGTCATCCATTCTGCATAACTAGGGCAACCTTCAATATGTGCCCCATCGGAATAAAATTGCGCCCTAAGGCCCTTGCGCATCCAACGAATACCTATTTCTAACATACGTTGTGCATTATGTAAAAAAGGAAAGCGCAGGGCTGTGATGATGAGAGAATCAAATTCACTAATACCCCAATTGCCACAAAACACAGGGTCGGCAATCATTCGCTCTGCCTGAGCGCTTATGGAAATAAATATCTTTTGTAAAAAAGCATCATCAAAATGAGGGCTTTTTAAAAATAGGGGCAGACAACCACCCCAACCTTCCATCATACTACTGCCGAGACGAATACTGGTGCATAATACGTTGCGAACCCGAACCCCCGTAGGAAGATTCCTATCTCCATGACTATCAATCCAGTCCTCCATATAACTTCTGGCGGCTTTGGCATATTTTTCATCTCCTGTAGAACGATACGCAGCAGCAAGATCGTGAAGATAAGAAAAACGATTTAATTGCGTTGGCCATTCCTGATGTTTGCGATGTCCACCCTCCCAATCTATATCTTTTAATCCTACCTCAACCTCTTCGGTGCCGTAAAAATAAACCGTTCCCCCCGCAATTATATCCGCTCTTTTAATCTGATTAGCGTCAAGTGGAACCTTTGATACGGCTATATCCGATAACCTATTGCCTGGAACACAAGATAGTTTTTTAGCATTACTAATAATTCCTTCCCTTGTAAAAGAAACTGGAATATCATATATTTTTTCGATCAATTCTTTTGGTACCATTTTATCTCCATAATTATTTTTAAGAAAACTAGTATTATATTAAGAAAATTTTATCGACAGAATCATAACAAATTCAAAGAATAAAATACCTAACTAAATCTTCCCGCTTGCGAACATTAAATCTCTTTCAAAAAATGATTCTGCCATAACTATTCTTTCTTAAATGATTTTGTCATTAAAATGATTTTGTCGCTAATCTTTCTTTCTTAAAAAAATGATTCTGTCGACAATGATTCTGTCGATAATCTTTCTTTCTGTTTTTCTTTACATCTAATCCCTCTAAGAAATATCTTTCTTGAAAAATGATTCTGTCGATAATCTTTCTTAAAAATCATTGATTTCCGCTCTCGGTAGCCAACTGAAATCATATTGTGCCTTCCAATTCAAGAAGTCACAAGTATACTGAACATCCCACCGCTCTAGAGACTCTTTAGTACTCATCACATGAAAAATTTCAAACTTTAATTTATCACTCTCAAGTGATAACCTTGCAACTTCTCCAATATCTCTACGATCTGTATTCCCTAAATTTCGCACTCCAATATGTCTGCCATATTTATCAAGATTATTTTCTCCATCCAAAATGTAACCAACACGTAAACATGCAATCTGCAAATCATCAAATTCACCTGCAAAATGTTCGGCCATAAGCTCCTGGCAACCTTTACTCAATCCATAATAGCCTGCTAGTGGTTTAGCACGTAATGTATGAACTTGATCTGATTTTTTATAAGCTCCTAATGTTGCCTCACTAGATATAACAACTATCTTCTTAATACCTCTTTGCACAGCAGCATGAAATAAGTTTGCAGTCCCTTTAACATTCACATCAAAAGCCATCTCTGGAGTTGAATAGTTTATGTCGTTCTCTCCTCTTGGAGCCATATGACCAATAATGATACCATCAATACCATCCAAAGCATCATAACATTGTTCATAAATAGAAACATCACCAACATAAAC
>Ga0307987_1000849_pt1 | contig 17562 bp, 17 predicted proteins | sample EllFjometagen181_FD_203157 | JGI IMG/M metagenome (GOLD analysis project Ga0307987, IMG submission 203157) | Marine microbial communities from Ellis Fjord, Antarctic Ocean - #181 | ecosystem: Environmental > Aquatic > Marine > Unclassified | place: Southern Ocean | collected 2014-10-08
CCCGTCACACTCGAGCCGGTGTTTCCGGGCAACACCTACTACGACACCTCGCTGCCCGCGCCGCCCTTCGGGGCAGGGGCGTTGGTCACACTGCGGATGCCCGAGGGCGTGTTCGGTCCCGCGACCCTGTACGGGGTCGGTGTGGAGACCATCGCGCCCCTGGACGAGGAATGGGCGGTGGAGGCTGGCGTGGACATGCAGGTGCGCTGGGAGCCACCGACGGGAGATGTGCACCGGGGAGAGATCGCGCTGCGGGTCAACATCGACCAGCACGGCACCACCCCGGGCACCCTGTGGTGCAGCTTCGAGGACGACGGCGAGGGCACGGTCCCTGCGGGGATCCTGGCCACCCTGGTTCAGACCGGCGTGACCGGCTTCCCCAGTGGCTCCCTGGCTCGCCTCACCCAGGACCACACCGCGACCGCCGCGGGCTGCATGGACTTCGCGGTGTCGTCGTCGGCCACCGTGAGGGTGGACGTCATCGGCTACACCTCCTGCGTGAGCGATGCCGACTGCCCCGACGGGCAGGAGTGCAACGAAGAACTGCAGATCTGTGAGGACGTCGCGGAGTAGTCGGCGGCTATCCGCAGCTTCCGGCCATCCAGTAGTAGACTTGGACGGTGGAACCGAACGCTGGGTAGCTGTTGTCCTCGAAGACCACGGCGTTCTTGGATGCCTCGTACTTCCAGCCCTCGCTCAGCGGGACACTGTCCACGGAGACCTCAATGGACTCTTCCATGGGTGTGCCGTCGAGGGGGAAGAGGCCCTGGGCTCCCTCCATGCTGGCCGTGGCGAGCTGGACCATGTTGCTGGTCCAGTCCGGCTCGCACACGCTGCCGAAGACACCGCCGGTGGCCAGGACCGCCTGGTGGTAGTCCATGAAGGCCTCGGCGCTGCCGCAGCCGCCGGGGACCGGGCCCGCGATGGCGTGGTACACGAGGTCTTCCTTGTCGTCCTTGTAGGCCTGGGCCATGCTGACCCAGTTGGACCAGGAGCCCCCGCTGGCTTCGGTGTCCCGCTGGATACAGATGAGGTTGAGCTTGGACTCTTCCCAGTCTGCGTCCTCGAACAACCAGTCGCTGTTGGCGGCCAGGGCGGCGTTGATGGTGGCGAAGTTGGCGTCGTTGTCTCCGCCGTTGGCGCCCGGCGCGATCATCGCCAGGGCGGCTTCGGTGGCTTCGGTGGCGGTGAAGGTCTCGTCGATGTAGTCGTAATCGCCGTCCACCGTACCCGAGATGCTCCACACGAAGCCGGCGCGGAAGGTGGTGTGGGTGTCCAGCAGGGTCTGGAAGAAGTAGGGGAGCGCGGCCACGAAGAAGGTGGAGTACTGGTCTTCGCTGGAGTTGGGGATGGCGGTGAGGTTCACGTTCACGAGGATCGTGGTGCGCGCCTGCTCACCGACGTTGAAGCTCAGGGTGCGTTCTTCGTCCACCACGCCGTCGCCCTGCAGCTCGGCGACGATGGGCCCGAGATCCGTGTCGAACGACAGCTCGCTGAACACCTCGCCGAGCTCATCGGGGGAGAAGTACACATAGACTTCGTGGCTCTGGAACGGCGCGAGGGTCCACGGCATGTCGTCGGGGATCTCGTGCCTGAAACCTTCGGCCCCATGCAGGTCGGCCGCGTCGACCACGAGGTGGACGTTGCCCGTGTTGGTCAGGGTGACCATGAGCTCGTCTTCGCAGCCGATGCCCACCTCACCGAAGCTGTAGACCGACGTGGAGACGGTGGCCATGGCGCCCAGGGCCATGCCATGCACCGGGATGTCCAGGGGAAGCGGGGCATCGGGGGAGCCCCCGACGCTGATGGACAGGGTGTCGTCCAGCGCCCCGGGTTCCATGGGCGTCCAGGTGACCTGGAGCTGGATGGAGGCACCAGGGGCGAGCATGGGAGCGTCGGTGAGCGAGACCTCCAGCTGCTCTTCGGTGATGCCGCCCGCATCGAGCACCAGCAGATCGTCGCTGCCCGTGTTGGTCAGCGTGATGGTGGAGGTCACGGGCTGGTCCACGGGGGTGTCCCCCAGCACCACTGAGGCGGGCTCGATGGACCAGGCCACCGGATCGGCCACGGGGGTGGTCGCCGGGCCGGTGTCGTCGCCCGGTTGGTGCAGCCCGAGGCCGCATCCCACTAGCCAGACCCAGAACATCGCAACCTCCTCCTGCCGCATTCAATATGCCGGAAGATCGGATTGGCATCAAGCGCGCTACAGTGCAGGGGACCCTCACCGGAGCGGACGGATGCGCCCCTACACCATGATCCTCATCGCTGGGCTGCTCGGCTGTCCTGGACCAAAGGACGACACCGCGGAGACGGACCCCCCGGACGACACCGCGCCGCCCACCGACACCGACGACACCGACGACACCGACGACACCACCCCCTCGGGTTGCGCCGAGGACACGGTCACCTTCGTGGGCACCGACGGCGCCGTCCACGATCTGACCGCCAGCTTCCTGTCCGGCGACTACGTGACCCTCGCCCTGCCGGGTGAGCTGCAGGTCTGCCCCGGCACCTGGTTCTCCCGGGTGCTCGTGCGCGCCGACGTCACGGTGGTCGGTCTGGGCGACGCCCCCGCCGACACCATCCTGTCCGGGGGCCTGAGTGGCACCATCCTGGACGTGGCGGGCCCCGCCGTGACCCTCGACGTCCGCAACGTCACCTTCGACCGGGGCGCTGGGCTGGACGTGGAGCACAACTCCGGAGGCGGCGGCATCTACTGCGAGCAGGATGGGGTCGTGATCGTCACCGACGCGATCTTCTCGGCCAACGAGGCCAACGACGGCCCCGCGATCTACACCAACGACTGCACCCTGGACGTCACCGGCAGCGTCTTTCGGGACAACGTCTCGGAGGACGACGGTGGCGCGGTGACCCTGTGGGACTCCACTGCGAGCTTCACCGATGTCAGGGTCCGCGACAACGTGTCGCTGGATGGTGGAGGCATGGCCGTCTTCAACAGCGACGTCACGGCCACGGATCTGACCATCAAGAACAACATCGCCACGGGCTTCAGCGGCGGCATCTGGCTGTACAATAGCTCGCTGTTCCTCACAGACGGCGAGTTCTCGGGGAACACCGACGACACCGGCGTGTACGGCGGCGGCCTGCTGGTCTATGGCAGCGCCATCCTCGAGCGGGTCAGCTTCTCGGACAACTCGGCCCCCTTGGGGGGCGGTATCTTCGTCTACTATGAGGGGACCGTCCAGGGCACCGACTGCGACTTCTCTGGCAATTCGCCGGAAGACATCTTCGCCTCGGATGGCACGTCGAGTGGGGGCACGGCCTACGATGCCGGAGCCGGCACCTCGTTTACGTGCCAGGACAACGCCTGCGATCTGTAGCCCTGCTTCGTTCGCTCATCTGTGGGCGAGATTCGGTCACTATCGGGTTATTCGAGCTGCATGTCGAAGCCCATCGACCCCATCCCGCCCAGCACCGATGCTACCGTGAAGCTATCCCGGGATAGCTACGACCTCGACAGCGATGAACGTTTTCCGGTGATGCGGGTGGCGGCGGGGCCGGACATGCTGGCCTACATGGTGCTCGACGATGACTACGAGGCTGTGGTGGGGCGTGACCCGGCCGCCGATCTGGTGCTGCAGGATGGCAGTGTCAGCCGGCGGCACGCGGCGTTCCGCTGCCGTGGCGACCATCGCTGCACCGTGCGTGATCTGGGCTCCACCAACGGGGTGAGCTTCGAAGGTGAGCTGGTGGCTAGCCGGGTGTTGGTCCCTGGCGACTGCGTGCTGGTGGGGTCGGTCCTGCTGCGCTTCGAGGTCCTGGCCCTGGCCGAGTTTGCCCACCTGCGGCGGGTCAACCAGAAGCTCCGCTCGGCGGTCCACCGCGACCCCCTCACCAACCTGCACCTGCGCAGCGCCATCGACGATGACATCCCGGTGCTCATGGCCAGCTCCCAGCGCGCCGGCGCCGGGTTCTGTGTGGCGTTCATCGATCTGGACCACTTCAAGAACATCAACGACACCCACGGCCACGCCGTGGGCGACCAGGTGCTCGAGCAGGTTGCCCGTATTGGGCTGCACCGCTGCCGGGATGCGGACGTGCTGGTGCGCTACGGCGGCGAAGAGCTGGTGTTGTTCATGCCCGGTGCCGTTCTCCAGGGGGCCGAGGCTTCGGCCGAGCGCCTGCGCCAGGCCATCCGCCAGCACCCCTGGGAAGAGACCGCGGCCGACTTGGCCGTCACTGCGTCGTTCGGCGTGGCCCAGCGGTGCGCGGGCGAACCCCTCGAGGCCCTGCTCGAGCGGGCCGACCAGGCCATGTACCAGGCCAAGGCGGCTGGGCGTGATCGGGTGGTGGTGGCGGGATAGCGGGGCGCGGATGCTGTGCGCCGAGTAGGGGGTAGGCATGAAAGAAACCACCTGGTGGCCCATCCTCGCCACCCTCGAGTCCACCCTGGCCCCTGTGGGCATCGACCTGCACGCCCCCATGCGGGTGGGCTGGTACAACCGGGCCGAGCCTGCGGCCATCCGCTTGCCAGAGCCCGCCGGTCCAGGTTCCCTGGCCGTGGTGATCGGCAACTCGGTGGCCATGTGGCGGCCGTTTTTGGATGGGGTCCGAGACGACCCCGCGCTGCGGGAGGACCAGCACCCCCTGGACCGCTGGGTGGAGCGGCGGATCCTCACCGCCGTGGCGGGACTCCCGGTCCAGCCCAGCTCCATCCACTGGGTCAACGGCACGGGCAGCCGCAGCTTCTCCATGCAGCGGGCCGCGGCGGCCACGGGCTTGGTGGGCATGGCGCCCTGTCACCTCACCATCCACCGCCGGGTGGGGCTGTGGTTCGGGCTGCGGGCCGTGCTGATGTTCGGGGTCGAGGGGCCGGAAGAGCCCTTGTGGTCGAGTCCCTTCCCTTGCGCCGGCTGCGAAGATCAGCCCTGCGTGCCTCTGCTCGAGCGAGCCCTGGGGCGGGAGGTTCCGGGGGCCGAGGCGCCACCCATGAACGGCGTGCGCCGGCGCTGGGAACCCTGGCTTGCCATGCGGGATGCGTGTCCTCACGGGCGGGAGCACCGCTATGGGGAGCTGCAGGTGGGGTACCACTACTCGAAGCAGCGGCGGTATCTGATGGAGGCGCTGGAAGGGTAGGAAGAGAGGGTTGACAGGGACGGAAGGGGCGGCTATCAATTAGACAGTTGTCAAAACGTCACATCAATACAGCGTGCGCCATGGCTAAGAGCTCCCCCGATACCACCCGCATCGCCAAGATCATGAAGGCGCTGTCCAACAAGAACCGACTCGAGCTGTTCCTCGAGATCTCCCGCAAGCAACGCACCGAGTTCGAGCACGATGGCTGCATGATCAGCGACATCATGGCCCTGTTCGATCTGTCGGCTCCCACCATATCCCACCACCTCAAGGAGCTCACCAATGCCGGGCTCATCACCACCGAGCGGCAGGGTCGTTTCGTGGTGGCCAAGGTGGACCAGGGCACGGTGGGCGAGGTCCAGGGCGTGCTGGCCATGATCCGTGGTGGGTGAGTTTTGGAACCGACCATTTCCACCGACAGTGTCGGCGGAAATGACGGCACCACTTTGTTTGGGGGGAAGACAGATTCTTCCCCCCCAATCCGAGGCGGACACCGCCTCTCCCCCCATCTTCGCCGCTTGATGAGCGGCGCGAGGCTGCGTCCGCAGCCCCAATGATGAGCCATCTCGGCTCGTCGAACTTTCGGCGAGCTGGGCCCATTCTGATCGGTGCCAGTTATTTACCTCTACAGTTCGAAACTTGTCAAATTACACAATTTTACAAGAGGCAAATTATGCAGATCTCCCTTCCCCTCGAGTCCCTCGCCCTGCTGCGCTCCGACGACCTGGTGCCCAGCCGGGTGCACACGCTGATGGACATCTCCTGCTCCCACGCTTGTAGCCGCGATGCCCGCATCGTCTCGAGCATTCGACAGGTGGACGCTCGTGCCTGGGACCGGCTCACCCATGGCCTGGGGCTGTATGCTCAGCGGGGCTTCCTCGAGGGTGTGGAGCGTTCGGGGTCCGAGGACATCGCCCATCGCTACGTGGTGTTCAGCCAGGACGGCGAGGCCACGGGTGTGGCAAGCATCCGGCTGGCTCGCTTCCATGGGCCCGCGATGGAGTCCTTGCTGCCCGAAAGTCCTGCCGTGCAGCTGCTGGCGAGGGCCGCGGGGGTGGGGCTTGGGCCCATCGCCATGCCCGTGCTGGTGTGCGGCGCCGGCTTCGGCTGCGGGGGTACGGGCGTGCACTTCTCCGATGCGGTGAAACCCTGGGACGGGCTGGTGCAGCTGCGTCAGGCCCTGCGCCGCATCGCGGCAGATATGCCCCGAGGCCAGCGCCCCTTGGGTGTGTTGATGGAGTCGGCCGGGCCCGTGGCCCGCGACCTGGGCACGGCCCTGGACGTCCACGGCTTCGTCGCGCTGGACACCAGCCCGCGCATGGTGCTCGCGCTGGATGCCGGCTGGAACGACTTCGACGACTACCTGTCCAGCCTCAAGTCCAAGTTCCGGGTCAAGGCCAAGCGGGCCTACGCCAAGTCCAAGGCCCTCGAGGCGCGGGTCCTGTCGGTGGATGAGATCGCGCAGCATCTGCCCCGTATGCGCGAGCTGCACGCCGAGGTGGTGGGCCAGGCGGGCTTCCACATCAGTGGCGGCAGCGTGGACTCTCTGGTCTCTTTGGCCCGCAGCCTGGGGTCGGCCATGGTGGTGCAGGGCTACTTCCTGGATGGGGCGCTGGTGGGCTTCCTGACCGCCTTCGAGGGGGAGGGGGTGCTGGACGCCCACAGCGTGGGCTTCGACTACGGGCTCAACCGCGGTCACTCCATCTACCCCCGGATGCTCTACGACTACCTGCGCATCGCCATGGAACGGGGCCTGGACCAGGTGGACTTCGGCCGCACCGCTCAGGAGATCAAGAGCACCGTGGGCGCCGTGCCCGTCCCCACCCGCAGCTACCTGCGGCACAGCAACGCACTGATCAATCCCTTCATGGGTCTGGTGACCCGGCTGCTCGAGCCCCCCACGGAGCCTCAGCGTCAGCCCTTCAAGGCCGAGGTCATCGCCCGGAGGGCGGCTTGAGCCAGCTGGTGCCCCTGGGCCTGTGGGACCGGGCCTTGGCGGGCTACCTGCTGGCTGCAAGCCGAGCGTGGCCCTGGGCCGTAGCGGCGGTGCTGCCGGTCTTGGTCCGGGGGCGCGGTAGGGTGTGGGCGCTGGTGGATGGTGACGCGGTGCTGGCGGGCGGGCTGTTGAGCGTCGAGCCGGCCAACAGGTTCTTCCAGCCAGGGCGTCGGCGCCTGGCCCGGGACTACAGTGCCCAAGGCTTCGCGAACCTCAGCTACTTCACGGTGCCGGTGTCTCGCCGTGGGCGGGGCCATGGCGCCGAGTTTCTCCGGGCGATGACCCGGGAGCATCGTTTTTGGTTGGCCTGTGACCCGGAGCTTGCTGGATTCTACCGTCGCAGCGGCCTGGCACCGTCGGCGCTGGATCCCGCGTTTCACCACACGGGTCGTTAGTCCGGATCGCAGGCGCCGTCGCAGAACTGGGCGATGGTGCCGTCTTCCATGAAGGCACCGACGTGCTCGAGGTAGCCCTCGAGGCGGCGCACGGTGCCGTGGGCGCCGTTCTCTTCGTCCGGGGGCAGGTTGCCCAGGTCCAGGGGCTCGTAGCCTTCGTCGTAGATCAGCAGGGCGGCGTTGCGGTCGGTGCCCTCGGGGGGCTCGGCGGTGATCTGCTCGAGGCCCCAGACGTCCCGGGGGGAGGGGCTGACCACAGGAATGTCGCCGGCCCGGGCCACCCACTCGGTGACCATGTTCGAGACCTGGCAGTCGCCTACCGCTTCCTGCAGGCTGACCCGGATCTCGGGCCGGCCGGGCAGGCGGTCGTGGGCCAGGTGCTCCACCCAGTTGAGGGAGTCGATGGGGTCGAAGACCAGCTGCAGCAAGGACATCTCGAGCTGCAGATCCCTGGGGTCGTTGTACTGGCTGGAAAAAGCCGTGCCCATGGTGTTCCATTGCACGGCCCGCTGCAGCATGTGGGTCCAACCACCCCCGGGCACGTCCAACACGCCGCGCTCGAAGAAGGGCGAGGCGGTCATGATCACCAGGCCCTGGGTGCCGCCGTTCGAGATGCCCATGTAGTGCACGTTGTCGCTGTCGAGGATGGGGTCGCCCGCCTCGGACAGCACCGCGGCGCTCAGCTCCTCGGCCACCAGGCGACCCAGCAGGGTCTGGTGCACATGGCTCTGCATCTGCTGATGCACCACGGTGGTCACCCCGTCGAGGCCCGAGCCCAGGATGCCCATGGTGTCGAACAGATCGTCTTCACAGAAGCCGATGAAGTTGGTGGTGGCCGCGGCCATACGCCAGGTCTGCAGGCCGTTGTTCAGGGACGACCAGGTGGGCTCTTCGAGGCTCGAGAAGAAACCGTGGCCGAACACCATGGCCGGCCGAAGCTCTTCGGAGGCGGTGACCGGGATGGTCAGCATGAACTCCACCGTCCGCACGCCTCGTTGTACGGGCTGGCCGTCCGCGTCCAGCTCGATGATCGAGGATTCGCCCAGGTAGTCCGGGGCCTCGAAGGTGCCGTGGATCAGGCGGTTCAGCCCGTCGTCGTCCCAGGCGTCGTCGGTGATGGTCCAGTCGCCCAGATCCCAGTCCACGGTGCTGTCCTGCATGGCCAGCAGTGGGCCCTGCACCTGCTCCGCCGAGCGGGTGTGGAAGCTCCAGGCCAGCACTACGTCTTCGGGGGCCAGGCCGGCGCCTGCGATGGCGGCGGCGACCAGCTCGAAGTCCTCACGTTGGGCCTCGACCGTGCTCGAGTCGGTGGCGATGCCGTCGCGCAGGGCTCGGAAGGCTTCGGACACTGGGGGTGTGCTGCTGCCGTCGGCGCTGCGCAGGCCCGAGCTGAGGATGGCGACGTAGCCGACGCCGGGCTCGAGGATGTCCTGGGGACGGATGATGAGGGCCTGCTCGTCGATGTCCTCGGCGTTCAGGTCCAGCTCCACCAGCAGGGGCACCGGCTCCCAGCTGTCCTCCCGCAGCAGGCGCACCGTGGCGTCGTCGGCCATGGATGCGCCGGGATCGTCGATGGTGGGTAGGCTGCTGGCATCGAGGCCGCCCTCGAACCACGCCAGCAGCGCGGGGGCGCGGGAGAAGCCGTCGGCGCTGGCCAGGGTGGTGGCGCTGACACCGTCAGGCATGGTGGCGTCCACCAAGGCTAGGCGTCGGCCGGTCTGGGTGCTGGTGTCGGCCGTGGAGTAGAAGTCCGACGGGAACGGGAACATGGCCACATCGGGGACCAGAGGGTTCTCGCCTGGGACGTCGGGTAGCCCGGTGAGCAGCTCTTCTTCGTCGGGGGTGCAGCCCGAGACGAGGGCGGCGGCGAACAGTGGAAACACGAGGCGGGACGAGGTCATGGCGGCTCCGGGATGCACACAGCCTATCCCGAAGCCGCCAGGTCTCTGAATTGATGCGTCGCGCCTACCACCCCTCGATGCGGCCCAGCTCCCAGACCTCGACGATGGTGCCATTGGGTCCGCCGAACTCGGCGGTCAGGATGTGCTGGTTCATATCCAGGTGGATGTCCACCTTGTCTTCCTTGGCGTGGGGTGCGATCTCGCCCCAGAAGTCGGTGCGGTGGAACTCGCCCGCCAGCAGCCGCAGGGGCTCGACGTCCTCGCAGCCGGGGAAGCAGGCTTGGCCCATCACGGTGATGCCCAGGCCGGTCAGCAGGCCGGCGCCCAGCACCAGCAGGCTGCGGGTCTTCGCGGGGCCGCGGCCGCGCCGGGGGCTCATCGGACCCTCCGAGCGAAGCTCTCGCTGCCTACGACGAAGCCCTCGTCGTCGTACATGGTGATCTGCACTCCGTCCCACAGGGCCACGACTTCGTAGTTCAACAGGGGGAAGCCCTCCGGGTAGCCGGTGGGTTCGCCGTCCAGTGTGGCGCTGACCAGGTGCATGGGGGCGTATTCGCTGGGCTGGAAGCAGCAGGCGATGACCGCGGTGGCGCGGGTCAGGCCCATCGCTGCGATGACGCCGGCGAGGAAGAGCAGGGTGGTACGCATGGCTCACTCGGATGGTGCGGGGGTGCACCGTCCCCCTTTGCAGGACCCGTGCCAGGGGGCGGGGATGGGGTCCACCACTGGGTCCTGGTCATTCCCGGGCCTGAGGGTGAGCTCGGGCGGTGGCTCGGATCGTGATCCGAGTGTCAGCGTGGCGACTGTCTGGGGTCGTCGAGCTCGTATCGGCCACAAGGATGGCGCTGAGGGTTCCACCTCAGCGACAGGGTCGTCCCGAAGGTTCCACCTTGGCCGGTTTTACTTGCTCGGTCCGCATTGCTCCACGGGTGAGCCAGCCTTTTCGTACTGTCTTTCTTGGCTCGATGGCCCAGGTGGAACCGCCACCTTGGTCCTGTCGCTGAGTTGGAACCTTCGACCCGGTCCTTGTTGCTGAGGCGCCCACCTGCCCGCCGAATCCGCTAGGGGCTGGGCACGATCCGCTGTGGCCTGCGGTTCCGCAGCCCCAGGCCCAGGCGTTTGACCCAGAACATACCCTGCACGCCCCGGGCGAAGGCCACGGTGGCGAAGCCGTGGGCCAGGGCGGCCTCGAAGGGGGGCTTCTCGAGGGTGTAGTAGGTCCAGCAGTGGCGGGTGGTGCCCCAGTACTCGAGGAAGATGCCCAGGGCGGTGCCCGAGAGGAACAGCAGCAGGTCCCGCCGAGGGCGAGCGCCGATCACCGCCACCAGCACCATCAGGCCCACCACCACCTGGGACGCGGGCACGTGGATACGGATCCACAGGAACTTCGTCATGATCGCCACGAAGGCTGGAATGACGAGCCAGTAGGCCGGCCAGGCCCGATCCAGGGCGGGCAGGGCCCGGCGGATGATGTGGTAGATGCGCACGATGGCCAGGGCCGAGATGGGCCAGGCCGGGAGAATCCACAACGGCGGGCGTTCCTTGGTGTAGTAGACCCACAGCACGCTCTCGGTGCCCCACCACTCGATGATGCCGCCGCCGATGAGCCCCACGAACAGCAGCGGCAGATCCCGCTTGGGGTCCACCCGCCACGACAGCAGCGCGCCCATGACCACCCAGATGCCCACCAGCAGCCAGTCCATGGGCTCGTCCCACTCGATGAGGTGGTCGTAGACGACTCCCACGGTGGCGCAGGTGATGGCCATGAGCCCCAGCGCGATGATGGTGCGCCGGTCGTAGCCGGAGCGCAGCCAGCGCCAGAAACCGAGGGACTCGTCGGGAGGGGTCATGGGGCGGCCATTAGCCTGTGTCACCCCGGGCTGTCACTCCTGCCGACGTCGCCTCATCAGGCCCAGCAGCCCTGCGAACAACCACCCGCCCATCGCCACGCCACCCGCGCTGCACCCACAGCGCCCCGGCTCATCCCCGTCGTCGTCGACCGGTGCTTCGAGCTCGAAGTCCACGGTGGCGGGGGAGGGGTCTTCGTTGAGCCAGCCGTCCCGAGCCTTGACCTCCACCGTGTGGGCTCCGGGCAGCAGGCCGTCCAGGACAAGCTCGGTGGCGATGGCCCAGCTGGCCCAGCCTTGGCTGTCGATCTGGGAGGCGAAGGCCAGCTCGGTGCTGGCGTCGTCGTTGCCCGACCAGGCGATGCGGGCGCCGCCGTTGGCGGGGGTTGTCTCGATGAGCCACGCCTGGGTGTCGGGAGGGGTGAGGTCGACGTCCGGGTCGTCCTCATCGTACAGGCTGGCGTAGACGACCACGCCGCCGCTCTGCCATTCGCTGTTGTCCAGGCGCAGAATTGCGCCGAAGAGGTGGTACTGGGTGGCGAACAGGGCCACCCCCTGGACCTGCTCGGCCACCCACTCGGCCACCCAGCCCTCGAGGAAGTCCATCAGGTGTTCCTCGGCATCGGGGCTGTCGGACAGCAGGTGATCGGCCTCGAGGCTCAGGATCTCGAGGTCCAGGTCGTGCAGGCTCATGGTCAGGGCCGCCAGGGCGGGGTCTACGCCCAGGCTGGCCTGGGCGTATAGATCGGCGGTGGCGGCCAGCAACACCTGGTGCTCGCCGGCGATCACCCCGGTGACCTCGAGCTCGAGTCCTTGGAACAGGGCGCTGGCGCCGCTGGGCTCCACCACGAGCACCGGCGGCTCGCCGATGTTTGCGCTGGCGGCCAGGTCGGCCACTGAAGGGTCGAAGAGCTCTTCCACCGCGGCGTAGACGTAGTCCATACGATCGGGGTCGAAGCAGAAGAAGCCGTCGGCCTGTAGCTGGCGCATCAACCCGTTGAGCTGCCACTCGGTGAGGCCCACCGCCATGGTGGAGGTCCCGCTGTCGGCCATGTCCAGCTCGGGCTGGCGACCGGCGGCGGGTTGCTCGGCCCCGGGCTCGCAGCTCGCGACGCCCAACCAGCTGGCGTCGAGCTCGGCGCCTACCCACAGGGCTTCGGGGGTGACGTCGGCGTCCATCAGGGTGGCCGCCACGGCGTAGTCGTCGTAGCTGCCGCTGAGCATCTCGGCGTCGAAGGTCGAAGCCACCAAATCCGGGATCATGGTGCGGGCGGCGTCGGACAGCTGCTCGAAGATGGTGTCCTCGAAGAAATAGAGCACCAGATCATCGGGGAACCAGTCGATGTCCATGTCCAGGTCGCCGGTGACCTCGGGGTTGCCCAGCACCTCGATGATGAGCTCGCCCTGCTCGATGCGGGGCTGCAGGGTGGCCTCGAAGACCGGATCGGTGACCTCCACGTAGATCAGCTCGGACTCGAACTCCACGCAGGCGTCGAAGTAGTCCTCGTCTGTGGAGTAGACCTCCATGTCTTCGCCGTGGATGGTGCCGAACTCCACCCGCACGTCCAGATAGTGATCCCGCAGGGTGACCTCGATGGTCTCCACGGGCACCTCGAGGGCGAAGTTCCGGATGCCCACCTCGTCCCAGCAGCTGTACTCTCCACCCACCTGGTCTTCGGCCAGGTCGTAGTTTTTGTGCTCGAACCAGCTCGTCGCCAGCTCGATGCCCGATGGGTACAGCGCCACCTGGGCGCCCCCGGCCACCGGCAGGGCGGGGGAGGTCTGGCATAGGGTCAGGGCGAGCAGCAAGGGAGACATGGTGTCTCGAGCTTACCGCCTCGCCGTGGGGGAGGGCTACCGCCATTGTTGCTGGACACACCCATCGGGGCAGGCGGCCTAGTCGGGGGTGGGCAGGGCGCCCTGGGCCTCGAGCGCCTTGGCGCGGTCCCAGGTGGCCTCGATGATCACCATGGAGCAGTCGTCGGGGTGGGGCTTACCGCAGGACTTCATCAGGGCATCGTTGCCACCCCACAGGCCGAACTCGTTGCGAATGCCCGTGCCCCAGCCGTGATGGAACTGGATGAGGTCGGCGCGTTCGGTGGCCAGCAGGGTGGCCATGCTCTCGGCGTCCAGGCCGGCGACGAGCTCTGCAGCGGCTTCATCGACGGTGCTGGGCCAGTCACCGGGGGCCGCCTGTTCGGGGGCATCGCTCTCATCGCCGTCACTCACGGACGTGACCGCAACCGTCTCGGGAGGTGGCGTGGTGGCGGCTGGCGCGAGGGGCTGGCAGCCCATGGCGAGGATCAGGGCGACGGTGTACTTCATCACAGCTCCACGGAGGATTCATGACCCCCTTCCTGCTTATCCTCGTCCCCCTGGTCTCCGCCGGCCCCGTGTGCGATCGCCTGGCCGCCGATGGTGCTCTGGTCTGGGCGGGTATCGACACCCGTGCGCTGCAACTCTACGTGCCCGAGGGCTTCGACGATCCGGCCGAGAAGGTCTTCTGGGGCCCGGGCGGTGGGCTCGATGACTTCATTGGTACCTTCGACTCTCAAGGGGTAGCGTGGAAGCGCTTGTGTGGTGACTGGAACACCATGTTCGTCAACGAGCGGGTGGCAAGCCTCGAAGATCGGCTGAAGGTGCGAGTGTCGGTGTCTGTTCCCGAAGTGTGCGCCGCCGAACAGCGGCCGGAAGACGGCTGGTTTATGCCCGAGTTCGCGGCGGCTTCCAGCCCGCCGGCCTTCGACCGGGAGCAGCTGAACGCAGCGGTGGCCAGCTGGCCCGTGCAGGCCAGCGAGGGTCTGGGCCTGATGGTGGTGGCCGAGCGTTATGCCAAGGCCGAGGATGCCGGCTGCGTCTGGCCGGTGTTCTTCGATGTGGCCAGTCGGGACATCCTGCACTCTGAGCGTAGCTGTTTGCCCCCACGGGGCATCGGGTTCCGCAACTATTGGCTCAACCCGGTGGTCGATGCGGTCAAAGCCACCGCCAAGAAGATGAGCACTGGCGGGCTGTAGGGCCCACGGGCCGCTCTGGGCGCTCGTCCACCCCTCTGGGAAGGATGAGCCCACCAAGCGATCTGCGGGCAGGCGACCACGCCGTTCGATGTCACGCGCTTTGCGGTTTCTTCCTGATGAGGTAGCGTGACGACACGAACACCTTGGGAGGACTCCATGCGTGTAGCTCTGTTCACGCTCGCCCTGGTCATCGGCTGTGGCGACGACACCGATGATACCTCACACCCCTGCGGCGACGGCACCCACTGGGACGGCGACGCCTGCGTCCCCGACGGGGACACCGACGACCCCGAGGGCGACAGCGACACTGACGCCGATGCCGACAGCGACACCGACAGTGATGCCGACGCCGACGCCGATGCAGACGCCGACAGCGACGCCGACGCCGACGCCGACGCCGACAGCGACACCGACGCCGACGCCGACGCCGACACCGACGTGGACTGCAGCAAGCCGGTGTGGTTTGACGGGAGCATGAACTTCGAAGGCTTCGCGTCGTCGGACATGCAGGCCTTCTGCGACGCGGGCTACAGCGCGGTCACCGGGCACTTCAGCATCGAGAATGCCGACACTGTCGAGCCGCTGAGCTGTCTGTGTGAGGTCGAGGGCACCATGAACGTCCACGGTGTCTTCACCTCGGTCGACGGCCTCCGCAACCTGCGCAGGGTGGGTGGGTGTCTCAACATCGCGGTGCCGTCTGTGACCGATCTCGACGGCTTCGACGATCTCGAAGAGGTTGGCGATCAGCTCTACTTCTACGGGGCAGCGTTGACCGACGTCAGCGGTTTCCCCAGCCTCACCAGGATGGGCACCGGGTTCAACTTCCCGGTGGCCCACAACGCCCCTGCGCTTGTTGATGTCAGCGGCATGAATGCGCTGGTGGATCATCAGGGCATCAGCATCGACCGCACGGCCCTGCAGCGCCTGACCGGCCTGACCGGCCTGGGCGACTTCCCGTCGGGTCGGTCGTTGATGATCACCGACAACCCCAACTTGACCAGCATCACCGGCCTGTCGTCCAGCTATGCGCTGCCCAGCTCGCTGCGGATAGACGACAACGCCGTGTTGGTCGACATCTCCGGTCTGCATGGCGTGACCTCCATCGCTCACCTCGAGATCACCGACAACGCTCGCCTGAGCCGCAAGGCTGTCTATTCTTTCCTCGCCGCGGTGGGTGAGGCGAACATCGACGCATCCGTCATCGACGACAACGGGTGGTAGGGGCGCCAGTCGCTGCGGAACCTCACAACTCCAGCATCACCGTCAGCCCCACCCGGAACATGCGGAACCAGTACTCGCCTTCGGCCGACGGCAGCGCGGGGCCCTGCTCAGCGGTGTTGTCCCAGGCGTAGATGCTGTCGGTGACGGTGCGGCTGCGGTAGTGGATCCAGTCGCCGGACAGGCCCATGGAGACTTTGTCGTAGGGCTGCCAGCTGGCCACCGCCCGGCCGTCGACGGTGGCGTAGTCGAAGTTGCCGGGGGCCAGGTACTCGGTGCCCATGGCCGCCTGGGCCAGGTACACGCCGGTGAGCATGCGCCACCGGGGCGCCACGGGGAAGCGGGCTGCCACGCCCATGGTGAACATGTCTCCCAGGCCGTAGACTCCCTCGGTCTCGAGGGTCCCCAGCAGGGCGGGGTCGTCCAGGCCGTAGCTGGCCAGCAGGGCTGTGAGGATGGGGTCTTCGCTGACGATGGTGACGTCGTCGGCCTGTTGGTGGACCGTGGCCATGCTGCCCCAGCCGATCCAACCGCCCTCGATGTCCAGCTCAGCGGGACCGATGGGGACTGCCGCGGCCAGGAAGACCTCGGGAGGGAAGGCGAAGGTGCCGGTCAGCTCTCCCTCGAGGCTCATGTTCAGATCGTTGCTGGGGGTGATCTGGACCGGCCCGTGGATGGTGGTGCGGGTGGGGGAGCGGTAACCGCCGCTGAACGCCAGGCCGTTGTCCCACGCCAGGCGCGCGCCTGCGGTCCAGCCCCAGGCCCAGCCCTTGGCGCCCTCGACGCTGCGGGTGCCCTCGAGCAGGGGGTCGCCGACGGGGGCCAGCTGCTCGTCCAGCAGGCCATTGACCATGGCGCCTGCGTCGATGGCGACGATGGAGCGGTAGCGGGTCTGCCCCCCCCGGGCCGAGGCCCCCAGGGTGAGCCAGGGGGTGGCCTGCCAGGCGAGGCTGGCGTCCAGTTCCATCAGCATCAGGCGGCCCACGATGGTGTGGAAACGATTGGGACCCTCAGGGTCCGAGCTGCCGCTGCGGGCGTAGGGCAGGCCGCCGGACAGCCCCAGCCCGATGGGTCCGATGGGCACCGCGGCGGAGAGGTAGGGCAGCAGGTCCTGGCTGTCGTCGGGGACGGGTTCTTGGCCTTCGAGGGCGTAGCCGTAGTGGTAGCGCAGAAAACCAGCGTCGATGAGCACCACAGCCTGGTCGGGATGGGCCGCGGCCGGGTTGAGCACTAGACCCAGGGCACCATCTTGGCTGGGGCTGGACAGCCCCCCGCCGTAGCCAGGCAGGCCCAGGCCCGAGGGGGAGTGGCCCCACGCTGCGGGTGAGGCCAGCAGCGTGGTCAGCAGGATGGGCAGGGTTCGGGTCAGCGCCTACTCCAGCGCCCCGGAGCCGGCCCACGCCCAGCTGCAAGGCAGGCTGGGGAAGGTGTGCTGCTCGGTGTCGCCCACGATGAACGAGCAGGCGTCGGGGGAGAGCTCTTCCTTGATGGAGAGGGTGGCGTCCATGGTGTACTCGAAGCTGTCATCGGCCAGCAGGGTGCCGTCCATGGTGGCCTCGATGAGCAGCACGCAGGTGCCGTACTCGAAGTCTATGCCGCCCGACAGGTCGAACGTGGCGCCGTCGGTGAAGCCGCTCATCTCCGTGGCGGCCCCAGTACCTGGCTCGCTGATGGCCTCGAGGCAGTGGCCCTTACGGGTGATCTCGATGGGGATGCTCTCGCCCACGTGGACGTGCATACCGTTGCCGGCGGCGTTCTCGCAGCCCAAGGAGATCGCTACTTCGGTCAGCGTGGAGTACAGCCCACCGCTGAGGTCGAAGCCGCTGGGCTCGGTCTCGCAGTCACCGGGGGCGGTGGTGTCCGTGTCATCCGCCGGGGCCGTGTCGTCGGGGTCTTTGGGATCACCGCAGGCCAGCAGGAGCAGGAAGGTGGGCAACAACGCGCGCGACATGGAGACCTCCACCGTGAGGGGCTCATCCCATGCTACTCGATCTCGATGCCCTCCCGCACTGCCTGGAGGCGGGTGGCGTGCCAGCCCATGACGCTGCCGTCGGCCTTGTCGAGTCGGTAGTCGTACAAGTCGGCCTCGCCAAC
>Ga0307987_1000850_pt1 | contig 17554 bp, 9 predicted proteins | sample EllFjometagen181_FD_203157 | JGI IMG/M metagenome (GOLD analysis project Ga0307987, IMG submission 203157) | Marine microbial communities from Ellis Fjord, Antarctic Ocean - #181 | ecosystem: Environmental > Aquatic > Marine > Unclassified | place: Southern Ocean | collected 2014-10-08
ATCCGGAAGTTGTAAAGTTTTTGGAAGCACAGTATATTACAAAACGTGGTTCTTGGGAAAAAGAAAGGAAATAGGATGCAAAAAAGTACAATAAAAACACAGATGTTTGCGGAATTGCTTGTAGGTGTAGTCATTATATGTCTTTTAGTTGGTTTAGGATATTTTACAATAGTTTTGTCAAATGATGCCCTGTTTGCAAAAAAACAGGTTATACAAGTTGAGTTTGACAGTGTTATGGGGCTGAGTGAAGGTGATAATGTTGTCGTTAAAGGTATGCCTGTGGGCAAGGTGGATGTATTAGTTCTTGATCCACAAAAAGGTATAATTGTTACATGTAAACTCAATCAACCAATTAAGTTTTATGAAGGATATGCCATAGAGGTTGTTACTACATCAATTTTAGGTGGACGATATTTGGGAATTACACCAGGATCAGATACTAATACATTAATAAACCTCGACAAACCTTTGAAGGGTGAAGATCCTATTGATTTGATGAGTGATATTACAGATACTGTGGCAAAATTGAAACAAGCTCTTTTTGAAGAGGGAATTGTTGAAAATATTGTTGATATAACCTCAGACATAAAGAATATTACCGGTGGATTAAAGGATGGTAAAGGTTCCATTGGTATGTTGCTCGCTGACGATGGAAAGTTATATGACAGCCTTACTTCAGGTGTTGATTCTTTTTCTGTGATTGCCAAAAGACTTGAGAACGGGGAAGGTACGATGGGAAAACTACTTTCGACAGACGCTCAAATGTATGATGATCTCTCTGCAACTATAGCATCTTTGAAAACTATTTCAGAGAGACTAGAAAAAGGAGAAGGAACATTGGGAAAACTACTATCAACAGATTCTCAAATGTATGATGATCTCTCTGCAACTATAGCATCTCTGAAAACAATTTCAAAGAGACTAGAAAATGGAGAAGGAACATTGGGTAAGTTGTTGTCTACTGATAGTGTTTTCTATAATGATTTAGCTGATACGATGGCAAATATAAGTGTTATCTCAGGACAGATTGCTAATGGCAAAGGTACTGTGGGACGCTTGATTATGGATGAAGAGATGTATCTGGAGATTCAATCAGTTGTTAGCGATGCTCATTCTGCTCTTGATGACTGGCGCGAATTATCTCCTGTTTCAACATTCTCAAGTGTGTTTTTTGGTGCATTTTAGTAGATAGTGAGTAGTTGGTAGTGAGTAGTGAATAGTGATTAGTTAGTTAGTTAGTTAGTTAGTTAGTTAGTTAGTTAGTTAGTTAGTTAGTTAGTTAGGTTTATAAAATAAGCGGAGCTTATACCTACTCACGGCAGTGTCTTTTATTCATCATTGGATGTTCGATGTTGGATGTTCTTTTTATATTGCGGAGTCTTAATTAACAACTAACAACTATTAACGTTACGCATAACAACATGAATTAAAAACTAGTACTGTGTACTACTACACACTACGTACTACATACTTTTCTTAGAAATGATGAATATTAAATATAAAAAATATAAAGGAGCCTACCTGTTACTTTTACCGGCTCTCCTGTTTTTTATAATATTCAGTTATATTCCAATGAGTGGCTTAGTTATTGCCTTCAAAGACTTTCGTCTTGGATTGGGGATTGTCGGTAGCCCGTGGTGTGGATTAGAAAATTTCCAAGTACTCTTTGCCAATGCCAATTTTATTCGTGTAATAAGAAATACACTCGTAATCTCTTTTCTTAAACTGTTTTTTGTTCTAGTAGTTCCAATTATTCTTGCTCTTATGCTAAATGAAGTTCGTCTATCGGCATTCAGGAAAGGAATCCAGACTCTTACCTTTATACCACACTTTATATCCTGGGTAATTTTGAGTGGTATCTTTCTTATGCTTTTTGGTATTGATGGACCACTAAATAATTTAATTGTGTCCACTGGTGGCGAACCAATCGGTTTCATGACAAGTGATGTGTGGTTTGTTACCATTATTATTGCTACAGGAGTCTGGCAGACTGCCGGATATACTGCCGTGATATATCTTGCGGCAATTTCAGGAATAAATCCCAACCTATATGATGCAGCAAGTGTTGATGGGGCAAACCGATGGCAGCAGACATGGTACATTACCTTAAAGGCTTTACAGCCAACAATCATCATCATGTTTATATTATCCGTTGGGGGAGTTTTAAATTCTGGCTTTGATCAAATATTCAATATGTATAATCCGCAGGTTTACGATGTAGGGGATATACTTGGAACTTGGCTCATAAGAAGATTTGAAGCATTAGATTTTGCAGGTGCGGCTGCAGGTGGATTGCTTCAATCTGTCCTAGGAATGTTTCTGGTCTGTTTAACCAACTCTCTGGCAAAACGCTTTGCAGGTAAAGAAAGTGGGTTGTGGTAATGAAATATACTAAAGGCGAAAGAATATTTAATATCTTTAATATACTGATACTATCTATTGTTGGTTTAGTAATGCTATATCCGCTATTATATATCTTCATTGTTTCAATTAGTACAATGGCAGGTGCAGGTGCTGGACAGTTAATCCCCAAAGAGATTACATTCTCAGCATATAAAGTTGTTTTGGGAAGTAAGGAGCTGTTGACTGCTCTTGGTGTTTCACTGCTAAGAACAGTTGTTGGCACTTCTATTACTGTTGTTGTGACAGCAATGTGTGCATATGCGCTATCAATAAAAAAACTTCCACATCGAAATGCAATTATGTTTTTAATCGTATTCACAATGCTGTTTTCCGGAGGCATAGTGCCTACATATATGGTTGTTAAAGGGCTTGGACTTATTGATAGCTTTTTTGTCTATATTTTTCCAATGCTCCTCGATGTCTTCTGTATTCTAATTTTAAAAAACTACTTTGAGCAGATTCCGGAGTCAATCATTGATAGTGGTTACTTAGATGGCGCAGGGGATTTTAATATCCTGTTCAGACTCTATATTCCATTAAGCAAACCGGTTGTTGCAACTGTTGCACTCATAACAGCTCTTGGACACTGGAATTCATGGTTTGATAGCATGATTTACATAAATAATCCTGACTTAAAAGTTCTGCAGTTATTCCTGAGAGAAATGATTGTTGAATCAAATTTCTTTTATCACTATTCAAGTGTCATCATGGTTAATAGTGAGAATATCTCATCTGAAACTATTAAAGCTGCAATTGTTGTGATTACAATTCTGCCGATATTTATTGCCTATCCATTCGTACAAAAGTATTTTGTCAAAGGCATCATGCTGGGGAGCACGAAGGAATAGCAAATAATTATGAATGCTAAATGCTAAATGTTGAATTGTGGAAAAGCTCCGCAGGCATGAATCAATTAAAAATCACGAATTTAGAACATAGGTTTATCCGCAAGTCCTCGCCTTTCAAGCTATACTCAGACACACTTCTGCCATTGTTTCTCTAAGGTAACGCGACGATCTTCGTTGCAAGTGTTTGGGATCATCCTCCGCAGTGTCTACGGCTTGACAGGTCGACGATATCCTCATCGTCATAAACTGTAGTCGCGTCGCGTTGGCGCGAAAAGGGCTGACAGCCCGACATAATACAGCCTAGGGGTGAAGCCCTAGGAAATAAACACAAGCAAAGCTTGTTTCCTACCTACGGCGGTGTCTTTCATTGGATATTGGATATTGAGTTTTGGATATTGGATATTTTTTTTGTCTTTTATTTGATGTTCAATGTTGGACGTTCATAATAAAAGTTAATAGTATTTTTCTGTAAATTTGATTTTAAATAAAACTTGCAGTTCAATAAGCTAAATGCTATTTTAAAATCGTTACATACTTGTAGATTGCTAGTAATAGACTAAAGTAAGGCAGAATTAGACATTATGAAATTATTGTTATACAGTTACAAAAGGGTTCCCATACAAATATTGATATTGTTTTTCCTTGTATATTGTTATATACCTGTTTTCTCTGAAGAAGTTAAAGTTATAGCTTCTGAAAAACAAAGTAAAGCAGCCAATTTTAATCATGGAGCTGAACTTAATTTGCCAGATCTTCTAATATATGCACAGGATAACAATCCAGCCCTTAAAAGTTTATATTTCAAGTGGCTTTCTGCAAAGGAGACTATCTCGCAGGTATCTTATCTTCCAGACCCACGCTTGTCTTACTCTTACTTTATAGAACCTATACAAACTAAAACAGGACCACAGGAACAGAAAGTGGGATTAAGCCAGACATTTCCATGGTTTGGAAAACTCTCGCTCAAGGAAAAGATTGCATCCAGCGGTGCTGAATCGGTTTATCAAGATTATATAATTATGCAGTTTGGCATAATTGAAGAAATTCGAAGTAAATTTTATGAATATTCATTCTTACATGATGCAATTACTATAAATCAGGAACATATAGATTTGCTTAAGATGATTGAGTCTACAGCAACAACTAAGTTTACAACTGGCTATATATCTCAAAATGATCTTCTGCAAATACAGATTGAATTAGAACGTATTGAGGATCAGAAACAGGAGTTGGAGAATTTAAGACCGGCTATTTCTGCCAACATATTATCAGATATTGGATATAACCAAGCTGTAATTCTGCCATGGCCTACGACATCCCATATGGAACTACAGAAGCTTGATTTTGAACAGCTTAAGGTATCACTGCCCAAAGAAAATCCAACTTTGGAAAAAATATCTATATTGGAAGAGAAAGAATCTTATGCCGTTGAACTTGCACAGAAGAATTTCATGCCTGATATAACACTCGGAGTTGATGTAATTGATGTTGATGGCGGACAAGATCCAGCTGTGGCAATGGTATCAATCAACTTGCCGGTATGGAGGAATAAATTACATGCATCTAAGAGAGAGGCTGTAAATAGGTATGAGAGTATTGGTCAGATTATGGAGGATACAGAAAGTAAGCTATCTGTAAAACTTGAGCTTGCGGTATATTATTATAATGATTCCATTCGTAAGATGAACTTATATAAAAACTCAATTATTCCTAAGGCTCAGCAAGGAGTAGATATATCTTTTAAGAGCTTTGAGACAGGAAAAACAAGTTTTTCTGATCTGCTTGATGCAGAACGAACACTGCTTGAATTTCAACTGTCTGAAAAACAACAAAAGACAAATGCACTAAAGAAACTAGCTGAAATTGAGAGATTGCTTGGAACACAAGTCAAATAACCCTTAGTTTTTCGGTTGAGGTTATAAATATTAGAATTGTTTTCAGCGGACGCCGAGGACGGCATCCCTCCCATGTGAACCTTGCAGGTTAATGTTCAATTGTAGCTTTAACCGGGAGGGTTGGCGTCCTCGCCGACAGAGATTACATTTGCCCAGAAAACAAGGTAAATAACTATTATATTGATATTAAAGAATGGAGAAAGAAATGTTTGCTAAAAAGAAGATTCTAAAAATTGCAGCTATTATTGCTGTTAGTTTTGTGACAGGCGTAATACTACAACAGTTTGTATTTAGTTCTGACAAACATAATGATATTAATGAAAATAGTACAAAGATTGACAATACTGAGAAGGCAAATGTTGTGTGGACTTGCTCGATGCACCCAAGTATACGACTACCTGAAAAAGGTAGATGCCCAATTTGCAATATGGACCTGATTCCAATAAATAACGACAACAGTGATGATTCTGATATTCAAATTAGTATATCATCAAATGCTTTGAAGCGTTTGGAAATTGAGACAACACCCGTTGTAAGAAAGTTTGTTGATAGTGAAATTCGTATGCTCGGTAAAGTGAACTATGATGAAACACGGTTGTCATATATTGCAGCATGGGTGCCAGGACGTTTAGAAAAACTCTTTATCAACTATACGGGAATTCCTGTTAAGCAGGGTGAACATATGGCAACAATTTATAGTCCGGATTTAATAACGGCACAGGAAGAACTGATTCAAGCTGTTAAATTTCAAGGTAGTATTCAGAACAGCTCTTCAGATACAACAAAGAAAACAGCAATGGCTACAGTAAAGGCTTCCAGGGAAAAACTTAGTTTGCTTGGGCTCTCTTCTGAGCAGATTAATAAGATTGAGAAAACAGGAAAAAGCGAAAAAATTGTTAATATTGACTCTCCAATTCAGGGAATAGTAATTGATAAAAATGCCAAAGAGGGGATGTATGTTAAAACGGGCACCAGAATTTATACCGTAGCAGATCTTTCTTCTGTTTGGATAGAACTGGATGCATACGAAAGTGACCTTGCACTTATAAAATATGGGAATCCCGTAGAATTCACAACAGAAACATACCCGGGCAAGAAATTTGAAGGAAAGGTAGAGTTTATTGATCCTGTTGTAACTCCCAAAAGTCAGACTGTAAAAGTTAGAGTCTCTGTACCAAATGAGAATTTAGAACTTAAGCCAGGAATGTTTGTTAAAGCTATAGTCAGGAGTCATGTTGATTCTGATGGAAATGCAGTGAAAAACGTTGCGAAGGAAACATGGGCATGTCCAATGCATCCGCAAATAATTGAAGACAAGCCTGGAGAATGCAGTATATGTCATATGGATTTGGTTAAAAAATCCACAAGTAATTCATCCGCAATTGCGCCTTTAATTATTCCAGTGACTGCTGCAATGAAAACGGGTAAACGAGCTATTGTTTATGTTCAAGTCCCAAACAAAGAAAAACCAACATATGAAGGTCGAGAAGTAATTCTTGGGTCAAGAGTTGGAAACTTTTATATTGTCAAAGAAGGGCTAGACGTAGGAGATTTTGTTGTTACTAAAGGAAACTTCAAGTTGGATGCGGAAATGCAGATTAGGGCAAAACCTAGTATGATGTCATATGATCCAAATGCCACAACTAACATGACCAAACATATGGATCATCAAAACATGACTATGCAACCAGAACAAATGAAAACTGATAGCAAAATTCCTCAGGCTTTTACGATGCAGTTAAACAAGCTACTCAAGTCATATTTTGCAATACAGAAAGCTATGGTAGACGATAATGCAAAGAACGTCAGTTTGGCAACACGCCAGGCAATTGTAAGTCTTAAAGCTGTTGATATGACTCTTTTAGACCACAAAACACATATGCTTTGGATGAAAAGTGCTGATGCACTTTCAATGACTCTGCAAATGCTCAGCAAACAGAGTACTCTTGTAAAACAGCGGGAACTTCTGCCTGCGCTTACTGATGAAATGCTTCAAGTCGTTCAGCAATTTTCTGTTGGACAAGCAAATATATATAGGGCCTCATGTCCTATGGCTTTTGACAATAAGGGTGCATCATGGTTGCAGGATACCAATATGGTGTTGAACCCATACTTTGGTGACATGATGCTGCATTGCGGTTCCATAGATGAAGTCATACAGGAAAACAGTAACGAATAATATGCAAAAAGAATCAGAAACAATTTCAGAACAATCATCATTGCTTGGAAAATTAATTAAATTATGTATTAGTAATAAATTGATTGTTTTTCTATTTACATTTGCACTTCTTATTTCGGGAATTCTGGTTGCTCCATTTGATTGGGATTTTTTAAGAGAGAGTAGGCGTCCTATTCCTGTTGATGCAATACCTGATATTGGCGAAAATCAGCAAATTGTTTTTACAGAGTGGAGTGGCAGATCTCCACAGGATGTAGAAGACCAACTCTCTTATCCGCTAACCGTTCAATTATTAGGCATATCAGGTGTAAAAACAGTTCGAAGTTATTCGATGTTTGGATTTTCATCTATATATATAATTTTTAAAGATAATGTGGACTTTTATTGGTCTAGAACAAGAGTTTTAGAAAAGTTAAACAGTCTTTCTCCCGGATCCTTACCTGAGGGCGTACAACCAAAGTTAGGACCTGATGCAACAGCTCTTGGACAAATTTTTTGGTATACATTAGAGGGGTACAATCCATATGGTCAGCTGGCAGGCGGTTGGAATCTGGAAGAGTTGAGAACAATTCAGGATTGGTATGTGCGGTATTGGTTATCAGTAGCTGATGGTGTTTCAGAAGTTGCTTCAATTGGCGGATTTGTGAAGGAGTATCAAATTGACATAGATCCGGATGCAATGCGAAGCTACGGAGTGACTGTAGACGAGATATACAGAGCTGTCAAGAATGCAAATGTTGATGTTGGAGCAAAAAGCATTGAAGTCAACCGTACTGAATATTTTATACGAGGAATTGGATTTGTTAAAACAGTTGCTGACCTTGAAAATAGTGTTATAAAAGTCAACGACAACAATGTTCCTGTTTTAATAAGGCACATTGCTAATGTACATCTAGGACCTGCAACCCGTAGAGGAGCTTTAGATAAAGGTGGTGCTCCTGTAGTTGGAGGCGTAGTTGTTGCCAGATATGGAGACAACCCATTAAGAGTCATATCAAATGTAAAAGAAAAAATTGATGAGACAAAAGATTCTCTACCTGAAAAAGTTGTTGTTGACTACAAACTCACGAGCCGCACTGACCTCGAAACTTTTGCTGAATCTCATGGATTCAAAGCATTCATGAATGATAAGCTAAATCAAGAAGAATGGCTGGATTATCTAAAAAGAACACCTCTGGATGAATGGCCGAAGTGGGTCACAACAAGCAAAGTCAAAGTTGTGCCTTTTTATGATAGAACAGGCTTGATTTATGAAACATTGGGCACTCTGAATGACGCCATCATCTTGGAAATTCTAATTACGATTATTGTTGTGCTTGTCATGGTAATGAATTTTCGTAGCGGTATGCTCATAAGTTTAATGCTACCAGTGGCTGTTTTATTCTGTTTTGTATTGATGAAATTGTTCAAAGTACAGGCAAATATGCTTGCTTTGTCAGGTATTGCAATAGCCATAGGGACAATTGTTGATATGGGTATTGTTATGTGTGAAAATATTTTGAAGCATCTGGAAGAAGCTGAACCAGGAGAATCTCGCCTTAAAACGATACACAGAGCCTCTTCAGAAGTAGCTGGAGCCATACTCACCTCAGCACTCACGACAGTTGTCAGTTTCCTTCCCATATTTTTTATGATTGGTGCAGAAGGAAAGATGTTTAAACCTCTGGCTTTCACAAAAACATTTGTCATCCTTTCATCTATAATTGTGGCTATATTTATTATTCCTCCTGCTGCAAATATATTTTATGCAAAAATAACTGGCAAAAAACTTAAAAAGCTTCTTTATTCCATACTAATAATTTGTGGTTTAATACTAATTATAAAGCAATTGACCATATTAGGGGGCATTTTATTAATATTAATAGGTTTGTATATGTTTCTTGAAAAGTATATACCAACCAAAATTCGCCGATTAGCCCCAAAGATTGTAATAATGGCAGTCATAGGGATTGTTGTAATTATTTTGAGCAATTATTGGAGTCCCCTAGGACCTGCAAAAGGAATGTTTTTAAACCTTATTTTTGTTATATTACTTATCGGGAGTCTATTAACATTTTTTAAGCTTTTTCAATATGTTTATCCTCAAATATTGACATGGTGTTTAAAACATAAACTACTATTTTTATCTCTTCCGGTGTTTATATTATTACTTGGAGCTACAGTATGGCTTGGGTTTGACAAAACATTTGCGTGGTTACCTAATATAATTCAAAAAGCACCACCGTCTCAAAAAGTTGCTCATATATTTCCTGGACTTGGCAAAGAGTTCATGCCAAACATTGATGAAGGTTCATTTCTATTCATGCCTACCACTATGACACATGCATCAATAGGGGAGGCTTTGGATATACTACAAAAACAGGATGTTGCTATTCAATCCATACCTGAGGTTGAATCTGTTGTCGGCAAGATAGGACGTGCAGATACACCTCTTGACCCGGCTCCAATTTCAATGATTGAAACGGTTATCAATTATAAATCAGAGTTTATATGTGATGCAAATGGTCATCCAGTCAATTTTAAATTTAAAAAGGGCGAATATATTCGAGACAATAGTGGTGAACTAATCAAAGATTCTAGGGGAAAGCCTTTCAGGCAATGGAGAGACCATATTAAAACATCAGATGACATCTGGGATGAAATTATCAGGGTAACAAAAATGCCGGGTACTACATCTGCACCAAAGCTTCAGCCAATAGCTGCTCGCATTGTTATGCTACAAAGTGGAATGAGAGCACCTATGGGTATCAAAATCAAGGGCTCATCTCTGGACCAAATAGAAAAAGTCGGACTTCAAATCGAAAAATATCTTAAAGAGGTTCCAAGTGTAAAGCCATCAACTGTGATAGCCGATCGTATTGTGGGAAAACCATATCTGGAAATAATACCTGATAGAGAAGCGCTTGCCAGGTTTGCAATACCAATAAGTAAATTTCAGAATGCCATAGAAGTTGCTATCGGAGGTAAACAGATAAACTATGTGATAAATGGACGAGAGCGTTTTCCAGTTAGAGTGCGCTACAGTAGAGAACTTAGAGATAATATTGAAGCCTTGGACAAGGTTTTGATTCCAGGAGCAGATGGTAAGCAGATTCCAATAACAGAGCTGGGTGAAATAAAATATGTCAGAGGTCCTCAAGTAATAAAGAGCGAGGACACGTTCCTTATTGGATATGTTGTCTTTGACAAAAAAGATGGTGTTTCAGAAGTTGAAGTTGTAGAGCAGTGCAAAACATTTATCAAAAGTAAAATTGACAGTGGTGAATTCACATTACCAGCTGGTGTAAGCTATACATTTGCTGGTAGCTACGAAAATCAACAAAGAGCAGCAAAAACATTATCCATTGTCCTTCCGGCAGTGTTATTTATTATTTTAATGTTGATATACTTTGAATTTCGTTCTTTCAGCACAACACTATTAGTTTTTGTTGGTGTATTTGTTGCATGGTCAGGTGGATTTATTCTCATATGGCTATACGGTCAACCATGGTTCTTGAATTTTGATCTATTCGGAATGTCAATGCGTGAACTTTTTAGGGTAGGTCCTATAAATATGAGTGTTGCCGTATGGGTGGGATTTCTAGCTCTGTTTGGAATTGCAACAGATGACGGAGTGGTTATAAGCACATACCTTCATCAACAATTCAAGAAGAATAGACCTAAAACAAAAGAAGAAATCAGATCTCAAGTTCTCATTGCAGGACAGAGGCGGGTACGCGCATGCTTGATGACCACGGCAACTACTATTCTTGCACTCGTTCCTATTATAACTTCAACAGGCCGAGGAGGCGACATTATGCGACCTATGGCTGTACCTATTTTTGGTGGTATGTTCATCGAAGTAATAACAATGCTGATTGTTCCTGTAGTTTTCTGTCTTATTCAGGAGCTTAAAGCATCTGAATAGATGTAAATCTCATTTGATTCTTTGTTCAGAGAGTTTTCCTCCGAAAATATCTCACAATTTTAGTTTTGATAAAGAACTTGCAAAATTATACAAATAAGTTTACATTATAAATCAAAGTATGGAATAACGCATAAAGATGTTTGTTGTATATTATGATGATGGTTGGAAGGGCAATTATATGTTTTATATGTCTAGGGATATTCTGTTTCATTAGTTGTGGGAAGTCTTTATCTCCTGAATTTGTTGTTAATGTCTTACGATTTTCTTTTGTTGGAATAGTATTAGCTGGAATAATCTTTGTTATTGACTGTATTCAAAATCTCATCAAAATAAAGAAAAACAGAAACCTTTTTAAGGAGAAAAGATGAACAATGTGAATGAGAGAAAGTTGGTTTCAGTTGCCAAAGAACTTGGGGAATCCGCATCTGTTGATGCGTTGCCAAGACTTGCTGAATTGGTTGTATCTGAATCTCCGCTTGTTCGTCGAGTTGCCGCATCTGCTATTGGAAAGCTTGCTGGAATCGTTGATTCCGTAACCTCGTACCCAGTAAGATAAAACATAGGTTTTATCCGCAAGATCTATTGAGTCACTGCGTTACATGGTCACTGAGTCAACCCTAAGTAATCTACAAGCCAAACTTGTTTACCATTCACCCTTCTGATTATTTGATTTTGTTTGTGCGTTTAGAGATGATGCTGTGGAGTAGCAGGGTGAAAGTTAGCAGGGATAGTATTAGTATTGTGAAGGTTATCCATGACAGGTTGCTTAGCGAGTGAATTAGTGCTATGAAGGCGGATAGTGTTCCTATGATTATTCCAGTGAATGTAATGAGTAAGTTTTCTTTTGATACTATTTTTCGTATTAGTTTTGGAGAGTAACCAATTTCTCTGAGGAAGATTATAGTTGAAGTGTTATCTTGTATGTTTGTAAGAAATATAATGTTTGTTCCTGCAAGTCCAATTAGAAGAGCGATGTATCCCAATGCCATAAATATTGCAAGATAGCTATCTTGTGTCTTTGCCATCTTCCGGAGGTAGTTTTTTGTGGTTTCAATTTGAGGGCCGTAGGTGTTTAGGGATTGTTGGATGGTTGTTGCAAGGGGAAGATTTTCTTGTGAATCTTTCCGCGCCGAAGCGAAGCGGCTACAGTTGGCTTCCGTGATATCTACGCGGCTACAGGCGGCATCCGTGGGATCTGGATTTGAGTTTATGAAGAATGTTGTGTAACCTTGTATTGTCGGGGCAATCTTTGTGAAATTTTCTTTTGATATTATTATTCCACCCTGAAAGATTGTTCGATCAAGGGCGCCGACAAATTTGATTTGATATGTTTTGTCTGGTGTTACATATTCGAGGGTGTCGCCAATTTTTAATTGTAGGCTCCATTGAAGTACGTTGTAGTCTGCAAATGCCGGGATAACATTCTCTCCGTAATTATAGTTTAAAAGGTTCCAAGGCGATTTGTCTTTTTTCTCTAATTTCATGTGTGTTTTAAATTTAAATGCATCCATTTCTATGAGTGTTGCGGTTGGAACTCCAAAAATTGTCGGCAGGGTTACGTTATACACATTTGAACAGTCTGCTTCGCTTCGATCATCAGTTTTGATTGGCATGACTGATGTTTTTTTGTCAGCTACAAGTTGTTTTATGTTGTTGTTCTTTAAGATATTGGTGATGGGCACAGCTGTTTTTAGTATCAAATCAAATCCAGCGTTGGATGACTTATTATTGTCTGACATGTTTAGGTTTGTTTTATATCCACCAATTGCTATTATCATAAATGTTGCAAAAGCAATACTTGTTATGTATCGGAGTGTCTTGTTTGTGTATTGGTATGCACTCTTGAGTCCAAGCTGTTTGATGTCAAATTTATGAATACTCATTTTCTGTAGAATAACTGCAAATATTATTAAGAGGGTTGGCAGGAATAATATTCCAGCTATGAAAGAGAATATTTCCTGTTTGCTGCTGAATGATAGTGCGAGAGTTATGCCTGTTAGTATTAAAGATGTAAGGGCAATATAAATCAAATTATGGGTTTTGTATGAACGTTCTTTATGACTCTGTTTTAAGAGGGTCAAGGTTGTTGAGGTAACAAATTTCTTAATTGACAGTGTGCTGAAAATGTATAGAGGTATTATTGCCAATATGACTGTCATAAAGATTGTTGATAGTTTTAGATGAAATATTATTTGTTCGCTTTCGAATGCACCCGACCATATACTACTAATACCGCTAAGTAAAATCTTGCTGTATAGTATTCCAATAGGCAGACCGATTAAAACTCCAATGAGTATTGTAACTAGAATCTCTGTCCTGATTATTTGAGTTATTAATTTATGACTATATCCAATGGAAATAAATATACCAATGTCTTTTCTTCTTTTGTTGAGGTATGCAGATAGTAGGGTAAGAGAAAAGAAAATTGCTGTTCCTATCAAGATAAAACTAAGACCTATAAAGAGCTGGGAAAAGTCTGTAGAGTTTTTGAGAGCATTATCTCCGATATCGTATATTGGAGTAAATTTTATTAGACCGGTATTTTGAATAATAATATCTGTAAGTTTTTTATTACTATCAAAGTTTCCAATAATACCAGATGCGTTACCTAATTGATGTTGCCACATTTGTAATGCTGTATCATAGCTGATAAATGCTTTAGGAACTCCTTTATACTCATTCCAATAGGTTTCATCTTCATCTTTAATTTTGTCCATATCTATTGGAAAGTCTGTCTGCCAATCCAGGCAGTTATCAGCATCTCCAATTCCTGGTATGTTTTTGGATTGGTCAAATTGTGTTGGAATTTTGTTAACATCAACAATTCCTGCAACAATAAAGTCTTTAGACATTTCCTGCCAGCTGTTTGATACAATAGATAGCCAGCTGAGTTTGACTTTTGAACCTTTGGATACATTGAGTTGATTGGTTATAGCTGTCGAAAGAATAATTTCATTACCTGTAATTTTTGTGTTATCTATGGGAAGATTATCTGTTCCGGAGACAAAAGCATACGATGATGTTTGATTTAAACACGTTATATCAGATGCAAGATATGTGAAGATAGGCGAAGCATTGAAGTTGTTGGTTAATGTTGCCGTGACGGAGTCTTCAACGAAATATCTTTTTGATGAGAATAGTTTTAGGTTTGTATTATCTGTCGGCTCTGTTTCAAATCCAAGAGCTTGAAGTGCATTCGTGCTAATTAATGAACTTAATGATATGGTTTCATTTTGAGTTAAGAAAGAGTTTGCCTGATTGGGTTTGTTAAGTATTTCGCCATAATATTGTTTATCTATGAAAATATTATATGGAGATCTTTGATTTGAATAGAATGCAAAGTTTCCACCTTGTTTAGGTTTTAAAATCTTTTGAACGGTAAGCTTTAGTGATATATAGTTTTTAGAACTGTTACTAAATGGCGAGTCTCCCATAATAGAAGAGGGGAGTTTCTGTCGAATAATAAAGGTGTCGTTCTCTTTTAAATTCAGTCTATTTGCAAAAATCTGATTTATCCATACTTTGTTTCCGATTAACCTTGTGTTTGGGGAGTTTGTGTAGAAGGTGTCAAAAAACGATTTATTTACACCAAGCAGTTTTGCATGGCATGTTTTGTCCTGGTTTGCTGCAAAAATAGAACCATATATTATTGGAGTTGCCGAGCTGTTGTCGAGGAGGTCAGCTCTAAAAAAAACATCAGTTGGTAATATTGCATTTTTTACTTTGCCAAACTGATATTTTATTTGTTGTTGAAGTGTGAATTTTAGCGAGTCTCCGGTTGTGAGAGCTCCACATATTATTATTGAGGATAATGCAAACGCCAGAGAAAGCAAAGTTAATTGCTTCCTGTAAAATACAAAGTCTTGAACTATTATATTTTTTAGCGGTTTCATATATTCCTAGTTCTATGGTCTAAGTAACCTGGAGTTAAGAGTTAAGGTTTAAGACAAAAAGGACGCAAGGGACGAAAATGAACGTCCAACATTTAACGTTCAATATCGAATGCGAGAAACTCCTCAAATTCAACTCTGCTACAATTTATGATAACGAGGACGTTATCGCTCCCGCATCGCGCTCCAGTGTTGTCTTTTTGCCTAGGAGCGGCAATGTCCTCATTGCCATCTTGTTTATCTTTTTATGTCAGCGAGGACGCTAACCCTCCCGATTCGCGTCCAAGTGTTGTCTTTTTGTTCTTTTGGTAGCACACGCTTCTATGTAGGCCATTCGCTACGCTCATTGCTGTCGAAAACTCCAGCCTCACTTCTGCTGGTTGTGTGTAGGCGTTTGTACTTGCAACGAAGATCGTTACGTTACCCCACCTTGCGGGAACTATCGACTAAGGACGACAAGAAACAGTAGATGTAAAATGAAACATTCAGGTGTTGCTCAGCAATTTATCTAAATAAAAACCTGCGGAGCTATTCCTGAGTTTACCCTTCACCCTTTACCTTTTAACTTTAGTAGAGGTTTTCTACAGTCCAGTCTACAGGTTTGCAGGCATTAATAAGATCGTTTACGTCTGCAGTCACTAGTGCTTCAACAGTATCGGCAGCACCATAATATATTTTTACTTCGCCACTATCTTCAAGAATCATTCCACTAGGAAAGATAACGTTATTTCTAAAACCACCGTCAATTTCGTATGAAGCTTCTGGAGCAATTAAAGGATCGTTGCACATACCAATAACTTTCCAAGGCTCATTTAGGTCCAATAACATAATACCAGCTGTATAACGTTTTTTCCACGTAGCTTCCCATCCATTTTTGCCTCTATTCTGATCAAGATCAACAGCATGGAAAGTTGTTAGCCATCCTTTATCTGTTTTTACAGGAGGTGCAGCTGGGCCAATTTTGTCATTAGCAAAAGGAACATGTTCAACACCCATAACAAATTTTGTGTTTCCCCAATATTTCAGGTCAGGAGAAGATGATGCCCATATATCAAAAATGTCGCGATGACCTCTACTGTATACAGGGAATGGTCTTTCAAGTCTAAAGTAATCTCCATTAATTTTTTCTGGGAAAAGAACCATATTTCTGTTGTCGGGAGCACTCATACTTAGTATATCAAATTTATCAAAATCTTCTGTAACAGCAATTCCACCTCTAACACCGTGGTTTGTGTCTACAGCAAAGCAAAGATGACATTTTCCATCAATAACAGTAAGTCTTGGGTCGTATACTCTTTTTATCTCATCAGTATTAATACGCCAGCATGGTTTGTCTTCCACATCCCACTTCACACCATCATCACTATATGCCAGTCCAAGGTTTGTATAGTGACGAGATTTTGTGTCTTCAGCTTCAAAGAAATCATTTCGGAAGATCATAACATATTTGCCGTTATACTTGGTTATGCCAGCATTGAATACAAGTTTTGCTTCATATGGTACATCTTTATCTGTAAGTATAGGATTGTTGGGATCTCGTTTTATAAAATCAACAGATCTTAAATCACCAATAACATCACTCATTTATTTTCTCCGTTTACTTTCTTTGTGTTGGTTTTTTGTCTGTAAATTTTCTGTTATCATTTCTAGGGCGTCTATTTTTGAAATTTGATTTTCTTTTTCTTTTTTCTTCAGGTGGAGGTGGATGTTTTTTGAAAACATCTTCCCACATCTTTGTGTAATCCGGCATTCCTGGATTAACAAGAAGGTCTACTTTGTATATTGCGAACGCTAAAGGAAAGTCAGGACGAATTGTAAACTTCTCTTTTGCAAAATTTTTATTTGTGTTTCCAATATTAAATCTTTTCTGCATATCGTATGCATTGACTATCTGATAGAAAACCTTTTTAGGCATTTTGAAATGTGCAGCAAAAGTGTTAATAACCTGTTTTGCTATTTCGTAATTTTGTGTTTCAGGATGAGAACCTTTGATTTTTGATTGTAGACTCAAGAATAGTGGGTAGAACAAAATGCCATAATTAAGTGCATGTTCCTGTCCTTTAAAGTTTGGTCGTTTCTTGTCAAGAGCTTCAAGATAACTGAAAAAGAGGTCTTGATGTTTTGTTGATTCATCTAGGAAATCATAAATTTCAGGAATAATATATTTAATTAACTTAGTTTTGTAAAGGTAGTCAAATGCTGGGGCAGATGCTGAGCACAAAAATAGTTTTGAAACATCTTCATATAACCTTGATGGGGGGGATTTAAGAATTTCTTCTCCATACTTAACAATAGCTTTATATGTTTTTGGTTCTATTTTGAAATCCAATTTTGAAGCGAATCTGATTGCTCTGATCATTCTTACTGGATCTTCTTGGAATCTTATGGCAGGTGTGCCAATAGTTCGAATGATACGTTTATTCATATCTTTC
>Ga0307987_1000852_pt1 | contig 17536 bp, 10 predicted proteins | sample EllFjometagen181_FD_203157 | JGI IMG/M metagenome (GOLD analysis project Ga0307987, IMG submission 203157) | Marine microbial communities from Ellis Fjord, Antarctic Ocean - #181 | ecosystem: Environmental > Aquatic > Marine > Unclassified | place: Southern Ocean | collected 2014-10-08
CCGGGTTGCCAGGGCTGTTCAGGGACAGGGCTTCGGTCACGGGCAGGTAGGGCCCCGCCGACGCCAGGGCGAAGAACAGCGCCACCACGAACCAGAAGCCCACGGTGAAGCGCCGCCGCCAGCTGGATACGAACCCCAGCAGGCCCAGGGCCAGCAGTGAAAACGCTACAGAGAACGCACGATAGTAGCGAGAGCCCGCCTCGCGCACGATGAGTTCGTCCTTGCCCACCGCCAGGTAGTCCATCAAAAACGTGGTGTAGCGATGCTCCACCTGGGGCGTCAGGCTGGGGTAGGGCGCCACGTGGCGGGTGGCGTCGACGTAGCTGCTGGCCATCTGGCTGTCTTCGGCCCCCATCAGCCCCCGAAGCCACAGCATGTAGATCCCCGCGGAGAGCGCCACCCCCAGCACGGCGGCCCCGATCACCAAGGGCCAGTCCCCCAGCCGACCGTGGGCCATGGGGTCGCGCTCGGGGACCCAGCCGCTGCGCATCAAGAAGGGAAGACACAGCAAAAATGGAACTGCGAACGCCGAAAACACCACGGCGTTGTAGGGGCAGGTGACGAATCCCAGGCCCACGAACGCCCCCCCCGCCATGGCGCTGCCCCAGGTGCCCCGGCGCAGGGCCCGCATGAGAAACAGGATGGCCAGGGGGTAGGGCCAGAGGTTGAGCATGTCCGTGATGGCGCCCGCCACGCAGTACGCCATGACCATGGGGTACAGCCCGAAGGACACCCCCGCCACCAGGGCCGCGCGGCTGTCCCGGGTGAGGTCTCGGGCCAGCAGCCAGGCCGCGACCATGTTCAGCCACAACTGAAGCAGCACCAAAGCGTTGTAGGCATGAGCGCTGCCGAGGATGGGCGAGAGGACCAGGTGAACCACCGTGCCCAGCACATCGGCGTTGTTCAGCGGTCCCGAGTTGGGGAAGGAGATGGAGCTGATGTGCCCACCGAAGAAGTTCACCCGGGGGAACAGCTCGAACCCGAAGATCTTCACCGGAAGCTCCGAGTAGGCGTCCGCCAGGTAAGCGTCCCCTTGCCCGATCAGTGACAACCCAGGCAGCAACGCGAACGCGAGGAGGAACAGCAGCGGCAACAACACACGGTTCGAGCGGACCAACGTTCGGCCTGTAAAATGGTCAGAGTGGACACCTATCGTTTCCAGTCCTACCACAACGAACAGACTATGCTGACCGACGATCACTCCGCGTCAGCCTGGAGGTTCTCGCGCCATGGCCTGGCTGTTCAGCACCGATGAGGTACCCGAAGCCTGGCCCGCGGCCTGCATCGGCTGCGCCACGGCGGCCCCCCAGGGCACGCTGAAGGTCTACGGCGAGCGCCTGAAGGCCACCGTCACCCTGGCCCACGTCTTCGAGCGCCTGTGCGTAGAGCTCCCCTGGTGCGAGCGCTGCGCGGCGCGCACCACCACTCTTCTGATGACGGGGCTGGGCACCATCGTCCTGCCGTGGCTGCTCCTGCTGGTGTTGTCCTTCGAGCCCAGCGTGGGGCACCTGGTGGCCCCCCAGACCCTGGTCACAGGCTGCGTGGTGCTCAACGCCGTGGGGATGCTCCTGCTGGCCTGGCGCTACTGGCACACCCGCCCCGTGCGGCTGCTGGCCGGAAAGCAGGGCGTGAAGGGCTTCGTGCTGCGCAACCCCGAGGTCGCGGCCCAGCTGGCGAGCATGAACGGCCTGGTCGCCGATCACGTCTGGATGCCGCGGGGCTGGTAGGGCTCCACCGCCCCAGGCGTCACCCCGGGCGCACGGCCTGCAGGGAGAAGCTCAGGGGTAGGCTCGGTTCGTCGGGCGGCAGGCGCCACAGGCCATCGTCGCCCTGGACCAGCTCAGGCAGGATGCGGCTCTCGGCGACGTCGTGCTCCCGCAGCCAGCGCAGCTGCAGCCCGGCCCCCACCAGGGCGCTGATCACCGCACCCAGCTCGTAGGTCCAGAAGTGCTGGGTGACATGTTCGAGCTGCACGTCGGGGGCCGCGTAGCTGCCGCCGGCTTCCACGCTGTGGGCACGGCCTGATCCGAAGTAGCCGTGGGTGCGCTCCAGGCCCCGTCGTTCCTTGGCGCCCTGGGCGTCGAACAGCCAGGCCACCGGATGCACCTCGGCCAAGTAGAACACACCGCCGGGGACCAGCAGGGCGTGGATCTGCCGGGCCCAGGCGCCCAGATCCGGGATCCAGGTGAGCACGCCCCAGGAGCTGTACACCCGGTCGAAGCGCTCGCCGTCCAGCGCCTCGGCCGCCCGGGTGACCTCGGCTTGCACGAAGCGGGCGTCGATCTCCAGGCGCTCGGCCAGCATTCGCGCCACCCGCAGGGCCTCGCCCGAGAAGTCCAGGCCCGTCACCCGAGCGCCGCGACGAGCCCAGGACAGGGTGTCCTGGCCCATGTGGCACATCAGGTGAAGCAGACGCAGACCCTCCACCTCGCCCAATTCCTCGAGCTCGAAGGGGCGGAGGGTACAAGCACCCTCGAGGAATCCGCGCATGTCGTAGAACGCGGAGCGCACGTGGTGAGGCACCGCGTCGTCCCAGCGCAGCCGGTTGTCCTCGAGGCGAGCCTGGTCGTTCATCGGCGGATGATGAGCCGCCGGCGCGCGGTGCGGGCCGAGCCGCCGCTACCGCTGGCCAGGGACGCGATGAAGACATCGACCTCGTCGGGGCCGGTGCCGTCGTCGTAGGCCTTGCCCGCGTCGGCAGAGGTGTGGATCTCGTCCAGCACGGTACCGTCGGCGTCGGTGAGCACCAGGCTCAGCTCAGCGTCGGCGCCCTCGGTCAGCGCGCCCGCGCCCTTCTGGACCCACTTGCGCCACTCATCGTCCATGATGAGGCCGAGGGTGCTCTCCTTGGGCACGGGACCACCCGACACAGACGTCAGATCCACCTGGACCCCGGCGATCTTCGCCACGATCTCGCCGGTGTACTGCACGTGCACGGTGTACAGATCGGTGTCGCTGGGCACGATGGCGATGAGGCCTTCGTCTTCGGCGAACAGGACGCCGGTGATCTCGGTGGTGTCCTCGCTGACCTTGGGCACCTCCAGCTTGGTCTCGTACTTGGCCAGGCCGTAGCCCTCTGCATCCAGCAGGGTGACCACCGCGCCGTAGCTGTAGCCCTCGGGGGGCTTGTCGAAGACCACGTCCTGGGAGTAGTTCCGCAGGACCTCCACAGGGCTGTCGTCCACGGTCACGATGAGATCCTCCCCCGTGACGCTGTCGGTGAGGGCCGACTCGAGGGTGGCGCCCTCGGAAGCCTCGCTCCAGGTCCAGGTCACCAGCTTGGCCACGCCCTTGGCCGTCTCGCCAATGCGGATGGTGCTCATGCCCGGGTCCACGGCGTCATCGTCCACGAGCATGGTGTCGGTGAGGCTGTCCAGCACGACGCCATCGGCGTCCATCAGGTTGAGCTCGGTGCGGTAGCCGTAGCCGGTGGGGTCCACATCGCCGGCATCCAGATCGTAGACCCAGACATGCCGGGTCTGCTCGTAGTCCAGGGGGACAGTGGTGGAGGCGCCGTCATCGGCCACGCTGCTGATGGACACGCCGCCGAGCTCCGAGGGGTCCCAGTCCCGGTCTTCGTTGAGCACCACGACGGTGAGATCCCCCGCCTCGCTCACCCGCAGGCGGGCCTTGAGGCCGGAGTCGTGGACGACCTCGACCCAGCCACCGCCCGGGGTGAGGTCGGGGAAGTACTCTTCTTTCTCCATCACCACCTTCTCGGGGATCTGGAACTCGAGCAGAGCGCTCTTGGCGCCCACGCCGTACTGATCGGCGCCCAGGCCAAAGCGCACCTGTGCCCGCTGGGGGCCACGCCGCAGAGCAGCGTTGATGGCGGGCCCGTCACCGGTGGCGATCAGCTCGGCATTCAAGGAACCGGCTCGCACCTGGACGCCGGCCTCATCGTCGGCCACCGTGACGACCCGCAGCCGGTAGTCCGTGCTCTTCCGCCGCACCTTGACGGTGTACCGCTTGATCTCGCCATCGTACTCGGCGGCCTCGGCCGTCCCCACGAGGCTGGGCAGCATGCCGGACCAAGGGGTGGGGACCCCGACCGCCGAGGCGGCGAAGGGAGCGAGGGCGAGGACGAGGAGCAGACTGCGGTTCATACGGACTCCGGTGCGGGTTGGAGCCGCATGGGTATTGCACCGTCCCAGACAGGTTCGCGGATGCCTCACGTGCCGGTATCGGAGACGACAACCGGCTGGGATGCCGAAGTCCGCAAGCGACGCTGGTCAGCGCAACCAGGGGTGAGCCGACCGGAGAAGGGATAGGAGCCCGCACACCCGCGAGGTTCCCCATGGCCGAAGAATTCATCTATCAAATGATCGGTGTCGACAAGGTGCTCCCCAACGGGCGCCGCATCCTCCACCCCACCTGGCTGTCGTACTACTCGGACGCCAAGATCGGCGTCATCGGGCACAACGGCGCAGGCAAGTCCACCATCCTGCGCATCATGGCCGGGCTGGACACCCCCACCAACGGCGAGGCCCTGCTCCGCGAGGGCGCCACCGTGGGCTTCCTGCCCCAGGAACCAAAGCTCGACACCACCCTGAGCGTGCGGGGCAACATCGAGCTGGGCCTGGCCCACCTGCGGGAATTGATGGAGCGCTACGAGACGCTGTCCATGAAGTTCGCAGAGCCCATGAGCGACGACGAGATGAACGCACTGATGGAAGAGCAGGGTGCGCTGCAGGACCGCATCGACGCCCTGAATGCCTGGGAGATCGACGCCATGATCGAGGTGGCCATGGACGCCCTACGCGTGCCCCCCGGGGATTCCTCCGTAGAGCACCTGAGCGGCGGCGAGCTGCGCCGGGTGGCCCTATGTCGCTTGCTGCTCGAGAAGCCCGATCTGCTACTGCTGGACGAGCCCACCAACCACCTGGACGCCGAGAGCGTGTCCTGGCTCGAGCGCCACTTGGCCGCCTACCACGGCTGTGTCGTCGCAGTGACCCATGACCGCTACTTCATGGAGAACGTGGCCCAATGGATCCTCGAGCTGGACCACGGCAAGGCCTACCCCTGGGCCGGCAACTACTCCGGCTGGCTCGAGCAGAAGCATGAGCGGCTGCGCAAAGAACAGAAGAGCGAGACCCGCCGCCAGCGCAACCTCGCCCGAGAGCTCGATTGGGTGCGCTCGTCCCCCCGCGCCCGCCAGGCCAAGTCGAAGGCTCGCTACACCGCCTACGAAGCCCTGGTGGCCGCCGAGCACGACAAGCGGCGGGCCACGGGCGCCAGCATCTCCATCCCCCTGTCCAAGCGCCTGGGCCAGCAGGTGGTCAAGTCGGCCGACCTGCGCAAAGCCTACGGTGACAAGCTGCTGTTCGACGGTGTGAACTTCGAGCTGCCCGCCGGCGGCATCGTGGGCGTCATCGGCGCCAACGGCGCGGGCAAGACCACCCTGTTCCGCATGCTGGTGGGAGAAGAGCAGCCCGACAGCGGCAGCCTCGAGATCGGAGAGACCGTGGACATCGGGTACGTGGACCAGGCCCGCGACGCCCTGAACGCCAAAAAGACCGTCTATGAAGAGATCAGCGAAGGCAACCAAGAGCTCGAGATCGGTGGCCGCATGGTCAACTCGCGGGCCTATGTCAGCGCCTTCAACTTCACCGGCCAGGATCAGCAGCAGCCCGTGGGCACGCTGTCCGGTGGCGAGCGCAACCGGGTGCATCTGGCCAAGCTGCTGCGCCAGGGCTGCAACCTGCTGCTGCTGGATGAGCCCACCAACGATCTCGACGTCGAGACCCTGCGCAACCTCGAGGAAGCCGTCAACGAGTTCCCGGGCTGCGCGGTCATCATCAGCCATGACCGCTGGTTCCTCGACCGCATCGCCACCCACATCCTGGCCTTCGAGGGCGAGTCGAAGGTGGTGTGGTTCGAAGGAAACTTCGCAGACTACGAGCGCGACAAGCGCCGCCGCCTGGGCGCCGAGGCCGACCAGCCCCGCCGCATCAAGTACCGCAAGCTGACGCGAGGCTAGTCCTGGTCGTCCCCAGCAGGCGTGAGTACGCCCACCAAAGGGCACGATCGAGGCTGACCTTCCCCGGCGAGGGCACCAGAGTTGCCCCATGACGTACGCCGCCCCCATCGCCGACCTGGGCCTCGCTGCGCCCGATGTTCCCCTCTGGACCCCCAGCGAAGCACGGGTCGAGGCATCGGGCCTGGCCCGCTTCGAGCGCCACCTGCACCGCACGCGACGCCTGCTGTTCGACAGCTACGATGAGCTGTGGCAGTGGTCCATCGACCAACGGGAAGACTTCTGGGCCGCGGTGTGGGAGCTGGGTGCGGTGCGCACATCGGCCCCGTGGACCGAGGTGCTTCGAGACGGCGACCGTATGCCCGGATCACAGTGGTTTCCCGGCGCGCGCCTGAACTACGCCGAGAACCTGCTGCGCTACCGCGACCAGCGCAGCGCCCTGGTGTTCCAGGACGAGCGGCAGCTCGAGCCGCGAACCATGAGCTACGCCGAGCTCCACGACGCCGTGGCCCGGCTGGCTGCACGGCTGCGGGAGCTGGGCATCCAGCCCGGCGATGTCGTGGCGGCCTATACGCCGAACCTACCCGAGGTCGTCGTGGCCATGCTGGCCGCCACGAGCATCGGCGCCACCTGGACCTCCTGTTCCCAGGACTTCGGCCCCGAGGCCGTCCTGGACCGCTTCGCCCAGGTGAAGCCCAAGCTGCTGTTCGCTGGCGACGGCTACTTCCACAAGGGCATGGACCACCACCGCCTCGAGCAGGTGCGCGCCGTGCGCGAAGGCCTGCCCAGCGTGGAACACCTGGTGATCATTCCCTACGTGGTGCCCGGCGGTCGCATCGACGGCATCGCCGGCGCGTTGCTGTTCGATGACCTGGCCTACGGGGGCGAGCTCCCCCCGCTGGTGTTCGAGCAGCTCCCCTTCGACCACCCCCTGTACGTGATGTACTCATCGGGTACCACGGGGAAGCCCAAGGCCATCGTGCACGGAGCCGGCGGGACCCTGCTGCAGCACCTCAAGGAGCACCGCATCCACTGCGATCTGGTACGTTCCTCGCGCATCTTCTACGCCACCACCACCGGCTGGATGATGTGGAACTGGCTGGTGGGCGCCCTGTCGTCGGGCTGCACGGTGCTGCTGTCCGAGGGGGCCGCGTTCCACCCGGAGCACAGCCGCCTGTGGCGCTTCGCCGACAACGCCGGTGTGACCCACTTCGGGACCAGCGCCGGCTACATCGGGGCCCTGCGAAAGGCAGGCTACGAGCCGGGGAAACACTACAAACTCACCGCACTGCAGACGGTGCTGTCCACCGGCTCCCCCCTGTCCGCCGACAACTTCCGCTGGGTCTACCGCGCCGTGAAGCAGGACCTGCACCTGGCGTCCATCTCCGGCGGCACCGACATCATCTCCTGCTTCGCCCTGGGCAGCTCCGCCCTGCCGGTCCATGCCGGGCAGCTGCAGGTGCGTGGCCTGGGTATGGCTGTGGACGCCTGGGACGGCGACGGTCACAGCGTGCGGGGCGCCACCGGAGAGCTGGTCTGCACCAAGTCCTTCCCATCCATGCCGGTGGGCTTCTGGGACGACCCCGACGACGCGCGTTATCGCGCCGCATATTTCGACACATGGGCCGACACATGGCGCCACGGTGACTGGATCCGCATCGAGCCCAGCGGTGGCCTGCGCATCATGGGGCGCTCCGACGCCACCCTGAATCCTGGGGGCGTGCGCATCGGCACCGCCGAGATCTACCGCTGCGTGGACGAACTCGACGCCGTCACCGACAGCCTGGTGGTGGCCCGCGCCCATGGGGAGAGCGAACAGATCGTGCTCTTCGTGCAGCTGCGGGAAGGGCTGACCCTGGACGAACCCCTCGAGGCGAGCATCCGACGGGCTATCCGAAGCAAGAGCTCACCGCGCCATGTGCCCAAGGCCATCCACCAGCTCCGAGCCATCCCCCGCACACGATCGGGCAAGAAGGTGGAGCTGGCGGTCCGGCGCGTGCTCGAGGGCCTGCCCGTGGACAACCGCAGCGCCTTGGCCAACCCCGAGGCTCTGGACGAGGTCGCGGCCTTCGCGGGCTGATGGGGCCCATATTGGGGTGAGCCTCAGGGTCAGCGCTCCGCGGGCAGACCCGCGCCACCACGCTCGGATAGCCAGGGGTCGTCGGCGGTGAAGAACACCCCGTCGGGGCCGGCCATGGCGTCCAGTGACCCGAGATCGGAGGCTCCCTCGGTGCAGTCCGAACCAGACAGGTCGCGCAGGGCGACGACCCCGTTGTCGGCACTCTGACAGCCCTCGACCCAGGCGTCCACACCACCCCAGCCGTCCAGGCCCACGGCGTTGTCCACCAGCAGTGGGTCCGACAGCGAGACCTCCAGCCCCGGCCCTGCGCCCAGCTCGACGCCCGCCTGGCCCGAGCCCACCGCCGTGAATCCGGTGATCGACACTCCATCGGTCATCTGTTGCTGGGCCGAGAGGTAAAGGCCGGCGTGCCCCGCCCACACCGCGACGTTGTGCTCGAGGACCAAGCCCGACAGCCCTTCGCCCCAGCCGTCGGTGAAGTGGTAGGCGTTGCGGGCCGTGCTCCACACCAGGTTGTGGGCGTACAACCCGGGGCTGGCGGCTTCGATGCCCCAGTCCGTGTTGAAGATCACGTTGCGCCGTACCTGCACCTGCCCGATACGGTCCTTGATGTTGATGCCGTCATGGTGGGTGCCGACGCGCTTCCAGCAGTCGTGTACCAGGTTGTTCTCCACCAGCACGTACCCGTGGGCATCGAGGTCCTCGCCTTCAGCGCCTCCGATGTAGATGCACTCCCCGCGCTGGTTCCAGACGTGGTTGTTGCGCACCACGAAGCTGGATGAGGGCAGCCCGGTACGGCTGACGTAGTCCAGGGAGATGGAGGGCGATCCGGCGTTGTCATGCACCAGGTTGTCCTCGATGATGACCTCGTCCCCAGCACGCACGTAGATGCCCTTGTCGGCGCTGCCGGTGACCTCGAAGCCGCGCACGGTGATGCGGCTACGGGGGATGTCGTCGTAGCCGGTGCTGATGCCCGGGACCCGCGCCCGCACCCCCGCGGGGGCCTCTACCCAAGCGGGCTGGCTGTCGCTGGTGTTGGTCCACGATGAGCCGTCGAGCACCAGGCGGTGCTCCCCCCCATCGCCACGGTGAAGGTCCAGGGGCTCAGGCCAGGTCTCGGCTTGGTCCTCGTCCGCCTCGAGGGCGCTGAAGTTCACCCGCACATGCCCCCCGGCCAAGGCAGCATCCACGGCGTCCCAGTCCAAGGCGGCCCACGGGTCTTCCGCGCTGCCATCCCCACCTGGCACGTCGGGGTCGACCCAGAACACGCTGGCCGGATCCGGTTCTTCGCTGGGCTCGAGCAGAGGCAGGCACATGCACGGGCCGCAGGTGTCGCCTTGGCAAATCTGCACGCCGTGGCCGTCGCAGGCGCAGGGCTCGCCGGCACCGTCGGGTCCACAAGCCAGCAGCAGTGAGAGCCAGAACACCGAGCGCCTCCGGGGTGTGCGATCCCATAGCCAGGCCGGGACGCCCCGCCCCCCTTCGCTTCCGACACCCCAGGGCTTCGAGCAAGCTTGACAGTGTTCTGTGCGGACCTACCCCTCGACAGCGTATGTTGCAGACATGAGCCGAGCCCTCCGCACCATGACCTGCTGCTCCCTGCTACTCTCCCTGGCCTGCACGCCTCCCAAGATCGCAGACCCGGTGGACAGTGGCGACCCCTGGACCCCGGTGGACACCGACGATCCCCCCGACACGGGCGAGACCGGCGATCCCCCCGACACGGGTGAGACCGGCGACACCGGTGACACGAGCGAGCCCTGGGTGGACCCGTCCTGTGACGCCCTGCCCGAGCCTCCCTTCGAGTCACGCTCAGTCACAGCGTACTCCCTAGAGGACCTGGACTTCGACCAGGACGGCCACCTCATCGGGAACAACGGCCAGCACGTCTACCGCACCAACTTCGATGGTTCGTCCGAGGTCTGGGTGGCCAACCTCTCCTTCGAGGCCGGCCTGCGCATGCTCCCCAACGGTGATCTGGTCATCTGCCTCGACACCCGAGGCAGCATCGTGCTGGCGCACCCCGACGGCAGCTACGAGACCCTGGTGGGCGACCTGGCCTACCCCAACGGCCTCGAGATCGGCCCCGACGGACGCATCTACGTCACCGAGAGCCACGGCGACCGCGTGCGCCGGGTCGACCCCGTGACGGGCGAGTCCTTGGTGCTGACCAGCGGCGTGATCGAAGCCCCCGAGGGCCTGACCTTCAGCCCCGACGGCACCTCGCTGTACATCAGCAGCTACTCGAACCAGCGCAGGATCTACCGGCTGCCCATGACCCCCGAAGGCGAACCCGACGGAGAGCTCGAGGTCTTCGCAGAGAACGTCGGCAGCGGGTACCTGGTGGGCATGGCTACCGACATCTGCGGCAATGTCTACGTCATCGACTACACCCGGTCCGAGGTGCTCCGGTACAATGCCGAAGGCAAGCTCCACGGCGTGGTGATCTCCGGCAGCGACCTGGGCAGCTTTGCCTACCTGCCCAACATGAAGTGGGGCTCGGGCATTGGCGGCTGGAGCGACCACAAGCTCTACCTGGTGGACGCTGGCGACACGCGCAACTCCTTCGAGGTCGACATCGGCGTGCGCGGTAAAGGTTGGTAGCGATGCAGCGCCCCCTCATCGTCCTCGCCCTGCTTCTGCCCGCCTGTGAACCCGATCCAGGTGACAGCGTCCCCGAAACCCACGACAGCGGAGGCGAGGCCTTCACCCTCGAAGATCTCACCGGCGGCTGCCCAACCGAACAGCGGGTCGGGGGCTTCGAACTCGCCCACTGGGACGGCCCCGACGAAGGCTTCGCCAGCGCCACGGGTGCCATCGCCGACGCCGTGGTGCCGGCCACCATCCGCTACGAGTCCGGCACCCAGGCCGGGTGCACCCTGTGGCAGAAGGTGGTCCCCTTCTGCGAGAACCCCTGCGACGCCGACCAGGCCTGCAACCACGACAGCGAGTGCGTCCCCTACCCTGTGCCCCAGGACCTCGGGCCGGTGAAGGTGGACGGCCTGGTGCAGCCCCTCGAGCTCACCGCAGACAGCTTCGGCAACTACTGGGACACCACCCTGGGCTACCCCCTCTTCGAGCCGGGTTCCCCCATCCAGGCGTCCGCAGCGAGCTTCGATCTCCGTGGATTCGGCGTCGCGGCCCTGGTGGTCCCCGAGCCCATCTTCCTGCTCACCCCCGGGGCAGACATGCCCGTGACCTGGACCGCAGGCGCGGAGCCCGCCTGGGTGGAGTTCACCTTCAACATCGACCAGCACGGCGTGTCCCCCCTCACCATGGTCTGCCAGCTACCGGACACCGGCTCGGCCGACCTGCCCGTGGCGCTGCTGGACCAGCTGGTGAACAGTGGCGTCAGCGGCTACCCCTCGGCCTGGATGCGGCGCCGCACCGCCGACGCCGTCCAGACCGACCATGGCTGCGTGGACCTGCAGGTCTACAGCCACGTGCCGGTGGACGTCGAGGTCGAAGGCTTCACGCCCTGCAGCGGTGACCCCGACTGCCCCGACGGCCAGCACTGCGACATGGACATCCAGATCTGCGTGGACGACTGACGATCTTGGATACATAGCTTTTACGCAACGATATTGCGCATAGCAATACATGGATGCCCCCCGTCTCCGAGACAGGGAAGGGCCCGGGAAGGTTTTGCGCGAGGCACGGTTCTTGCTCCCGTCCTCGTCCCGAACCCCTGGGGAAGTCCATGTCCGATCCGTCGTCCCGTCCACCCGTCCATCCCTTTGCCTGGCTGCTGCTCCCGCTGCTGTTTCTGATGCACGCCACCGCGGTCCGAGCCGAACCCGCCGGCACCGTCACCCTGCCCCTGGAGCACTGGGAGTCGATGCTGGATCGGGTGGAGGACGGCGAACAGGTCCCCGTGCCTCCAGAGACGGTGGTGCGGTCCCAGCGCAGCCTCGAAGGCGCGTTCCGTCGCGGCGTGTTCACCGGCACCCTGGACACCCGCTTTCGGCTGCTCGAGGGCGCGGGCAGCGTCGACGACGGCGCAATGGTGCGGGTCCCCGTGCTGGACAGCGCCACGAGCATCGACCAGGTGCTGCTGGACGGAGTTCCCACATCCCTGCTGCAAGAGGGCGACATGTACACGGTGGGGGTCACCGGAGCGGGTGAGCACCGGGTCCAGCTGCGCTTCTTCCAGGGCCGCGACGACGAGCGCTTCTCCAGGGAGCTGCGCTTCGCCCTGCCCCCGGCCGGTCCCACGTCGGTGTCCATCTGGGTGCCGGAGCAAGACATCGAGGCCCGCCTGAACCAGGGCGCAATCACCGCCGCGAAGCCCGAGGCCGGCGGCACCCGCATCGAGGGACAGCTGGACTCCCGCGGCCAGCTCGACCTGTCCTGGACCCGCCATCCCACCCACCGCGAAGCGGCCGAGCTGCGGGCGGAGGCGAGCATGAACGCGCTGTTCACGCTCCACGAGGCGCTGGTCAAGGGCGTGGCCACCGTGACCTACACCCTGCTCGAGGGCGAAACCGACCGCCTCGAGCTCACCCTTCCCCCCGACATCGAAGTGGTCGACGTCACCGGCGACGCGGTGCTCCAGTGGTACACCGACCAGCCCACCGACAGCAGCGACGGCCCCGAGCTGGCGGTCCTGCTGCGCTACCTGGTGGAAGCGGGCCGGCGGGCCGAGGGGCACGACCGCGCCACGGTCCAGGTGCACTTCCAGTTCCCGGTAGACCTCGAGCAGCCCGTGCCCCTGCACCTGCCCCTGCCCACGGCGGGCATCCCCCTCACCGGGGCCATCGGCGTCCAAGGCCCCGCCGGGCTCGAGGTGGACGTGGCCAGCCAAGAGCGCGCCGAGCAGCTCACCCTGCGGGACCTCCCCAGCGACCTGCTGGCCCTGACCCCCAGCCCGTTGCTGCTGGGCTTCTCCTTCGAAGAGCCGCCCAGCGTGGCCCTCACCCTCACCCGACAGGGCGAGCTCGAGCTCACCAGCACCCTGGTGGATGACATCCAAGCCAGCACGGTGCTGATGGAGAACGGCACCGAGGTCACCAAGCTGCGCATGCGCCTGCGGAACAACACGCGGCAACACCTGGCCGTGCGACTACCGTCGAACAGCACCCTGACCCACGCCCTGTTGGACGGCCGACCGGTCCGACCGGCGGTCCTGCCAGGCACCCGCGGCGACGACGACGGCCTCTCGCCCCAGACCCTGCTGCTGCCCCTACGCCAGAGCGAGCGCAGCTCCGACGGAGGCGAGGTGCTGCACCGGGTGATGGCGGGGGAGACCCTGGGGGGCATCGCCCTGCACTACTACTCCGACACCATGCGCTGGCCCGAGCTCCTGCTCTACAACAGCCACCAGCTGGGCTACGCCGAGGATCTCGAGGTGGGGCAGAAGCTCCGCATTCCCCTGCCCCAAGGGGTCGAGGAGAGCAGCTTCGTGCTGGAGCTGGCCTATGAGCGCACCCAGCCCGGAACGGGCTTGCTGGGCATGCGGGACCTGCGCCTGCCTGGCCTGGACGTGGACACCATGTCGGTGACCTGGCACCTCTACCTGCCGGGCTGCGTCACACCGCTGCACTTCGGGGCCAACCTGACCCAGTACGACGCCATCCACTACGACCCCGTCCAGCGGGCCCTGGGATTCATGCGACGCGCCCTGCTGGGGGGTGACGCCTGGGCCGGGATGCCCGGCTACGAGAGCATCCTCTCCCAGCGCAAGGCCATCTACAAAGAGGAGACCCGCCGGCGCCAAGGCGGCGAGGACGTGGTCAGCAGCTTCCCCCTGGTGGGGGATCGTTACCGCTTCGAGCGCATCCTCGCCGGCGAGGACGTACCCCACATCACCGTGACCTACGTCGCCGACAGCCTGCTGCCCTGGATTCGCTGGGTCGCCCTGCTGGGGGCCTTCGGCCTCTGCCTGCTGCTGGCCCGCAGGGACGGGGCCCAGCCCAGCTCCCGACGCTGGGCACCTCGGATCGCCGCGCTGGTGGGCTTCATCGCGCTGCTGGTGCTGGCCCACCACGTGCTGGGGGTCCACCGTCGCATCGTCTGGGGCTGCGATCTGGCCTTGGCGGCCGTGTTCCTCCGCAGCCACGGACCCGCCTGGCTGGCCCGGCTGCGTTCGCCGCTGGGGGCCGGCCCCCTGGAGCTGCTCACCTGGCGCGGCCTGGGGCTGATGCTGGCCCTGGAGCTGTTGATCCTGTGCTGGGTGGCCTGGCCGCTGTTCTTCGCGTGCTGCCTGCTGCTGGTCCTGGCCGTGTGGCGGGGGGTGACCCGATGACCCGCTCTCACCGCATCACCAAGCGCCTGCCAGCCCTGGCCCTCGCCCTGTTGGCGACCCTGGTGCTGGGAGGTTCCACAGCGCCATCCCAAGATGACGCCGAGTACCACCGTCAGCGCCAAGCCGAAGCCGACGACAACTTCGACGCGGTGATGGGCAACAACGACTGGAGCCGGGTCCGCGCCCAGCGACGGCCCGCCAAAGGCGCCATGGCCTCCCCACCGGCGCAGGCCATCCAGAACATCACCACGGCCCACAGCCCGGCCGTGAGCGCGGTCCCGACCGGCTCCAACGTGGAGGTCCCACTGCCCCGCTACGAGGCCGTGCGCTCCCAGGTGCAGGCCCTGAACCTACAGGATGAGCAGCCCGAGGCCCCCCTGGTGGTCCTGGGCGCGTCCTCGTACTCGGGCCGGGCCCTGGACGGCGCGCTGTCCCTGCGGCTCGAGTTGGGGGTCACCATCAGCGCTGCAGGCCTGTGGAAGACCGTGCCCTTGGTGGGCGAAGAGGTCGTGGTGGTCCAGGCCCGTCAGAAGGGCAGCGGCGTCGAGGTGCCCCTGTCACGCCAGAACGGCTACCACGTCTGGCTCACGCCGGACGCAGGTGAGGTCACGGTGGTGCTGGACCTGCTGGTGCCGTCCCGCGGCCGGCGGGGTTCGCTGGAGTACGACTTCCTGGTGGCCAAGACCCCGGTCACCCGCTTCGACTGCAGCTTCCCCACCGCGGGCCTGGAGCCACGCCTGCGATCGGCGGTGCGCTCGGAGATCACCCCTCAGGCCGGAGGCGTGCAGCTGTCGGCCTCCCTCGAGCCCACCAGCCGTATCCACCTGGTGGGGTTCAAGGACGTGGGGGACGACGAAGGCCGCCAGGCCCGCATCTACGCTGAGAGCCTGAACCTGCTGTCGGTGGACGAAGGCGGCCTGGACCTGTTCACCGTGGTGCGCTTCAACATCCTGTACGCCGGTGCCCAGCACTTCGACGTGCTGATCCCCCCGGGCATGAACGTGGTCTCCGCCGATGGCCAGGGGGCCTTCCGCTACACCCTCGAGCCCTCCGAGGACGGCACCCTGCTGCGGGGCGAGACGGCGTTCCCCATCCGCAACGAGTACGAGATCTCCCTGCGCCTTCGCCAGGAACAGGAGCGCGACAGCGAGAGCTTCGATCTGGTCCTGCCTCACTGCCAGGGCGTGGAGCGGGAGTACGGCTGGCTGGGGGTCGAGGTGGTGGGCAACCTGCGCCTCGAAGAAGCCGAGCGCCGTGGGGTGCTGGCCGTGGACATGCGCCAGCTCCCTTGGGAGATGGTGCAGAGCGCGGTGAACCCCATCCTGCGGGCCTACCGCTACCACACCGCCGACGCCGGGGTGCGGCTGCTGGCCCAGCGCCTGCCCGAGCAAGAGCCCACCACCGGCTCGGTGGACCTCATCGAGGCCACCACCGCCATGTCCCGAGAAGGCGCCGTGCTCACAGAGCTACGCATCACCCTGCGCAACCGCCTGCGGCACAGCCTGGCCCTCACCCTGCCGGCGGGCATGGCGGTACGATCCGCCCTGCTGGATGGCGAGCCCGTCAAGCCCGGCGTAGCCGACGACGGCACCCTGTTCTTCCCCCTCGAGCGCTCCGCAGGGGGCCAGGACCTCCAGGCCTTCACCCTACAGGTGGTGCTGGAGAGCGAGCCGGACAGCCTGGGCCTGCTGGGCCGCACCAAACTCGAGCTCCCCGCCGTGGGCCTGCCGGCCAGCACCGTGCGCTGGGACGTCTACCTGCCAGCCAACAACGCCTACACCCAGCTCGAGGGGGACATGGAACCCCAGTCCTACGCCGGAGCCGGGCGCTGGTTCGAGGCTGGCGTCGTCGAGGTCGGCGGCCTGACCGCCACCCCAGCGTCGTTCTCGAATGAGCCCACACAGTCTGCGGGCACCGGCGCCATGCCCGTGCGCATCGAGCTCCCCACCGAAGGCAAGCAGCTGTCGTACACCCGCTACTGGCTCGAAGCCGACACGCCGGTGCAGCTGTCCTTCTGGCACCTGCGCTCCTGGGTGCGGCTGCCGATGGCGCTGGTCCTGATGCTGATGCTCGCGGGCACCATCGCCATCGCGGTAGCACGTGGCTCGACCGGCTCCAGGCCTTGGCCCCGACGGGCTGTGGCGCTGGCTACGGCAGCGGGCGTAGGCTGGGGGCTGGTCACCCTGGGGACCACCGGGGCCCTGGTGCCCGGGCTGCTGCTGGGCTTGGCCCTGGCGGGCGCCCAGCACGGATGGTATCGCCGGCTGTGGACTCTTCTCCGCGGTCTCGCCGCACAGCTGGGTGGCCTGGCCCGGACGCGGGGCCAAGACTCCGAAGTGGATGGGGAAGAGCCCACACCCAGCGGCTGGTCCAAGCGCAGCCCCGCGGGGCAGCTCGTCCTGTTGGCCGCCGCGGGTGTGGTGTCGCTGATCACCCTGATCACGCTGCTCCGCCTACTGGCAGTGGTGGCGTGATCAGGGGCGCCTGACGCCTACTCTTCGCCTTCGGGCGAAGCTTCCTCGACCACGGGCACCTCGGCGTCCGCCGCGGGCACCTCCGCCTTCGCCGCGGGCGCCTCGACCTTCGCCGCGGGCGCCGCATCCAGGCCCAGGTCCACGTGGGTGGGCAGCGTGGCTTGCAGCATCACCTTCTGCAGGCGACCCACCATGGCGGAGGGGTCCTTGACCTCACCCTCGGCCAGGCGGGCGTGGTCCAGCAGCAGCCAAGCCAGGGGCTCCACCATGACCGCCCTGCCCTGCTCGTGCATGCGGGCCAGGTTCTTGACGATGGGATGCTCGGCGTTGATCTCGAGCACCCGCTGGCTGGCCGGGATCTCCCGGTTGGCCGAGCGCAGGATGCGCTCGAGGTTGCTGCCCATGCCCCCTTCGTCGTCCACCAGCACCGAAGGGCTGTCGGTGAGACGCCCCGACGCGCGCACGGCCTTGACCTCGCCCTCGAGCAGGGTGGTGAGGTGCTCGAGCAGGGGAGCTGCCTGTTCCTTGGCGGCCTGGGCGATGGGGTCTTCCTGGTCTTCGGGCTCGTCCACCTCGCCGCGGGCCACAGACTCGAGCTTCTTGCCAGCGAACTCGGGCAGCTGCATCACCACCCACTCGTCCACCGGATCGTCCATGAGCACCACCTCCCAGCCCTTGGCCCGGAAGCGCTCGAGCAGGGGGCTGCTCTTCATGCGCTTCAGGTCGAGGCCGGTGAGGTACCAGATGTTCTCCTGGTCTTC
>Ga0307987_1000853_pt1 | contig 17536 bp, 29 predicted proteins | sample EllFjometagen181_FD_203157 | JGI IMG/M metagenome (GOLD analysis project Ga0307987, IMG submission 203157) | Marine microbial communities from Ellis Fjord, Antarctic Ocean - #181 | ecosystem: Environmental > Aquatic > Marine > Unclassified | place: Southern Ocean | collected 2014-10-08
ACAATCAAGCAGAAACATTACACACTTATGATACTTCAGGAGTATATGAAATTAAAATTGTAAATGAGGTAAGAGGTTGGCAATTTAATAATGGTGGAGATAAAGCTAAGATAACAAATATAAGTGATTGGGGTTCTTTTAACTTTACAGAACATTCTTCATTCTTTAATTGCACAATATTAACTTGTACTGCAACTGATGTACCAACTATTAGTACAACAGATATGCATTCATCGTTTAGTTTCTGTACGTTATTTAACGGTTCTGTAAGTGGATGGGATGTTTCAGCAGTTACTAACTTTTATAGTGCATTTTCTTCTAATACATCTTTTACAGGTACAGGTTTAGACACTTGGAATGTTAGTAGTGTTACTGACTTTAGTTTTACTTTTAGTTTCTGTTCTGTAATGAATGCTGATATCAGTAGTTGGAATACTTCAAGTGTTTTAGATATGGAATGGATGTTAATTTCTTGTCTTATCTTTGACCAAAATATTAGCGGTTGGGATATAAACCAAGTAACTAATCTTGATAATATTTTAAATGGAGGTGAATTATCTACTACTAATTATGATTTACTTCTTGTAGGATGGGAAGTACAAGCACCCAATACAGGACTTGAACCTAACTTTGGAACAAGCAAATACAGTTTAGGAAGTACAGCAGCAACAGCTAAAGCTTCTTTAGTAAGTACATATAATTGGACAATAGTAGATGGAGGTGGAATATAAAAATAAATAAATAAAAAATAAAAAACTAGAATAATGGCAATAGAAAACGTACAACAACTCTTAACAGAGCAATTAGGAAAAAATAGATGTGATGTAGTTACAACTACAGCAATGACAGGTAAGGACTATTACTGCATTCATTTTCCTTTAGAATCAGTAGTAACTGTTATAACAGCAGCTAACGTAACTTCAGCAGCAGGTTCATCTGTAGCTAGTTTAGTTCAGACTTATGCAGCAGGAACTACTTTATTCCTTAACGTAAATACTTTGACTTTAACAAGTGGCTTAGCTCTTTGTTACTATGACCAAGTAATATAATGTTAGCACTAAGATTAGCACAGAGCTTAGGTTCAGGTAAAGTTGGTGGGGGTTCACCACCTGCTGCTGTAGAATTTATATTCTCAGTTAAGACAGATAATGCAGGTACTTCAGCAGATAATCAATTTGAACTACCATTATATTCATCAGGAGCTATTAGTATGGATGTAGACTGGGGAGATGGAACTACTGACACTATTACTTCTTATAATCAAGCAGAAAAACTACACACTTATGCAAGTAGTGGTACTTATACTATTCAGATAACTAATGAGGTTAGGGGGTGGAAGTTCACTAATTGGTGGGATAAGGACAAAATGTTGGATATTAGCAACTGGGGAGAGTTTAATTTTACAAATGATAGGGCTTTTATGAGTTGCTCAAATATGACTTGTTCCGCAACAGATGTTCCAACAGTAAGCACTTCATCTATGAGTGCTGCGTTTTATGGTTGCACCAATTTTAATGGAGATATAAGTGGATTTGATATGAGTGGAGTTACAACTATAAATATAATGCTCTATAATTGCACTAATTTTAATGGAGATATAGGAGGATGGAATACATCTTTAATTACAGATTTCAGTTACGCACTATTTGGGGGTGCATCCTTTGACCAAGATATTAGCAGTTGGGATATAAACCAAGCAACAAATTTAAGTTTTTTCTTATATAACGGAACACTATCTACAGCTAACTATGATGCTTTATTGATAGGATGGGAATCACAAGCTCCTACAAGTGGACTAACACCTAACTTTGGTTCTTCTACATACACTTTAGGAGGACAAGCAGCAATTGCAAGAGCAAGTCTAATCAGTACATACGGATGGACAATAACTGATGGAGGTGGAATATAAATAAATAAATAAATAAAATGACAACAGAACAAAATTTAGAAGATACATTATGCTACCCAGCAGTAACCACTTGGTTCATTTGTTGGGATAACGCAAGAACAGAAGTTAAGGCTTATGGTGAAATTGATACAGACCAATGTATGGATACGGCTTGGACTGAAGTGGATATGTACACAGATGAAGCTATTTGGTTGGCTATACTATTAGAAAATGGTATAAACCCAAACCCTGAAGCACAGTAATATAATAAAAAACAATATGAATAACTTACTTTCAATAAACTTAGGTACTTCAACAGCTCCAAAAATCCAAGAGGTTAGAGGTAGGGATTACATAGAATACTCTGATGAAGATGGACTATGGAAGAACACCTACCCTAATTTCTTAATTGACCTTTACTATAATTCTAGTACACACGCAGCTATTATAAACTCTACAGCTGAAATGATTGCAGGAGAAGACATTGTAGTAGTTGAAGAAGAAGGAATGGACTTAGTAGAAATAGCTAAACTAAAAGCGTTTTTAAAGAAGGCTAATAGTAATGAAAGTTGGCATCAAGTTATTAAGAAAGTAGCATTTGACTTTAAACTTCAAGGAGCTTATGCTTTACATATTATTTGGAATAGAGAAAAAACAGCTATAGTTGAAGCATACCACGTGCCTGTAGAACGTGTAAGAGCAGGCAGACCGAACGAACTTGGCAAAGTGGATACTTACTATATAAGTGCTGATTGGAGCAATGTAAGGTCTAATAAACCCTATCCTGTTGCAGCATTCAATACTAACGATAGAACTTCAGGAAGTCAATTAATATACACAGGTTCTTATAGTCCTAATATGGATATCTATTACACTCCTGACTATTTAGCTGGAAACAATTGGGCTTTGATTGATGCAAAGATTTCAGAGTACCATTTGAATAATATCAATAATGGATTTTCAGGAAGTTATATGTTCTCGTTTAATAACGGAATACCTTTAGAAGAAGAAAGAAACCAAATTGAAAGAGATATTACAGGGAAACTAACTTCAGCAGCTAATGCGGGTAAATTTTTGATGTCGTTCTCAGACGATAAGACTAGAGCTCCTGAAATACATTCATTAAACGCAGCAGACCTTTCTGAACAATACATAAATCTGCAAACACTAATCGTTCAAAATATAGTCTCCGCACACAGAGTAACGTCTAAGACATTACTTGGAATAGATACGGAAAACGGATTCTCAAGCTCGGCTGATGAACTTTTGAACGCAAGTAATTTTTATCTTAACCAAGTTATTCGTGGATTCCAGCAAAACATCTTAGGAACACTAGGTAAAATCTTTGCAGTTAATCAAATGGACTTGCCTATTAGCTTTGTTCAGTTAAAGCCTATTACTATTCAATTCGATTCTGAAACAATCCGTTCAGTTATGACTACTGATGAAATTCGTGAGGATTTGGGATTGCCAGCATTAGACGGACAAGAAGTAGATGAAGAACTTAGCACTCAGCTATCAGAAGAAAAAACTGAACTTGATTCTTTCATTGAAGAATTTGGAGAAGATATGCCTGAAGGATATGAAATTTTAAGTGAAGAAGAAGCTGAAGAAGAAGCAGAAGACTTTGATTTTGAAAATGAATTAAATACTAATCATTATAAATTCGCAAGTACAGGTTCTGCTTATCCAAATAGAAAGTCAGGACAAGACCAAAAGAGTAAACAAACAGATTATGTAGATGATATATATAGAGTTCGTTACAAGTACACAGGAAGCATAACAGGTGAAAGAGATTTTTGCAGGCAAATGACAAATAAAAATAAAATATATCGTAAGGAAGATATTATTGCTATGGGTTCTAAAGCAGTTAATCCAGGCTGGGGAAAGGGAGGTGCTTCAACTTACTCAATTTGGAAATGGAAAGGAGGAGGTCTGTGCAAACATAAATGGTTCAGAATCATACTAGTACAAGAAGGAAAGAACCCTAAAAATTCAGACAAAGTAATATCTTCTACTACTGCTAAAAGTAGAGGTGTTAAATTACCTAGAAATGCAAAAGAAGTATCTGTAGCTCCACACGATATGCCAAATCACGGATTTGTTAATCCTGAGTTAATCGCTAAATATAAAAATGTATAACAATGTCATATATCCTCTTTATCTCAGAAAGCAAGCTTAAATCAAGCACTGCAATATCTCTATCAGTAGATAATGCAATTTTACTCCCATACGTTTTACAGAGTCAGCGACTCTATGTTAAGACTAAACTTGGCAGCGACCTATACGAAAAATTAGAAGCATTGATAGTTGCAGGAACAGTAAACGCAGCAGGTAATGAAGCTTATGCTACCTTGTTAAACGATTACATAGGCTCACAACTACCCAACTATGCCCTGTACCACGCCATCCCGTTTTTACGTTTCAAAATCGAGGGGGGTAACATCTATTCTAAGACTTCAGAAAATGGTACTAGTTTGACAACGGAAGAAGCACAACACCTAAGAGAAGAAGTTTTAAATACTGCTCAATACTTTACTGAAAGAATGATTGATTACATTTGTAACAACTCAAGTCTTTTTCCTGAATACACGACTTCATCAGGAGCAGATGTACAACCGTCTCATTCAGCTTATTTCAACGGATTACATATATAATGAAAATAAAGAAACACTACAAGCCTAAACAGATTAATATAACTAAACTCAAATCCTACTTGGATAAAAAACCTAAAACAAATGAAAGAAGTACAAGACACCTTACAAGTAGGACTAGCAAATAGTGCAGCAATAGTATTTAGCATTTCAAGTGCTAATGAAATACTCACTCTAGTCAGTTTATGTTTAGCAATAGCCTATACAATTTATAAATTTATCAAACTTGACACAGATATTTAAATGGCTAAAGCAAAAGTTGAAACAGCTTTTAAGACTGGTAAACGCAAGCGTAAGGGGGTACACTCCAAAAACGCCAGTAAGGGATGTAGAGGATTTAAAACCACCTACAGAGGTCAAGGGCATTAATCTTTTATTAATAAGAGATACATTCTCAGAGAATAGTACATTAGGAGAACTCTTTTTAAATGGAGAAAGAATGTGCGACACTCTTGAAAATCCTTGGAAAGACAATCAAAGAAACATAAGTTGTATTCCAGCAGGAGAATATTCCGTAAGACTTAGATACCCTAGAGAATCAGGTACTAGGGATTACTTACACTTATTAATACAAGACGTTCCTAATAGAAGTTATTGCTTGGTGCATATCGGAAATTTTGTACATCAGACTAGAGGTTGTGTGCTTGTAGGGTTAGGCTCTCAACAGGACACTGTTAATAACTCACGCTTAGCAATGGACTTACTTATGAAAGAAATACTTAATTTAGGCGGCGAAAACATTAATCTAATAATTAAAAATAAATAATATGAAAGATTTAAAAGGATGGTTCACAAACTTGTTCATTAAGCAAATTTTTACATCAAAAAAGTTTCTTTATACATTAGTAGGTATTATAACTACTCTATTAAGTAAAGAATTTGGTTTAGATGCTGATGAAGTAAGCAAGATATTAATGTCTATTGCAGCTTTAGTTGTAGGACAAGGTTTAAGTGACATAGCTAAGAAATAGTTTGTCTGGCAAAAGACTAAGACTTTCCCCTGAAGAAGTTGAGTTAATCAATGAAGCTAGGGGGAAGGACTTATCAAACATTAACGGCAATACCGCTTTAGATATGCACCTACAAGATAGGGGTATTGAAAAGAAAGATATTGTAAGCGTTAAGCATTGGCAGAATATGGGAGGGGATTTACGCTTTTCCATAGTTACCAAAGAACAATATGGTACTGACCAAAACGATTTATTAGAAGATGTTAAGAACCTAATAGATAATCACGCACCTACTTATCCAAAAATCAAAAGAGTAAAGGGAGATAACTTACTTATCATAAACCCTGCTGATATTCATATTGGAAAACTAGCTGTTGCTTTAGAAACAGGAGAAGATTATAATACAGAGATAGCTTGCGAAAGAGTCTTAGAAGGTGTTAAAGGGCTAATCAGTAAGTCGCAAGGGTTTAATATTGATAGAGTCTTATTCTGTATTGGAAACGATATACTTCATACAGATAATGTAATGTCAAGCACTACTAGAGGTACTTACCAAGATACAGACGGTAAATGGTGGCAGCATTATGAAATAGCTTTAAAGCTTTACGTTAAGTGTGTTGAAATACTTAGACAAGTTGCACCTGTAGATGTTGTACACTCAATGTCTAATCACGATTTTCAAAGTGGATTCCATTTAGCACACGCTTTGAAGTCTTGGTTCAGAAAAGCTGATGATGTTACATTTGATATATCTGTAGCAAATAGAAAATACTATAAGTATGGTTCTAATCTTATAGGACTAGAACACGGAGATGGTGCTAAAATGGATTTGCTCCCACTTTTAATGGCTTCAGAAAAAGCTAAAGAATGGTCAGAAACAACTCATAGATATTGGTATCTTCATCACGTACACCACAAAGTTAAATACAAATGGCTAGATGGAAAAGACTTTATAGGCTGTACAGTTGAATATATGCGTAGTCCTTCAGCAGCCGATAGTTGGCACTCAGGAAAAGGATTTATTTCAGCTCCTGCCGTAGAAGGATTCATTCATTCCAAAGAATCAGGTCAAATAGCACGACTAGTACATTACTTTTAACAAACACAAGTCCTCTTAGCTACCTTATTTTTACTAATACCACCTAATACACTAGACAGGACTTAGAAACTCTTATCTAGTGTATTAGTATATACCCTTTTAATTGTTAATAACTTTGTAAATAAAGTTGTTTATAATTGTGTGAATAAATAAAAAGGTGTATCTTTGCACTATAATTAACCAATACAAATGTTATGAAGAACTTTAAAATTACAAATCTAAAAAGTAAAGTAGTTTACTTAATGAACGAAAAGGAAAAAGTACAATTCTTTACAATGAACTCATTAGGAAATTACAAGTGGGAATATTTAACAACTGAAAGAGAAAACAAGATTAAGTTTTATGACAATATACTTTTCACACTCGGTTCTTTTATCGTATTTTACATTCTTCTTTTCGCAATGTGTTATACATTTTCTTTCATTGACTCTTTAATATTTTAATATGACAATACAAGACGCAGAATACTTAGAATTTAATACATTGGATTTAATTTGTCAGGACTTCTTTTATAAGGAAGATAGCTATTCAAATAAGTCAAAATTTAATAAAACTTTATTTGTAATGGATAACGACTTAGTAGGAACTGAAAGGTCAGTAAGGATATACGGAACGCAGGAACAACTAGACTTAGCAAGTGTTGCTTATAAAAATAAGAATGGGCTTATGCTTGATGAAGTTTACAACTACAAGGCAGAACCAAAAGGTTCTTATTGGAATGACATCTTAAACATAACAGAAGAACAGAACCAAGAGGTAATAGATAAGTTAAAGATATACAACAAGCTTTACAACCAAAAAGGTAGAAAGGCATTAATTTTAAGAACAAGATAATGAAAACAGAAAAAGAAGACTATTTAATAGCTATACAAAGCGAATTAAAAGCACCTAAGAACCAATTTAATAGTTTCGGTAAGTATAAGTACAGAAGTGCAGAAGACATCTTAGAAGCTGTTAAACCACTTTTAAAGAAATACAACTGTTACTTAACTATTACAGAAACAACTTCAGAGATAGCAGGCTACTTAGTTTTAAATTCTAAAGTATCAATTTCAGATGGTGAAAAGACTATCTTTGTTGAAGCTCAAGCAGGAATTAATCCTGAACGAAAAGGAATGGATATTGCTCAATCGTTTGGTTCAAGCAGTTCTTATGCTAAGAAGTATGCACTTGGTAACCTATTCTTACTAGATGACACTAAAGACGCTGATAGTAATAAAGTAAATGAACCTTCAAAACCTATAATGACTACTGATATTTACAATATAATGTTAGAGTTTATTAATACAGGTAAAGGTTCAGCAGTAATGTCTAAAATGGCTAATTACTCAATGACTCCAAAACAAGAAAGTACATTGATGAAAATGTTAAAGCAAGAAATAAATAATTAATTAATAAAGACCTGCAAAAACAGGCACAATCAAAATGGAAGTATCAGGAAAAGTAGTAAAGAAGTTAGCAGTAGAATCAGGAGTTTCAAAGTCGGAAAAGGTTTGGAAAAAGCAAACAGTAGTAGTTAATACAGGTGCAGATTATAATCCTGAAATTGCAATTACAGCATTTGGAGATGATAAGATAAAAGACTTGGATAAGTTAAATGTAGGAGATTCAGTTTTAATCAAGTGTAATGTATCTTCAAGAGAATACAACGGAAGATACTTTCATAATATTGACGGATGGTTCTTTACTAAAAACACTAAGACAGAAGAACCTGAAAGTGTAGTAGCTGAATCTGATGATTTACCATTCTAAGATGAATAAAGAACTTAAATTCCAAAACTTATGCAACCTTACTACTTCTGTATTAGGGTTGCCTGAGGGTTCTTTAGCTGAAAAAAGTAGGCGACAAGAACTACAAGTACCTAGAGCTGTTATAAGTATTATTGCTAGACTAGAGGAAGACATACACCAAACAGTTATAGCAAAGGGTTTAAAAAGGGATAGGAGCTTAATCTATCATTATGAGAAAATGCATAAGTCTAATTATGCTACATTTCCTAAGTACAGAAAGACTTTTATAGATGTTTACATAGCTTACTGTAACACTAAGAAACAAAATAAAGTCTTTAAAACTCAGAAACAATTTGAGGATTGCCTTATAGAAAATAAGATTAAGTCAAGTGAAACTTATCAGACTATTGTACATTTACGTTCAGGAAACTTTTATATTGATTTGAAATTAAACTTCAAAGAGTTCTATAATGTTATTGAAATTATTAAATTTGCACTCAAAGATTACCATTACGAATACAAAGTTATATGAAACATTTACTAAGCAGCACAGCATTTATAGTATTTAATAAGCAGTTAGCTAGGAAGGTAGGTTTAAAAGAATCTATCCTACTTGCTGACCTTATAAGTAAGGAAGAATACTTTGTAAGTAAGGGTATGATAACTGATGGTTGGTTCTTTAATACAGAGTCTGATATTGAAAAAGACACTACACTTACAGCATACCAACAACGAAATGCTATTAAAACTCTTAAAAAACATAATGTATTGGAAACTAAGAGAATGGGAATTCCTGCAAAGCAATATTTTAAATTAGATGAAGCTAACCTATTGATACTCATCAGTTGTGAAGAAACTAAACAACTTGTAGTGAAGAAACTAAACAACTTGTCGTTAAGTAACTCAACAACTATTAATAAGAATAAAGAAATAAGAATAACTAATAATATTATATCTAATAGAAAATCAATTTTTATTGAATCTGTTTTAACTTTTGATTATAATGAAACTCTATTAAACGGCTTTATTGATTACTGGACTGAACCGAATAAGTCTAATACTAAAATGAAATTTGAATTAAACAAAACTTGGAGTACCGAATTAAGATTAAAAAATTGGGCTGCAAATCAAAAGAAGTGGGATAAACCCAAAACTAATGATAGAACTGTAGCACATAGACACGATGGGAATGTAGACTATGGAGATGGTTCATTTTAAAAAAAAGATTATGAGAACAATAGAAGATACTTTTAAGTCTGCTGACTTTTTACAACCTAAGATGTACAATAGGTACAGGCTAGGAACAAAGGAAGAACTAACAGAAATGTTCATTAAAGCTTTTAAGCACTATGACCAAACAGTTGAAACATACAGACACCTTCCTGCTTATGACCAAATAATAGATTGGATGGTAGACACTAAAGGAAGGGGTTTAATAATCTCAGGTAATTGTGGACTAGGAAAATCTACTATACTTAACTATGTTATCCCTGCAATTTTTAGGACTAAAGTAAATAAAGTTTTAATAAGTGTAGCAGCTAAAGACTTGGGAGAAATAGAAAGAAAGCCGAACCCTTTTGTTATAATTGATGACTTAGGAACTGAAAGCATTAAGAACGATTACGGAACAAAGATAGATGCAGTAGTTGATTACATATCGTATGCTGAAGATAATTCTAAGACTTTACTGATAACGACTAATTTAAAAGGAGAACAATTAAAAGCAAGATATGATGACAGGACTTTAGATAGACTAAGGAAATGTAAGAAGGTAGTAATAACAGGCGAAAGCTTTAGAAAATAAAATAATAGAAATTATGAAAACAGAAAAATTGTACGACCCTGAAAAGAACGGAAGCTTCAATATGATGTTTGGATTTACGCAACCTTATGTTTACGTTTACGTACCTATTGTAATTAGAAAAGCTAGAAAATACAAACAACAAGCAGCAGAAACATCAGGTGGAATGATATTAGAAAACCTTAAAGAATCAGAAAATGAAAACTAAAGACAAAGTAAAGTATTGGCTAGACTTTGATTCAAGCCTTAAAGATAACGACAATAGACTATGTTCAAATATATGGGCTGAAGAACTAACTGTATTAGGTTATGGGGATTTTGATACACCAGCAGTTGCGTTTCTGAAACTCTATGCTCATAATAAATTAACATCAGCACCAAGCATTAAAAGAGCAAGGGCAAAGATTCAGGAAGAAGAACCTAAATATAGAGGGAAGAAGTACAGTTTAAGAAAAGGAAAACTTCAGGATGATTGGAGAAAAAGACTAGGATATGAAAGCAATTAATTAAAATGGCTAAAAAAACAAAAACAATCAGCAAACTAAAAAAGGACTTAGATACTATTTTTAGCATTTTCATCAGGCTTAGAGAAAGTAACGAATACGGAATGTGCCAATGCTTCACTTGTGGAAAGGTTGCTCACTACAAAACTGGAGGTATGCAGAACGGACATTTTATGTCAAGGAAAAACCTATCAACGAGATTTTCAGAAGATGGAAATTGTGAGGTACAGTGTATCGGTTGTAATATTTACCGTAGCGGAGAGCAGTACATTTTCTCACTTAGGATAGATGCTAAGTATGGAGTAGGTAGAGCTGAAGAACTTGAACACTTATCAAGGACAACTTTAAAAATATCTAGTGCTGAATATGTAGAAAAAATAAGTTATTACAAAACCCTTGTTGAAAACTTAAAAGAAGAAAAAGGAATTGCGTAACATTTTTAGTATCTTTGGCGTATGATAGAACCGATTTACGCAAATGAAGAACACAGGGCAATAATAGAAACTTACATTACTATGTGTTTAGAGTTTGCAAAAGATGTAAGCACCTTACCAAGATACGAGAACTACTTAGAGGTTGTAGAAATTATTATAGAGTATCACAATAATTATGGGGCAGGAGATAAAGAAAATTTATTTTGGGAATGGTTAATGATTATACCTATTAACCTTTCAGTAGCAACAAACGGATTCTTTGCAGGAGTTGAAACAAAGAAGAATGCAGCAGTAGTTAGAGCTTACAGGTTAGTTCTTAATGAGCTTGTTCAAGACACAGTAGATAAGATAGATAAAATTGAAACAACTAATGACTGAAATATACCAAGAAATATCTAAGCTATCAGATAAGTTTAGAACTATGGCTTACGGATTAACTACTGATGAGAATGAAGTTAATGAAGCAGTACAAGAGTTGATGCTTTACTTCTTACAGATGAATCCTGAAACATTAAAAGCTATATACGATAAGGACGGAATATTAGGGGTAACACGTTACGGAGCAGTAGCACTAAGACGTGCCTTGACAAGTCCAAGAAGTAATTACTATTATAAGTATAAAAAGTATTACACGCATATAGACAGCTTAACAAGTGCAATTACTTATGACGAAATGGAATCAGGAGAAACAATACCTTCTAAGCACCTTTACAACCTGCCTAACGAAACAACAGACGATTATCAATGGACTAGCCTTGAAAAGATAGACCAAGCCTTAGAAGACGAATTTTCTTGGTACGATACTAAAGTCTTTCAATTATATTACCACGAATCAAATACATTAGATTCACTAGCTAAGAAAACAGGAATAAGTAGAAACAGCTTATTTACGACAATAGACAAAGTAAGGGTACAATTAAAACATAAGCTAAGTGAAAATAACTAACGAATGTAATATGGAGTTAATGTCAAGGTATGAAGACAATCACTTTGACTTAGCAATAGTAGACCCTCCTTATAGAGACTCTAATCAACCAACTAAAGATATGAGAGCAAACGGTTCTATGGCTACTTTAGAGGGAAGGCCTACTAAAGAATACTTTGAAGAATTAAAAAGAATAAGTAAGGAACAAATTATTTGGGGAGCAAACAATTTTCAACTACCACAATTTAAAGGGTTCTTTGTTTGGGATAAAGGTATTCCTTTTGATTTTACTATGTCAATGTGCGAGATGGCTAGTGTATCAGAAGGTTTAGCTACTATATCTAAATTTTGGAAGTTTAGAATTGCAGGTGCAGAATCAAGGATACACCCTACTCAAAAACCTGTTAAACTTTACGAAAAACTATTAATGACTTACGCAAAGGAGGGAGATAAGATTTTAGATACTCACTTAGGTTCAGGAAGTATTGCTATTGCTTGTCATAATTTAAAGTACGACTTAACAGCTTGTGAACTTGATAAAGAATACTTTGACACAGCAATGAAAAGAATTAAAAGACACCAACAACAAATACAAATGTTTTAATGAATAAGTTTTTTGTACCTAAAGAGATATATGAAGATAGAATGTCTATCTGTAAAAGTTGTGTATACTATTCAAGTCTATTAGGAAATTGTAAAATTTGTAAATGTTTTATGAAAGTGAAGTCAAAAATCAGCAGTCAATCTTGTCCAAAAGGATATTGGTTAAAGACTAAGGAAGTAGAAGTTAGAACAGATATACCTAAAGAATTAATAAAAGAAGTTGTAGATTTGTGGCCTGACTTACAGAAAGGGAGAGCAAAAGACTTAACAGCAAAGAAGAAAATGATAGAACTATATAATGTAATATACGGAGCAAACTATTCAACTACTACTAATTGTGGTTCTTGCATAGCAACTTGCTTTGATGGAATAAAAAAGATATATAAAGAATACTCGGTTTAAAATAAATTAAAAAAATACAGGGTAAGACCTAAAAGCATTTAAATTCAGTCCGAGTAAGTAAAGGGGGGTTGTCAGATTCCCCCCAATACGACTAACTTAAATAAAGATTATGAAAGAAGAAGAAAGAACGTACTCAACAATAAAGAATGTACTTAGAGGACATATAAAGAATAATGTCAAGTCTTTATGGACGTGGGCAAATGATGAGTTCAGATGCATCTATAATGATTACTCAGGAGATGAACGCATATATACATCAAGTCAATTACTAAAACTTTTAACAAAATGATAATATTTACAATAATGGGAATCTGTTTAGCAATATTCTTTTTCATAGTTATTCTAATGAGCATAATAGAATCAAGGATAAGAAACAGAACTAAGGAAAAGTTCTTATGGAATATGGAAAAGTTAGAACCACTAACTGAGAAAGACTTAATGAATGATATTGAAAACAATGAAGAATAATAGAATACCCAGCTACTACATAGGAAAGCGTTATAAGATTGAAGCAAGGAAAGTAATAGAGGACTTTGAACTAAGCTACAATGTCGGAACTGCCTGTACATATTTAATGAGAGCAAATCGCAAGCACAAAAGTCCGATTGAGTGCATACAGAAAGCTATTAACCACCTAGAGTTTGAACTTGATAAGCTCAAAAAATAAAAACAACAAAATTCTATTATATACTATGAAGCAACAAGTTAAGATAAGTAAAGTAAAGGGAAACCCAAGCAACCCAAGAATAATTAAGAATGATAAATTCAAAAAGCTAGTCAAGTCAATAAAGGAATTTCCTGAGATGTTAAAGCTAAGACCAATAGTCGTAGATGAAGACTTTATGGTGCTTGGTGGCAATATGAGGTTAAAAGCTAGTAAGGAGGCAGGACTATCAGAAGTGTGGATAGACATAGCTGAAGGACTTACTGAAGAACAAAAGAAAGAGTTTATCGTAAAGGACAATGTAGGGTTTGGAGAATGGGAATGGGATATACTAGCAAACGAATGGGATAGTGTACAGCTTACTGATTGGGGTTTAGATGTATGGGAAAATGAAGATGACAAAGTAACGGAAGGATTAATTGATGATGACGAAATTCCTGAAGTAAAAGAAAGTATAGTTAAGAGAGGTGATATTTGGCAACTAGGAGAACACCGAGTAATGTGTGGGGATAGTACAAGCTCAGATGATGTAGAGAAACTTATGAATGGAGAAAAAGGAGAACTACTTTTAACAGACCCTCCTTATGGAATAGATTATGGTAATCAATTAATAAAAGGAGAAGAATATAAAGATAAAACAAATAAACACGGATGGCGAAACTTTGGAAACCCTGAATGGGATAAATCAAAACCTGAAAACGGAGCTTTACAGTACCTTTGTTCAATTACAGATAATCAGATTATTTGGGGTGGAAATTATTTTACAGATGATTTACCTCCTTCAATGGGTTGGTTAATTTGGGATAAAGGTCAAAGAGGATTTAGTTTAGCAGATGGAGAAATGGCTTGGACTTCTTTTAATAACGCTTTAAGAATTAAAGAATACGCAAGAGCTAAAGCAAATAGAGAGGATAAAAAACATCCAACACAAAAACCCATAGAAATAATAACTTGGTGTTTAGAATATGCTGATAGACATTCAAAAGAAAATCCTAAAATTATATTAGATACTTATCTTGGAAGTGGAACTACTTTAATTGTAGCTCAAAAACTAAATAGAAAATGTTACGGAATGGAATTAGACGAAAAGTATTGTGATGTAATAATAAACAGATGGGAACAATTTACAGGACTTAAAGCAACTATAATAAATGGAACAAAATAGAACAAAAATTGCAAAGGAGCAAATGCTTAAAGCACTAGAGGGAAGTCTAGGTATAGTAACAACAGCCTTGAAGTCTTGCGACCTATCAAGAACTAACTACTACAAGTGGTTAAAAGAAGATGAAGTATTTGCTCAAGCAGTAAATGATGTTGAGTTAATTGCAAAAGACTTTGTTATGTCTAAATTCTATGAATGCATAAAAGACAAAGTACCTTCAGTTGTAATACACGGAGCAAAGAACATATTAGGTATGAACGAAACAAACAGAGTAGATTTAACTTCAGGAGATAAAGCTCTTAACCTTCCTTTAATTACATTCATTGACACTGATACTGAGTAAGAAATACAATCCTTTATTTAATTCAAAGGCTAGATACTTTATTATAACAGGAGGTAGGGGTTCAGGAAAGTCATTTGCAGTAACAGTCTTTCTTACCTTACTTACTATGTCAAGAGGTATAAGGATTCTATTCACAAGGTTTACAATGACTTCAGCTCACCTTTCAATTATACCTGAGTTCTTAGAAAAGATAGGACTCTTAGGATTTGAAGAAGCGTTTAATATTAATAAAGCAGAAGTAGTAAACGCAAAGAACCAATCAGATATTTTATTTAGAGGGATAAAGACTTCAGCAGGTAATCAAACAGCAAGCCTAAAGTCATTACAAGGAATAAGTACTTGGGTCCTTGATGAAGCTGAAGAACTTGTAGATGAAAACATATTTGACACTATTGATTTAAGTATTAGGGAAAAGAATATACAGAATAGAGTTATCTTAATATTGAATCCAACAACTAAAGAGCATTGGATATATAAAAGGTTCTTTGAGGACAAAGGAGTTGAAGGTGGTTTTAATGGTGTTAAAGACAATGTATGTTATATTCATAGTACATACAAGGATAATGAAGTAAACCTCTCACAGAGCTTCCTAGAACGTATTAAGAGCATAAAGCACAATAACTTTAAAAAGTATCAACATAAAATCTTAGGAGGTTGGTTAGCTAAGGCAGAAGGAGTAGTATTTGAGAATTGGAGCATAGGAGAATTTAATCCTGATAACTTACAGACTTCTTGTGGAATGGATTTTGGATTCTCTGTAGACCCTGACTCCTTAACTGAAGTAGCTATAGATAAGAAGCATAAGAAGATTTACTTAAAGGAACATATCTACAGGAATGGATTAAAGAGTCACGAACTAGCAAAGATAGTATTAGACAAAGTAGGCACAAGTCTGATAATAGCTGATAGTGCAGAGCCTAGACTTATTGAAGACCTAAGACATCAGGGCGTTAATATAAAAGCAGTTAAAAAAGGTACTATTGAAAGTGGAATAACTAGGATGCAAGACTATGAGATTATCGTAACCCCTGAATCAACTAACATAGCTAAAGAGTTGAACAACTATGTATATGCTGATAAAGGCTCTAAATTATATGTAGATAATTGGAATCACGCGATTGATGGTATTAGATACAACGTTATTTACCACTTAGACAATCCAAATGCAGGAAGATACTTTGTGCAGTAAACTAAAAACAATAAATTTCTATTATATAGTGTATGAAAGTCAAAATTAAAAAAGAAGGTAAAGTAGAATCGTTCAGTCTAATTAACGATTGGTCAGATGTTACATTGGAAACGTGGCTTTCATTAATCGATTTTGAAACAGGTACAAAGACTGAAGAAGCTACTAAGACTATTGAAGCACTATCAGATATTCCTAAACGGTTGGTTAAGGAATTAGCTCTGTCAGATGTAGCAGTAATAATGAGCAAGGTTGGAGAACTTCAAGCAAAGCAAGATACTAAGCTTAAAAGGATAATAGAGATTAATGGTGTTGAGTACGGATTTCATCCAGACCTTGACTCAATTACACTCGGTGAGTATGCAGATATTGAAACGTATATAAAGAATGGAATAGAATCTAGCTTACCAGAATTAATGTCGGTACTCTATCGTCCTATCAAGTTGAAGAAGAATGATATATATATAATTGACGCATACGATGGAAACATTCGGCTCAGAGCAGAAGAAATGAAACAGATGTCAGCAGAGCAAGTTCAAAGTGCTTTGGTTTTTTTTTATCATTTAGGGAGGGTATTCAGCGAGACTTTGCTATCATTTTCGATAACTCGGCTGAAGGAAACGAAACTGCAATAGCAAGTGAAGATTTCGCAAGCAAATGGGGTTGGTTCGGGGTTCTCCACCGCTTGTGTAACGAAAAAATTGTAAACTTAGAAGCAATAACAAAGCTCAGCCTTTTAGAATGTTTGACTTGGTTAAGTTATGAAACAGATTTGAACTCACAAAATAAAGTAAAAAGAAATGGTTAAAAATAAAACGTATAATAATGTAGTAAACACTTTGCTTAAAATGGCAGAAAACCATAAGCAGATAAGCACAACTTCAGTAGGGGATATTTGGGAAATAGATTTAGGAGATAAAAATACTAAGTATCCATTACTTCATATCAATCCAACTAATGTAACTACAGGAGATAGTCAGCTTACATACAACTTCCAAGTGTTCATTATGGATTCTGTAACGGAAAGAGCAGATTGGACTAAGAACAATGCTGATGCTAACTTTCCTAAATTAGTAAAGACTTTAAGTAACGAGCAGGACGTATTTAATGAAACACTACAAATATGTACCGACTTTATAGGAATGCTTAGACATAGTGTTCAGCAGTCCTTAGAAGGAGTTAATGATATTA
>Ga0307987_1000857_pt1 | contig 17484 bp, 15 predicted proteins | sample EllFjometagen181_FD_203157 | JGI IMG/M metagenome (GOLD analysis project Ga0307987, IMG submission 203157) | Marine microbial communities from Ellis Fjord, Antarctic Ocean - #181 | ecosystem: Environmental > Aquatic > Marine > Unclassified | place: Southern Ocean | collected 2014-10-08
GCGCGGGTCTCATGGCGGGCTTGCCGCAGGCTCTCCACCGCCGCCACCCGGGCCACAACCTCGTCGGGAGAGGCCGCCCAGGACAGCGATGTCAGCAGGAGTAGCAGCCACAGCATACCCAGAGCTTACACCGAAAGCGGTGCGAGCGGCCCCTCAGCGCTGCCGATGCCACCGTGATAGCAGACGCGTCTGCGCCCAACCCAGGAGGGCACCATGGGCTTCCTGCCTCGCGAGGGTTCGTTCCCTGCCCTGCGCATCCGTGCCACCGGCCTCGAGCCCCGTGGCCCCTACGCCCGCACCCAGGCCGAGTACCTGCTGCCCGACGAGCTGGCCGTCCGCCGGCTCACCGAGCTGCTCGAGGCCACGCGGGTGGCTGTAGCGGCCCACTTCTACATGGACCCCGAGCTGCAAGGCGTGCTGGCCGCCTCCCCCTCGCCCCACACATCGGTGACCGACTCCCTGGCCATGGCGGACAAGGCCATCGACATGCTCGACCAGGGCGCCGAGCGCGTGGTGGTGCTGGGCGTGGACTTCATGTCCGAGAACGTCCGGGCGGTCTTCGACGCCCAGGGTCTGGGCCACGTACCGGTACACCGGGTGGCCACCGAGCCCATCGGCTGCTCCCTGGCCGAAGCCGCCGCATCCCCCGGGTACCAGGCCTGGATCGACGCTGCCGCTGGCACCGACAACGCCCTGCACGTCATCTACATCAACACCGGGCTGGACGTGAAGGCGCGGGCCGAGGTGAAGATCCCCACCCTCACCTGCACCTCTTCCAACGCCCTGCAGTCCATCCTGCAGGCCATCGCCCAGGTGCCCGAGGTGGCCATCCGCTTCGGCCCCGACACCTACATGGGCCGCAACCTGCAGGTCTACCTGCGGCGCCTGGCCACCATGCCCGCCCACCGTGTGGCCGAGGTCCACCCCGACGTGACCCCTGCCATGGTGGCCGCGGCCCTCGAGCGCTTCGAGGCCTTCCCCGACGGCAACTGCATCGTGCACCACGTCTTCGGCGCAGAGGTCACCCGGGTGATCCGCGAGCACTACCAGCACGCCATGGTGGCCGCCCACCTCGAGGTACCCGGCGAGATGTTCGACCTGGCCCTCGAGGCCCAAGCCGAAGGGCGGGGCGTGGTGGGTTCTACCGCTGACATCCTGAACTTCATCATCGAGCGGGTGGATGCTGCCATCGCCAGCGGCAGCGCGCCCACCGAGCCCATCTCGGTCATCCTGGGCACCGAGGCCGGGATGATCACCAGCATCGTGCGCGCCGTCCAAGCGCGCCTGCAGCAATATCGGGCCGACGGTGGCCCGGACATCTGCGTGGAGATCGTCTTCCCCGTGGCCGAAGAAGCCGTGGCCGCCACCGATGATCGCGAGCTGGTGGTGGTGCCCGGCGTGGACAGCTCCGAAGGCTGCTCGGCCATGGGCGGCTGCGCCACCTGCGCCTTCATGAAGATGAACTCCCTGCAGGCGCTCATCGGCTTCCTCGAGCGCCTGCGCGACGGCGCCACCGACGACGAGCTGCAGCCCTTCGAGCCGTTGCGCTACGCCGAGACCCTCGAGGGCCGGCCGCTGGCCCACTGGGGCACCCAGCCCATCCTGGCCATGCGCCACTTCCAGCGCACCGGGAAGCTCAGCGACGAGCTGGTGGCTCGCATCCAGGAATGAACACCCCCGCCCACCCACCCCGCTCCGTCAACAGTCAGTGGGTGGCGTTGGTGGGCTGTGGGGGATTCCTGGCCACGCTGCTGGCCGCCACCCAGCTCGAGCTTGGGCGCGCAGAGCTGATCCTGCTGGCCATGGCGGGCACGGCCCTGCCCATGGTCGTCCTCGAGCTCGGGGTGCGCGGGGTGCACCGGCTGCCCAGCACAGGGCTGGACTTCGATGGGCCCGCCAAGGAGCTGGCGCCAGCACGGGTGGCCACCAAGCTGCTGGGCTTCTACGCCACCATCGCCGCCCTCGCGCTGCTGTACTGGCTCGCGCCCGAGTACGACCGCAGCTTCTACATGCCGTTTTGGAACCTGCTGAAGCTGGCGCTGTGGCCGGTGCTGCTGGGGGCCGTGCCCTACTTCGCCTGGGTCGACCGCCGCATGCGCGATCCCCACGACGGCTACTGGCATGCGGGGCGGCTGGTGATGGGCCGCTGGCGCGAGGTGGATCGGAAGCTCCTGCGCGAGCACGTCCTGGGCTGGGTCATCAAGGGGTTCTACCTGCCGCTGATGACCGTCTACCTGGGCGACGCCGCCAACTGGCTGACCCACAGCGACCCCCTGGCCACCCTCGAGAGCTTCCCCCGGGCGGTGGCCTGGTTCTCCAAGCTCGCGCTGGGGGTGGACCTGGCGTTCGTGGCCATCGGCTACGCGCTGATGCTCCGGGTGCTGGACACCCACATCCGATCGCCCAACCCCTTCATGTACGGCTGGGTGTTCACCCTGATGCTGTACCAGCCCTTCTGGTCCACCATGTCCAAGCGCTTCTTCGCCTACGGCGACGGCGACACCTGGCTGGACCACCTCGAGGGCGTCCCGGTGCTGTTCATCGCCTGGGGGGTGCTCATCGTGATCACCAAGCTGGGCTGGGCGTGGTCCAACCTGTCCTTCGGCACGCGGTTTTCGAACCTGACCCACCGGGGCATCATCACCAACGGACCGTACCGCTTCACCAAGCACCCCAGCTATCTGTTCAAGAACCTGTCCTGGTGGCTGCTGTCGGTGCCCTTCCTCTCCACCGACGGCCCCGCCCAGGCCGCCCAGCACGCCGCGGCGCTGCTGGCGGTGAACCTGCTGTACGTGGTGCGGGCCCGGGCCGAAGAACAGCACCTGTCCGAGGATCCGGACTACGTGCGCTACGCCGAGTGGATCAACGAGTACGGGGTGTTCGCGTGGTTGGGCCGCCGGCTGCCCATCCTGCGCTACCGGGCGCCCCGCGGGACATGACAGGATCTTGGCCTGCAGAGCCGGGCGAATGAGATAACATCTGTTTCATAACGGCTGTACTTATTCGAGGTGCCCATGCCACCCAAGGTCTCCGTCACCGAAACCCAGATCCTCGACGCCGCCTTGGAGCTGGTGCGGACCGAAGGCACCGACAAGCTCACGGCCCGTGCAGTGGCCCAAGAGCTGGGCTGCTCCACCCAGCCTATCTACCGAGCGTTCGGTTCCATGGCCGCTCTCCATGAAGCGGTCTTCGAGCGCGCATCCCAGGTGGCCCTCGGCTTTCTGTTGGACGAAGACGCCGAGCATCCCTTCCTGAGCATGGGCTACGGCAACCTGCGCTTCGCCCAGCAAGAGCCACACCTGCACGGCCTCGTCACGCGATCGGACCGCGTGGTGAAAGACCTGGTGACCGGCGCCACACCCCCGCCGTTCGTGGTGGAGCAGATGCGCCGAATCCCCGAACTCGCCGCCATGGACGAGGCTCAGCTGCGCCGCATCCACACCCTGCTGTGGTTCTTCAGCCAGGGATTGGCCTCGGTCTTCGACGCCGCCACGGGCCGGGACCCCATGCCCATGGCCCGCGAGTACTTGATCATGGCCGGCCAGGCCGTCATCGCCTGGGAGCAGGCGCAGGTGAAGTCATGAAGATCTCCGTCCTCCTCGGTAGCCCCTGCGGCACGTCCAGCATCACCCTGCAGTACGTGGAGTTCGTGGTCCGCAGCTTTCCCCAGCACGACTTCGAGCTCATCGACATCGGCCGGGGCACCCGCCGCCTCGAGCGCAGCCCGGAGCGCCTGGACGAGATCATCGCGTCGATGGCCGCGGCAGACGGGGTCATCTGGACCTTCCCGGTCTACACCTTCCTGACCCCAGCCGCCGTGGTCCGCTTCGTGGAGCTGCTCTTCGAGCGGGACGCGATGAGCGCCCTTGTGGGCAAGCCCTGCACGGCCCTGACCAGCTCCGAGCACTTCTTCGATCACAACGCCCACGCCTACATCGAAGCGGTCTCCGAAGATCTGGGCATGGGGGTGTTCCCCGGCTTCTCCCCCGCCATGGACGATCTGTTGAAGCCCGAAGGCCAGCACAACCTGAAGGCCTGGACCCGCCAGTTCCTGCGGGTGGTGGAACAGGACGCCCCCCTCGAGCAGCACGTGCCTCCGGTGGAGTGGGTAGCCCCGACCTACACACCACAGCTGGAAGGGCCCCGACCCGTCACGGGCGACCGGCGCATCACCCTCGTGACCGACCTGCAGGAAGGCGAAGACAACCTGGCGGCCATGATCGACGCCTTCGTCCACCACTCGGCCCACCCGGTGGACGTGCTCAACCTGCGTGAGATCGGTATGAAGGGCAGCTGCCTGGGCTGCCTGAAGTGCATCTACGACGGCTCCTGCGTCTACAAAGACGGCTTCGCCGACGCCTTCGACCAGCGCATCCAGACCGCCGATGTGCTGGTGTTCGCGGGCACCATCCGGCATCGCTACCTGAGCTCGATCTTCAAGACCTACTTCGACCGAAACTTCCGCAACGGTCACCGGCCGGTGCTGAACGGCAAGCCCATGGGCTGGCTGCTGTCGGGGCCCTTGCGCCAGCTGCCCAACCTCCGGCGCATCCTCGAGGCCAAGAACGAGGTGCAGGAGAGCCCCCGGCTGGGCATGGTCACCGACGAGTACGGCGACACGGCCGCCATCACCGCGCGCATCGTGGAGCTGGCCACCGCCGTGGACCGCTGGAGCGAGGATGCATGGATCCGCCCGCCGACCTTCCTGGGCGTGGGTGGACGCAAGGTGTTCCGGGACCTGATGTACGCCATGCGCGGCCTGGTGCGCGCCGACCACCTCTACTACCGCCGCAATGGGCTGTACGACTTCCCTCAGCAGGATCACGGCCGCACCCTGTTCAACTGGACCATGGCCGCCATGATGACCCTGCCCTGGACCCGCCGCTGGCTCATGGACAACATGAACAAGCTCAAGATCGCGGGGCTGAAAAAGATCGTAGAGCAGCAGGGGCAGGCACCCAGCTAGTCCCAGATGCGGTCGCGCAGCGCGGCGCAGCCATGAAGCTGGACACCCCCCGCTGACGCGGCGAGCCCCATGGGCTAGACCGAAGTCATGCTCACCAAAAACCTTCCCTTGATCCTGCTCCCCCTGCTCACCGCCGGGGCCGCTGTCGCCGACGATCTCGAGCCCGAGGCGATCCCACCCGTCGGTGGGCCCGAGGCCCAGGACCAGCTCATCCCACCGCCGGACCCAGGATCTTGCCCCATCGGTGAGGCCTGGCCCATCGGCGGCTGGGAGAACCACAGCGACGAGTGGCGACTGCGCAACCCCCTGGCTGTCACCGCCCTCGAGGCCTACCTGTTCCCGCCGGATCTGGACTGGGACGACCCCGAGCGCCAGGGGGTACGCACCGACGGCATCGTCATCATCCACGACGGCGCCATCATCTACGAGCGCTACGGCCACGGCTACACCGCCCAGACCCCTCACCTGTCCTGGTCGGCCGCCAAGAGCTTCACCAACGCCATGGTGGGCGCCGCGGTGCACCAGGACCTGATGGCGGTCGAAGACAGCATCTGCGAGCACCTCGAGGTCACCAATCCCGACAGCTGCCAGGTCACCGTGCAGCACGCGATGGAGTTCGCCTCGGGCTGGGCCTGGCGCGAGACCTACGAGGGCCAGCCGCCCACCAAGTCCTCGGTGCTGTCCATGCTCTACGGGCAAGGCCAGGCGGACATGGCCCGCTTCGTCTCCGGCCACCCCCTGCGGGACCCGCCAGGCAGCACCTTCATGTACTCATCGGGAGACAGCAACGTGGTCTCGGCCGCGGCCGGCGCGGCCCTCATTCCCGTCCACGGCGAGCACTTCCCGTGGAAGGTGCTGTTCGAGCCCATCGGTATGTCCTCGGCGGTGTGGGAGCGCGACGGCGCGGGCACCTACGTGGGCAGCTCCACCCTCTTCGCCACCACCCGGGACTACGCACGCTTCGGTCTGATGCTGCTGCGCGACGGCTGCTGGGACGGCGAGCGCATCCTGCCCGACGGCTGGGTGGACTGGTCCTCCCAGGTGAACTCGGCCTTCGAGACCCTGCCCATCGACCACCAGGGCGCCACGGTCCAAGGCCGCATGTTCTGGGTCAACCGCACGGTGCCCGCCGTCGGCCACGACCACCTGCCTTGGCCCCATGTACCCGAAGGCAGCTTCGCGGCCCTGGGCCACTGGCGGCAGTCGGTCTACGTCATCCCCGAAGCGGGGCTGGTGGTGGCCCGCAACGGCGACGATCGCGACCGCAGCTACAGCCACGACGAAGCCCTGCGACTGGCCCTGGCGCTCATCGACTTCGAGCACACCGCCGACACGACCCCGTCCGACTTCACGCCCCTCTCCACCCAAGATGAGCACACCGATCTGGTCCCAGGCTACGACTCCAGCCTGTTCCGCCTGGGCTCCGGCTTCGCCGCACAGGAAGCCTGCTCCTGCCTGTTCGTCATGGGCCGCGACGAGGACTTCTGCCGCGAGTGGGTGCGGGTCAGCCCCGACGTGGCCAAGTTCCGCGTGGACTACGACGCAAAGCGGGTCAAGGCTCGGGCCCTGGGCATGGGCCGCACGTCCGCCATCTACACCGGCCCCCGCACGGGCTGTATCATCGAAGAGTGACGCCCCAGGGAGCACCATGCCTGGATTCATGAGCCGCATGCTCTTCGTGATGGTCCTGATGGGCTTCGTGGCGGTGCGCTTCGTGTACCGCCGCCACAGGGAAGGCGAACGCCAAGCCGTGCGCCCCGGGCGGGAGCGGCTGCTGACCCGCGCCATGACCGCGTCGGTGGCCATACCCGCCGTGCTGTGGCTGGGTTCCCCCCTGCTGGGCTTTGCCCAGGCTCCCCTGCCTGAGTGGGTCAACTGGCTGGGCTACCTCACCGCCCTGGTGGGGGTGGGCCTGCTGGCCTGGGCCCACGCCACCCTGGGGCGCAACTTCTCCCCGTGGCTGGAGATCCGCGGAGACCACACCCTGATCACCGGCGGTCCGTACCGCTGGGTGCGCCACCCCATCTACAGTGCCGGAGCGCTGCTGGTGCTGGGCTCGGGGCTGCTCACCGGCAACCTGCTGGTCCTGGCCTGCCCCACGACGGCCCTCGCCATGCTGCTGTGGGTACGCCTGCCCGACGAGGAGGCGATGCTGCGGCGCACCTTCGGCACCGAGTACGACGCCTGGGCCACGGGCACGGGCCGGCTGCTGCCGAAGCTGGGTGGGCCCCCACGATGACCCGACCCCGCTGGACCACCTGGCTGGCCCGGGGGATGCTGTTCACCGCAGCGCTGGCCGGGAGCCTGCTGGTGGCCGAGCTGTACGTGCGGATGACCTCCACCCGGGTGCTGCCCAGCGACCAGGACCCGGTGCTGGGTGCCGTGCAGTCGAGCCCTGACATGCTGGTGGCGAACAACGACGTCGACAAGCGGCTCATCCCCGGCAGCGACGTGGTGATCCACAACCACAGCCTGTCCCAGCGCGACATCCGGGTACAGGTGAACGCCCAAGGGTTCCGGGACGACGAGCTGACGATGCCCCGACCCACCGACGAGCTCCGCATCCTGGCCATCGGAGACTCCATCACCTGGGGCGACTACCTGCAGGCCGACGAGGTCTGGGTGCAACAGGCGGAACAACATCTGGCCGCAACCTGGCCCCATCGCACCGTGCAGGTCGTCAACGGCGGGCTGGGGGATCAGGGCCTGGCCGAAGAGGTAGAGATCCTGGCCGAGCGCGGCGTGCAGGTGCAACCCCAGCACGTGGTGGTGGCCTTCTACCTCAACGACAGCCGTCCCCCCTGGGGCTTCCCCGGCGAGCTGGGGGCGCCTGGCTTCTTTCGCAACAGCAGCGCCCTGATCGACACTATCTACCGCAACGCCATGCTGCGGGGCTGGGTGAAGGTCCGCGGCGGCGAGCGCTTCACCGAGTGGGTCTCCCTGGCCCCCAAGCGTGACTGGGCCGACGACACCCAGGCCTTCGACCGCCTGGTACAGGCCGCCCACTACGACTGGGGTGCCGCCTGGGACACGGAGTCCTGGGCCGGCATCGAACGCCAACTCGACACCCTCGAGGACCTGGCCATCGACCACCACTTCACGGTCTCCATCGTGATCTTCCCGGTCAGCTTCCAGGTCTACGCCCACTTCCTGGACGACGCACCCCAGCGCGCCCTGGGCGCCATCGCCGCCCAGCGGGGCATCCCCACCCTGGACCTGCTGCCCCTGCTGCGTGAACACCGGGGCCGGCTGCTGTTCCTGGACCACTGCCACCCCACGGTGTACGGCCACGAAATCATCGGCGCCGAGGTGGGAGAGTTTTTACAGCGAGTAGCGGTCGAACCGAGCCCCTGAAGCAGGTCGCCCGCCGCTCCGAAGAGCGACGGGCGGGAGCGCGTCAAGGGGGGGGGTGGGGGATGACGCGCCCCGATCTCTATTCCTGGTCGATGAGCTCGAACTCCACGCGGCGGTTCTTGGACTTGCCGCTGCTGGTGTCGTTGTCAGCGATGGGCTTGGTCTCACCGAAGCCGTGGGGATCGAAGCGAGAGGCATCGATGCCGCGCTCGTCGAACCAGCGCACCACCGACTCGGCCCGACGCTGGGACAGGTCCATGTTGTGGGCGTCGTCGCCGTCGCTGTCGGTGTGTCCCTGCACCTCGAGGCGCACGTCCTCGAAGTCGGACAGGACCTGCAGGGCCTGGTTGAGGATGCTCGCGGAGGACGTGCGGATGACGTCCTTGTTGGTCTCGAAGGTGATGCCCCTGATGATGCCGGTGAACTTCACGACCTCCTGAGGAATCTCATCGGGGCAACCGTCGCCGTCCTGGTAGTTGTTGTCGGTCTCGAGCTCACCCTCGCACTCGTCGTCACCGTCGAGCACGCCGTCACCGTCGTTGTCCGGATCGGGGCAGCCGTCGTCGTCCTCGAAGCCATCGACGTCCTCGGGATCGTTGGGACAGTCGTCATCGACGTCGAGAATGCGGTCCTGGTCGTTGTCCGGGTCGGGACAGCCGTCGCGATCCTGGAAGTCGTCGCGGTCCTCCGGGTCGTCGGGGCAGTCGTCCGCGCTGTCCACAATGCCGTCTTCGTCGTTGTCGTAGTCGGGGCAACCGTCGGTGTCCTCGAAGTCGTCGAAGTCCTCGGGGTCGTCGGGGCAGTCATCGACCTTGTTGGGCAGGCCGTCGTTGTCCGGGTCGTCGTCGGCTTCGCGCCGCAGATCCAGACCGAGGGTCCACTCGAGGTTCTGAAAGGAATCGGACTTGGCCTCGGTCTCGTCACCGCCGAAGCTACCCAGCCAGCGCAGGTCGGTGCGCAGGTGCAGGGGACCGACGAGGTGCACCGTGACGCCGGGGCCCAGGTTGGCGATGAAGTCCTTCGAGGGGTTGTCGTACAGCGCCATGTCCAGGGCGCCGGAGCTCTGGGCCTGGGAGGGGCGGTTCACCTCGATGCGCTGGAAGCCCACGCCACCACCCACGAACAGGTCGAAGCGGTGGTCCGGGGTGATGTGGTAGAGCGCGTTGATGCGAGGATCGACGAGGTTGTAGAGATAGCCGAACTGGCTGGTGTTGGACTGCACCCAGCCAAGGTCGATCTCGGCGTCCAGGAACGGTGCCAGCTGCAGACCCACGCGACCCACGGCGGTCCAGCCCGAGTTCAGGGCGTTCTTCTCCGGCGTGAAGTAGCCACCACCGTACAGGCCGCCGGTGGGGGAGATGCGGAAGTCGTCGGCCGCGAAGGCGGAAGAGCTGACGCCAGCGAGCAGCAGGGCGGAACACAGCAGGGTCTTTGGACGGAACATGGGCCTCTCGGGGGTTCAGGGGTTTCCCATGCAGCGAAGCTAATCCCCGCGATCACCCAGGTTCAAGGCCGATGAAAGGCTCATGAAAGCCTGTATGGAAGCTCACATCGACGTGAGCACAGCTACGGAGGCGGCCCAGCGGGATAGGCCAAAAGCACCCGCAACCCACCCCGGAGATCCCATGCAGCTGCAGTTCCTCGGCGCCGCCGGCACCGTCACTGGCTCGAAGACCCTCGTCACCTCTGGCGACGTCCGCGTCTTGGTGGACTGCGGCATGTTCCAGGGCTTCAAGCACCTGCGCCGCCGTAACTGGGAGATGCTCGAGGTCCCGCCCGCAGACATCGACGCCGTGGTGCTCACCCACGCCCACCTCGACCACGTGGGCTGGCTGCCGGTGCTGGTGCGCGAAGGCTTCCGCGGTCCAGTGTTCTGCACCCCCGCCACCCATGAGCTGGCCAAGATCATCCTGGGCGACAGCGCCCACATCCAAGAAATGGATGCCAAGCGGGCCAACCGCAAGGGCTACACCCGCCACAAGCCCGCCAAGCCGCTGTACACCCAGGCCGATGCCGAAGCTGCCCTGCGTCGCTTCGACACCGTGCCATGGGGCGAGACCCTCCACATCGGCGGCGCCCTGAAGCTCACCCTCCATCCCGCAGGGCACATCCTCGGGGCCTCCATGGCTCGCTTCGAGGACGCCGAGCTGTCGGTGCTGTTCTCCGGTGACCTCGGCCGCCCCAACGACCGGGTGATGAACCCACCCCATGCGCCGGATCCCGTGGACTACCTCGTCCTCGAGTCCACCTACGGCGGCCGCGGTCACGCAAACCAAGAGCCCCTCGAAGCGCTGGCGGAGATCGCCCGACGGACCTTCGCCCGGAAGGGTGTGCTGCTCATCCCCAGCTTCGCCGTGGGCCGCGCCCAAGCGCTGCTGTGGGCGCTGCACCAGTTGATGGACGAAGGCCGCATCCCCGAGGTGGACATGGTGCTGGACAGCCCCATGGCCATCAACACCACCGAGCTTTACCGCCCCTTCCACGACAACATCCGCCTCACCGAAGCCGAGGTCGGGGCCCTGCGTCGCGAGGTGCGCTTCACCCGCACCGCCATGGAGTCCAAGCAGCTCAACGGCAAGAACGGCCCCTTCGTGCTGGTCTCGGCCTCGGGAATGCTCACCGGCGGACGCATCCTGCACCACGTGGCGGCCCGGGCCAGCAGCCCTCGCAACACCCTGCTGTTCGTGGGGTACCAGGCGCCAGGCACCCGCGGCGGCAACATCGTGCGCGGCGAACCCAAGATCAAGCTTCACGGCGCGTGGACCAAGATCGAGTGCGAGGTGGCCAAAGTCGACGGCTTCTCCGCCCACGCCGACCAGGAAGAAACCCTGGCGTGGCTGGGAGCCTTCGCTGAGTCCCCCACCAAGGTCTGGCTCAACCACGGCGAGCCCGATTCGTCGGAGATCCTGCGCACCGCCATCGGCGAACACCTGGGTTGGGACTGCGAGATCGCCCGCGAAGGCGTGGTGTTCCAGCTCGACCCCCCCGGTGAGCTCCGCCCCACCATCGCCACCCCGCCAGTGGCGTCGCCTCCCCGGTCCCTGCCCGCGGCTCCCATGGCCCCCAGCTTGGCCGTAGCCGCCGGCCTGGACGCCGACTTCCTGGCCCGCGACGAGCTGCGCCCCGCGCGGCTGCTGCTGGCGGCCGAGCGCGTGCAGAACACCCTGCGCGACGAAGGCGTGAACGGCCTGGTGGCGGTGCTGGGCAAGCCCCTGGCCCAAGCCGAGCCAGGGTACGCCCAGGCGCGCGCGCTGGGCCGCGACCTTGCCACCCACCAGGCCCTCGTGTCCCGGGGCTGGCGCCTAGCCACCACGGCCCGACCCGGCATCGCCGCCGCGGTGACAGAGGGAGCCCGACTGGCCGGCGGCTCCGTGGCAGGCTTCCACGCCTCCCAACCCGGCGAGCCCCTGCCCCACGCCACCACCCAGCCCAAGCTCTGCTTCCGCTTCGAGCACCCCGCCCTGCGCGACCTGCTGCTCCTCGAGCGCTGCCAGGCCCTGGTGGCCTTCCCCGGCGACCTCGACACCATCGCCACGGTGCTGCGGGCCCTGGACCTGGCGCGGGCCGGCCGGCTGGGCGACATGCCGCTGATTCTGGTGGACGGCCCCTGGTGGGCCACGCTGCTGGACGCGATGGGCGTCGGACAGGACGCCACCGCAGGGGTATGTCCCGTGGACGACGGTGACGGCGCAGTGGCCGCCCTGCTGGCCAAGCTGGCCGACTAACGACGCTTGCTGCGCAGCACCGTGCGGTCCGGCGGCACGCTGGACTTCCAGACCTCGAGGCGAGCATCCTCGGGGCAGCGCGGGCAGTCGCGGCAGGTCCACGAGCGCCACTTGGCCCGTGCGGCCTTCATCAGGCAGTCTTCGTAGGCGTCGCAGTCGTAGGCGCGGGCCGGCACCACCACCGCATCGGTGGGAGGTTCGAAGATGCTGGGTCCAGCGGTCCGGCGGGGCATCGGCGGTCTCTATCTCCAACCCAGCGTGGGGCCAATCATGGTCTCACGACGCGCTGATGCGCGCCTCGCATCGAGCGGATGATTATCGTCAATCGACGATAGACCATCAAAGGAGCAACCATGTCCACCATCGATCCCAAGACCGTCCGACAAGTCGTCCGCGACCGCTACGGTGCCGTGGCCCGCGACCAGGGTGGGGGCTGCTGCAGCCCCAGCTGCTGCGGGGGCACCCCCGAAAACAAGCAGACATCCCAGGCCCTGGGCTACGATCAGCAGTCCCTGGGTGCCGTACCCGACGGGGCCAACCTGGGCCTGGGCTGCGGCAACCCCCAGGCCATCGCCAGCCTGTCCCCCGGCGAGACCGTGGTGGACCTGGGCAGCGGTGGTGGGCTGGATGTGTTTCTGGCGGCCCAGGCCGTGGGGCCGAGCGGCCGCGCCATCGGGGTGGACATGACCCCCGACATGCTCGAACTGGCCCGCAAGAACGCCGCCGAGGCGGGGCTGGGAAACGTGGAGTTCCGGCTGGGGGAGATCGAAGCCCTGCCCCTGCCCGACGCCACCGCCGACGTGATCATGTCCAACTGCGTCATCAACCTCAGCGCAGACAAGGCCGCGGTCTACAGCGAGGCCTTCCGGGTGTTGAAGCCCGGGGGACGCCTGGCCATCTCCGACGTGGTGGCCCTGGCGCCCCTGCCCGAAGCCATCCAGCACGATCTGGCGCTGCTGGCCGGCTGCGTGGCCGGCGCGGCGCAGGTCAGCGAGATCCAGTCCATCCTCGATGGGCTCGGGTTCGACGACGTGAACATCGCGCTGGACCCCGGCAGCCGGAGCTTCATCGAGCAGTGGGCGCCCGGCCGGGGCATCGAAGACTTCGTGGCTTCGGCCAGCATTACAGCGGTACGTCCCCGGTGAAGCTTGCTGGCCTGCGGACCCACCGATAGGCCACGAACACCATGACGGATACCCCCATTCAGTGTTGGCTCGAAGACGAAGCGGGCAAGCGCTTCCCCGTCGGGCCCCGAGGCCTGATCGTCGGACGCAGCTTGGCATCGGATGTCATGCTGGCCGACGCCACCGCCAGCCGGCGCGCAGCCTTCATCTACCGCGACCTCGAGGGGCTGTGGCTGGTCAAGGTGGGGCGCTCGTCGGTGCGGGTGGGCCACGGCGAGGTCGAAGACACCCTGGCGCTCAAGCCCGGCGACGGCATCGGCTTCCCGGGGGCCCACTACGTGGTGCACTCCGACGAAGATCCCTCCATGGCCAGCGCCACCTGGGCCCTGCGCCGCGAGTCGGTGCCCCCCGATCTCACCGACCTCCCCCGGGTGCAACCCCTGTCCGATCAAGCCTTCACCCTGGGCGGAAGCCCCGATGACAGCCTGCGCATCCCCAGCTGGCCACCTGGCATGGTGACCCTCGAGCCTCGAGGCCAGGCCTGGCAGGCCACGCTACGGGAAGGCGTCACCGTAGACGGCATCCCCACCCAGGCCGCCACCACGCGCTCCCTCACCGCCGACGCACGCATCGGCTACGCCCGCGTGGTCTTCCGGCTGGTGGAAGTAGCCGCGACCCAGCGTGACACCCTCCACCAGCTCCCGGTGGAGCTACCCACCCGTGTGCTGCTACAGCCCCTGGTGCCCTCGGGGGGCAGCATCACCCTGTTCTTCGGTGAGATCGAGGTCACCACCTGGATCCCCGGCGTTCGCTACGATGTGCTGCAGGCCCTGCTGTCTCCCCCCGACCCCTACGTCGCGGGGGATCCCGTGCCCGATGCCGTGCTGATGCCCAGGGTCTGGGGGCGCCAGCTGCCCAGCGACCGCAAGGCCGTGGTCACGGTGCTCAAGCGCCTGCGCCGAGATCTCGAAAAGGGCGGCCTGCCTGGATCGTTGCTGGTGGACCGCACCCAGGGACGCAGCCGCTTCCGCCTGGCCCCAGCGGGCACGGTGGAGCTGCTCGATCCCCGCTAGCCCCCCTCGGCAGGAGCCGTCATGGGCGTGATCGAACTGCTGCTGTCGGTGCTGTTCACCGTGGGTGGCACCATTGTCATGGCGTTGGTGTTGCTGCTCGCCAGGCGCAGTCAAGGCGAAGCACCCGGGCCACGCCCCCCCCTGCCGCTGCTGCCCCTGCTGGTGGCCGCGCTGGTGGTCGTCTCGGCCCCTGCCATCGGGCTGGGGCTGGGCGGGGTGGCCCTCGAGCACCTGCTGCTGCCTGCCTCGGTTGATCAGCTACGGGTGGTGCAGACCTCTCCCACAGACCTCATCGGTGCCCAACTCCGGGGCGCCGGCCTGCTGGCGCTCTGGCTGGCGCTGCCCGGACTGCTGGCCGCGGGTCGGCTACTGCTGGGTCGTGATCGTTCATGGCGAGCCGCGTGGCTGCTGGGTGCAGGGGGGTGGATGGGCTTCGGCGCTGGGCTGGTCCTGGGTCGCTGGGTCCTGCTTCCCGCCGCGATGGGCGTGCTGGTTCCTCCCGGCCCCGAGTTCACACTAGCGCTGGTGGACATGGCCGGCACCGCGGCCGCCACCCTGCTGGCCCTGGGGATCGCCGGCGCCTTGGCGCCTGTGGTGTGGTTGCTGGCAGGTGCTTCCCGCGCCGCCCTGAGGCTCACGTTCATCGCTACAGCGGCGATGCCCGCGGCGGCGCTCATCGTGGCGGGTCTGACCACACCGCCCGACCTCATCTCCCAGCTGGTGGTGGCCTCGGCCATGGGCCTGTGCTGGCTGGCGGGCCTCTGCGCCGGGGCGCTGACGGTGTTCCTGCGACGGGGGCGCTGAGGCAAACCGCTGGGTGGGATACGCTGACGGGGACCCCGTATCGACTCCCCAGGAGCCCCCATGCGCCGGACACCCCTGCTCGTCACGCTCTTCGCTCTGTTCACCCTCGGCGCCTGCGGCGACAAGGACGACACCGCTCCACCGGTCGAAGGCGACACCGACACTGACACCGACGCGGACAGCGACACCGACGCTGATACGGACGCTGACGCTGACACCGACTCCGACACCGACCTGGACCCCAACACCGTCTACGTCGATGGTGACACCGCCCGTTCTGCCGATCCCCTCGAAGGGGGCGCGGCGGGCATCCTGTGCCTCGCGGTGGTCAGCGAGTGCCCCTCCATGTCCAACATGGGCGAGATCGTGGGCTACGACGGAGAGGTGGTGGGTGACGTGGACCTGACCGAACCCGACGCCTCCGTTCCATTCTCGGTGAGCTTTGACGCCGAGGGCATGGAAGCCGGCACCACCTACGCCATCAACGGCTACCTCGAGACCGACGCCGATGAATGTGACGAGGACGGTCCGAGCTTCGGCGAGCTGGTCACCTTCGGCGACACGGCCTGCCCCACCTTCGTGTGGACACCCGGAGAACGAGTCAACGACGTCGCCATGGATCTCAACTTCGCAATGCCCTTCGAAACAGGCGGCGGTGGCCTCGACGGATAGGTCCACCCACGAATTTTCCCATCTTGTAAACCGAAGCTCCCGCCGGGGTGTCCACCTCTCCCCAGCACCCTCGGAGACCCCATGCGCAACCTCAGCCTGCTCTTGCCCGCCTTGATGCTGTTCGCCTGTCAGACCGGCGGCGTGAAGCTCGACGACTCGGGCACACCCGAGGCCGACGCGGACACCGACGCCGACACCGACACCGACACCGACGCCGACGCCGACACCGATGTGCCGCCAGGCGCACAGTGGGCGGGCACGGTCGAGGTGATGATTCAGAGTGCCGGCGCGCCGTTCTGCGACGGGGCGGTGGAGCTGGGCATCGACGACAGCGTCCTCACTGGTGGTGGTGACTGTGTCATCTCGGGCGGTCCAGGCGCGGGCCAAGTCGTCGGCGTGGACTTCGACGGCACCGTCAGTGGGGGTAACATCAGCGGCACCGTGACCCCAAGCATGGACGACATCCCCGAACCGCCAGCGCCAGCAGACTTGAGCGGTACCGTCGACACCCAGCAGCTGGTCCTGGACTTCGAGTTCGAGCTCACCTCACCCGAAAACCCGGGTCAGATGGACGTCATGGTCGGCTCCGTTCAGGCCACACCAGCAGACTGACCCTCACGCCGCGTCTTCGCTGCCCTTCGGTGGGTCCCACGTGTCCAATCGTGCAGGAGGTATTCCATGCGCGCTCTCTCTCTCGTTGTCCTGACGCTCGCCGCCTGCGGGCCCACCGCCGACCTCGATCTGGGCTTGGTCCAGAGCGAAGTCATCCCCACCGTCTTCACAGCCTCGATCGATGGCGAGGCCTCGAGCCTCGACGCCGCCTGGGTGGAGTTCGGCCTCGACGGCGACTTCAGCCACCACGTGCCCCTGGACATCGACGCCGGCCCGCCCTGGGAGGTCGAGCTGCTCGGCATGAAGCAGGGCTCCGAGTACGAGGCCCGGATCGCGGTGGAGCTGGACGGTGAGGTCCACACCGGCCGGGCCCACGTCGCGAGCACCGGCATGGTGCCGTCGGACTTCCCCGACCTTAGCCTCGAGCGGGGCAGCGGCGAGAGCTTCGAGGGCTTCCTCTTCACCTCCATCCTCGGCAACGCCACCGCAGCGGTGATCCTGGACGCCGACGGTGACTACGTCTGGTGGTCCCAACCCGAGGGTGCGGGGATGGTGGGCCGCAGCTTCCTCTCTCGGGACGGCTCATCGGTCTACACCATGGAGCTGAACCCCGATGGTCGCCTGAGCGGCTCCATGTACCGGGTATCCCTCGACGGCAGTGTCGTGGAGAGCACCGACCTGGACTACGCCCACCACGAGATCTTGGAACACGACGACGGCACCATCGCCTACCTGTCCAAAGACCCGGTGATGGTGGATGGCAGCGAGATCAGCGGCGACAGCATCGTAGAGCTGAGCCCCGACGGCACCATCACCACCATCTGGAGCATCTGGGACCATCCCGACCACATGCCCTACAGCCCAACGAGTGGGGGCCCAGCCAACGAATGGCCCCACGCCAACGCCATGGACTACCTGCCCGACGAGGACGTCTACCTCGTCGGCTTCCTGTCCCTGAACGCCATCGCCCAGGTGGATCGGGCCACGGGGGCGCTGGACTGGATCATGGGCGGGGACAACAGCGACTTCGCGCTGCCCAACGGCAGCACCGACCTGTTCGCGCGCACCCACCAGCTTCACTGGCTCGACGACAGCGTGCTGGTCTTCGTCAACGGCTCCCTGGCGGGGGGCGAGTCCTACGCGGTGGAGTACGC
>Ga0307987_1000859_pt1 | contig 17459 bp, 12 predicted proteins | sample EllFjometagen181_FD_203157 | JGI IMG/M metagenome (GOLD analysis project Ga0307987, IMG submission 203157) | Marine microbial communities from Ellis Fjord, Antarctic Ocean - #181 | ecosystem: Environmental > Aquatic > Marine > Unclassified | place: Southern Ocean | collected 2014-10-08
ATCAATTAAATTTTTATTAAAGTTTATGGGGAAATTAGTAGAAGAAAACACTCTCAATCCAGAATGGTTTGTATAAGAAGGCAAAACGGAAATCATAGGCATGTATTGAATCTGCGAATGATCATAATCTTCTATAAGAACATTTATATTAGTGGCACTATTCTTCATATACTGGTCATATATAAAATTAATCTTGCCAGCAAAACCACTGTCTTGAGCTTTAACATAAAAATTGCAAGACAAGTATATAAGAGTTATAAATATTATTAGTAACTTTTGCATTTGAATATTCCTTTCAAAACAATTATTATCTGAGTCAAGACTACTCTCACTTATAGTCGTTTGCAAAAAAAAACTTTATTTAAATTCCAAAACCCTGTTTTTCTGGTTGAACATACTTCTCGGTCAGCGAGGACGCTAACCCTCCCAATGTGCATACTAATATTGTCTTGTAAGAACGGGAGGAGTCCCCTCCGTCCGCGTTCCGAGGACACCTCCCCTAATTTAGGGGAGGAGCTAATACATCCTCGGCGTCCGCTAAAACTAATTTTCATCTTTATCACCCCAAAGGTGGTAAATCAACAATTCCATCCTTGATTTCATTGCTTGAAATGCACGTTTGTACCCACAACCAAAAATCTAAGGTAAAAAAACTTGTTTTCAGGCGGTCAACGCCCGCCTCTACAGATGGAAATTTGAAAAACGACCCTCAAACTGCACATTTCTGCTGTAGCGACGGGCGTTGACCGTCGAAAATATATTTTCCATCCCCCTTGCGGGATCACCCAAAAAGATTAAAACAAAAATGCACTCCTTGATTGAATTAATTAAAATGTATGTATATTCTCATCTTGCTTAAATCTTAATTCTTCATTGGATATTGGTTATTAAGTGTTGGACATTCATTTGAGTCCACAATGTCCATATAGTCCATTCCCTCTTCCCTTGGACATTGGATATTGAATGTTGGTTATTGGATATTCATCCGGACTTTCGCTCGGTCACCTCGGGGCTTGTCCCCGTGGAGCCATGATTATGCAGGGCTGACAGCCCGTAACATACTATAGAAACAACATAAGCAAAGTTTATACCTGCTCACAGCAGTGTCTTTTATTCATTATTCGATGTTGGGCGTTCGATGTTCGACGTTCTCGTTCTTTCTCAAAAAAAATGCCCTCCTCCAGAAGGATCTGGAGAAGGGCGTGGTGTTTGTGTGTGTGTGGAATCTTTAGCGTTCTAATGCAAATGTCATATACATATAAAAAATGTATGGGGAAATTGACATCGCATCAACACAAATTGTTAAATTTTCAAGATAATAACCAAATCAATTAGAAAAGTCAATTGTTTTGAACTACAAAAATGGTTTTTTGATGTTTTATGGGTATTATATTTATTTAAAACCTATATTAGTTTCTTTTATTTTCTTGGCAACAGCAAGGGTATAGTCCGGAAGTAAATCCATTACGTCTGACACCTCAACACAATCAAATGGAGGAAGACAAACAACAGGGTTATTCAGAACTTCAGAATTTGGACACACATCAACCTTAAAATTATTTGCCATCTTTTTACTCAAACATTTTATTACAGCTTCCCTTCTTGTCCAGAAATTATAAAACAGATGTTCTTTTTGATTATTATCTGTAATCTCTCTTAATTGTGCAATTTCTTTTGGACCAAAGGCCTTTGCAGCCAGTTTGTCTAAGTTATCAGAACAACGTATCTTTTCAATATCAATACCAACATCCTGACCTTCGTTGACAACTATGGCAAAATAGTCCTCTGAATGGGAAATGTTGAAAAACACATCTTTATATTCTGCAAGATACGGTTTGCCATTCTCTGTTTTATTGAATTTAATACTCTTCGGATCGATATCCAGAATCTCAGATATATATTCTCTGGTCCAGGCTTTTGAAAGCATGTAACGTTCCTTACCTTGGGGAAATTTAAATCTATTTGATCTTTCTAGTTCATCATCAGTTATAAATCGTTCATACTCGCAAGCAGACTTATAATTAAATTTTCTTATGTTTATATGCATTGACCATACTTTCTATTTTTTATAAGCTTTGACCGGTAGCAAGAAACCGGGTTTGTCCTTCATATTCGAGAATAACACCACTCTTCTTATCTTTCGTTACATCAATTAGTTTCATACCTTTGTATGTTTCTCCAACATTGACAATATTACTCTTGTCAAATATTGCAGCACCAGTTTTGCTGAGACCAATAGTTCCTGAAAGAGCAACCGATGGCCAATCAACATTCTTATCTATTGGATCTGTATCCTGCTGTACCTTCTGCAAACGTTCTTCTTCTAACCTTTTTGCTTCTAGCTTAGCCTTGATTCGTTCTGTCATCCTAGAATTCTGATATTTCTCAGACAAACTGGTCTCTACAGTCTTATTGGCAGAAGTTGTCTCAGATGTCGTGGTCTTTGTATTTACTGTAGATGTGTTATTAACATCACTATTATCAACTTTTCTTACTTCACTTGAGGTCTGAGTTTCTGTTACAGCACCCTCCTGTTTTTGTGCTTGTTTAAGATCTTGTGCTGCTGCATTTGCTTTTTGAATAGCCTTTCCAGCTGTAGACTTAGGATTATCCACGACCTTACTTACCGTTATTGTCCCCTTATTCAAATCAGAAGAAGAAGGTTTTGTAGATGTTTTATTAATAATTTCTTTTCCTGGAATGTATTTGGTGATAGAAGACATATCTATGTTTCCACCAATTAAGGTCAAACCATAATATATACCTGCTCCAATAATAATCAAAATTATAATGATAACAAGAATAATCTTAGATGTTGATTTCTTATCACTCTTTTCTTCTTTACTATCTGTATTATTTAAAGCTGGATGAACAGCTGTTCCACTTGGTTCAGTTGTTGTTTTGCTGACAACCTTCTTCTTTTTCTTAGATTTCTTAGCAGGCACCTTCTCTACAGGATTCTCATACAACTTCTTCGGTGCTTCCTTGCTCTGTAACTTCAGACTACCTAAGCCCCCAGGCGGATCTAATGGTCTCTTTTGGGGTTCTACAGAAGAACTAAATGCAAGCTCTTCTTTTTTTGCAAGTAATGATGGAGTTTCTTCAACATCATCCTTAATAAGCAAAGGAGGTGTATCTTGAGCATTGTCATCGAAACTATCCATAGAGAAGCCATCCGGCAATATAAAATCATCGAGTCCATCATTATCATCCAATATGGAGTCAACAATAGGACTATCGTCCGGAGTAGATACTGCTATAATATCAGGATGAGAAATTGGCTCTTCTGGTTTTAGAGTAAGCTTCACATCATCAGAAATTGCTTCACTAATTGATTTGTTATCATTAGCCTTTTTCTGATCTTCTTCTTGTCTTTTTAGTGCTTCTTGTATTAAACTCATCTTTTATCCCTCAATATGTTCGATTGACTTAATTACATGTTCCCGCGTTACTATTAACGCCCCACTTGCATATCCAGCAAGTAGTGCATTGTCACAAACTGCATTAATTACCCTCGGACTTCCCTTTGAATAATTATACACCTCGTTTATTGCACTCATATCAAAAATCAAACGGTCTTTCTTGTTACCGGCTATCAAAAGTCTGTGCTCTATATAATGTTTTGTATTCTCCAAAGACAATGGTTCAATATGATAGCGAACCGTTATTCTTTGACGTAACTGCCTTAAATCTTCTCTAGCCAAACGATCTTTCAATTCCGGCTGACCACAAAGAACAATCTGTATTAATTTATGCTGATCTGTTTCCAAGTTTGAGAGCAAACGAACTTGCTCCATCACTTTAGGTGTCAAATCCTGAGCTTCATCAATAAAAAGAGCAACATTCTTTCCTTCAGCATTCTTCTCAAGCAAAAATTCATTTAGCAACTCTATGTATGAAAGTCTATCTCGCCCCTTAGGCTTCAGTCCTAAATCATTTAAGATAGCCCTTAACAACTGAGTCTCTGTCAGCGATGGATTAAGAATCAAAGCAGTCTCAATATTATCTGGAAGATTTGCAAGAATTGCCCGAACAGTAGTTGTTTTTCCTGAACCTACCTCACCTGTTAATTCTATAAAACCTTTCCGATTTGTAATTCCATACATTAAATAGTCAAAAGCTTCCCTATGTTGCTTTGCAAAGTATAAAAACTTTGGATCAGGAGTTATGTTAAACGGAAACTCTTTTAAATTGTAAAAGTTCAAATACATATTGCTAATCATAATAACAAAAAAAAGAATAAATAATCAAGGGATAAACAACAGGTTTGACATATTTCTCATTTTTTAACCTCTTTATCTCATCAAATCATATATTGCAATAATAATTGCTTCTTATAATCTTTTTATACCTTGCATAATCATCATATATTTAGTATAGTTTTTTATAGAAACAAGAGGCTTATGCAAGCCTTTGAAACCATGTTTATAATTAGATGGTAACACATGATTGCCACTGTATACAAAAGGATTTTTATGCCACAATCAATGTCAATGGTACAAACACAGAGACTCCAGCAGACTATGGCTCCACAGCTTAGACAGTCGTTGGAAATTTTGCAGATACCAATGATGGAGTTATCCTCTTTAATTCAACAGGAAGTTGAAGTAAACCCAACTCTGGAAGTTCAGGCTCCAGAAGAAAGCATACCGGAAATAGACAAATCAGACGAGCCTACAGACCTAACAAGCGAGATGGATTTAAAAGACGAATTTGATGTTCTGGCAAAAATTGATGGTGACTTGCAGGACTATTTCTTTCAGGATTCAATTCAAGACCGTACAGATACCGCAATGCGCTCTGAACGCCAACAGTACATCATGGATTCAATAACCTCTGAGGAAACTCTCCACGAACATATACTTTTTCAGCTTGATCTTTCTGAACTCTCTGAAGGAGACAAAATTATTGGAGAAATGCTTATTGGAAGCATCAATGATGATGGTTATTTAACTATCAACCTAGATGAATTAGCATTATCAACCAGTTATAATGTTGATCATATTCATGATGTATTAACTGTTATACAGGACTTTCACCCAACTGGTGTAGGCGCCAGAAATATTAATGAGTGTCTTCATCTGCAACTCGAACAAGCAGGCAAACATGAAAGCTCAATTGAATGGAGAATTATTGACGAACACTTCAATGATTTAGGAAGAAAAAAGTTTACAACTATTGCGGATGATTTAGGAGTTTCTGTTGAACAAGTGAAAGCCGCTGCTGATTTAATCAGCCGCCAGAATCCAAAACCCGGAAATATTTTTGCAGAAGATAGAATAGAATATATACTCCCAGAGGTATTTGTTGAGCTAGATGACGATGTGTATGTTGCACGAATAAATGATGATAGCTTGCCAAAACTTCGTATCAGCTCATACTATAGAAAACTCATTCAAGACTCAAGTACACCAAAGGAAACTATCAAATACATTAAGGAAAAGCTTGCTTCAAGTAAGTTTCTCATCACCAGTATCGAACAGAGACAATCAACTCTTAGAAAAATCTCAGATGTAATTGTAGATAAACAACAAGACTTTTTTAGGTATGGCATAAAACAACTAAAGCCAATGACGATGCAGGAAGTTGCTACCTTGGTTGGTGTCCACGAAACAACAGTAAGTAGAGCAGTGTCAAGCAAGTATATGCAGACACCAAATGGAATATTTGAGCTCAGATATTTCTTTACAACAGGATTGCAAACATCAGATGGTTCTTCCGTGTCAAATGAATCTGTAAAAGATATGATTGCAGATATGATTGCAGATGAAGATACAGCAAAACCTTTATCAGATCAGGTAATTGCAGATATACTAAATAAAGATGGAATCAATGTTGCCAGAAGAACAGTGGCAAAATATAGAATTAAGCTTAAAATTCCATCATCAAGCATGCGTAGATCCGATTAAAGGATTACAGCACAATTAACATCCAAAGACAACTAAGAACATATGTCTTATAATAAACTCAAAATCATCATTATCCATGGTAATGGTGCAACATACTTAGAGATAGTAAAAAAAATCCTATCTATTCTTGTTTTTAAATCTGTGTGGCATAATGGCATATTTTACATTGAACGTAAAGATGCAAATCTAATTAGAAACATCCTCTTTAATCCTCCTGATAATCCATTTATAGAACCAATGCAGATGGTTATTGTTGCTCGACTTCTTCTGTCGTGTTTCAAAGACAATGAAGACTTAGATTTCAACATGGAACATGCTACTCAGATCAAAGAATCAAGAGTAATACATGAGTTCTCTAACTTTGGCATACCTGGTGGAGCATTAAACCGCCGATCCAGAGCAAAACAAATGTTGGAAGAGGCAAAAGACAACCTTACACTTCTGGAAACAAAACTCAACTATCTTAAAGAAATTCTCGTCAAACCATCCAGAGAAATCCTGCTTGAGAGTGAGGCAGAACTCGTTATATCTAATATTCTACCAGAACTTCAGACATTACTTGATAAACTTAGGTCAATGCCTGAATCCGGAGGTGATTTGGATACAATAGCTAGTGCAACATTCTACACATACTGGTTAAAACAACAAGCTATGGAAGATGGTAAAGAGTTTGTCTATGGAACAGATTACATATATGCCTTTGTCAACTACCATGACTCATTAAGGTTTCTTGAAGAATATGGACCTGCTGATGTACTTATGGCAGATATGCCAATCGCTGCTCTACCAACCTTTGAACATGACTTGATATACCTCGCTTCAAAAAATATCCATTTTATGCGTGTTGAAGACCATCATCCATATGGAAAAGAGCATATTGAAATGTTTGAACGACTTAAAACAAATGAAATGCTTGATTTTTACGAGATGGCTGGTCCTCTTCATCAGGAAGAACAACAGGCAAAAGATATGCGTTGCGGAGCAGATGTAGTCTTTGATAACCTGATTGCTGAAACAAAATTTGATAATGAAGGAACTCAAAATTTAAAACATTGGACTCACTGTACAGATCTGGCAATAAAGAAAACAGAAAACGGTGAATTACTTACCACATTAATAAAAGGTGGTCTATGCAAAGTAGAACTTGTACAAACTCTAGTTGAATGCTTGCAAAACAATAATTTTACTGAGATTTTTCACCTCAAAAAATGGAATCAACTAGCAGATGAGTGGAATGAACAATTTATAGAAATCCAGGAGCAACTTCAAGAAAATTGCTACATGTCAACATTTTCAAAAAAAGAGGATAACATTGATGGAAACAAAAATGGTTATATCTCTGTACTTTTTGCGCTTGCAATCACTAGAGACCAGGACAAAGCCAAAATACCTGTAAATAAGGCTGTTGGATATCTTTCAAGATCATATCCCGAAGCTGACTACATATTTTACTGCTACGGCTCAAGTCTCATGGTAGCAAGAAGAACAAATCAAGATGACCTGACATTTAATCTTGGAGAGCTAATGAAAGCAATTGGTGGTCCTTCTGACGGGGGGCACTCCGGCGCAGCCGTGTGTAAACCTGACTCTAATCCAAATTATCCCAAACAACAGTTGAAAAGAGTTACCAGATCCAATTTTGATAGATTCTGCAAATACATGTCTATGAGTATTAATAACCTAGGGTATAAGAATCTAAAACTATCCAACTGTTCAACGGCTCAAAGTTCTGGACATATTAGAAGAGGTAACAAAAAGTTAGTTGTAATTATTCTCATAACAATGACTCTTGGTTTTATCCTAACTGCTCTGTCCTCAAAATTCCGAAGACCAAATGTATTATATAGTAATCGCAATTTCTATCCTCACCTTACAACTCCTGAGGAAAAGGAAATAATTACACAACAGGAAATATTACATCAACAGAGAGAAAAAAAACAATGATTGTTTTACGAATTATCTTTCTATCTCTTGGTTACATTCTAGGAGTTGTGCTAGCGTCAATATTTTCCAGCAAAATGTCTCCAAATATGCTTATTCCAATTCAATTGATTGGTCTAATAGTCTCTATTATCTTAATACAAAAAGAGAGACAATGGAAAAAAGTTTCGCCACTGCTGACCGCTCTTGCAGTAATCATGTTTATCTTACCGTTTGGCTATAGACAAGCTTATAAATATCTAGAGACGACAGACAAAAACTCTATCAAGCATATCATCAGCACTATACCCTATGATACCACGATTCGGCTTAGAGGTCAGATATCAACGGAAGCTGATGTCCGAAGTGACAACAGGGTGGATCTGAATCTAAAAACTTATGCAATTCAGTATGGAACAAATCAATGGATGACCGTTCCAGAATGTCATGTAAGACTTAGAGTCAAAGGTTCAACAAAAGCCAAAAAAGGAACCACAAATAGCTTTGCAATACTCAAAGATATGAAGTCATACGGATATCAGATCGAGGTCATAACAGAAAAAAGTAAACCAAGACCAATTCTCAATCCACACCAATTTGACAATGAACGCTTTATTGCTCAAAGTGGCTATATGGCTGATTTTCCAGTTTCTCCAAAAAATATTGTAGTATTGGAAGAGACAAAGGGAAATCCAATGCTGGAAATGGCTCTTGCAGCAAAAAGCGTCTTTCTAAGCACATATCGAAACACCATACAAAACCCGGCATCAAGGCTTGTAAGTGCAGCCACCCTTGGAACAAGAAGAGCTATTGAAAAACAGGATTTCAAGGGAAAAAGTATTACCCAGATGTTTCGTCATGTTGGTATTGGTCATGTGCTGGCCGTATCAGGTCTACATGTAACAGTTGTCAGTGTCCTACTATACTTTATCTTTGCAAGTGTTGGACTAAAACCAAAAACATTTGCACCCATACTCATTTTCTTTCTCCTGCTATTTGCAATGCTGACTGGAGCCAGACCTTCAAGTATGAGAGCTGTAATAATGAACTCAATAATTATATCAAGTATTGCATACTTCAAGCTCAATGCCAAACATGCAACATATATAGGGCTTGCATTATCATCACTGGTAATCCTCATCTTCTCGCCTTTAGTCCTCTTTTCCGCAAGTTTTCTGCTCTCATTTGGTGCGGTGCTCTCACTTGTTCTTATCACCCCAACTGTTGAAAAATGGATTAAAAGACTAAGAGGATTCTCCCTGATATTTGCCATAATATGGTTTGGATTACTAATATACCTTGCCTGCATAAATTTAGCTGCTCTGACCAGACCGGAAAATATCTTTATAATATTAGGTCTTTTATGGTTAGTCATAATCCTTGGTACAAAGTTAAACAATAGGTATCCAAAGGCTTGGAAAATCGGGACAACTAATATGCCCAAAACTCTACAAATGTTCATTGCAGCACAAATTTCCATTCAGCTTGGCATGATGATTCCAATGAGTGCGTACTTCTTTGGTCAGTTCCCCATTGCAGGCATTTTTGTCAATCTAATAATTATACCTGCCGTTGGAGTCCTTGTTCAGCTGGGTATGCTTGCAGGATTGCTCGGTCTTATTCCTTGTATTGGCTCAATATTTGCATTACCATTAGGCGCATCGGCAACCGTTGTAGCATATCTATTCTTCTGGGTTTCATATATCGGGTCAAATATCTTTCCTTTCCCTACAACACCAAAACCAACTGTATCATGGCTGTTAGCTTACTATGCCATATTAGCTATAGTTATCAGTTCAGAACATTGGAAATATCATATTCAGGCTTTTATGTTCAAACACTCTAATTCCGAGAAATATAGAAAACATTCAAGATGGATAGTACTACTTGTATGTCTGGCAATTATAATTGTTCCAATAATTAAGAAAACTATTTCAGTCAACAAATGTGAACAGATAATTATTGCAGCACAAACTACAAACCCTGTTGTAATAATATATGGCAGCAAGAAAACTGCAATGATCAATGCCGCTAACGCATACACAGCCGAAAGAACACTATTCGATCTTATCAGAGGCGAAGGCTCATGTGAAATCAATGATGTCATAATCACAAGCCCTAACCCCAATATCGGCGTCAGTGGTATTATTGCCCTTGGAGAAAAAATGCCTATCAGAAATATACACGTGGGATTAGCCAAAGAGGCGGACAAATCATATCTAGAAACTCTCAATGATGAATATCTACTTAAAGAAGCTAACAAAAAAATTGGAGGTTCTTTCCAGAAAAGTTACAACACCGAGTATACCAATATGCTTAATATGGCAGAAACGTATCATTCACCTGTCACACAAATGCCTATTGGCAAAGTTATCCAATGGGACAACATGACAATCAGCAACCTGCAACTTGATAAAACACCAAAAAAATATATATCATCTGCTAAAACAGCAATACTCAACATACAATATCTTGACAAAAACATTGCTGTCATAACAGAAACCAGTAACTATAGCCTGAAAAAAGCATTTAAAGATACAAAAACAGACATAATAATCATAACCGATCATAGCAATCGGTCATATTTTATGTTCACGCTAGATTTAATAAAAGAACTATCAGGTGCAAAAACGTTTATATTCACAAGTAGCTATCCTCCAAGAAATGATAAATTAGAGCAATGGTGCAAAGAAAACAATGTGAAATACTTTCATACTGGAACCAACGGAATGATTCGTTTGAAATCAAAAGACGGAAAACTGAATATTACAACAAGGAATGACGGTGGAAAAAAATAAACAAACCATGTTAATGATGAAGCTCATCTGGGCTGGTAATATATTTTCTAAAGGTGTTTATACTATGATTGCTTACCAAGGATATATAGCAAAAGGTACAGCACCATCAAACAACTGGGCGATGCCTATTCCATTTTTTCTTGTTGTTGGAATATTCTCAGCATTAATAGGAATCATTATATGTCGATCGTTAATGGGTAAAATCCCATCTCTCAAAAAACTTGCAAATAAGCTGGTTAATGCCTCAAATCAATCAGATACAGCTAGTGGAATTTTTGGTGTCTATTTAATGGGACTTGGAGCCATAGAGACCGCTGCAATATTTGGACTAGTTGGATTCATTCAATCCGCAAATGTTGCATTCTACGCAATAATGATGTCCGTAACAGTCATCGGTTGGATGACAGCAAACCCGTTCATAAAAAAACAACAATATATCTAAAATAAACAGATTTTTTATTGATCACTGACCTCTGGTCATTGAAAACTGATTACAGCTCCGGCGGAGCGACATAATGTAGCCACGGGTGTAAACCCGTGGAAAACAATAAAAACAAGGTTTTTCCTGCCCACGGCAGTGTCTTCATTCATCATTGGATGTTAAACATTCGGTGTTCGACGTTATTATCTTTTAGTTTTTAATTAATCTTACCCCTCCGTCACGCTACCAACAGCAATGATAGCAACGAATGGCCTACTGCGAGTTCTCGCTCCCGTTCTTGCAATACAATACTGATTTGCAGATTTTAAGGTAGCACAACGTAGGCCACTGCGTTGCTGTCGTAAACTCCAGCCTCTCTTAAGCTTCGCTACGAGTCTAGGTTGTAGGCGTTTTGCACTTGCAACGAAGATCGTTGCGCTACCCTAAACAATTGCTATAACTCTTCTCTCCTTTGCGTTCTTCGTGCCTTCGGGCTAAAATTCTTCTCTTTTTTCTCTTAATAATCTGCGTTAATCTGGGGAGACCCGACCAACGGGAGAGAGGCTGGAGTCTACGACAGCAATGAGTGCAACGAATGGCCTATCTGTGGATAAAACTCTTTTGGTTACGGCTAAGCCGCGCTAAGTTAATCAGTGTCAATAAGTGGCTAAAACAAAAAAGAGCCAATCAACCGTAAAACCAAGGATATCAGAGAGTACTGAAAGAAACTTCTTGTCAATCACGTTAATCATGTCTAAAATACTACAAAACTAAAATAAAAAATGATGAATCAAAATAACAACACTATTTCCAGGAGAAACTTCTTTAGGAAACTAATAGGAAGCATAATTCTTTTATGCTCTGGAGTACTTCTTTGGAAAAAAAGAGAGACTTATCAGACAGTATGGCAGATTGATCCAAACAAGTGCCAGAACTGTGGTGATTGTGCTGTCAACTGTGTTATGACTCCTTCAGCAGTCAAATGCTTCCATCTATACGCAACTTGTGGATTTTGCGACTTCTGCAGTGGGTATTATCAGAACAATTACATAGAACGTAACTCTGCTGCAGAAAACTTACGCTGCCCAACCAATGCAATAAAAAGACAATTCATAGACGACCCATATTTTGAATATAAAATTGACCAAAACCTATGTATTGGCTGCGGGCGGTGTGCAGAAGCATGTCAGGCATTTGGCAATGGCTCTCTAATTCTTCAAATTAATCAGGACATTTGTAAACAATGCAATGTTTGTAACATCGCAACGTTATGCAAATATGATGCAATAATAAAAATTGATGCAAAATCTCCATACCTTTTGCCGGAAAAATATTTATGATTATTAACAATATAATTAATATAGCTGAATTCAGATTCCCAAAACCTGACTTCTCCACTAACTATGAAATTCCTCCAACTCCATTGCCATCTCCGGAGTTCATGAATGTTCCTGAAATATATAATCCAATTATCTTGTGCATAATTCTTGCCCTAACTGCATTTATATTTTACAAGCTAAGAAGCAGAAAAATACAAATCTTTCTGATATTTCTAGTAGTCATTGTATTTGGATTCATAAAAAATGGCTGTCTCTGTTCTATTGGCTCTATACAGACAATATCATTAGCTATTGCAGACAAAACATACCCAGTAACAATTAGTCAGATACTCATTTTTCTGATTCCAATAATTGCAGCAATATTCTGGGGAAGAATTTTCTGCGGTGCAGCATGTCCAATTGGCGGCATTCAGGACATATTAAATTATAAAAACTTCCGTATTCCAAAACCTCTCCATGAACTGCTGACACTAGGTCCATTCTTCTGCCTAGGCTTTGCAGTACTGTATGCTGCTCTAAATATAGACTTCATTATATGCAGCCATGATCCATATGTGGGAATTTTCAGGATGACATTTGCAAAAGGTGCATTCATAGCAACTCTTATAATAATTCTAATCGGTTTGGTTAATGCCAGACCATATTGCAAATACATGTGCCCATATGGAGCAATCTTGAAGGTTTTCTCAATATTCAGCTCAAAACCGGCAGATATTCCAATTGACAAAGATTGTATAAATTGCGACTTCTGCAAAGACGTATGCCCGACTAATGCAATTATTCCTCCAAATACAAAATTTGAGAAACATAATATATCAATAAACAGACTAAAAATATGCTTAGCAATATCTCCGGGTATAATTGCTATAGGATTGATATTTGGGTTGCACATTGGTAAAGGACTTATACTTAAAAACCCAGATGTCATATTGTTTAATAATGCTTTGCCAAACAACAACATTCAAATATTGATGAATAATGCAATCAATGCTGAAAAAAAAATTAAGATTGCAACAATGATATTTGGACTATATTTGGCAGCAGTTATAATAATCAAACTGATTAGTCTATGTAAAGTAAGGCAAAACACAACATACATAATTGATAAACTAAACTGCGTATGTTGCTCAAGATGCTACAAACTATGCCCAAAAAATCAAACCAAAAAGGTCTAAGTTGCTCTCCGAGGGTCGGAATGAGTTACCCTACTGTGAGCCGGAAAATCATGCGTCTCGGGTCATGAGTCATGCGTCAAAAAGCTAACAACTCTACCTGAAAAATTTCCGCCAGGCACTAATCTTTTCCTTCATTTCCTGCGTTAAAGGTTCCTGATGCAAAGATGCCGGTTTAAGACATGTTTCAACAAATCCATTTAAGCCATCTGTCAATATATAAACATTCTTAAAGCCTGTTCTAACCAAACTGTCTCGAGCCTGTGCAGGATGAGTCATACCATTAGAATACAGGACAATGGTTCCTTGATCTTTATATGGAAGTAGGGCTGTTTGAAGTTCACTCATCTTTATATTCACAGATGTCTTTATGTTGAACTTATCGAATTCCTGTGGTGGACGAATATCAACTAATATTATTGATTTATCTCCCTCCACAAGCCTATCAGCTAGCTCTTCAGTACTCATGTGATCCATTCCATCTTCTATATTATCCAAGAACGCACCCTCACTGATTTTACTATAATCTACAACATCAGTTTGACTACTTTGTGGTGCAACAGCAAAAAGACCAAATGAAACTACAATTAAAACTACACTAAATATTTTCAGAAATCTTGTTCCAAAGAGTTTGCCGCCTCCAGATCGGTTTTTCTCTATATACTCAGATCCCCAAAAACATCCTACGGCTATAATTGTAAAAAGCATAGCAAAAGCTGCTTCACTCATTTTCATACTATCGTATGCAAACAGCAGTCCGTGGTCTACACTTGCAAATGGTTTTATCAATGGAAAGACTTCGTTGTAAATCATACTTCCACCAATTGCACCTAACAAGAAAACAAGAGCATCAACTTTCACCGATGCCAAACCAACTGCTGCCGTGCCTGGACACCAACCACTCATAACAAAACCGGCACCAAAGAGCAAACCTCCAAGAATCTGAGGAAGATATGACGTGTGCATAAAAAACACATTATCTGTTGTCACAAAACCTAGCCCTTTAGCATAAGATATCCCGAGCATAGCAACAACAACTGCCGTAAACATAACCTTCAAAACTGCCATATCTTTAAAATAAAATATCCCTGCAAGTCTACGAGAGCTTCCAAATCCCGCCTGCTCTAAAGAAAAACCAAATGCAATTCCAATAATTAAGCTTGCCAGAAATGCTATTGGTGTATTTAAACTGCCTGATCCAAAAAAAGTATTAATCATTCCATTGCCTCCTTACAAACCAAGCAACTGCATAACCGCCTGCAAATGTGAAAACAAGAAAAAGCAAACTACCTGTCAGAAGCACAGCACTTCCTGAAAGAGCCTGACCTGATGTACAACCTTTTGCTAAACGACTCGCAAAACCTGCAAGTATTCCGCCTGACAATGCAAACATAAGGCGTTTTATGATTGTACACTTTAATCCTCGCTCAACTGATAAAGCACATCTGTTTGAATAAAGAGCCGATATCAAACCACCAAAAAACACGCCTACAAGCATAAAAACAAGATAGTACTTCAGTGGTTGACTTCCCCAGCTACCAAAATATTCGCAAGCCATTGTTCGCGATGGAGCAACAACAACATCTATGTAAGCTCCAACCCTAGCAATCCCTGAAGATGCACCTAGACCAGCACCCAACACTAAATATGAGGCAAGTAGTGTTATTCCCAAGAAGACCCCGGCAATATATGGGTTCATGTATGGTTTTTGATTGTCGTTTAACATCCCGCACTCCTCTTTTTAGGTTTGACAGGAATTGGTTTCGCCGGGATTTGCTGTATTGGTGGCATTTTTTCAGAAGGAAGAGATATACTTTTCACAGGTTGCCCCATATCATTCTTCCAATATGCGTTTAATCCGCCAAATACCACTTTTATTACCCGCTCTGTTTTTTGAGATAAGATACCAGCAACTGCAAGAGCAACTGTCCCATCTCTATCGATCAGAACAAGAGAACCTGCTCCTGTCAAATATGCAGGATTATTCAACAGTTCAGCAACATCTATATTCTGAGCTCCAGGTATGCTGTAATCAGCAAAATACTCTGCAGGACGAATATCAACAAGATCAAACGTGCCCGGCAGATCCATTAGCATACGCTTTAATTGTGAAGCATCAATGATGTCCGGCAAATTAATAACTCGTTTGGATTCGCTTGAGTTAGCACCAGATGCTGTTGCCTGGATAACTGGTAAGCCTTCTTCAATCCACGCTTGTCCGCCACCTTTAAGACTTGAAACATTCTTAAAATTCTGACGCTCTAGCAAACCAATTCCCATACTACTTCTGTAGGCAGAATTACAAACTATCACAACGGGCTCAGCCATATCTAATTTTGTTGTAAGTTCATCCAGCTTATTAAGAGGCATATTCAAAACATCTCCAATACGAAGCCCCATCCATTCAGTAGGCAATCGGACATCAACAATCATTGGAGCTGAACCATCCTTCATACTCTTATATAACTCTTGCGGCTCTGTTGCTTTGTTGCTGTAAATTTTTAACCCGCTATTTTTCCAATCATCAAAGGTTATAACTCCTTTCACATCATACCCTATTCTATTCAGACGATGTTGTGCTTCAGAAATCTCATCTGGAGTGCCACATAATATCAAATTGCTCCCCCAAGGAACCATAATTCCAACCCACGTTTCCAGTCTTCCCCGTAGGGCAATATTTACAGAATTAGGTATATGTCCAGCTGCAAAGCTTTCTGCCTCCCGTATATCAACAACATAATAATCATTAATATTGGTCACTGCACCATATGGTTTTTCAACAGTTTTTGCAACTTCGTCCCAATTTACTTTTGGTGGTCCTTGACGATTCATCTTTGCATTGTGCTTAAAATATTGTGGTGCCTGTGGCAAACCATCTAAGACTGCTGTTATAAATTCATTTTTCCCTTTGTGCTGCAGATATGGATTAGTTGCTTTCTCTATTCCAATTGTTGTTGATGGTTCATCTCTTAAATGTGCTCCACATAACGAACCTGCACCATGACCAGGCAAAACAACTACACTATCATCTAGTTTAGACAATTTCTTTGTCCAAGTTTCATATCCCATCTCAGCTAGTGCTGCCGCGGACATTGTCCCACCCATAAGGTCGGGTCTGCCTATAGAACCTACAAACAAAGCATCACCTGTTAAAATGGCTTTAGGTAAATTGTCATTTTTACTGAAGATCAGGGCACTTGTTCCATCTGGTGTATGTCCTGGAGTATCTATAAACTCTATGACTATTTCCCCCAAAGAAATTTTCTTTCCATCTGAGAGCGATATTATATTATATTCTGCACCACTTCTCTTGCTTTGATAAATAGAACAACCTAATAATTCTGTAAATTCAGTATGACCTGCCACAAAGTCTGCATTGGAATGTGTAAGAAAAACACCTTTAATTGTCCAACCCTTCTCTTTTGCAATATCAATATATGCCTGAATATCTCGATCAGGATCGACAATTATTGCCTCTTTAGCACTTGCCACAATGTATGAATAATGTGATAAAACGGCAAGATTTAGCTGAAGAATCTCAACTCCATCATACCGATATGTATTTACAATTTCATGAATTGAGGCACTATCTCCATGGGAAGCTGATTCCGAATCTTTAATTAAAGGTTCTGAGCCAAGCATCTTGGTTGGAAATAATACTCCGAGAGTCAGCACTGCTAATAGAATAGATTGATTAAATTTCCTGGGACACATAACTTTCATATAATATACTCCTTGTTTTAATATTAGTAATATATTTAAAAATCACTATATTGATAAAAATAACAGCAATTAAAAAAAATGTAAAGGAAAAATATATTTAGGCAATAAAAAAACATGATTGTACGGTTGATTTATTTCTCGGCTGTCGAGTAGACATAATATGGTTCTCTTCCCTT
>Ga0307987_1000860_pt1 | contig 17447 bp, 35 predicted proteins | sample EllFjometagen181_FD_203157 | JGI IMG/M metagenome (GOLD analysis project Ga0307987, IMG submission 203157) | Marine microbial communities from Ellis Fjord, Antarctic Ocean - #181 | ecosystem: Environmental > Aquatic > Marine > Unclassified | place: Southern Ocean | collected 2014-10-08
TAAACAATTATCAATACACACCGCGCCGTATATCAAGCAACAGTTTTATAATGACCCGATCGACGGTTATTCAATGTCGTACATGGTGCAAAATTATCGGTACTTAGGAATTAATGACATTGGATTAGAACAAACCACAATGAAGGGCGACGAGATAATTCGAAACATAATATACGAACGATTTGAAAAGCGCCTATTTACTTTCGGCACAATGAATTTAGAGCTACCTGAATTTTTTAAGCGTTACGAATACGCTGATGACGTTGGACGAATGACTGACAGATTCAAACATTTATTTAACTATGTCTCACTTAATGGTAATTCATTCAGATGAAAATACTAAACTTATACGCCTGTCTAGGTGGTAATCGTTACAAATGGGGCGATGAACACGAAATAACAGCCGTAGAACTTGACCCTGAACTAGCAAGGCTATACCGGGAGCGTTTTCCAAATGATACAGTAATTATCGCAGATGCACACCAATACTTATTAGACCACTATAAAGAATTTGATTTCATTTGGAGTTCACCGCCTTGCCCGAGTCATAGCAAGGTGAGAATAAGTCAAAAAAATAGAAGTACATTTGTGGCAATTTACCCAGAAATGAGCTTGTATCAAGAAGTAATATTCTTAGATAATTATTTTAATGGTAAATATTGTGTGGAAAATGTAGTCCCATTTTATGAGCCACTAATACGAGCCACAAAAAGAGGCAGACACCTATATTGGACTAATTTTGTTTTACCAAATAAATTAAGTAACCACAAGGCTGAAAATAACATGATAGCTACCGGCGGCGTTAAAGAATTATCTAAGTACCATGATTATGATTTCAGTAAATATAAAGGAGGTCAGCGAGTTAATAAAATAGCCAGAAACCTAGTAGACTACGAAGCTGGCAAAACAATACTTGATACAGCGATGGGATTAATCACTAGAAGCAACCAAGAGTTGCCGTCATTATTCTAACAAGGTAAATATAGATTATTTAATTATGACTTTAAGTTGTATTAATTCAAATAGTTTTTGTAACTTAGCACAAACAAAACGAAATCATGGCAGCACACGCAACAAAGCATTTAGGCAAATCGGACAAATTTAAATACGTCTACAAGGTTAGTAATCGAACCGGACAAATCGAATACAGCGCAACAATAACAATAAATAGGGTTAGATTTAACAGCCGCCACAAGACAGAGCGAGCCGCCGCGATTGCAGTCGATCGCTATTTATTAGAGAATCACAAACAACCAATTAATATACTAATACCTAAGAAATGACAAAGGAAATTAGATCGTTCAAGATATTCGTTAAGAACGAATTAACTAAACACGACAAGACTAGCCGCGAACTAGCGAGCGAAATCGGGGTGTCCGATGCGGTTCTATCGAATTGGCTAAACGGACTTGTTAAGCTCGAAACGTTTAAAGATATTGTAATGGGTGGATTAAATAAACTTAAATCGAATTGAAATGAAAACTAAAGACGAATTATTAAAAGCAGTTAAGAAAGCAGAATATGAGTTAAAGAAATTTAAAGACGAACTAGAAGCGGCTGAAATAGTACCGAGCTTGCCGAGTTGGGGGGAATTGATAGGAAATTCTAGGCTTGTGTTTAACTTTGCTATTGGAACGGAACTAAAAGAGTACACAAACAAGGCTAATACGCTCTACAAACTCCTTGCCGTTGCTGACTATGTGAATGATGGGTGGAAAACTGATTTTGAAAAGGTTTATGTAATTGCATATGAACCAAGTAAAAACAAAATAGAGACTGATTGGCTGGCCGACTACTCAACGCAAGCGGTTCATTTTAATTCTGAAGAAGCAGCACAAAAAGCAATCGAAATATTTAAAGCGAACAACTCAGAACAGGAACTAATAGACTTCTTTAAATAAACCAAATGAAATCTAACGAACTACTATTAAAACAGATCAATCGGCTCGAAAAGGATTTAGCTATACTAAAGGCGGAACTAAACGCACAAGTTAACCCTGAGAACTTAAAGAAGATCGTTAGCGCTGTATTCATGTTAGGCGAAACGGACGACTTTCTAAATCATGGCCGGAAACAGCCTTATGTCTTCGCGGTTCAAATCTATGCGGCTTTGCTTAAAGAATACGCGGGATTACAACCCGAAGCGATTAGCCCGATAATTAAGCGACATAGAACACTCGTTTATCATTGTTTGCGTAAGGTTAAACTGTATAAGCATGACAGAGATTTAAAGGTTATAATCGACACTTGCTATCGACTTACTGATATACTAGCAGAAACGGGCGAGTTTGACAATCAAAACCTTATGCTCGCTTCAGATCAATTAATCGAATCGATTAGAAATATCTCATAAAACACATTGAAATGAAAACTAAATTACATATCTTTGAATCGATTGGTTTTGTTTTTTTCATTTGGGTTTAGGTTTGAAAGCCGTTCGATTCTCAGTCGTTCGGCTTTCTTTTATTTAAAGAAATTAAGATTATGAAAACAAAGCTATTAAAGAAAGTTAGAAAGCGATTCGATATTAATAAGATCGAAGAATTAAGTTATGACGCACCAGATCGATATAGGGATTGTGTTGAAAAATACGGATTGCCAATATATGAGCTACTAGACAGTAAATATAGAGCGCTTGGATATGGTATAGTTTGCCCTGATTTATCAGCACTCATTTTACATATGCGGTCTACGATCCGCAAGGATTACCGAAGAGGTCTTGATAAAACAGTAAAATCGAACAAGGTATGGTGGGTTCAAAAATGAAACGACTAAGAAAGCTACTAAACAAATTAACCAAGCTCGGAACTTTTAAAATCAAATTCGGTTCGGGCGGTCAATGGGATTATAACCAATTAAAAAACGGAGGCAAGAAATGAAAAAAGACTATTCGACAGTATTCACAGCCGCAGCGTTTGGCTGTATGTTAATTTGCGTAATCATTATAAAAATATTGCAATCATGTGGAAAATTATAATTTATACTTTCGCTAACCCTGTTTGGCCGGGCATTATTTTATTTTTTACAGACGAACCGTTAGTTTATCTTTGGCTAGTCTTATCGATTTTATTATTTGTACTCGCTATCGGGTACTATTACGGTAAGATAGTCCGATTGCTTCGAGATGAAAACGAAGATTTATATAAAACTAAAGGCGATGAAGGCTATTAATTACAATTATTATTTGTAACTTTAAACAAATGAAACCAATCAAAACCTATACAAAATGGCTAATAATGTTAATCGCTTCGATTCTGATCTTCTTAATTTGCTTCGATCTTTACCGTTATCTAGAAGTAATCAAATGGCTAATGTAACGGAAAAGCAAACCCACGCTTTAGTTTGTCAGTATTTACGAATACGTAACGTCATGTTTAACACTGATATGTCAGGAATAAACCTACCGATCGGCTTGGCTGTTCAATCGGCTAAACTTAGATCAAATACAGGCTATCCGGATCTAACAATTTATGAACCTCGCGGCGGTTGGTTCGCTTTATTTATTGAACTGAAGCGACCGAGTAAATCGCCTTACCTTAAATCGGGCAAACTTAGTACGAACAAGAAAGTACAAGAACAAAATCGAGTGCATTTGGATCTGATCGAACGGGGTTATCTCGCTTTATTTGCGACTGGATTCGACGAGGCGAAACGAATTATTGACGCTTATCTAGATGGACAAATTGAAAGAATTGAATTATGAAAACACTACAAGAACGAGAAGATGAATACTTTACAAATATATATATGAATGTTGTCATTATCTCTGAAGAAACTGAGCGTAATATATTTAAAGGTGGGGTAATTGCAGGCTCAACCGACCACCACGCCAAAGTACTGGAGGTTATAGATGGGTATTTTAGAGATGTACAGGTCATTGAGGATTTAGATGTACCAGAACTAATTACAAAGCTAAACGAACTAATCAAATAGAAAAAGAAACTGTATATGCACCTAACGGCTCTAATAAGAATAGTAGCCCAAATACAGCATGAATTTAGATTGAAAAGCAAATATTACAAACCTAATAATAGCTTAATACAAAGCACCTTAGCAGGCTATTATTTTTATTTATTGTTAGGGTGCGTTATTTTATGAAAAATATTGAAAATAGAACAACATTTTATACTGAGAAATTTGATAAGCACTTATGCGAATGCGCGGGCATAATTACATTAAATAAAGGCGATAGATTTACAGACAAAAAAGGTAATGTATATGAAGTTGTTTGGAACTTATTTAATGTAACAGATATGATAATGGTTTATCACGGTAAATTAATAGTGGGAGCTTAATGCACCTTAACGACTCGCTAAGTGCAACTCAATAAAGTGCATTGCATATACTAATCCCTAACCCCTAACAACTAAACCAATGGAAAAACTAGACAAATACGAAATAATGGATGTGTTAGAAGAAATCCAAGATCGGAACGAGGCTAATCACATGGGTAATAATGAGGCTAATCTAATGGTTCGAGAAGAAGTATCTGATTACATTATTAAATTGCTTGCCACACGCCAACAGGTAGAGATAACAGAGGAAGAAATAAGAAGTTATCTCGAAAATGAAGTAATGCGCTGTACTATTGAGGAAGATGCTGAGGATGAAATTGAAAACTATTATTTCAAGTACAAAGATGTTGTTATAGCTATTCAATGGGCTTTACAACACCAAGAGCAAGTAAAGGAAGATAAGAAATGAAACTATTTGAATATAAAATAACAAAAGCGCATACCCATATAAACGAGGATAGATTAAACCTACTCGGCAATCGAGGATGGGAGCTTGTTAATATAGGAGAGATGGATCATAGGTATTCTGTATCTGGCAATTCGTTTGTTGCATTGATATTTAAAAGAGAAATTATTCCAGTAAAGCAAGAGCAAGTAAAGGAGGATAAGAAATGAACGAGATAGATCATGAATATACAGACGAAATAGTATGTCCTAATTGTGGGTATGAGCTTAGTGATAGTTGGGAAATGCCTGATAGTGGAGAATATGATTGTTGCGAATGTCAATCCAAATTTGAATTTGAGCGTGATATAGAAATAACTTATAAGACTACTATTAAATGAACCTAAGAAAATACCTATCCAGACCAAAGATGAACGTCCTACTATCCGAAGATGAAAAGCGGATCGGAAAGTTCGATGTTATCGCAGACCATTTTCCTCAAAAGACGATATATTCAAAGTGGACTCATAATTTAGAAGGTGGTGCACTTGTTCCATTCGATGCACCACGAAAATGTTTTGCTTTGATTGATGGACATAGGGTTAATGCTCAGTTGTGTTTGAGCTATTGGAAAACGCTAACCATTGCGTTTAGCGCAATAGAAAACGCAATAGTAAGCAATCAAGATCAGAACCTATGGTCAATAGCTCAAGGTGATAATCCTGCTTGGTGTGAATGCGATATGTGCAAAGATGAAAACCCATACGATACTCTGATATATTTCGTCAATCGTATCGCAAACGCTCATCCAGACAAACAATTTCACACTTTGCTGTATTACAAAACTGAGCAAGTAGGAACAGTCGTACCATTGCCAAATGTCATGGTCATGCCTACAACGATACAATTAAGCAAGCATAGGCCGTATCAAGAGCAGAAAAGAGAAGATGCTAGGAAGTGGAGAATTAATCTACTTGACTTGTTAGAACTAACTTCTAACGTAGGTATTTGGGACTACTACGGCAACTTTAAGCACTTACTTGCACCTAATCCAACTCTATACTCAATCGGGGCAAATATGCGCTGGTTTCGCTCGCTTGGTATTCAGAACTTCATTATTCAGACAGATGCGGCAATAGGTCATGAGGGTAGCTATTGGAAAGAGGCGTGGATTTATCGAATGTTGAAATATCCGTTCCTGAATCCAATGACTCAACTCAAAATTATTTGGAGGCGTGAATTTGGTCGAGCTGCTAAGTATGTGAAAGAGTATTACGATTTGCTTGATGCGAATAAAGGCAATGGCGATTACTTGAATAATTGGCGTGTCTTGGAAGTGTATCGGGATAGTTTTTTAAGTGATAAAATGATGGCTAGATATTATGATGTATTCAGTTACAGTAATCTTCGGAGTTTTATAATACAGATTGATTATGCCTGTGTCGAAATAGGCACAGCACCTAAGTATGTTGCTGAAAGGCTTGGAAGATTCTGCGCTAGACTAGGTAACGTAACAGTAAACGAACACAAGAAATCAGTTAAAACTTACTTAAAGGAAAAAGGATTATGAGAGAAATATCAGGAATTTACATTTGTACAGGCAAAGAGAATATATGCTTTGAGGATTTAGATAAATCGGATCAGTATGTTTGGTTAAATACATTAGATAAAGACGCACTAATGCGACTCGCTATAAAGTTAGGCGATACTATACGTGATCTTGGCAATCAGTTTGATATAAGTTCTAGCGTAGTTGAATAACGTATCATTAAACAAACAAAATCGGCTCGCTTTGTGTATAATGTTGCACGTTAACCAAGTCGATGTTATTGTGCAAAAACTATTAATTGGCGTTGTTCGGAAACTATTAATATCGGGTAATTAGCCTATAATTGAGAATATCGGGTAAATAGCCGATATTGCCATCCGAGTAGCGATAAGCCTCATTAATTAGGGTCTATTGCTACATGGGTGGTGAAGGTATAATACTAAAGAGTATAAAAGTAATGGTATTGATTGACGTATAAAAATTTCTGTCATGCTAAACCGTGACAAATAGGTATTAACTGATAAGAACCGTGAAAAACGTTTACATTCAAATTTTGTTTGTATAGATTATTGCAAAACATTTACAGATTGATTAACTTTAAAATCCAAAAATTCAATTATGACGAAAACAAACCAGATTACTTTATACATTGCCCGCGACGAAGACGGCCAATTAATGATGTTTCGAAACAAACCGACTCGCGGCAAAATGGGAAGGTTCGGTAAATGGTCAGTCAGTAACGAACAAACGCATTACGGAACAGCGCCCGCATTTCTCGCACCAGCTTTACGGTGGAACGACGAACCGATAGAAGTTAAATTTGAAAAACTAAACCAACATGAAACAGCGTAAAGGACTTACAGCGAGCGATTTTTATACAGATATATTTATAGCCGGATTTATATGCGGCTTTATAATAGCGGTCATAATGGCTTGCGTTTTAATACAAGTAACATGAAACAATTAACAGTTGATGAAGCATTGAGAAAAATGGCTAAGATCGCCGGATACAAGTACGACGATTGCATAGACGGTAACGATTGGATGTTCTGGAAAACATGGAATCAAAAACAGTCGGATCGCTTTAAAAAATGGTTTCTATCAAGGCAGCCTAAAGGGTTTCGGGATCAATACAAACTAACTCAATGGGGTATGTTCGATTTAATGTATGGGTTCAAGATTGTTGAATCGGTAGAAAATTAGTATATTGCACTATGGCAGCCGGAAAAAATAATCAGTTTTGGAAACTCAGATCGAAACACGGTCGAGATAAGATATTTGAAACGCCCGAAATAATGTTAGAGGCGATTTTGGAAGCATTTGATAAACTACACGACCAGAAATTATACAAAACCGATCATGTTGGTAAAGACGGGGACGAAGTAAATATACCTTCATCGATTCCATTTACATGGCAAGCGCTTTGTATTTTCTTACACGTTAATACTAAATATTTCAATCATTTCAAGGCTTCGTTAGATTTATCGAAAGAAGTTGATAAAGATTTTGCTAACGTCATTACATGGGCAGGGGACGTGGTTTTCGCTCAAAAGTTTAACGGGGCGGCTGTTGGCCACTACAATGCGAATATTATTGCCCGCGATTTAGGTCTATCCGATAAGATAGTTCAAACAATCGATACGGACAAAAAGATTAATATTTCGATCGATGGAAGTGAAATCGATTTGAGTAAAAAGAGATAAGTCAAATGAAACGACCATATTTAACAGAACTAGACAGGATTCATATTAAGTACGATACTTCAGTCGGGGCGTTCCGTATGTTTCATTTTAGATTGAGGCAATTAGAGCGCGGGATATTAAGAAAGTTAAAACTAATATAAAACCAATCATGGAGAAAATTAAATCAATCACAGAGGGCGAATTTACAGCCAAAACAGACGATTTCATTAACCAGTACGAAGGGTTTGTAATAAAAACAGACGGGCAAGACATAACAATAGGTGTTAGTACTGGTCAATGCTGCTGCGAATCATTCGGCTGCATAATGACAAACGACGATATTAATGATTTTATAGGCGCTGAAATAAAATCGATTACAATAGTTGACGAGGCGTTAAACGGTAAAGAGATCGAAGAGCTTGAATATTTAGACGAAGGCGGCGCAATGTTTGTTAATTTAGATACAAGCGAAGGATTGCTGCAATTTGTAGCTTATAATGGTCATAATGGCTACTATGGACATAGCGCTGTATTGGTTAGTAATCAATTAAAGCAACAAGAATATATTTAATGAGCCTAACATTCGATCCGAACACGCTTTACTTTAAGATGGTCAAGTACTTTAGCGACCATAAAAACGACCAAGATCGGGTTATCTTTTGCAATGAAGGCGGGTCGAGATCGTCTAAAACATGGGACTTTTATCACTTTATTGTCACCTATTGCGATCACAATCGAAATGGAAATAAGGATATCTATATTTTAAGGGACACGTTAGTTAACTGTCGAGACTTTACCCTGAAAGAGTTTGAAAAGTGTATGCAAGTTATTGGCATACCGTTAGACTCACTTGTCAAGACTCCAAAGCCTTACTTTAATCTGTGGGGTAATCACATCTACTTTAGAGGACTAGACGACGAAAAGAATACCGAAGGGTTTCCGAGTCATATCGCATTTATTAACGAGGGCTTAGAAGTAGAAAGCCAATCCCAAATAGCTGGTATTCTAATGCGGTGCGAAGAGGTTTTCGCTATGGATTGGAATCCAAAGTTTACAGATCATTGGGCTTTCGGCTTCGAAAAGCGTAATAACTGTCTATTTACTCACTCGACATACAAGAACAATAAACACCTACCCCAATCGATTATAAACGACATAGAGGGGTACAATCCGTACCATCCTGAAGACCTAGACAAGCCAAAGAAGCAGCGCCGACCGCATCCGGTTAACGTCGAAGCGGGAACGTCCGACGAATACCGATACGAAGTTTATGCGCTCGGTCTTAGGGCGGCTCGAAAAGGATTGATTTTTCCCGATGTTACTTGGATTAGAGAGTTTCCGGATCACGTCGAAAAGATCGCTTACGGTATGGATTTCGGATATACAAACGATCCGACCGCAATCGTCAAAGCCGGTGTACATGGTAACGATTTGTTTCTAGAGCTATTACTATACGAACCGACTGAGAACATTGACATACTAGAACCGCTTTACTCGAATCTAATCGGTAAAAAGGATCGGTGTTGGTGCGACTCGGAAAATCCAGCAATGATATCAGACCTTCGCAAAGCTGGACACTTGGCGTTAGGTGTACGTAAGTTTAAAGGGTCGATTGTGTACGGTATCGACTTGATTAAGCGTTACAAGATCCATATCGTCGTGAGTAATGAGGCTCGAAAAGAACAGGAAAACTATTCATGGAAAATGTTTAACGGGTTTAACTTAAACGTGCCAATTGATAAGCATAACCATTTTTGGGACGCTTCAAGATATGTCTGTTTATCCGAATTTAGGTAGCTGTTTATAATTAAAAACACTAGATTCCTTTGAAAATAGTATTTTTATGTTCAAATAGTCGGCTAAATGAACATTTTTACAAAGGGATTCAATCAGATAAAGAGTACATTTTCCCCAACTGTTGCGCCTGAAAATTGGGGCGGCTCAATGTTTTACCCTGTGACCGGTGAAAGCTCAATCGAATGGGGCGAGGGCAAACACTTACTAGATTTCCTCGAAGTACCCGAAGTAAATGCGGTTATTTCTTGGAAGATTCGCGCGTTTTCAAACATGAAAATTTCGATCATTTCGAAGACAACTGGTAAAGAAGTCACGAATCAGGAAAAGATAGTCCAAGTGCTTCGATCGCCTAACTACTTTCAGGCTCAAAAGGAATTTCTACAACAGACTAAAGCATTTCAGGAAATATTCGGCAATGAATTTATCTACTTCTTAACGCCTGTCGGTATGCCGAACAGCGTAAAGGGCATGTTCACTATCCCGCCGCAAATGGTTCAAGTCAGACTAATAGACAAAGCGCCATACTTTCAACAGACATCGTTTAACGAACTAAATAAGATTACCTACACTTGGCAAGGTAAAGAGGTTGCGTTCGATCCTAAGTCAATTATACACATAAACAAAGCAAAGGCAAATGTAACCGATACGGATTGGGTTTTAGGCGAATCACCTATGACAGCACTACAAGCGCCGATTAGAAATATTCGTGCAGCTTATGAAGCAAGAAACGTATTAATTGAGAATCGAGGCGCTTTAGGTATCTTATCCAACGCCGGAACAGACGGGACGGGTTCAATGATGCCAATGCAAGAAGAGGAAAAAGAAGAGTTGCAAAAGTCTTTTAGTCGTTACGGCATGACTAAAAAGCAATGGCAAGTAATCATTACAAACCTGTCTTTAAAATGGCAGCAAATGGCGATTGATGCCGATAAATTGAAACTGTTTGAAGAAACCCGCGAGGACTTTGTAAAGATTTGCGACGGTTACGGTGTTAATTACGAGCTGTTCGGATCACAAAAGGGCGTTACATTCGCCAACAAACTACAAGCCGAAAAGAATACATATCAAGACACGATCATTCCTGAAGCTAACGAATGGATTGACGCGCTAAACAGGCGATTCGAAACGGCTAATAAGACTTGGTTTATTCAAGGGTCGTTCGATCATTTACCACTACTTCAAGAAGATTTAAAAGACAGGGCTACGACTATAAATACACTCGTTAAGGCATTAAATGAGGCTGTAAGCGGGGGTTTAATGACATTAGAACAAGCGCAAGCAGAACTTAAAAGGTTAGGAGTTGAATAATGGATAAGAAAGACGTAGATAAGATAATCAAAGCAAAAAAGAAAATCGTTAAGTCGAACACATTAATAAAAAAGTAATGGAACGAATCGAAATACCTGAATTTGAAAACAAAAAGGATTTGTTTAAATACTTAGCGACTAATCAAAAGTCTTTAATCGCTCAGAAAAAAGCTATTATTAAGCACGCCGACGGGTTAGGAATTGCCTATCATGTCATTACTGAAAAGGGCGGGGCGAATAAAGCCGAAGCGAATCAATCCGATCCTGATACAATAAAGGTGCGTGTTGTAATTAATACGACTAACTTTTTAGATTCACATGACGACGTTCACCTAAAAGGAATTTGGACTAAATCGCTTGACGAGAATAAAAATCTTTTGCACTTGCGCGAACATCAAATGAAGTTCGATTATATTATATCTGAGGGCGAAGACTTGAAAGCGTATGTAAAGTCTTACACATGGAAAGAACTCGGATATGATTTCGAAGGTTCAACCGAAGCGCTAACGTTTGACTCGACCGTTAAGCGCGAACGTAACGAATTTATGTTTAACCAATATCAAAAGGGCTACGTTAACAATCATTCGGTTTCGATGCAATACGTCAAACTTATCTTAGCTATAAACGACGAAGATTACGCAACCGAATTTGATGCGTGGGAAAAGTATTTACCTGAAGTAGCCAATAAAGAACTAGCCGAATCGAGAGGTTATTTTTGGGCTGTGAAAGAGGCGAAAGCGTTTGAAGGATCGGCCGTACCACGCGGATCTAATTCAGCAACGCCGACACTAGACAATAATCTTAAAACTGAGCCGGTTAAATCCACTCAGACAGATATAGAGCCGTCGCAAGACACTCAAAAAAGTTTTAAAGATTTACTAAATAATTACGAATTAAAAATTTAACGATGGACTTAGAAAAAAAAGATTTTGACGCTCTTATGAGCAAGGTTGAAGTCGGCGTTAAAGACACCGTAAAACATGAACTCGAAGCGACGGTTAAAGGTTTGGTTAATGCTGAAGACTTGGCGGCCAAATTTGAAGCGCTTGGATTGAGTGAAGATGCCATTTCAGGGCTTACAAAAGCCGTTGAAGAACAAGGTATCGAAATGCGGAAACTCTTTGACGAGAAGATTAACGCGCCTAAGACACTAAGCGAAGAGCTTAACGAAAAGGCCGACGAGATTAGAAAAATTGCTTCCGGAGAACTTAGAAGTTTAAAACTTGAACTAAAGACAGACGTTACTCGTGCTTTGGTTTCTGGTACAACTCAGGCGATGCGTTTAACAGGTGTAGGTCAAATCCAAACGCAAAATAACGTTATCGCCGGTTTGTTTAGACAAGCTACGGTAGGGGCTAATTCTAACGGAGTAATTCGTTATGTAGATCAAGCCGCAAGGACAAACAACGCCGCTTCTGTTGCTGAAGGTGCAGTTAAACCTGAAAGTGCTATTTCATGGATTGAGAAATCATTGACCATTGAGAAAGTAGCCGACACTATTCCTGTAACTATGGAAGCGTTTAATGACGTAGATTTCATTAGTTCAGAGATTCGTAGATTGCTTGAAGTTAACTTGGCTTTGACTGAAGACGCTTTGTTATGGTCAGGTAATGGCGCAACCCCGAACATTGAGGGTATCTATACGATTGCCGACACTTACACACCTGTTGCCGCTGCAATCGCAGACGCTTCTATTTATGACCTGATTGTAAAAGTTCAGGCAAGTATAGCCGGTGCAACTAAATATCAACCTAGAACGGTTGTTATGAATCAGGTTGATGTTACAAACATGAAACTGAAGAAAGACGATAATAACAACTATGTATTGCCTCCATTTGTTTCGGCCGATGGAAACATTGTAAACGGCGCTGTTGTTGTTACTTCTAATACAGTTACAGCCGATACGATGCTTGTAGGTGACTTTGATTATGCTACTCTTTACCGTCTTGGTGGTGTTACTATCGATATGGGTTGGATTGATAAGCAATTTGTAGAGAATATGATGACACTACGCGCGGAATATCGCGAAGCGTTGTTAGTTCGTTCAGTTGACGAAGGTGCTTTTAACAAAGTAACTGGAATCGCAGCCGCTTTAGTAACTTTAGCTAGCTAATAAGATGAAAAGAATTGCATTATTTCTAACTGTTCTTTTTGCTGTATGCTCAATGAGTTTTGCACAAAGAACTATTGCAAGTCAAGATCTCGAAGGCGCGGAAACGATTAATTTCGCTTCTATGTCTAATGCTAAAACTGTAACGGTAACTTGTACCAATGTAGGCGGAACGTCTGACGGTACACTAACTTTATTCGGATCAACTAACGGAACAACTTGGAGCTTCTTAAACTTTCTAGGCGGTGAACTCGGAACAGCTTCACCAAAGGCAAGTATAACCGGTGCTGATTTGAACCAAGTAACCATAACGACCGCTTTAGTCGCGACGTGGTGGATTAAGCCAGATATTTACCCATACCATAAGATACAAGCGGTTGGGACTTCAGGCGATACAACTACACTCGCTGTTAATTGGTCTAAATACAGATAACTATGCTAAAGATTGAGTTTACAGAAAAGTTTGCTAACAAGAAAAAAGGTGATATTGGTCTTTACGACAGTATGTTAGCTAGTACACTTGTTAGAAAACTCAAAGTTGCAAAGTTTTATAAGATCAAAAAAGCTGAAAAATAATGAGTTTGATAGATTCGACATACTTTGTTTATGACATTAATCTACCCGCCGGAACATATTCGGAGTTAGCTAATGTGATCGCCCGTTACGAACCTGAGATTTTAAAACGTCTTCTAGGTTACGAACTATACAAAGACATGGTAGCAAATCCATCCGATGCGCGTTGGGTTGCTTTCATTTCAGGGGTTGAATATACGGTTGATTACGATGGACGGGATCAAATTATTAAATGGAACGGTCTAATTAATAACGACAAGATTAGTTTGATTGCTTACTACGTGTACTATTGGTACTTACGTAATCAAGCAAGTATAACGAACAATGTCGGCGAAATTAAACCGAGTCAGGAAAATAGTTTCAATGCGGAAAGTGTTGCAAAAGCAATGAACGCATACACTAGATTGATAGACTTATACGGGTGTGCGGGTCAATCCGAACTTATTCCTTCAGCTTACAACTTTTTAAACGAGAACGAAGATACTTATCCGGAATGGGTATTTAAATCTTTGGGCAAAGTAAACAGCCATGACTTATAATTATAAGCCAATAGTAGACATTTTTACCGACATTGTAACCGATGTTAGGGCGAAGTATAACGTAACCGACGGGGACGCGCCATATTATTTATATGGACACCCTGTCGAGATCGTTAATATTCTGTCAAAGAAAACGAATAATTCAACATTGAAATTTAAAAAGTTTCCTTTAATTGTTTTATTTATGGACTTTGCCGAAGATGTTCAACCTGAAGGCCGTAATGTTAGTTTAAGGCTTGCGATCGTAACAGATACAAAGCCGACTTTTTACACCGCCGACCGTTATACGAATACCTTTAAAACTGTATTATACCCGATTTGGGAGTTATTACACCAAGCTATACTAGATTCTAATTATATCGATAGTGTTTCTTTGGCATACGCCAAAACCGATCGCCCTTATTGGGGTCGTCAGGGTCTATACGGTAATGAGGGTAATATTTTTAATGATTTTGTCGATGCGATTGAGATCGATAATCTCGAAATTACTATAAACGAAAATTGCTAAAATGAATTGTACACCAGTATATGCGGGTTTAGCAGATTGTGGAAGGTTACTAAAGAAAGTTAACGGGGTAATGATTACCGATAAAGGTACTGAATACACCGACACCACTTTCGTAACTGAGAGCGTTATCAAGCTCGGAATCGCATCACTAACAACCGCACTAAGAAACGCGACCGTCTTACCTTTCATAAACTATGAGAGAACGACAGATGATCCAAGTATTCAGACTTCGAACTTAGGCATTAAAGACAAGGATCTCGATCCGGCACCATCTATGCAAGGTTGGCTCGATATGTCTTTATGTGATTATAAAACAATCCACGAATTAGAGGGTATCTGGTTTGACGTTGTTTTATTTACTACCGACGGTCTTCAGTTCGGAACTAAGAAAAGCGACGGCGCTGTTAAAGGTTTCCGTTGTAAGATTGCTACCCGTAAGGATTTACCGCCTTCAGATAATAGTCAATCTAGTTTTCCTGTTGATTTCTATTTCAGAAACGCCGATGAATTTAAAAACATCATGGTTTTTGATCCTGATTATAATTTCGCCGATGTATTAGACTTTGTTCCTGTTGGGTTAAGTTTAAGCATTACGACAGCTTATGCGGCCGGTGACGTTGTACTTCAAGTTAATGAGCGTTGTACTAATACGGGTAAAACCGGTCTAGTATTAGCCGACTTTGAAATATTGCAATCTAATGGCGCGCCTATTGTCGCTGTTACTGTATTAGTTGAAGATGGTTTAGGTCAATATACTTTGACTATCAAAGCCGATTCAGCCGGAACACCTGCGAACATTGCAAGCGGTAAATTTTACACCATGCAAGCAAGCGCCGACGATGCTACATTCGCGACTTATTTAAGTAACGTAATTAAAGAAACCGTATAATGAGTAAACGATTTGAAATATCGCCGAAAATGGTCAATATCGGATTTAAGAAATTCGAGGCGTGGCATAAAACAAAGTTTGGCCTTATCGATAATCTAACAGCTCGACAACGGTTCAAACAATTAGGCGGCGTTTTGCCTCCAAAACCAAAGAAGGAGGGGGGCGTTTAACCCCCTTTCTTTTTACACTTAATAAAAACTCTATGGAAAACTTAATCAAGAAAGATGTTATTGATTCAATAATAGAGGCTGACAATAAGTTAGTTAAAATTGAATACAGAATAAAAACATTAAATAAGCAGATAGATAAGGGCATTGAGGCGCTTAAACAGCTTAAAGAACAACTAGACAAATTGGGCTAATGACAACAGTCTCAGACATACGCCGCAGATCGAATACCTTCGTTAATAGCTTAGATATTCACGCCGTACAGTCAATCGAGCAAAACGAAGAGGCGCTAGTTCAATTAAATAGGGATCAATTAACCGAGTCGAAGCGGTCAGACGGTGCAACGATTAAACCAAGTTATAGCGCAAAATATGCGGCGTTTAAGGGCTTTTCTAGTCCCGATCTTATGTTAACCGGCTCGTTCTACAATCAAATGTTTCTAATAATTAACCCTTCATCATTCGACTATTTTATTAGTTCGAACGATTGGAAAACAACGGGGTTAGTTGAGAAGTATACAGAAAAGATATTCGGAATCGGTAAAGAAAACCAGATCGAGGCTAAGAATATGAATACTATAACACTAGGGAAAAAATACAGAAAATTTGTTTTACATGGTTAAGAGCATCCATACCATTACAATCGAAGACTATTCATTATTTGAAAAAACAGGTAAATCAAAATACCTTTGTCGCTTTTACTTGCCCTTCATTTGCGATTCGCGAATCAAGGATTTACTAATCGAAATCAGTAGAAACTTATCGGGTCAAAACGAATCGGATAAATCACTACAAAAAGAGCAACATAAACTTAAATCTGTTTACCGTATTCAATATCTAGTAACTCTATACGAAGCGACTAGAAACCTTTTAGTGCATAGAATCGAAGTTGATAGATGGTTAAAGGATATCGGCCGCAAGACGAAAAGCAGCTATAAGAATCTAGAGGTTTATATTGAGAAGATCGAAACGGCTACGGGTATCAAGATTAAAACGGTTGACGATTTATTAAAGCTAAAGAATAGTATCGACTTTTGGGCGGCTAAGTTTAAAGAATCATTTCCGGACGACGATAAAAAAGAGGGGTTAACATTCGGTCAGATTGTAATCGGTGTCTTTTCAGCTAATCAGTTAGCTTGGAACGATAAGATGAAGCTATCCGACTTTTTTGAATGGAAGAAGCGAGCCGAATTAATTGCTAATAAGATTAAAGATAATGGCGGAAATTAACGAAATTATATCGAAAGAAGCGGTTCAAACGATTCTAAATACGGATAAAGCCGTTACAAAATTAGACGAATCATTAAGAAAATTACTTCAAGATATTGAGGCTGGTACTAAGATAGTTAAGACAAGTATTCCGACATACGACGGTTTAGGCGATTCAACCGACAAACTCAAAAAAAGCACTGTTGAACTTGATCGAATTGGCAAAAAGTTAGTAAAGACCGAACAGGATCTAAAAGATTTAGAAGATAAAAGAACTACAACAATAATCGCTAATCGGGATGCTTTAGCAAAAAAGAACGCAGCCACAAAAGCACAAATACAAGCGGCTAAGACATTAAAAGGTTCATACGATCAAATAGATTTAGCATTAAAAAAGAACACTGCAGACTATAAGAAACTAAGCGAAGAGCAACGCAAA
>Ga0307987_1000861_pt1 | contig 17414 bp, 16 predicted proteins | sample EllFjometagen181_FD_203157 | JGI IMG/M metagenome (GOLD analysis project Ga0307987, IMG submission 203157) | Marine microbial communities from Ellis Fjord, Antarctic Ocean - #181 | ecosystem: Environmental > Aquatic > Marine > Unclassified | place: Southern Ocean | collected 2014-10-08
TGTTCGCCGGCCACCTGCGCCAGCTCGCGGGCCTGGCCTGGCGGGACGGCATGGATCACACCCAAGCCCTGGCCGCCATCACCGCCACCCCGGCGCTGGTGTTCGGGCTCGAGGATCGCGGCCGCATCGCCCACGGCGCCCAGGCCGATCTGGTGGTCTGGAACGGCGACCCCCTCGAGCTGTCCAGCTGGGCCACCACCGTGTTCATCGCAGGCCAGCCCGTGGACACCACCACCCGCCACGACGCCCTGTTCGAGCGCTACCGAGACCTTCCCGGGCTGCCCCTGCCCCCCCTGCCCTTTCCCGACACCCAGGAGTGACCATGCAGCTGCGATTCTCCACCTGGCCAGAGGTCGAGACCTACCTCGCCACCCGCACCGACATCCTGATCCCCATCGGTGCTACCGAGCAGCACGGCCCCTTCGGGCTCATCGGCACCGACTCTCTGTGTGCTGAAGGGGTGGCCAACACCACCGGCGAACGGGCCGGCATCCTGGTGGCACCGGTGCTGTCGGTGGGCATGTCCCTGCACCATCTCTCCTTCCCCGGCTCCATGTCCCTGCGCCCCGGCACGATGATCGCCGTATTGACCGACTGGTGTGAGTCCCTGGCCCGCCACGGCTTCGAGCGCCTGCACTTCGTCAACGGCCACGGCGGCAACATCGCCACCACCCACGCCGCCTTCTCGGAGATCAACCACCACCATCCTCAGCTGCGCTGCACCCTCACCAACTGGTACGAGCTGCCCGCGGTCCAAGCCATCGTGTCTGAGCACATCGGCGACCGCGAGGGCGCCCACGCCACCCCCTCGGAGCTGTCCCTGAGCTGGGCCTTACATCCCGAGCACCAGCGCAAGACACAGCCCCAAGAGCTGGCCACCGGCATGACCGGCTTCTGCGGCGCCGAGCACTTCCGCGCCACCTTCCCCGATGGACGGGTGGGCGCCGATCAGCACCTGGCCAGCGTAGCCCTGGGCGAGCGGTTGCTCGAGGCGGCGGTGGGAGATGTGCTGAGGAGACACAAAGGCTTCGTCGAACAGCACTGACAGGGGCCATTCATCCGAGCGGACCAAACCAGCCCTACCCGAAAAACAACCCTCGCTGCACCAGCCCCAACACCCGGGCGCCGATGCCCAAGTGGTTGCCCAGCACGAAGCAGTACAGCAGGGTCATGGGAAGCACAGCGACCCGAGCCGCCAGGTGGTGCCGCAGGCTGTAGAGGCTCCAGGCGCCGAAGCCTACCAGGGCCACCTTGCCCAGCACGAAGGGGCCGTACCCGAGGCCGATGGCGCTGGCCATCATGGGGTTTCCCTCGCCGGCGATGCCGGTGGAGACCCAGACGGAGGTCAACGCGGCGTCGATGAGATTGAGCACCAGCAGCACCGCGATGGCGCGCTCGAAGCTGACCATGGATGTGAAGCCCTGCCACGCCATGCACACCTCCTTCCCAATAGGGTTTCCGCGCGACCGAGGCGGGTCAAGGCCGCCCCTGTCCCATCTTGTCGCGGCCTGATTGCACGGGGGGAACCACGGCTACAGCCGGCCTGACAAGCCGAGACAAGCAGCTCGACGAACCCGTGGTAGACGATGTCACCGACGTGTCACCCGCGGGAGACGAGCGCGTGAACCCACCGACAAAGCGCAGAAAGAAGACCGTTCGCCTGTTCGATAGCGACGGATCGCTCATCGACCTCCCCAGCGTACTCGCCCTGATGGACGCCTGGTCCGACGCGGCCCTGCTGGTGTCCGAGGAGCGCCTGGTGCTGGCCACCAACGCCACCCTGCGCCGCTTCCTGGGGGCCCACCCCGACGCGGTCATCGGCCTGGATGCCTACGAGCTGCTGTTCCCGGACGGCGGAGCCCCCGACCCGTGCCCCCTGGAGCTGGCGGTGCAGGAAGGCCTCGAGCGCCACACCGCCATGTGGGAGCGCCTGGACACGGGCCGTTGGCTCGAGGCCAGCATCACCCTCACCCCGTTCGTCACCCGCAAGAAGAACCGGGTGTACCTGTTCCGGCAGCGGGACGTGAGTGATCGCGAAGAAGTCCTCGAGCAGATCAAGCTGCGCACCCAAGAGCTCGAGGCCCTGCGGGACCTGCTGCTGCTCGACCCCGCGGTGCCCCTGAACATGCTGCTGCAGCTGGCCCTCGAGCGGTTGGTGGACCTGTCCTGGCTCGGTGTTCAGCGGCGGGGCATCGTTTTTCTGGCCGACGCGTCGGGCAACCTCACCATGCGCGCTGCGGTGGGCCTGAGCACCAGCGCCATTAACCACTGCGCCCATGTGCCCGCCGGCACCTGCATCTGCGGCAGCGCCGCCGCAGCCCGAGAGCTGGTGTACAGCGCCGAGGTCGGACGAGAGCACAGCCGCCGCCACGACGACATCCAGCCCCACGGCCACTACTGCGTGCCCTTCTCCACCGAGGACCGGCTGCTGGGCGTGCTGACCTTCTACCTACCCGCGGGCCACCGCCGCTCCAGGCGCGAGGAAGCCTTCCTGCGCTCCGCCGCCAGCGTGGTGGGGGTGATGGTGGAGCGGGCCCACAGCCGCGAAGACAAGGCGGGCCAGCACCAGCAGGCGAACGACACCCTGCAGGCCTCCATCCGCACCATCGGCTGCATGGTCGAGCGCCTGACCCCCTCCACCGCGGCCCACCAGCGCAGGGTGACAGAGCTCGCCAATGCACTGGGACAGGCCCTCGAGTTCGAGCCCCACCGGCTCCAGGGCCTGGGCGTGGCCGCGTCCCTGCACGACATCGGTGAGGTCGCGGTCCCCAGACACCTGCTCGAGCAGCCGGGCACCCTGGAGCCCAACGATGAGGATCAGGTCCGCGCCCATGTGGAGCTCGGCGCCGGCTTCGTCGAGGCCGCAGGCTTCGACTGGCCGGTGGCCGACATGATCCGCCAGCATCACGAAGCTTGGGACGGCAGCGGCTATCCCCAGGGCCTCGCTGGCCAAGACATCCTTCTCGAGGCCCGCATCATCGTCGTGGCCGACACCGTCGAGACCATCGCCTCCAGCCACCCCCACAGCCCGGCCATGGGCCTGGCCGCCAGCGGCGCTGCCCTGCTCGAGGGCCGGGGCACGCGCTTCGACCCAGCGGTGGTCGAGGCCTTCATGCGCCTGATGGACCAGGACGGTCTGCCCACCTGGCTTGCGGCCCACGGGGGCTGACGGCTGGGGGCAAAGTCGTCGTAGAAGAAGATCATGCTCTTGGAGAGATCGTAGCGGAGCAGCTCGTCCCGGAGCTGCGACGACTGCAGCCGCAACCAGGACGGCCCTCAACCGGACACTTCAGCGACAGAGTCCCCTCGAACCGGACACCTGGTCCTTCCAAACCCACCCACGGTGCTCTCGAGGACTCGAAATCATCCACACATGGGCGCCGCAGACCCTGGCTGCGGCCGCTCTGTCCGGTTCAGGCCCGCCCTGTCGCAAAGGTGTCCGGTTCAGAACGGCCCTGTGTGCTCCGGGCGGCCACATGTCGTGCCTACAACCCCACGGGGCTCAGCCGAGTAGAACCGCCCGCGTCCCAAAGCCCGCGTATACTCCCAACCATGCGCCACCTCGCCCTCCTGACCCTGCTGGCCTGCCTGGGCTGTCCCACCGAGCCCATCCTCGACAGCGGCCCCGAGGCCGACACGGACACCGACGCGGACACCGACGCGGACACCGACGCGGACACCGACGCGGACACCGACACCGACGCCCCCCTGGTGATCAGCTACCCCGACCAACGGGTGGGCATGTTCTACCTGACCTGGCACGCCTACGCGGCCCAGGCGGTAGCCAGCCTCGACCCCAGCCAGCGCACGGTGGTCGAAGACATCATCCAGGACTCCAGCGCGGGCTTCGCGTCGATGATCTACGACCACGGCCTGTACAGCGCCGCTCAGGCCTTCCACTACCACAGCGAGCCGGAGCCCGGCTTCTACTGCCTGTACCGGGCCCGGGACGGCGAAGAAGGGGTGCTCGAAGACTGCGCTGACATCACCGCCACCGCCGCCACCCACGCCCAGCAGCTGTGGGATGCCGGGGTGGACTTCGTCTACGTGGACCTGACCAACCTGCCCGGGTACTCCGACTTTGGCGACGCCCTGGGACTGCGGCCCTTCGAGGTGCTGCTCGAGGAATGGGCCAGCCTGCGGGAGGCCGGCACCCCCACCCCCCAGATCGCCGCCTGGGTGCCGGCCTGGCCGGGCCAGGACGACCCCATGGTCACCCACCTGCTCGAGATCTACGCCCAGCCCCGCTACGGGGATCTGCTGTTGACCCACCTGCCCACGGGCCAGCACGTGATGTTTCTGGTGGACGCCGACGGTGCCAGCTCCGACGCCGCGCTGGTTGCGGCCGTTGAGGGTGCAGGCATCCTCCCCGTGCGCCTGTGGGGCAACCTGAGCAGCGACGCCCTGGCGTCGGGGATCGCCGGCTGGATGCAGCCCTGCACCAGCGGGGGCAGCTTCACCACCATCCTGGACCCCGACACCCCCTGTGACCAGGGCTACAGCGCCAACACCCCCATCGGTACGGTGCTGTCGGCCAGCGCCAGCTACCAGATCGGCTACGCCAGCCTGCCCTTCCAGGCCTCCGGCCGCCAGGAGGGGCTCACCCTGATGAAGCAGGTGGAGACGGCCTACACCGTCCAGCCCGACTACCTGCTGCTCAACGCCTGGAACGAGCACATCGCCCAGCCCCAGGTCAACCCCTACGACGCCAGCCTGGGGGGCCTGCGCCGCAGCATGGGGGTCACCGATGTCGAGGACGCTGGCGCCGATTGGCTGTGGGTGGACATGTACGGCCGCGACCTGTCCCGGGACATGGAGCCCACGGTGCAGGACGGGGGCGCTGCCTACGCCCTTATGCAGAGCTGTCTGCGAGTCTACCGGGCCAGCGACGCCCAGGGCTGTGACCACGCCGATGCTGCGGGTGAGGCCTGCTGCGCGCTGGCCTCGGGGTCTCTGCTGGTCCACAGCCTGCGCCACAGCGGGGACAGCACGGGCACCGGATCCGACCACCTGCCCACCATCAGCGCCAGCGAGAAGGCCAGCCTGCTCGCCTCGGGCTGGGAGGAAGCCTGCAATCCCCACTACGGCCCCCCGGGGCTCTGTGGCGGGGGCACCACCGGCGATGGCCCTTTCCGGCTCTACGCCGACAGCAGCAGTGACCGCAACGCCCTGTACCGCTGCCACACCGGGGTGGACCACTTCATCAGCACCGACCCGGCCTGCGAGGGCACCACCACCGAGGGCCCCCTGGGCTTCGCCTCCACCACCCGCTCCAGCGCCACCCCCCGGCCCCTGCGGCGCTGCTACAACAGCGCTGTGCAGGCCCACTTCCACTGGCTGGACGAGCACTGCCCCAGTGGGGTCACCGAAGAAGCCATCCTGGGGTACGTGCACTGACCATGCTCTGGTCCCTGCTCATCGCCACCTCACTGGCCTCAGCCGAGATCGAACCCCCACCCGCCCCACGGGTGGTGGGGCTCGGCATGGGGTTCCAGGCTGGCAGCCAGGCCATCCACGGCGTGGCGTGGGTACCCGCAGCGGACTGGCGCACGGTGGAGGTCCGGGTGTTCACGGGGCCGAACACCAGCGTGGACTTCGGCACCGACTGGCTGCGACTGATCCTGTCCCGCCTGCTCACCTCGGCACCCACGCTGCCCATGAGCGTCTGCCTGCACCTGCGCCTACCCACCGACGGCGGCTGGGCCCTTGCCGCGGCACCCGCGCTCGATCTTGGCATCGGCATGGAGTCCGTGATCCGTGAAGAACAACTGGCCCACCGGCCCCTGGTGGCCCTCTCGCCCTCGGCCAAGCTGGGCTTCGAGCACACCAGCCGTGGCGGCCACTACGACTACGGCTTCTACCTGAGGGGCAGCACAGGGGCGACCTTCGCCCCCAGCGGGACGAAGCGCTACTCGCGCCTGGTGCTCGAGATGACCCACACCTGGAACATCCTGGGGGCGCGTTGAGGTACGCCGCACCCCTGCTGCTGCTCCTGGGGGGCTGCGAGCCCACCGTCTACGGCACCGGCCCCGAGGTCTGGTCCGCGCCCACCGACCACGCCGACGACGCATGGGTCTTCGACCACAGCCGCATCAACCGGCTCGAGCTGTCCCTCAGCCCCGACGCCGAGGAGATCCTGCGCTCGGACCGCGCGTTCTCCTCCCCCAAGAAAGAAGTGCGGGCCCAAGCGATCTTCGACGACGAAGCCATCGGCGACGTGGGCGTGCGCCTCCGGGGCCGGCTGGGATCCTTCCAAGGCTACGACAACAAGCCCAAGTGGCAGATCGACTTCAACGAGTTCAGCGGCGAGCGCTTCGTGGGCCTCGAGGCCGTGAGCCTCAACAACGCGGCCGAAGACTGCTCCATGGTCAAGGAGCCCCTGGCCTACGCCACCTACGAGGCCGTCACCGGCATCAGCTCCCGCACCGGCTTCGTGCAGCTGTTCGTCAACGACGCCGACTACGGGCTGTACGTCTTGCTCGAGACCCAGGACGACCGCTGGCTGGATCGTCTCGAGGACCAAGGCCTGATCGGCGACGACAGCGGCAACCTCTACGACGGCTCCTACACCTCGGCGTCCTGGTGGCCGGTGTGGGTGGACTTCGGCCGCGGGCGCGATGAGCTGTTCGACCTCGAAGAGGGCCAGGACATCGGCTGGGCCGACGTGACCAACATCTCCCAGGCCATCGAGGCCGGCGATGAGCTCGGGCCCATGAGCACCACCCTCGAGCGAGCGGTGGACTGGGACCAGGTGCTGGCCCACCTGGTGGCCGACCGCTGGCTGGGCAACGACGACTGCTACAGCTCGGGGCCCAACAACTACCGGGTCTACTTCGAGCCCGGCGCGCCCATGATCATGGCCCCCTGGGACCAAGGGGGCACCTTCAACGTGCCCCCGGACGAGTCACGGTGGCTGAACCCCTCGAACGCCCTGGGAGGCAGCTGCCGCGCCGACCCCGACTGTGCGGCCCGCTGGGACAGCGCGCGGATCGATCTGGCCGCCCACTTGGCCGAGATGGACTGGCAGGGCCACCTCGAGGACCTGGTAGAGCTCACTCAGGAAGGCGCCGACGGCGATCCCCGGGGGCAGTGCAGCGTGGCCGAGCGCAACCGGGCCCGGGCCGGCTTGAGCACCTGGTTGGAGGTCGCCAGCGAGCTGGTGCTGGTGGACCGGGAAAACTGAGACCTATCCGCCGATGTCGTAGACGCTCCCGTAGCGCTCGCCGCGGAACATGGTGTGCCAGCGGGGACAGCTCAGCCGCCAGCGCTCGGTACCGCCGGGGTAGTCCACCTGCGCCAAGAAGGGCTGCTCATCGCCCTGGGTGAACAACACGCTCTGGCCACCGGGCAACAGATCCGCGTCTCCGCAGATGGACCCGAACATGCCGTCTTCGGCCGTCGGATCGCTGCTACCCCACTCGAAGGCCACCGACGCCCGGCGGGCGGGCTGGTCCACCGCCAGCTCGAGCACCCGGCTGTAGGGCGTGTCGGGATCGCGACCTTCGACGCTGTCGGGGATGGGTCTGCCGTTGTCGAAGAGCAGAAAACGGTCCCGCCCCTGCTCGTCGCGACGGTGCACGGGCGCGTGGTGGCCGAACATCCACGCCGCACTCCCCACCGCCTGTGGGTGCGCGCTGTCCAGGTCATCCACCAGCGCGAAGTCGCCGCCATGGCCCAGCCTCCAGCTGATGGCGTCGCTCTCCGCTTCCACCTGCACGATGGCGTCAATGGCATTGAGGTTGAGCCAGAAGCGGTCCCGACCCTCGAGGTCCAGACCGTGCACCAGAGCGTTGGCGTGCAGGCACTTGCTATCTTCACCGCAGCCCAGCTCGTACCAGTCCCCATCGTCGATGGGCCGGTCGTCCCCCAGCTCTCCGTGGATGCTCCAGTCCCACAACACCGTCTCGTTGGCCGGGTCGAACACCACGATGCCGGCGCCCAGCACCGCGCCGTAGCCCGTCACATCGTCGCTGGTCACCATCAGGATGGCCAGGGCGCCCGTCCAGGGTCCCTCCTCGATCCGCACCACATCGTGGCCGTTGATCCAGGACTGAACGAAGCGGGTCTTGCCCTCGAACCAGCTGGGTGGGTAGGCCTCGGTCTGGCGGCTGGCCCGGTCAAACAGCGTCAGCTCGCTGGCCATCAGGGACACCGTGGCGAAGCCTCCGCCCGTCATGGACTGCAGCACAAAAGGCACGGCGAGCCCGGAGTGTTCGGCCCACCAGCGCGGGCGACCCTGGCGATCGAGGCAGATCTGGCCGCGCCGATCGTTCTCCAGCCAGCCGTTGCTGCAGAAGACCTCCGAGCGGGTGGTCTCGAGCAGGTCATCCAAGTGGGCGAGCTCGCAGCCGGTGTAGCCGACGGGCAGGGGCGAGGTGCGCAGCGTCCCCAGGGCCTGGTGGAAGGGGGTGCCGCCATCGCTGGCCACCAGGACCAGCTCGTAGGCCGTGTCGGCCAGCAGACCCAGCACCACCAGCTCGGTGATGTCATCGGCCTGGAGGCCGCGGGCGGGGGTGCTCCCGGTCTCACCGCCGTCGCTGCTGTATTCCACCCAGAAGGTGCCCCCGTGGTCGCTCTCGAGTTCCACCAGGATGGAGAAGGGGTTGTGGGAGCCCAGCGCCGCGCTAGCCTGGATCTCCCAGCCATCGGGGGGCTCATCGGTGTCCACGGGCGAGGTGTCGCCGCTGTCGTCACCGGCGTCGCTGTCCGCCGCACTATCGGGATCGTCGCTGTCCGTCGGGATCGAGACGCCGCTGTCTTCGGGACCGGGGCCATCGGGGTCGGCATCCGGCGACACCTCACAGGCACCCAGCGCGAGGACCAGACAGAGCGATGAGGACAGGCGCAACATGACTCATTCCCCTACATCACGGAATAGTCGTAATAGTCCCCCGCACCCCGCACGCGGGTAATCACCCTGTACCTTGGCCTGCCCTTGACAAAGAGCCGGGGCAAAGCCCGCGAGCAAAGCCGAGGCTACTCGAACTCCAGCAGCGCGATGTCGAACACCAGCAGGCCCTGGGGAGGACCCGGCCGGCCCTTGTAGGCCAGATCCTCGGGGATCCACAGGCGCCGCACCTCGCCCACCACCATCAGCTGCACACCCTCGGTCCAGCCGGGGATCACGGCGTTCAGGGGGAAGGTGGCTGGGGTGCCGCGGGCCAGAGAGCTGTCCACCAGCGTGCCATCGGCGCTCCAGCCGGTGTAGTGCACCGTGACCTTGGACTCGGGGCCGGGGCGGGCGCGCCCGGTGCCGTGGCGCAGGACCTTCGAGGCCAGCCCCGAGGGGTGACGCAGGGCGTCGGGGGGCGGTCGGGCCACGTCGGCCGGGGCCTGCAGCACCGCCGCCGGAGCCGCGGACGCCTGGGCCAAGGCCTGGGTGACAGATCGGGACGCGTCGACACGATGGGCGCAGCCGAGAAGCAGCAGGGACAGCAAGGGGATGAAGCGGCTCATGGCCATCGAACGCGCCGGGCCACCGGCGGCTTCCATCATTCCGACGAAGGCGCCGACGGACCGGGGTCCAGGCGCTGGCCGGAGTGGTACAGCCAGTGACCGTCCACCCGGCGGAACAGGCTGCGCTCGGCCATCACCGCGGCGCCGTCCTCGGACGAGATGTTGGCCCGAAAGTCCACGATCCCCTGGTCACCTCGGGCTTCGACCTGCAGCAGCTCGAGCCCGTCGAAGGACGCCGCGGCGCAGAAGGTCCGGACCTCGGTGCGCCAGTGGGCGGTGTCGGCCTCGAAGTGGGGACCCGTAGGATCGGTGGTGCGCAGGATGTGTTCCACCATGCCCAGGGCATAGGCGGAATAGCGGCTGCGCATCAGCGCCTCGGGGCCGGGTGTTGGGTCCCCCGCGTGGGCGCGGCGACAACACTTCTTGTACTTGCGGCCGCTGTGGCAGGGGCAGAGATCGTTGGGCTGGATCGACGGGGTGGACATGGGCGGAAACTATCCCCGCAGCGCTGGGTTCGGCTACCGGGGACGGGCCGACAGGTGCGACTTCCGGCTATGGTTCGAAGGTCCACGTCCCCACGGAGCTGCCATGACCCGCCACGCCCTCTTCTTCCTGCTGGCCACCACACTGGGCCTGACGGCCTGCACCATCGACGACACCGCCGCCCCCGACTCCGAGGCGGACACCGACACCGACACCGACACCGACACCGACACCGACACCGACACCGACACCGATACCGATACCGATACCGATACCGACACCATGGACGGCTACACGGTGACCATGGAGACCAGCCACGGCACCATGGTGATCCTGCTGGACCCGGTCAATGCCCCCATCACCGTCGAGAACTTCGTCACCTACGTGGACGAGGGCTTCTACGATGGCACCGACGGCCTGGGCGCCACCACCTTCCACCGGGTGATCGAGGACTTCATGATCCAGGGCGGCGGCCAGACCGTGGACGGCACCCTCAAGAGCACCCACGACCCCATCGTCCTCGAAGCCGACAACGGCCTGTCCAATGACCGTGGCACCATCGCCATGGCGCGCACCGGCATGCCCGACTCCGCCACAACACAGTTCTTCGTCAACCACGTGGACAACCCCGGCCTGGACTCCACCGGCAACAACGACGGCTACGCGGTGTTCGGCGCGCTCACAGAAGGCCTCGACGTGCTCGACGCCATCGCCGTGTTGGCCCCTCCAGGCTCCGAAGCGCCGGCCGAGGACGTGATCATCACCAGCGTGACGCGAGACTGATCCGCCCTGAGGCGGAGCACCATGAAGATCCAACCCGCCAGGACCGGCGAGGACTTGGAGCAGCTGCGCACCCTGTTCCGAGAGTACCAAGCTCTGCTGGGTGTCGACCTGGGCTTCCAGGGCTTCGAGGACGAGCTGGCCGACCTGCCGGGGGCCTACGCACCGCCGGGGGGATGCCTGCTGCTGGCCGTCGATGGCGACCAGGCGCTGGGCTGCGTAGCCCTGAGGCCCATGGGCCCCGACCACTGTGAGATGAAGCGCCTGTACGTGAGGCCAGGGGCCCGGGGCGCCGGCCTGGGCCGACGGTTGGCGGTGGCGAGCATCGAGCACGCCGGGCAGCTCGGCTACACGCGGATGCGCCTGGACACCCTCGATCGGCTGGGCGAGGCCATGGCCCTTTACCGCTCACTGAGCTTCGTCCAGACCGCCCCCTACTACGACAACCCGCTGCCAGGTGTGATCTACTGGGAGCTCGACCTTCCAGGCCAGGACCGATGACCGAGCAGCTCATCCCCAGATCGCCCTTCCTCCCTCGCCGAGGCGTGGCGCCGGACGACATCCCCGACTGCCCCGACTGCCGCGGTACGCTGCGGCCGTGGGGGGGGTGGCGCAACGAGGGTGGACAGCTCGCCGAGTGCGGCACCTGCAGCTGCTTCTTCGGCGTCGTGCTCCTGCCCCGGATTCGCTACGCCATGGTGGACGCCACCATGGGTGTGTGGCACGCCAGCGTGCACCGGCTGCCCACCGAGGTCCAGCACGATGCGGCCGAGCTCATCGCCTGGCGCCAGCGAAAACCACCCCCGGGCTCTCTGGTCCTGAGCACCGGGTACGGTGACCGTCCCATCACCATGATCGGTGACTGGTGCCGCCTGATGCTGCGCCACCAATGGGACGAGTCCTCGGTCCAGGAAGACGAGCTGCCCTTCCTGCTGGCGTTCCGACAAGAGGACCTGAACATTCCAGCCAGCGAGCCCCTGCCCAAGGGCTCCTACGAGACCGAAAACCCCGACAGCGACCTGGCCCCCGACGCCTTCCGCCTGCACTGTGGCCTCTCCATGATTCAGCACCTGGCCCAGGAGCACCCCGATGCTTGCTGGCGGGCCCTGGACCAGCAGTTCACCGAAAACGGCCACCGCTGGCTGCCCCGCATGGACACCACCCGGGGCCACAACCTGTTGGCGAGTTTCTTCCTGGGCAGCCCCATGCCCACCACGGTGGGCCCGGGGTTGGCCCGCCTCGTTGGGAAGAAATTCCCCTTCCGGCAGCGCTGACCGCCCGGAAGCCCCGACAACCTGCGATCCAGCAACAAGGGTGGGTACGAAGGTTCCGATCTCGCGACAGGGTCGGCCCGAGGGTTCCACCTGCTCGGTATTCGCGAGAACACCGGCCGAATACCTGCCTTCATCGGCAGAACCGCCGTCACTTGTCACCCACACAGGGGGCGGATGGAACCTTCATGGGCACCCTGTCGCTGAAGTGGAACCTTCGGGAGCACCCTGTTGCAGAGAGGGACCGCTCAGCCCCCACACTCCACGTCTTCGGGGGTGGCGGGGCAGCACACCGGCTCGTTCCACACGCAAGCCTTCGCAGGATCCCGCTCGACCCCGGCGAGGCGGTCGCGCAGCCAATCCAGCTGGGCGGGCAGGGACCACAGGGTGCCCTCGGAGTGACCCGCCGCAGCGCACTCCAGCTGCTCGAGGTCCCAGCCCTGATCGCAGAGCAGATCGAAGTCGTCCCGCTGATACTCGGGCACCACCAGGGTGTCCTCGCTGCCGTAGACCGCCAGCACCGGAGTGTCTCGCAGGCGGGGGATGCTCGAGGCCGACGCAGAGCTCTCGTGCACATAGCAGGACCAAGGCTCCACCTGGTCCCAGTCACCGGCCAACACGGCGGATATGAACTGCGCCGTGTAGATGTCGCCCACCTCGTCGATGGAGTCCGCGTCGAAGTCGATGTCCGGCTCGCAGTCCTCCATCTCACCCATCAGCGCTTCTTCGATGGTGTCGGCGAAGTACCAGGGTTCCTCGTTGGTGAGCAGGCCGTGCAGATCGGCGGGCGCGTCGTGCCAGCGCCGCATGCCCACCAGGCTCAACGCGGCCAGGGCGGTGGGGTCGGTGTACTCGGCCATGGCGTGGCTGACGACGGACACCAGGCTGTGGGCCGGTGCGGACGCCGCCACCGCCACGACGTCGAACTCCGGGGCGTAGTAGGGGCCCGCCAGCTCGACGAAGAACGCGGCGTGGCCACCCTGGGATGCGCCCCAGATCACCACGTCGTCCCGGACGGCGCCCTCGATCTCATCCGCCAGCTCGCCCCGCACCAGGGCCAGCCCGGCCCGCAGGGCGTCCCAGGAGCCGATGGCCACCTGCTCGCCCACCTGGGGTGCGTGGTGGGCGGTGGAGCCGGCACCCATGCCGTTCATGCCGATGTAGTCCGGCGCGATGACGATGAACCCATTGGCCGCCAGCAGCGCGGGCTGAGCCGGGCCGATCAAGGCATCGGCGCTGGGGGCGCAGGCGTCGTTGGCGCCGGCGAAGCCGTGCAGCATCAGCGCCACGGGCCAGGGCTCGCTGGGCGCGGTGTCGAGGTGGGCCGGGAATGCGATCATGCCCGTGGCCTCGACGGGCACACCCCGATCCTGGGTGGTGTAGCGGTACTTGTATAGCCGCAGGCCGTAGGACACCGGGGTCAGGGACTCGAAGCCCGCCATGGTGAGCAGACCGTCCAGGGCCTGAGACTCGAGATCGAAGCTGTCGTTCTCGTCCCAGTCCACGGGCTGACCCAGGTCGGCCGCCGGCAACAGCGTGTAGCCAGCACTGGAGCAGAGATCGACGGGGAGCGGGAGGCCGACCGGGGGAGCGTCGCCGCTGTCGTCAGCGGCTTTGTCACAGGACGCCAGCAGGGGCAGTGTGAGCGCCGCCATGACGGCGAAGACCAGGCTTCGAGGAAGAGGATGGGTGCACATGACCAGAGCGTAACCGACACCCCGCCTACACCCCGATGTCCTCGTTCCAGACCTCGGGGTGCTCGGCGATGAATCCGCCCAGCAGCTCGAAGCACTCATCGGAGTCCAGCACGACGACCTCGACGCCATACTCCCGCAACCACTCGAGCCCTCCTTGGAATGTGCGCGCTTCGCCCACCACCACCGTGGAGATGCCAAACTGCCGCACCAGCCCGCTGCAGTACCAGCAGGGCGCCAGGGTGGTGACCATGATGGTGTCCCGGTACGAGCGCCGCCGACCCGCCGCGCGGAACGCAGAAGTCTCGGCGTGCATGGAAGGGTCATCATCCTGCACCCGGCGGTTGTGCCCCCGACCCAGCAGGCGGCCGGTGTTGTCGAACAGCGCGGCGCCGATGGGGACGCCCCCTTCGGCCTGGCCCAGCCGCGCCTCTTCGAGGGCGACAGCGAGCATGGCGTGGTGATCGAGGGTGGGAGAAGACATGGAGGCGGTGATCCGAGCTGCAGGGCGTCGTCCCCTTATCGGGGAGAGCAGTCCAGCGGCACGGGCAGCACGACACCGGGGTCGCGATCCGACCCTCCGCCTTGACGAAGACAAGCTCCCGGAGCATCCAGGACCCCGTCACCAGCGCGACTCCAGAGGGTTGGCGCGAACCTTGCTCTGTCCCAAGCTCTGTCCCACGCTCTATCCAACAGAGAGAGACCCATGACCCGCACCACGACCGTCCTCCCCCTCTGCGCCCTGCTGGCCCTCGGCACCACCGCCTGCGGCGACTCCACCAGCGCCACCGGCGAGCTGGGTCGCATCGACTACTCCCTGTACACCTACTACGAGGTGGACGCGGGGCGGCTCACCGACGTCTCCATCCTGGTGGGGCACCCCCAGCGCCTGTCCTGCAACCTCACCACGTCGGGCGAAGACGACGCCGAGAGTCCCGGCGAGATCGTCCACAGCGTCAGCCCCGCGAGCAGCGCGTCGGTGTGGTCCCACGACGGAGACAGCGACAGCGACTACGTCGCCGACGTCTACGTCACGGTGGAAGCGGCCGGGGACTACACCATCGAGTCCCACCTGGACGGCGAGCTGTTCGACACCATCACCTTGCACTTCGACGCCCCCACGGCGCTGGACGCCGTCACCTGGGTCCGCGAGCCCGGCGAGTCGGACTTCTCCAAGACCCAGGCCGACAGCCCCGTGGTGTCCGAGGGCACCCAGGTGGCCTACGTGCCCTACCCCCTGGACGCAGTGGGTGATCGTATCGCCGGCACCTTCGCCGCCACGCTGGCCGCAGACCCGGCGAGCTCAGTGGTGACAGCCTACGACCTCGACGGCATCTACGAGGACGGCATCTGGGGCTCCGAGGTCGAAGACTCGGTCTACTTCATCGAGCCCGGCGAGATCACCCTGACCATGCTCGACGAGATCAACGGCGTGGACTTCACCCAGACCTTCCAGGTCTCGCCGGTCTCACCCTGAAGGCCTGCACGCTCGATTCCCGTGCTCGACAACCGCGTCTCGGGCGGATCAATACCCCGAGAAGCGCCCGAAGTCCTTGCAGGACACCCCGGCACACCACGCCTCCGGCGCGGCGCCGATGACGTGGCCGTCGCACTCGATGAGCAGGGTCTCGAAGGTGCCCTCGGGGCCGGTGGTCGCGCTCGCGTTGTAGAAGCTCCACAGGGTGTCACTGGCCGCGATGGCCGCCCACTGCTGTGACTCGAGCTGAGGCAGGGTGACCTCGAAGCGCCACACCTCCACAGGATTGGGCGCGGGCCACCAGGCACCGCCGTACACAGCGCCGTCTGGACAGCCCTGCTCGAGGGCGGCCATGCCCGCGACGTAGTCGACGGCGTTGGCGGCCTCGGCGGCCGCTCGGGCCGCCGCATCACGCTCTTCGTCACTAGGGCCAAGCTCGATGGCCACGGGCTCCCTAAGGGTCAGGGTGGCGAGGGTCCGCTCCCGAGCGACCCCGCTGCCTACGTGCTCGAACAGAGCGTTCACGCTGCAGGCGCCCACCTGACCGCTCCACGCATCCCCGTCCCACGCCAGGCCGTAGCGCTCCGACAGCTGCTCGCCGGCGCTGTCCACGGACTGCTCCAGGGGCAGCGGGCCTCGATAGGCGTTGAGGGGGCCCTTCGGCCCCGAGACGGTGACCTGGAAGATCTCTCCATCGTTCACCAACAGCTCCACTCCGTCCTTGGCGTAGCGATAGCGCAGCGTGTGCTCACCCAGCTGGTCCTCCATATCGTCGGCCACCGTGAGCCCCTCGAGGAAAGGCCGCATGCTGGGGTCGTCCAGCTGGGAGCCCACTAGCCCGCACAGGGTGGCGGGGGGCAGCGCGCTCAGATCGCCCACGGGGACCCACTGGGCGCCCAGGGCTGGGGTCATCAGCGTGGTGTCCATGTGGCCGTGGGGGTACTCGGGCTCGAGCTGGATGCACAGCACCCAGCCAGCTCGGTTCCAGAACCAGGAGTCACCGTACTCGGACTCCATGATGTGATCCGGCTCGCCGTACTGCTCGCGGATGGCCACGGCGCTGGCGGCCGGCTCCCAGCCCGGCACGTCATCAAAAAAGGAGATCTTCACCACGCTTCCGTCGCGATGCTGGATGGTGTAGCCCTCGGCGTAGTCCCAGAAGTCCGCGCCGGAAGGGGCACGATCGAACTTCCGCTCTCGGACCTCCACGACCTTGGGGTCACCCACGAGCTTGCCCAGGACGCCCAGCAGATCGTCGAAGGTGACCGCCGGACGAGCGGCCCAATAGGCGGCCTCGGCGTCGGCTTCGTCCTGGGCGTGCTGCTCGGTCTCAGCGAGGGCGGCCCGCTCCGCCTCGACGGCGGGGACCAGCCACTGGGCCCAGGCCTTCCCCTTCTTGGTCTCGGCGTAGTGCTCAGCGGCACGGATGCCGCCGTCCCTAGCGGAGGTGTCCCGGCGGTTGGTCCACAGGGGCCGCAGGGTGGGCCGCGTCACCTCGATGTGCCACACGCCGAGGTTCACCAAGCCGCCGCTCTCGGGCACCACCACCAACGAGGGGGTGGGTTGCATGACCACATCGTAGGGTCGCAGCTTGGGAGGCAGCAGGGTGTAGTTGCCGGGGGGCAGGCCGGCCCAGATCACGGGAGAGAGGAAATCGCAGGGGTCAAAGACCTCGCCGCTGTGGCGCTTGCCCGCTGCATCTTCGAGCCAGACGCCCTTGATGCACTGGTCGTGGTCCATCAGCGCCTTGGACTCACCGTAGACCTGCATACTCAGCACCACCATACCCGCCCCGGGATCGTCGGGGCCGAAGCCGCCGCCCAGCGCGGCGTTGACGAGGAGGAGGACAGCGAGCGGAGCCGAGGTCATGGTTGTCTCCTGGAATCATCAGGAGACAACCCTATCAGGAGCCCTCACGGGAGAGAACCCGGGCCTCCTAGCGCTTCTTCTTCTTGGCTTTGCGCTGGCGCTTGGCCTGTTTGATCACCTCGCCCCGGTTCAGGTGGTCCGTGCTTCGGCGCGTGTACTCCCGGTAGCTGCCCCGGTAGTCTCGCAGCCCGTCGGCGCGGATCTCGAGCACACGGGTGGCCAGCTTGTCTACGAACCAGCGGTCATGGGACACCAAAATGATGGTGCCGTCGTACTTGCGCAGGGACTGGGACAGGGCGCTGATGCTGTCGATGTCCATGTGGTTGGTGGGCTCGTCCAGCACCATCACCGTGGGCTTCTTGACCGCGATGCGGGAGAACAACA
>Ga0307987_1000862_pt1 | contig 17379 bp, 18 predicted proteins | sample EllFjometagen181_FD_203157 | JGI IMG/M metagenome (GOLD analysis project Ga0307987, IMG submission 203157) | Marine microbial communities from Ellis Fjord, Antarctic Ocean - #181 | ecosystem: Environmental > Aquatic > Marine > Unclassified | place: Southern Ocean | collected 2014-10-08
CCCCTGGGAGATCCGCCGTTGTTTTTGGGATTTCTCCATGGGGTGACCTTTTTCTGGACACTTAAAATTCTTCCCCATATGCTGGTGGCCTCAGGGATCCTTCTGGGAATCTATTTTTGCCTTGACACCTACCATTACAAACGAGAAGGGGTCACAACACCGGATGACGGGGAGAAAAAGCCCCTGCGTCTTGTAGGGATTTATAATTTTATTTTTCTTGGTGGGATTGTGGGAGCTGTCCTCATGAGCGGTATTGTCGACCTGGGAGAGGTCTCAACCTTCGGGGTGCATCGGGCTGTCCAGGACTGGCTCAGGGACGGTCTGCTGGTGGTTTTTGGGATTGGTTCCCTTTTGGCAACGCCCAGATCTCTGCGGGAAGAAAATGAGTTCTCCTGGTTTCCCATCGTTGAGGTGGCCTATTTGTTTATTGGGATTTTTATTACCATGATTCCCTGCCTGCTGTTGTTAAAGGCAGGACCGAAAGGGGAGTTTGCTTTTCTTATCTATCAGGTAAAAGAACCGGTTCATTATTTCTGGGTAACAGGGATGCTTTCTGCCTTTTTGGACAATGCTCCCACCTATCTTACCTTTTTTAATACAGCCCTTGGCAGTTTTTATTCGGGGATGCCAGAGGCCAGTTCGGTTTCGTTGTTAATGACGGAAAATGCGGTTTATCTTAAGGCAATTTCAACCGGAGCGGTCTTTTTCGGTGCTTGCAGCTATATCGGCAATGCCCCCAATTTCATGGTCCGGTCCATTGCCTCGGAGGCGGGAACTGACATGCCAAGTTTTTTCGGCTATATTTTAAAATATTCTTTGGTTTTTTTAATTCCGACCTTTGTGGTTGTCACCTTAATTTTCTTTTAATATACTGCCGTTATACTAAAATAACAAACAGGAGGCTCCCATGAACTTTAACCTTAAAGGATTGAAAATAGCGTTTATCGGCGGCAGTGATCCCTGTGGTGAAATATTGGACATCCTAACGGGGACTGGGTTGAAAGAGTTGGATATCAAGGTGCTGATGGTTGCCGATACATTGAAAAATACCAGGGGAATAATCCATGCACGAGACCTTGGCATACCGACCACAACCGATTACACCGAGGTGTGTGGCCTTGTGGGCCTGGATCTTATTTTGAAACTCAAGAATGATAAAGTTCTGGCCTGTATTCTTGAAAAGGTAAATACGGAACGGGTGAGCATCATTGACCTGGACAGTTACCGGGCCATGTCCTTTATCAATTTTTTGAAAACCGAAGAAGAAAAGATCCGGGTAAGGAAAAAAATTGGGGATAAAGATATTTGCCGGGAAGATCTTGTTGCCCTGTTTGATGGTTTTTCAGACCGAATGATTGAGATTACAGACAAAAAAAATGATTATCTCAAGACAGAAAGGGAAGATCTGATTGAAATGGAAAAGGAATTATCTCAGGTCATCCAGGGTAGTATGATTCCTACCTTTATTGTCAATAACGAACATATTCTCACCCATTGGAACCGGGCCTGTGAGGAACTCACCGGTCATGCTGCCTATGAACTGGTGGGAACCGATCGCCAATGGGTGCCCTTTAGATCTGCCAAAAGGCCGACCATGGCCGATATAATTGTCGGTCAGATGTCTGAAGAAGAGGTTATTGAATATTACGGGAGTTCCTGGCGGAAATCAAAAATTATCAAGGAAGCCTATGAAGCAGAAGAGTTTTTCCCCCATCTGGGGGAGAAGGGCAAGTGGATTTTCTTCACGGCAGCCCCCATCAAATCCCCGGATGGTAAAATTATTGGCGCCATTGAGACCCTGAGGGATCAGACTGAGGATAAAAAAGCCCAGGAGGAGTTAGAACTCCAGGACCAGGAGTTGTCCAAACTCTATGAAAAATATAAAGCCTCGGAAGAAAAATACCGCTCCCTGTTCAACAACAATCCCAATCCCATTTTTATCATTGACCAACAGACCCTTGAAATTCTGGATATTAATCACCGGGTGCAAAATGATTACGGGTATTCCATAATTGAACTTTTGGGCCGTCCTTTTCTGGAGATGGGGGATCAGAATGACGAGACCATTAAAGAGGGGTTAAGGGGGCTTAAAACAGGTGAGGCCATTTTGTTTACCAAAAAACGCCATTACAAAAAATCAAAGGAAGCTTTTTTTGTGAACATGAAAGTGGTGAATGCCACTTACAAGCACCGGGATGTCCTCATTGCATCTGCTACGGATATGACAGAGAGCGTTGAAAAGGAGACACAGCTTATCCAGGCCGGGAAACTGGCCACCCTGGGAACTATGGCAGCCGGAATGGCCCATGAAATAAACCAGCCCCTGAATGTGATCCAGATCTGTGCGGACCTGATCTTGAAGATGATTAAAAAAAAGATTGCCATTCCCGATGACGAGTTGGTGATGATGGCCGGGGATATTATCGATAATGTGGCCCGGGCGTCCGGTGTCATCAAGCATGTCAGGGATTTTGCAAGGCAGTCGGAACGAGATTTGAAAAAAATGAATTTGAATGATCCCATCAACGACGTCTTTAAGGTGCTGGGGCATCAGTTGACGGTGCATTCTGTAAAAGTGAGACTGGAACTGGATCCGGATCTGCCTGAAATCCGGGCAGAACACAATCGGCTGGAGCAGGTGTTTATCAACCTGGTTACCAATGCCATTGATGCCATGGATGAACGGGCCGAAAAGACTGAACGATCAGAAGGGCCGGTGGAAAAACAGCTTGTCATCAAGACCTTTACCGTGGGAAAAGAGGTGATTGCCAAGGTGTCAGATACTGGGATGGGCATGAGCGAAGTGGTTAAACGCAAAATTTTTGAGCCGTTTTTTACTACCAAGGAGACGGGGAAGGGTACTGGGCTTGGCACCAGCATCAGTTTCGGAATTGTTAAAGATTACGGTGGTATTATTGAAATAGAGAGTGTGGAAGGTAACGGCGCCTGCTTTACCTTAAAATTTCCTATAATTGAATAAGGGAACCTGATATGTCGGCCAATAAGATACTGATTGTGGATGATGAAGAGATAATTGTTCGGCTCTTGTCCATGTCCTTGAGGAGCGATGGGTATGAAACCATTACCGCTTTTAATGGCGAGCAGGGACTTGCGGCATTTAAGTCAGAATCACCGGATATTGTGGTGACCGATATTAAAATGCCGGGAATGGACGGGCTTGAGCTCCTGAAAAAAATAAAAGAAATTGATATAGAAACCGAAGTTATAATTGTAACCGGCCACGGGGATATTGATTCCACCATCACCGCCCTCCAATACGGGGCCAGTGATTTTATTAACAAACCGGTTCGGGATGAGGCTCTGGCCATTGCCCTTGAGCGGGCAAAAGCCAAGATTCACATTCGGGAACGTCTGGACGAGTACACAAAGAATCTCGAACAGAAGATCTTGGAGGCAACCGAAGAGATACGGCGCAAATCCAATTTTCAAAAACTTTTGATCCGCAGCAGCAATGATGCCATTGTGGCCTTTGACCATGAATGGAAAATCGTGGTGTACAATCCGGAAGCTGCCAGGATGTTTGGAGAAAAGACAATCGATGTCAAAAATATAATGACCATCCAGGACCTGTATACCCCAAAGACAGCTAAGATATTTAAGGCGGAGGTAAAAAATTTACCCGATCCCACTGATATGCCCTGGAAAGAGATGATGCTGCAGACAAGAGACGGCCGACAGATTCCGGTTCAATATACCACCAACGTCCTGCGTGAAGAGGGCGAGTTTATGGGGATTGTTAATTTTTTTCAGGATCTTACCGAGATCAAGCGGCTGGAAAAAGAACTGGTCCAGTCAGAACGTCTGGCAGCTGTCGGTCAGACCGTCAGCGGACTTGCCCATTATGTGAAAAATATTCTCATTGGCCTCAAGGGCGGGTCCTATGTGGTGGATGTGGGGATGAAAAAGAACAATACGGAAAAACTTAAAATCGGATGGGAGACCATCAAAAAAAATATTGCAAGGGTGGCGGATTTAACACAGGATCTGCTGACTTATTCCAAGGAAAGGGAACCTGAATTTGAACTGTGTTCTCCCAATGAAATTGTGGAGGATGTGATTGATTTGATTTGCGATGTTGCCGCCGGCAATAATATTAAGATAGTGAAGGAGACAGATGCTGCCGTCGGTGAAGTGATGGTGGATCCGAGAACCATACACAGAAGCCTTCTTAATCTCGTCAACAATGCCATGGATGCCTGCATGGAAGATGAAGACACCTCCAAGAAATTTGAAATTGGGATTAAAACCCGCAGGGGTCCCGGCAATAGTATCTGTCTTGAGGTCAAGGATAATGGATGCGGCATGGACGAGGAAACCCGGAAACAATTGTTTAACCCCATGTTCAGCACAAAAAGCGGCAAGGGAACGGGCTTGGGGTTGCTGGTGACCGGAAAGCTGGTGGAAGAACACAAGGGCTCGATTGAAACCATAACACAACTGGGGCAGGGGACCACTTTTATTGTCAAACTTCCCTATGAAATAGCGGGTGCCGTTGATATCAAGGAGGATGGATTATGAATAAAAAGGTACTTGTGGTGGATGATGATCCCGATGTGCGGTCATTTGTTGTCACAGTTCTGGAGGAAAACGATTATATCCCTATTGTTGCCCATGATGGCATAGAGGGCCTGGAGATGATTGAACAAGAACATCCTGATTTGGTCATTCTTGATGTGCTGATGCCCAGGGGAAGCGGGATCCGATTGTACCGTCATCTAAAAACAGACGAGGCCCTTAAAAACCTTCCTGTGATCATGTTCACCGGCATTGCCCTGCGCTCTTTTTTAAAGTCCCAGAAAGCACTGGACGAGTTTAAAGGCGGACAAATTCCCATGCCCGATATTTATCTGGAGAAACCAGTCGAGCCGGAAGAACTTGTCCAGGCCATACAAAAAAAAATCGGCTGACCAGAACAAAGGGCTGACAAAAAATGACACATAAGGGAGAAAAGATTCTACCATGGAGATAAAAAAACTGCTGTTTGTAACCAAGTTTGAAGATCTTTGCTATGATGCATTAAATTCATTGTTGAGCCTTCGGAAGGCTGCTCTCGATCATGTGGTTTTTTTAAATGTGATTGAAAGGGATAACGTGACCATGAAAAGGGGGCAGGGTTACTTAAAGGAAGAGGAAGTCAAGTTAAAGGAAACGGCGAATATCCGGTTTATTGACTGGGCGGAAAATTTATTTGAAATGGGGTTGGAGGTGGGTGCCTACATAGAAGTCTCCAGCCTTATTCCTGAAATCCTCAAGGTGGTTGAACGAGAATCTCCTGATCTGATTGTGATCGGCCATTCCCACAAGGGCGCTTTGAAACAGCTTTATGCAGGTTCGGATGTCGCTGAATTGATACGAAGAACAATGGTTCCCATTCTGGTATTCAAACACATGATGGAAGATAAAATTGTTCCGGAAAAATTGTTTGAGAGACCTTTGTTTGCAACTAACTGGTCTGAATCGGGCAAAAAAACCATTGAATATATTAAGGCCATGAAAAATGTTATCGGGGAAATCCATATCATGCATGTGGTAAAGGAAAGTGCCTTAAAAAGCCCGGATACCCATGAGGTGCAAAAAGTTCGAAAGGCTGAACGTAAAAGGCTGGATGACCTTTGTGATGAACTTGAGGAAGCGGGAATCAATGCCAGACCCCATGTGTATGTGGGAGATCCCCAACGAGAAATTGAAAAAGCAGCAAAAGAATACCAGGCCAGCATGGTTATCCTCGGGTCCAGTGACAAGGCTGCTATTTTGGAACGGTGGGTTGGATCTGTTTCAAAAAATATCGCTGAGAAATCCATTTTCCCCTGTCTCCTTATACCTGGAGAAAATCGTCGCTATTAAGGTATTTTGCCTTTATGAATCCCATATACTAATTGTACTCAATTCATGTGTAATAGCCCGTTTAGCTGCTCTTGCCACAGACATAAAAAAAGAATTGACTTAGATTAATTGATCAAGTAGAGTCCTTGGTTTGTTAGATTTGCCTTACTTGCGGTAATAAAGATGTAATGGCAGAAAAGAATAGATTGGGTGTGATAAGGTTAAAATTTGAGATCGGATAATTAGATCGGTAAATTGGGGACAAGACATGCAACAGTTTTGATCCAACGGAGAGGAAAATGAAAGTTTTGATTTGTTTGTTGACACTGCTGGCTGGGCCAGCTGTCGCATTGGCATCTGGTGGATACGATGCAGCAATCCTGGTGGATTTAACCCATACTGTTTGGGGGTATCTGGGCGTGTTGCTGTTTGTGGGCGCCTATGCCCTGGTCCCCTTTGAAAATAGTATTCACTTGAGGAAAAGTAAACCGGTTCTCATGGCGGCCGGTATCATCTGGGTATTGGTGGCAATTGCCTATATTCAGATAGGCGATACCCATACGGCCCATGAGGCGATTAAGCACAGTCTGCTGGAGTATGCCGAACTATTCTTGTTTCTTCTGGTCGCCATGACCTATATCAACTCCCTTGAAGACCGGTTTGTGTTTTTACGGCTTCGTGGTTTTTTGGTCAGTCGTGGTTATTCCCTGGTGAAAATTTACTGGATTACGGGACTGCTGGCTTTTCTCATCTCTCCCATTGCAGATAACCTTACCACCGCCCTTTTGATGGGGGCTGTGGTGATGGCAGTTGGGGGAAAAAATAAAAAGTTTGTTGTCCTTGCCTGTATCAATATTGTTGTGGCAGCAAATGCAGGCGGCGCTTTTTCACCTTTTGGAGATATCACCACCCTCATGGTTTGGCAGAAGGGAAAGGTTCAGTTTCTGGAATTTTTTGTTCTTTTTGTTCCCTCATTGGTCAACTGGCTGGTTCCTGCCGTTATCATGATGTTTGCCATCGACAAGGGCAATCCCGAGGCGGGTGAGGATAATGTTCAGATGAAATACGGGGCTGTGCCCATGATCATTCTTTTTTTGTGTACCATTGTCACGGCGGTGTGTTTTCACAATTTTCTCCATCTTCCCCCTGCTGCCGGCATGATGCTGGGGTTGGGCTACCTTGGTTTTTATTCCTATCACATCAAACTGCATGAAGGACGGTATAACAAGTATGACCCCATTTTGGGGGTTCGCAATTCAGTACCGTTCAACCCCCAATATGCCACTTCTAAAAGAACCAAGTCCATCTCCCATATCATGGATTCCATTCCCTATCCGGCCTTTGCCATTAGCCTTGAGCGCAAGGTTACCCATTGGAATAAATATGTTGAAGAACTTACCGGTGTTCCTGCCAAGGATCGAATCGGTACGGACAAGTATTGGTCCCCGTTCAGGTCAGAGAAAACCAAAATTTTGGTGGATATGGTCCTTGACAACGCCCCTGACAAGGAATTTGAAAAATTGTACCAGGGTGAGCATCATGAGAGTAAAATCATTGAATCCGGCCATGAGGCCGCCGTCTTTTTGCCCAATATCGGTGAACATGGCACCCGGCTGATCATGACCGCAGCGCCTGTTCGGGACAAGAACGGTCATGTTATCGGCGCCATTCAAATTGTCCGGGATGCAGCGGAATTCACCTCGGAAACAGCTCATTTCGATCTGATGACAAGAATTGCCAGGGCCGAGTGGGACACCCTCCTGTTTTTTTACGGCGTCATCCTTTGTGTGGGAGGGCTTGCCCAGTTTGGATATCTGGGACTTGTTTCCCACTTTATGTATACAGGCCTGGGAGCGACCTATGCCAATTCACTGGTGGGTATCTTGTCCGCCATTGTGGATAATATACCGGTGATGTATGCGGTTCTGACCATGGATCCGATCATGTCCCATGGTCAATGGCTTCTTGTCACCCTCACGGCAGGTGTGGGGGGGTCCATGCTCTCCATTGGGTCTGCTGCCGGCGTGGCACTCATGGGAACGGCTCGTGGTGTATACACTTTTGGCGCCCATCTCAAATGGACGCCTGTGATTGCTTTGGGGTATGGGCTTAGTATCCTTGTTCATCTCTGGCTCAACTCCTCGCTCATGCACATTGTGAAATAAAAGATACGTGAAATAAAAGATACGTGAAATAAAAAATCATACCTTTACAGGAACCCGGCGAAAAATTTGCCGGGTTCCTTTCCCCCTTCCCTGCAAGAGTTATTGTTTGTCAACAAAAGGTTTTATTCGGTATTTAAGCGCTAAATTGTTCTTAACATCCTGAAATATTAAGCGATATCTCGATAATACTTAATATTTTTTTTGTATTGACTCAGGGCTCCTCTTTTGCTAATTATATTGAGCCAATAAGATACCGACTTTTAGGAAAAACAAAGATAGCTCTATTTTGACCATGTAAAGGATGTATGATGAAACTCCTCTTTGTAGACGATGAACAGACATTTCTAAAATATCTTGCCAAGCGGCTTGTTCTGGATGGATTTACGGTTAAAACAACCTTTTCCGGAGAAGAAGGGGTTGAAGCGGCTGCAAACCAAGATTTTGATGTGGCCGTTGTGGATTTGCAGATGCCGGGAATTGATGGGATTGAAGTTCAGAAAAGGCTGAAAGATTTGCAGCCCAATTTGCCCTGTATTGTTCTAACCGGTCATGGAAGTGTTGAAAATGCGCTGGAAAGTGGAAAATATAATGCCTTTAAGTTTTTATCCAAACCCGTGGATATGGATACATTGATTGAGACCATAAATGCAGCGTATGATCACAGGGTTCAGCAGGATAAAGCGGGTGATTCTGACGATTCTCAAGCGGGAACAAAAAACGAAGGTGCCATTAAAAAACTGTATGGAAAATTCCGAAAGCTCTACGGCGTTGAAAAATAGCAGTTGTTGATTCTTGATTTCTTCTAAATTGGGGGAGGGTGGTTCATTGACGACAGACGATAATGGCATTGCCAAAAAAACCGGTAAACCCACAGCCACTTTTTTTAAGTCCTTTTTTTCTTTTTTGCTTACCTTTATTTTGATGTTTTTGAGTTGGCTTGTATTGTCAGGAAAATTTGAACCGCTTCTGTTATGGCTGGGGGTGATCTCAAGCCTTCTGGTGTCATTTTATTTTTATGATCTGTTGTTTCCTACCCTGGAAGCAAGATATTTCAAAACCTTTATTCGATTTGTTCAATATTGTCCCTGGCTGATCTGGGAAATCATTAAAGCCAATGTTCATTTGCTGCGCCTTACCTTCCATCCCCGCATGATCGATCTGATAGATCCCCATATTTTTACCTTTAAAACCAATTTAAAATCCGATATGGCCATAGCGACCCTGGCCAATTCCATCACGCTGACACCCGGAACCATAACCGTAACCGCAGACAGTGACGGGGTGTTCAAGGTGCATGCCATTGACAGAGAATCTGCCGAAGCCTTGCCGGGCATCATGTTGGAAAAGGTTGCGAAAGTTTTTGGAGAAGATATATGATACCTTTTTTTCTAAGCATTTCATTGGGGATTTGTTTTTTGATGCTTTTCTCTTTGTATAGAACCGTGTTCGGTCCGACGGTTCTGGACCGGCTCATCGGGGTCAATGCCATTGGAAGCAAGACCGTCGTCCTTTTATTATTGATTGGTTTTTTGTATGAGCGTATTGATATGTTTGTGGATATTGCCCTGGCCTATGCGTTTTTGAACTTTGTTGCCGTATTGGCAGCATCCCGTTATTTCCACAAAAGAAAAGGGCTTTACGAAGAATCGTTTATGGATTGATCATTTAAATATTGTCCACTTAAATATTGCCACGGGGGTTTGGAGGAATCATGGATATACTTGTTGTTTTGTTATTGGTCACAGGCATGGTTTTTTTTCTGGGAGCCTCCGTCGGTATTATCCGTATGCCGGGTTTTTACTGCCGCCTTCATCCGGCAGGAAAACTTGATACGCTTGGGATACTTTCCATGGTGATGGGACTTGCCCTCTATAATCTTCATCACTTTTCCCTGGAATCTTTGCTGCTTTCCATAAAAATGTTTTTAATCGTATTTTTTGTGTTTCTTGCCAGTCCAACCGCCACTCATTCCATTGTTGACGCGGGGATGCGGGCAGGGTTGCGGCATTGGACCCAAAAGAAACGGAAGGGTTAATCATGTACTGGCCCATTGATCTGATTGTGTTAACCTTTGTTATTTTTTGCGCAATCGCCGCGATTACTGTTAAAGATCTGCTGGCAACCGCTATTTTATTTGGTGCCTATTCATTTATGATGTGTCTGCTCTGGGCGGTTATGGGGGCTGTTGATGTTGCCTTTACCGAAGCCACCGTCGGGGCAGGGGTCAGCACGGTTTTTTTTGTGGCGGCCATTTTCAGGACGAGCAGGAGGACAAAAGATTGAAAATTTTAGGATTTATTGTCGTCTGTCTGACTGGGGCCATGCTGCTTTACGGAACAGGAGAATTCCCTGACTGGGGGGATCCTTATTCCCCGGCATCCGTTCACCTTTCAAACGATTATCTTGAAAAGGCCTTTGACCAAACCCAGGTTCCCAACATCGTAACCGCTGTTCTTGCAGATTATCGGGGTTTTGACACCATGTTTGAAACTGCGGTGATTTTTACGGCAGGTCTTGCATGCTTCCTTCTTTTGAGAGATTTTCGGGAAAAAGAAGAACGGTTTTATCGCCATACCGCAACCGGTGTTATCCTCCATGTGAAGGACAGCCAAAAAGTGCTGCTGGTGGAACGAGAGTTTGAACATATGGACAAGGACTGGGTTCCGTCGGATTTGATTATTAGAACAGTGTGCCGGATTATAATTCCGTTCATCCAGATTTATGGCCTCTATGTTATCGCCCATGGCGATTTCTCCCCGGGCGGCGGATTCCAAGGAGGGGTAATCCTGGGTTCCAGTCTGATCTTGTTGGCCATATCCTATAATTTAAAAACCCTTATGAGACGGGTTAAGGAAAAAATACTTGGCATTTATGCCGCCGTCGGTGTGTTGATTTATGTCGGGATTGCCGTCATTTGTATGCCCATGGGAGGCAATTTTCTGGATTATTCTAAATTGGCGCCATTGCTGCCAAGCGACCCCCATCATGTGAGAGCCTTGGGGATGCTCGGGGTTGAAATCGGTGTGGGAATTGCGGTGACTGCGGTGATGGTTATCATTTATGTTAATATTGTCTCTGCCGGCAGACACGATGAAGGACTATAGGTAAAAATATGACGGATTTATTGGCCCTGATCGCGGCAAAATACAATTATTGGCTCTATGTGATCTTAATGATGATCGGCCTTTACGCCATGATTGCAAAAAACAATCTGATCAAGAAACTGGTGGGCATGAACATCTTTCAAACCGCCATCATCCTTTTTTATGTGTCCATCGGCTATAAACGAGATGCCACCCTGCCGATTATTGAAAATGTCCATGGCGGACACGGCTCAGTCATCCATGCCATTAATTATATTAACCCGTTGCCCCATGTTTTGATGCTGACCGCTATTGTGGTGTCCGTTGCAACCTTTGGTGTTGCCATGGCCCTTGCGGTTAGAATTTATCAGCGGTATCAAACCCTGGAAGAAGACGAACTTCGGATGCGCTTATCGGAAAAATAAATTATGGATAATTATCCCGTACTCATCGTTGTTGTACCGCTTATTGCCGCCCTTTTAGCTGGCCTTGCCGTCTGGGTCGAAAAACGATTGTCCTATCCCATAGCCCTGACTGGCCTTGCCTTGTCAACCTTTTGTGCCGTTAAGGTGTTGATGCAGGTCATAGCCACAGGACCTATCCAGTACAAGATAGCCGGTTGGGCGCCTCCCATGGGTATTGAATATAGGATTGACCTTTTAAATGCCATGGTTCTTGTGATTGTGTCGGGCATTGCCTGCCTGAATCTTGTGGCAAGCTTTGAGAGTGTCAGCCAGGAAACCCATGACAGGACCGGCGCATTTTATTCCATTTACTGCTTGTTTGTGACAGGACTTCTGGGTGTTACGGCCACGGGTGACTTGTTTAATCTTTATGTCCTTATCGAGATCACTTCCTTGAGCAGTTACGCCATGGTAGCCTTAGGAGACAAGGACAGGGGACCTCTGGCAAGTTTGAATTATGTTTTTATCGGGGTTATCGGGGCCAGTTTTTATCTGTTGGGCGTGGGATATCTTTATATGCAGACAGGATCCCTTAATATGGCGGATGTGTCCCTTATCCTTGCGGGTCATCAAGGGTCTTCCACTGTACTGACCGGATTTATTCTTTGCATGGTCGGCCTTTGGATTAAAATGGCGCTTTTCCCCCTGCATGTCTGGCTGCCCAATGCCTATTCCTATTCTCCCGTCGCTTTTTCAAGGGCGGTTGCCCCTTTGATGACAAAGGTCATGATTTATGTGATGATACGGCTGATGATTACCGTATTCGGGTATGATTATATCTTTAAAACCCTTCATTTTTCAGATGCCGTTGTTGTTCTTGCCAGTATTGCCATTCTTTTCGGCGGTGTGATGGCGCTTGCCCAGAAAAATCTCAAAAAAATGCTGGCCTATATCATTGTCTGTGAAATCGGCTATATGGTCGGTGGGGCCTGGATGGGCAATCAACTGGGTATGACCGGTGCGATTTTGCACATATTAAATGATGCATTGATGACCTTTGCTGTTTTCCTTGCCGTTGGAAATATGGTGTATAAACTTAAAAATGTCGATCTTTCCAATCTGACAGGCATTTTTGGTAAAATGCCCTGGACCATGGCAGGTTTTGTCATTGCCGCATTCAGTATCATAGGCGTTCCGCCCACCTGCGGTTTTTTCAGTAAGTGGTATCTGATCATGGCGGCATTTGAAAAAGGCGCTTATCATTTTGCGGCAGCCCTTATCATTTCCAGCCTGATCTGTGCGGTTTTGTTTTTCAGGGTTTTTGAAATCTGTTTTTTCCCAGCCGTTTCACCTGATCATGGAGAATTGGGTCATGGAGAATCGGGTCATGGAGAATTGGGTCATGGAAAATCGGATGCACATTCCCCAATACAAATGGAAGAAGCGCCTGTATCCATGCTTATCGTGTCCGGGCTTGTCAGTCTTTCCCTGATCGTTGTCGGGCTTTTTTCAGGAACCATTGTAAACACGATCATTCTTCCTTTCTTAAAGTGAAGGTGAACCAGATTATTTTAAAAAAGGCACCCCAATAAAATGGAAACCATTGTCTCAATTAAACCTCTTTTGGCTGTTTTGGTCTCTCTGCTTGTCATTCCTGCATTGATCTCTTCTTCGGACAAACCCAATGCAAGAGAATCATGGACCTTTCTTGCAGGAATCATAACGTTTTTAATTGTTTTGTCCATGCTTCCGGTAATTTTACAGGGAAAACAAATTGGTCTCACCTTGTTTGAAATTGTACCGGGCGCTGATATTGCCTTCAGGGTGGACGGACTTGGGATGCTTTTTGCCCTTGTGGCCTCTTCTTTATATATCATCACCTCCATTTATTCGATCGGATATATGAGAGGGCTCAATGAACATGGGCAGACACGGTTTGTCTGTTTTTTTGCCCTGGCTATTTCAGCCACCATCGGAGCGGCTTTTTCTGCGAACCTTTTAACCCTTTACCTTTTTTATGAAATATTGTCCCTGGCCACTTATCCCCTGGTTGCCCACCATCAGGATGAACGCTCAAAGGTGTCCGGTCGAAGATACCTGATCTTTATTTTAGGCACATCCATTGGTCTTGTATTGCCTGCCATGATTTATTGCTATCATCTAACCGGAACCCTGGAATTTTCCACCGCTGGTATTTTTGCGGATCAATTATCAAAACCTGCCGCCATTGTACTGCTTTTGATGTTTGTTTTCGGATTTGCCAAGGCCGGTATCATGCCGTTTCATTCATGGCTTCCTGCTGCAATGGTTGCGCCAACTCCGGTCAGTGCCCTCTTGCATGCCGTGGCCGTTGTGAAGGTGGGGGTGTTCTCCATAGTCCGGGTGATGACAGGCGTTTTTGGTATTGACCTGCTCGCAAAGTATGATCTTGGCATTATTGTGATGATCATCGCTTCCACGACCATTCTTCTTGCCTCCTGTATTGCCCTTTCCCAGGATGAGTTAAAAAGACGGCTTGCCTATTCAACCATCAGCCAGTTGTCCTATATTATTTTTGGTGTGGCTTTGTTGTCTCCCCAGGGACTTTTGGGCGGGGTTATCCATATTGCCATGCATGCCTTTGGAAAAATTACCCTGTTTTTTTGTGCAGGGGCCATTTACGTGGCAACAGGCAAAAAATATATCAGTCAGATGGGGGGGTTGGGTAAAAAAATGCCCTTTACCTTTGCAGCCTTTTTTATTGGGTCTTTGGGGGTGATCGGGCTTCCCCCCACCGGCGGGTTTTATAGTAAATGGAATTTGATTTTAGGAACCCTTGAAGCCCAACAGTCCATTTTTATGATTGTGCTGCTGGTGTCATCCTTTCTGAATGCCTTTTATTTTTTACCCATCGTATATCAAGGCTTTTTTGGTAAGAGCGAGGAAGAAGTGGATGGCGTTCCGGTGAAAATAAAGGAAGCAAATCTTTGCCTGGTCATCCCTTTGATGATAACAGCCGTCATTTCAATCGTTTTATTCTTTTACCCAACGATTTTTGTCAATTTGATAAACGTCGGACTGGGCCTTTAATTAAATCAGGGAATCTATATGGGCGTAAAAAAGAAAAAATTCAACGGTGAAGAATTTGAAGTTCTGGATCATGACGAAGTTCCGGGGTACAAAACGGTATTTCACATTATTATCAGTGTGGCAGTGATTTATTTTATTTATATTTTTTCACATGTGTAAAACGGGTAGAAGATTCCTAATTTCCAGGTTAGGTTGAACTGAAAAATTCAAGGAGTTAAGGGAACTTTATGAAAAAAGAATTAACCATTTTTGACAGCCCTAAAAATATCAAACGGCTTCGCATGGGGTTTTATGTGGCCCTGGTGCTGCTGCTGATCGCAGAAAGCTTTGTGGATATGCACGGCGAGTTTTCAGTGCAACATTTTTATGGATTTTATGCAGTTTACGGATTCATTTCCTATGTTTTTTTGATATTTGCTGCCAAGGTTTTAAGAAAAATAATCATGCGCAAAGAGGATTATTATGACCACTAATATGTTCCCCCCTGCATTGGTATTTATATTGGGCGCTCTTCTGATACCCTTTTTGAGGGGTAAGGCAAAAGCCATTTATATGCTGGCTCTGCCGGTTGTGGTATTTCTTATATTGTTAAAACTTCCTGTTGGGAACACCTGGGTGATCGATTTTTGGGGGTATGAGCTTATACTGGGGCGGATGGACAAGCTGTCACTGATATTTGCTTATATATTTACCATCATGGCATTTATAGGAATTTTATTTGCCTTGCATGTAAAGGACAATCTCCAGCATGTGTCCGCGCTTTTTTATGTGGGCTCAACCCTGGGGGTTGTAATGGCCGGAGATTTTCTTTCCCTTTATCTTTTTTGGGAAATCATGGCGGTCAGCTCCACCTTCCTGATCATTGCATCCAGAACCAAAGAATCACGGGAAGCTGGATTCCGGTATATCCTGGTTCACCTGATCGGTGGTCTTTTCCTTTTGGCCGGGATTGTTCTTTATATTCATAAAACAGGAACCATTGCCTTTGATTATATCGGTCTTACCGGGATTGAATCCTACCTGATTTTCATTGGGATCGCTTTGAATGCCGCCGCCATTCCGCTCCATGCATGGCTGCCGGATGCATATCCCATGGGAACGCCGACCAGTACGGTTTTTTTAAGTGCATTTACGACAAAATCAGCTGTTTATCTATTGATCAGAACCTTTCCCGGGGCTGATATTTTGATTGTTATCGGCGGATTGATGGTCTCTTTGCCCATATTTTATGCAGTTCTTGAAAATGATATCCGAAGGGTTCTCTCCTATAGTTTGATGAATCAGGTCGGGTTTATGCTGGTGGGTATCGGTATCGGCAGTGAGCTTGCCCTGAATGGGGCAGTTGCCCATGCATTCTGTCATATTATTTATAAAGCCCTTTTGTTTATGGCTGCAGGTTCTGTACTCCAGATGACCGGTAAAATAAAATGTACTGAGCTGGGCGGACTTTATAAAACCATGCCCCTGACCTGCATTTTTTGTATGGTGGGTGCCGCATCCATATCTGCTTTCCCGTTCTTTTCCGGATTTGTTTCTAAATCCATGATTATCAGTGCATCTGCCCATGAAAAAATATTTTTAATCTGGCTGGTGCTTCAGTTTGCCTCAACCGGTGTTGTTGACCATGCTGGCATCAAGGTGCCGTTCTTTACCTTTTTTGGCCATGATTCAGGGATCCGTGCGAAAGAGCCTCCTTTAAACATGCTGGCTGCCATGGGGATTGCCGCATTCCTCTGTGTGGGGTTAGGCGTGTATTATCAGCCTTTATACAATTTACTGCCTTTTCCGGTTCATTATACGCCCTATACCGGTGCCCATGTAGTAGGGCAGCTGCAGCTGCTCCTGTTCGGCGCATTGGCATTTACACTTTTGATTCTTTCCGGATATTATGTTATGGAAGTTCGAAGCAAAAACCTTGATGCTGATTGGACCTACAGACTGTTCGGGCAGTTTGCATACAAGATACTTGACAGGGGGCTCAATTCATTAAACCGGGTATCTGAAAGTGTTTTAATGAAGTTTGTAAAAAGTGTTGCGGTTTCTTTTCAAAATACAACAGCAAATTTTGCCTTGTTTGTGGCCGTCAATTTCTGGCTTTTAATCGGGTACCGAGATAAACGTCTGGAAATAAAGAAACGCAGGCTTTATAATGATATCCTCCAAGGGACCCTGCCCATTGGTATTGGTGCTGCCGTGGCCATATCCTTTATTTTTCTGATCTTTATAATAACCTAGCGAGGTCTGAACATGGTAAAAATAGAAGATTTAAAACGGATCAACCTGATGAAAAAACTTCCCGTCCACCTGCTGGATATTATTGCAAAGGAAGCACAGTTGAGCATTTTCAGCACCGGCGCGCAGTTGATAACCGTTAATAAAAAAATCGATAATTTTTATATGCTGGTCATGGGGCAGGTGGCGATTAAAAGAAATATCACTCCTGATATTGATGTGATCCTTGAATATATTCAATCGGGTAATTCCTTCGGGACCTCTGCAATGATTCAAGGCACAACTGCATTTTATTCTGCTATTTGCCAGGAACCGTGTGAAATTATAACGGTTTCCGGTGACAGGATGATTCAATTGTTTGAAGAAAATCATGAACTGGGGTATTATATCATGATGGATGTTTCAAAGCGGTATAAGCGATTTATGGACAATCGGGCCCAGATGATTTTCAAGACCCTTTCCGAGGACCTGGATATGAAAGAAGATGTCTATGATACGTGGATAAACAGTACCAAATGAGGGGGCTGCCCAAACAAACCTGATAAATATTACACTGATAAACATTAACACTGATAAACATTA
>Ga0307987_1000863_pt1 | contig 17377 bp, 13 predicted proteins | sample EllFjometagen181_FD_203157 | JGI IMG/M metagenome (GOLD analysis project Ga0307987, IMG submission 203157) | Marine microbial communities from Ellis Fjord, Antarctic Ocean - #181 | ecosystem: Environmental > Aquatic > Marine > Unclassified | place: Southern Ocean | collected 2014-10-08
CAGCGGGTAACCGAATATGCACTCATGATCGCCCGGAAAATGAATCTGACCAAAGATGAACAAGAAGTCATTAAGTATGCTGCCCTTCTCCATGACATCGGCAAAATAGCAGTCCGGGACAATGTTTTGCTCAAGAACGGTCGGTTCACGGATGAAGAGCGGGATGAGATGAATATTCATCCGGCAAAAAGCAGGGAAATATTGGAAGAATTTCGTTTTCCAGAAGCCTTGAAGATGGTTCCGCTCACTGCCGCATACCACCACGAGAAGGTCAACGGCCAAGGTTATCCGGAAGGGTTGAAAGGGAATGAACTGCCCTTGGGATCAAAAATCCTGGCTGTTGCCGACGTCTTTGATGCCCTAACCTCGCCAAGGGATTATCCGAAATACGACATGGAAGAAGTTCTGGCACACCAGGCCATGCCTCTTGAACGGGTTGTCAGAATTTTGAAAGATGAGCGGGGCAGCCATTTTGCCCCCCAAGTGGTTGATGCCTTTATGGATGTTCTCCCAGAAGCCCTTGCATGTTATCGCGGTACCCATTTTCCTGGAGAGTATATTGATGCTTTTTATGAAGTCCAAAAGGTTGGGCTATCATGATAATAAAGACTATCCCAACCTTGGGAGAAATTCCTAAAGATGGTTATATTTTCTTCCTGACTTATTAACAGGCTCCCAGGGTCTATATCACCCCATTCAATAAAAACCTGAATAATCCATTTATCAGAGTTATGACTGATTACCCAATTCCTGCGATAATTCATGGCCTATATTTTCAAAGATACCAAATTTATTCACAACTTTTTATGATTGGAATAAAACACAAAATCTTGTGGTATTTAGAAATACCCATTTTCAGTTCGGCACTACACTTTATACATACCTTGCCGTAATGGACACCTGGTTCCCAGAACCAAGCGGGGAGAATCCTCCTGATATGGCCTTGATTATGTCTATAATTTTTCTCCCTCAATGCTGGATTTAAATGCCCGAACTCTTATTGACTGCCTTGCGTTTCCTGGATTAACTCTGGGAACAATAACTTGTTGTTTTAGAAATATTATTATGTAAATCTTTCCTTTTGACATGGTTAAAGGCTCCTGCCGATAAGGCCCTCAGGAAAGATCGCCAGAGACATAAATCATGATTTTACTGGCCACCTCCTGGCCATTAACGCGGCCATTTTCCTGTTTTCCCTATTTTAAGAGCAGATTCCCTGTTTTTTGACAGCGCAGCGCTGGGCGCTTTGTTTTTTTATCGAGGGGGTACCCCTATTTTATCAGGGAAGGGGGGCTGTACCCCCAGCTTTTAGGAGTCATAGGTTTGAATATATAAGGGGTATGTAGGTGACTGGCTAAAAGAAAAAACTGAAAAATTTAAAAATGACAATAAAGAGCCAAAATTAGACTAACTGTAGTGTCTCTAAAAGCAATACAAAAACGCTGAATTCTCAGTCTCTGAGCGACTGAGAACGGACTAAACCAATATATTTTGACATATTGACACAGTATATATTGGAGAGAGCCTACTGGAATAGATTATATGTAATTATTCTATTATTTACTTTAATTTTAGCTATCTCCCTGCTATTTTCATTCTTTTCGTTAAAACGATAAAAACAGTAGTGCCAATTAATCAACAGGACCATACTTCGATTGCAGCAAACCTGCTGAGATTTGTAGGGATAAGAGCGCAGCGCCCAGTTCTCGCGTGGCTGCCGCAAAGGAGATTCTTAAATCAAGCTTCCAGGCAGTTGAGTTGGAGTATCTGGAAGAACGCTTGGAACATTTAGAAGCCCTTTTGCCAAAGTAATATACAGCACCAATAAGGATTTGATCTCGGAGGGAGTCAAGTCCAGGGAATCCAAGGGTTTTTCTTCCTTCTTTTTCTGTGAGGGTTTCAAGGTTTCCTGTAGTATTCAAATCATGAATAAACTCCGCTATTTCACAATATCATCCATTGATAATGCTTGCAATATTTTAGGAAGCTTAAGTTTTTTTTGCAGATCCTGCCGGCAAAGCCATTGCCTTGTTTTGATTGTTCGATAAAAATTAACTTATTAAGGCCAGTTTGCTATATAGGCCAATGGTTTGCATGAAAAAAATGTAAAAATTTTTTTTATAGTCTTGCTATTGAATTTCAAGACTGCTAAATAATTTGCTGTTGTACTTGAAAATTTGTCTTTTGTAGAACTTATTAAGTTATTTTTTTAAGGAAGAAAATGTTTCGTACTACTAAAGCAGTCTATTTGTTTGTTCTTCTTATATTTTTTGTGCCAAACATGGCTTATGCACTAGAAATGGAAGCAGATACAGGAATAGTTCCTGTAACCCGGGAAAAGCTCCAGGAAGAAGTTGAAAGATCTGAAGTTCAGGAAAAGCTTCCTGAAAAAGTGGCTGAAACCTCCAAAAATCCTGAAAGACTCCCAAAAGCAGTTGAAACCTTCAAAGAATCGGATTATTTGCTTGAGCTTCCTGTTATTCAAACCGGAGATTCACTGGATATTACCCTGAAAGAAGCCATTTCCGAGGCTTTGGACAAGAACCACGATATTGTCATTGAAAAAATTACCACAGATATTTCACAAACTTTAATACAAAAGGAAGAAGGCAGTTTTGATCCCACAATAAAGGTGGAGCTTACAAAAAGCAGAAGCCGTGCCGTTGACGCCACAAATGCCCACACATTGACTGCTGCTGCGAAGGGTGCCACTGAAATATCAAAAAAATTTATAACTGGAACAACACTTGCCCTGAATTATGACACCACCGACAACAGCGAAGGTTCCACCGGGGGCCGCTTTACATCAAACCTCAAGGCTTCCATCACCCAGAATCTCTTAAAATATTTCGGGGTTGACATTAATAAGGCAAAGATCATTATCGCTCAAAAGGGTCTGGACAAGGCAAAGGCTGATTACAGGCAGAAAATCGTGGAAACCATCGCTGATGTACAGTCTGCTTACTGGGATCTGTATAAAAGCCGGGAAACCCTTGTGGTAAGGGAAGAAACATTTAAACAGTCCAAGGCCCTTTTTACAAAAAAAAAAATTGAAGCAGGCCTGGGTGCCATTGCTTCCATCGATCTTGTTGAAATCGAGTCTGATGTCGCAACCAAGATTACCGAATATACAGAAGCACTGAAAGAATTCCGGGATAATGAAATCAAACTCAGGGCACTTCTGGCCATGCCGATGAATTTTGAACCCGGCTCCAGGCTCCTGAAACCTGCAACATCTCCCGTTTTACGGACACTTAAAATGGATTATGAACAGGTTTTAAATGGCATGCTGGTAAGGCACCAGGGCTACCAGAGCATCCTGAAGAATAAAGAGGCCAAGGAAATTGAAGTGGACTATTACAGGAATCAGTTGCTGCCCTCTCTCCAGGCCAAGTTAAGCTACGGCCTGCAAAACCAGAATAGAACCTGGGACCATTCCGCAGGCATTGGTGGTGGTGGAGGGAATTATGAAATGGGGCTCTCGCTGTCCATACCCATTGGAAATAATTCCGCCAAATCAACCTTGAAAAAAAATATGCTGGAACTTAAAAAACTTTTCGCCCAGCTCAACCAGAAAAAAGATGAAATCAGAAAAGAGATTAAAAGCGCACTGGTAGAAGTAGAACAAGCCGGTATATTGGTACAGTCGGCAAAAATCGATGTAATAATAAAGGGAAAAAACTTTGCGGCTTCTGAAAAGAAATTGCAATACGGAACCGGTACCCTGAGGGGGCTTCTTGACCGGCAGACCGAGAAAGCGACTGCACAGTTAAAACTGATTCAATCCCAAATTGATTACCAGAAAGCAGTTGTCAATTTTTATAAGGCCCAGGGGGTAATTGATCCTGATCTGAAGATTGAGATTTCGGCCTCTCAATCACAAAAGTCTTAAAAGGGGTACACCATGGTATCAAACGAAATTAAAGAGCTGTTAACTAAGTCCCCTCTTTTCATTCTCGTGGATGATCAGCTGCTGGATAAGATAGTCGCAAAATTTAATGTCATCAGCTATAATCTTGGCGAAATCGTTTTCCAGAAAGGTGAGCCAGGTGATTCCTTTTTCATAATTATCAGTGGGAAGGCCCGTGTCCTTGGAGAAACCGCCGACGGCAACCAGATTACACTTACAACCCTTTCAAAAGGGGATTTTTTTGGTGAAAAAGCGCTTCTTCAGGGTGAAGAACGATCAGCCACCATTCGTGCTGCCTCAGAACTAGTACTGGCAAAATTATTGAAAACCGATTTTCTTGAACTGGTTGACACAGATACAAAAGTAAAAAATTATCTGGAAAATTATCTGTCCCACACGGCAATCAATAATTTTTTGCGCCAGTTCAGTGTTTTTTCATCCTTGACTGCCAAGGAAATTGCAGTCTGGCTGGATCAGCTGGAACATGAAACCTTTAAAAAGGATCAATTTCTTTTTCACCAGGGAGACGAACCTGACAAGTTCTATATTATCGTTTCCGGGACAGTGGAGGTTATCAAGGAGGAGGACAAAAACCAGGAGGTTTTGACGGTACTCAGGGAAGGACAATTTTTCGGTGAACTTGCCCTGCTTTCCAAACAGACACGCGCTGCCGGCATTCGTGTCAGGGAAGATCTCCATGTCGTGACCATGGGCAAGGAAAAATTTCAAGATCTCGTGGGAAAGTCAAAAAAGCTCAAGGAAAAAATCTATAACGTCATTGCCCTGTATAACCTTGATAAAGTTCCTGAAGAGTTAGATTTCAAAATCCAGATGGCTGCGCCTTCCGCACCCGCGTACCGGCCGACAACCCCTGCACCCACAGCTGCAAAAAAACTGCTGGATGAAAAAGAGCCTCTGCCTCCCAAGAAAATCGGGTTCTTCAAAAAAAAGCTCAAGAGCTTAAAATATCCCTGGATCGAGCAGTATGACGAATCCGATTGTGGGGCAGCATCCCTGGCAATGATCTGCAAATACTATGACAAAAAGGTCAGTGTCATGAGGTTGAGGGATCTGGCCAACGTCAATACCGAGGGTGCCACCCTGATGAGTGTGGCAAAGGCTGGCGAGGCTTTGGGCTTTACCACCAGGGCTGTCAAGACCACCTGGGATACCCTGGCCCGGACACCTTTGCCGGCAATCATACATTGGGACGGCTACCATTATATTGTTCTGTATGAAGTCAAATCGGACAGGGCCATTGTCGGGGATCCGGGAAGGGGTATTCTAACCATAAAAAAAGAAGAATTTATCGAGCGCTGGAGCGGATTTTTGCTTGCGCTGGAGCCCACCATCGGTATTGAAAAAATCGAAGAATCCAAGAATTCCATAGCGCGTTTTATAGGTTATGTAATGCCCTATAAATGGATTCTTCTCGAAATTTTGTTCTGCTCGCTCCTGATCAGTTTTTTCGGGCTTGCCACGCCTATCTTTACCCAGCTCATTGTGGACGATGTGGTGGTACACCAGAATGTAACCCTTTTAAATACGGTATTGGTCGGCATGCTTGTGGTTACTTTTTTTACCATGCTCTCGTCAGCCCTGCGAACCTATCTTATGGAACATCTTTCCATGAAGATAGAGCTGTCCATGTTGAGCCATTTCTACCGGCACGTGTTAAGCCTGCCCATGAAGTTTTTTTCCATGCGCAAAGTCGGTGATATCCTTGCCCGCTTCCAGGAAAATGATAAGATCAAGGAATTAATGACCAGTACCAGCATCGGTATGTTCATTGATGTCTTGATGATTTTTGTATACCTGACAGTCATGTTTTTATATTCCATAAAGATGACGGTCATCATTCTTGTCTTTATCCCGTTTTTTGTAGTCCTGACCCTGGGATTTACACCTGTTTTCAAACGATTGAGCCGCAAGGGGTTTGAAAAAGAATCAGCCAATGAATCTTTTATGGTAGAATCCATTTCAGGTGTAAGTACGATCAAAGCTGTCAATGCCGAGCTTTATAACCGCTGGAAATGGGAAAATCTGTTTACCCAGACCTTGAAAGTCCGTTTTAAATTTTCCATGACGGATCTGCTCCATGACAGCGGTGGTGAACTTCTCGAAACCCTGAGCACTGTTGCCCTGCTTTATTTCGGAGCCACATCGGTTATAAAAGGAGAGATGACCATAGGACAGCTCATGGCTTTTATCGGTTTGGTAGGCAATGTGATAGAACCCATTAACAAACTTGTGGGTCAGTGGAATGAAATCCAGGAATCACTGATTTCAGTTGAACGCTTAAACGATGTCTTTGATGTTGAAGTGGAAGAGCGGCCGGATGATGAATCCCTGATCCAGCTTCCACCCATAAAAGGGCATGTTAAAATCGAAAATCTTTCTTTTGCATATTCCGAAGCTGACAGAATGATTTTAAAGAACATCAGCTTTGAGGCAATGCCCGGCCAATCAATCGCCATTGTCGGCCGGAGCGGGAGCGGTAAGACCACTTTGATCAATCTTTTAATGCGCTTTTATTCCCCCACAAGCGGGCGGATACTGGTGGACGGCATGGATATACAGAATGTGTCGGTAAATTCACTCCGCTCACAATGCGGGATGGTTCTCCAGGAAAACTATCTTTTCAGTGGAACCATCCGGGATAATATCGCCCTGGGAGCCCCGGACAAACCCTTTAACGCCATTGTGGAGTCTGCAACTCTGGCTGCTGCCCACGATTTTATTTCGGAGATGCCCCTTGGATACAAATCAGATGTTGGTGAACGGGGCAGTTCTCTTTCCGGTGGGCAGCGACAGCGGATTGCCATTGCCCGAGCCCTGGTCAATGATCCCAGAATCCTGATTTTTGATGAGGCCACAAGCGCCCTTGATAATGAATCGGAAAGAGCAATCCAGAAAAATCTGTCCAGTATTACCATGAACCGAACCACATTTATCATTGCCCACAGGCTGACCACTGTCAGGGATGCGGATATTATTATTGTGCTTGACAAGGGTGTGATCGTGGAAAAGGGTTCCCACCAGGAATTGATTGATCGAAAGGGACTATACTATTACCTTACCAGCATGTCCATTAATGTGGATTAGGTTGATGGTATCTGGATTCATGCATTAGACCGGGTCAGATACCCTTAGTAAAAACTCATAAATATGAGGTGTTGTAATGCCTGCTCACGGCGAGAATCAAAATAGTAACAATCTTGGAGATAATGCTGAAGCTGAAAGCCAAATGAACCAGGTAAGAACCCAGCGCAAGAGCTCGCTTGAGTCTACCGTAGTGATTGAAATGCTGGAAAACATGCCCGCCTATCTGGCACGGGGAGTGGTATATCTTTTAATATTCATTATCTTTGCAGGATTTGCCTACAGCTATTTCGGGAAAATGGATGTAGTGGTTAAGGCCCGGGGCAAACTAATCCCCGAGGGGTATGCCGAGGTCGTGCAGCCGGCTACCAACGGTATTCTTAAAACCATCCATGTTAAGGAAGGCGATATGGTTGAAAAAGGAGACTTGCTGGCCGACCTGGATATAACCAAATCTAACGTGAATGAGAAAAAACGCAAGACTCAATTAAAACAGATGCTTAAAAAAATTGATTGTCTTGAAACCGCCTTGAAGGTTATGAAATCGGTTCTGGCTGGAGAAACTATTTATATTGATGATAATGCGGTTCTTAAACTTTGTTCATCAGAATATGTCACCTCAATCGTTTCTTTGAAAGCTGCCAGGATGGCCTATGATAAAGCCATAATGCAGGCTAAGAAGTTGTATCCAGGTTCCTTGCTAACCCTTGAATCCGGGGTGCGGAATAAAAAAATGAGCCTGGCCAATAAAAAGGTCCAACTTTCCTCTGCTTTAAAGGACCTTGACCGGGCAAAAAAACAGTATGAGCTTTACAAAACCATGTTTGACCAAGGGCTATCTTCAAAGGTGAAATTATTTGAAGAACAGAAAAAATACGATGAAGCTGTGGGCAAAGTAGATGAAAACAAGGTGGCCCTGGATTCGGCCAAGGCAGAATTGGAAGATGCTCAGGTCAAGCTTGCCGCCTCAAGAACGAATTATGACAATAGTAATAAGGAATCCAAGATCACTTATGACCTTGAAGTGCTTAAACATAACAATAAGATCAAGACCATGAATGACAGGCTTGAGAATCTTAAGATCGGGCTTGCCGGTTTTCATCTTGAAGATAAGGTATTGGAGCTGCAAAAGGGGTACAACAGGATAACCGCTCCCGTGGCCGGCCGTGTTACTTTTGTCAAGTTCAGGACACCTGGTGAAATAGTCAAAACCGGAACCACGGTTTTTATGATCAACCCAGGCAATCAGCCCTTGGTGGCCAAGATAGAGATCCCCAACAAGAGTATTGGACGTATCCAGCCGGGTCTAAAAGTAAAGATCAAATTTGATGCCTTTCCATACCAGCATTACGGGATTCTAACCGGTACGATCCTTCGGGTGGCATCTGATTCTAAGAAAATCGGTCCAATCTATTTTTTCGAAGCAACAGTTTCCCTGGACAGGGCTTATGTAACAAAAAACGAAAAACAATACCCCTTGTTCACAGGACTGACCCTTTTGTCGGAAATTGTAGTGGAACAGAAACGAATCATTGAAAAATTAATTGATCCTATAAAGAAGCTTAAAGGATAAACACTTTTTATTAACCCAGTAAAAATAAGGAGAAGTGGAATGACAGATTACACAACTATTACCCTAGGCAAGATCGGCGACACCCCATTTACCCTGGATGATCTCATTTTCCAGTTAAAGACAAACCTGGAACAGAGCATTGTTGACGATGCAGTTCACTCGGTTATACTTAGAAAAGTTGCCGATGATCTATCGCTTAGTGTAAGTGATGAGGAACTCCAGAAAGCAGCCGATGACTTCAGGAGGGAGACAGGCCTGATTTCAGCCAGTGAGACCATGGAGTGGATCGAAGAATACAGCCTGACTGTGGATGATTTTGAAAAAAAGCTGGAAAACGACCTTTTAAAATCAAAAGTAGAGACTGCACTTGCCACTGAAGAGAAAGTTAATAAGCTTTTTGCCGAGAATATCCTTGATTTTGAAAAGGCCAATATCAGCAAAATAATGGTCAACGACGCTGGTCTTGCCGAAGAAATCATGACCCAGCTCAATGAGGATGAAGAAGATTTCATCACCCTGGCTACCAAGTATTCAGTGGATAGCGACAAGGGTGGGTATGTGTCCCGAAGTGACCTTCCCGATGAAGTTGATGTGTTAGTTTTCGGTGATGATGCCCCAGAACTTATCGGTCCTGTAAAAGCAGAGGGCGGCTACTACATTGTCAAGATTCTGGAACCCAAAAAAGCTGACCCAAGTGATGAGCTCACAAGAGCGGCCTGCATCAAGACTATCTTTGATGACTATATGGCGGAAAAAGGCCAGGAAATGGGAGTTAAACTGGATTTTATATCTGAAGACTAAAATATAATAAAGCAAATAAAAAAACCCGGTGTAATTGTTCACACCGGGGTTTTTTATGCTGAAATATTCTTAAATCTTAGCGCCATCTGCCGAAATTTGTTCCACTGGCAGTCGTGTTTATTCTTGTCATACGGCGAGTCCTAGTCCGAACCCGGACCCTTCTGCTGACATAGCGATACCCTCCACGAACTATCCTGGTTTGTCTCCTCCTTCTATAGCGGATTGCTCCACCCACAACACTGTTCATTTCATCGGCGGTTAATTCTTTTTCCTGAGCTTCCAGATCGTTTATTATGATTCTTGACATGATGCTCTCCTTGAATTGGGGTTAACTTTATTTGGTCAATTTAGCTAATGTGGCCTTAATATACATATTGGCTTTTAGGATGTCAAGGGGTTTTTTAACTTTTTTATTTTTTTTTAAACCGTCTTCCAAGCAGTACGACTCCATCGTTTTCATGGCAGGCACAGGCAGGCCCCAGACCTGTTTAAGACCAGTCGGGCAGGTTTTAGAATAGAAAGATCACAAGCAAAAACAAAGCTGATTATTCCTCAGACCTGGGGTTGAAAAAAATATACAAAAATTTTAATTGTCTGTGTGGGCAGGAAAAACTATTTTGAGGGTGTTCGGGCCAAACGCTTAAGTTCCCAATACTGGTCCACATCAATGACAACGGCCATGGGACGGCCGCTTTTGCCTATCAGGACAGGTATTTTTTCGTAGCAAACCCGGTGCAGCAGGTCGCCGAAACGGTTTTTTGCCTGGGTAGCAGGGATCATATCAAGGTCATCTATACTGATACGGGAGTTGGCGGATTTTTTTTTTTCATTCATGAGGCACAATATAATGTACTATTTTCATCTTGTCAACATCAGCAGAATTGTCAAGATGATCCTGTTCTATTCAGCCCATTATTCTTCAAGATAAGCATCAATTTTTTCCAACATGGCATTATCCAGTACGACTTGCTCTTGTATTTGCCTTCCATGCAGAAAATTTCTAATATTCATGATGGTTACAATGGAATGAATGGGAATACCAAGGATTTCTTCAACCTCATGTAGTGCATTCTTTTTTGTTTTCCCTTTTTCCCTGGTGGTTCACAGAGATAATGATCCCTTTAACCATGGGGATACTGCAGGATTTCAAGGGATTCTCTTATAGCTTTGCCCGAGGTGATGACATAATCCACAAGAATGAGTTTTGAATTTTTTGTCAAGGGCATGCCCATGACCAGGCTTTTGTCTGCATAGGTTTTTCCTGCTTTACTATGGCATATCCTCCCCGGTCCCAGTATGAAAGGTATCAACGTATTTAGTCCATTCCTGAAAGCTTTTATAAAGCTGTTCTCTCGTAATAGTGCTTGATTCCAAAATCTTTACTGGAGCTCCAACATCAGCATAAATGCCAGCAAACAGAATTTCCATCTGATCTTTTTAGTTTCATAATAACCTAAAAAAATTATGGTTTCTTGTCTTTGTTGCCAAAAATCTCTTGTTTAAACAACCGTATTTTTGCTCAGTCATTTCACAGGCTCCAAGTGTATATGAATGCCGGAGGGGTTTTGTGTCCCTCTGTGAAAATCGGTTTCTAAGATGTATGAATATTTAATCACAAATTAAGGGAGAGGTTGTCAAGAATATTTAGATAGAAAAATCAACGATATGAAGGCTCAAAAAGGCAACCAGTATAGTTGCAAAAAAGGGAAAGTCCTACGGGCCAAATCCTTGTCCTGGGATTTTATGATCCATAAATAAAATAAGTTATAATTTTGAATCATTTTTTCTATCAGGCGTCGCTTCTTTTACTTTTAATGGTCTAATCTGATATTTGGATGGTATCCTTGGCTTTAATTTCAAAATTTAGGCTATTTTGTCACTGTTCCTGTGTGCTTAAAATCCGGTTCGGCCTGTTTCTGATAGTAGCACATTGATTTTTAACCACAGCAGAGACCTATGTCAAGGCATCAAGAACGCCCGCATGCTGCCAGAGATTTGATCGAAACTGCCATTTTTATTTGGATGTCATAACCCATACACCATTCCATTCATTGTCCATTGGATTTTCAATCATGAAATTACATCGGTCAACAAATATCTGTGACAAATTGTCTGTAGGATTCAAGTCCAGAGCATAGCTGAATGATTTGATGGCCCTGGGCCAGTTTCCATTCCTATAGTGCTCTCGACCTTCTTTAAAATGACCCACCACTTCTGACAGATTTGGAAATGTCTGCTGGTTATGATAATCCAGTACTTCAAAAATCCGTACGGGTTTTGTTTTGCCTTTAACAATGACATCATCAATATCCCGTATCCTATAAGTCCCCCTGAGTCTTTTAAAGGTGTTTTCACTTATCAAGATCTTGGTGGAATATTTTTTACAGGCGGATTCCAGTCGTGCGGCAAGGTTGACACCATCCCCGATCATGGTAAAATCCATACGCTTGGGTGAGCCAATATTGCCTGAAACCAGGTTGTCAGTGTTGATCCCTATACCCATGTTTACTGGAGATTCACCCTTGGCAGCCCTTTGAATATTCCACAGGTTAAGTTCATTGATCATTGATATGGCAGCTTTCACAGCGCTGTCTTCATCATTATCACCGGGTATGGGAATGCCGAACCCAGCCATGATGGCATCGCCGATAAATTTATCCAGCATACCGTTTTCACGTTGAATACAGTCCACCATAATAGTGAAATAATCATTTAAGAGTTTGACAGTGCCTTGGGCACCGTGGGATTCGGTAAGGGTGGTAAACCCACGGATGTCTGAAAAAAGGACTGTAGCCGTAATGTTCCTGCCCCCAAGAATATCTTGATTCGTGTCTTCCAGCACCCGATCTACCAGGCTCGGGTCCATATATTTTGACATAGTTGATTTCATCCGCTTTTCAGAACTGATATCCTCTATCATGATCATGGTTCCAAGTTTTTTGGCATCCGCACTAACCAGAGGAAGGACATTGACATTTACCGATATGGTATGACCATCGAATTTAAGAGTGGCATCCATTGTGAGATCAGGGATTCCAGTTTCTTCCATCCGTTTAATTCTGGCGATAATCCATTCATTGGGTGGTTTGAAAAATTCATGGTTTAGAATGCCGATTATATCAGTGGCCTCAACCTGGAGAATTTTCAACCCTGAAACATTGCATGTAATGATCCTACCTTCTTCATCCAGGGTGATGACCCCGTTGGACATGCTTTCAAGCATACTCTGATTGTAGTTTTTCATATTCTGGATATCATTGAAGAGCTTGGCATTTTCAAGGGCAATGGAAATCTGGGCAGTAAACGCCCTGAGACGGGACTCATCATCATCCGTGAACGGCCCCCCTCTTCTGTTTAAAACCTGGGTCACGCCAATGACCTTTCCATTCTTGTTAACAACTGGGACGCACAAAATGGAACGGGTAAAAAAACCGGTTTGTTTGTCAAAGGCTGGATTGAATCGAAGATCTGCATAGGCATAGGGGATGTTAATGGTTGTTCCGGATGTAAAAACAGCGCCTGCGATGCCAAGATGGTTGGGAAATCGAATCTGGGTTTTTTCTATACTGTCTCCTACCTGAGACCATAATTCGCCCGTCTTTTCATCATTTAAAAACAGGGTTGACCGCTCTGCATGGAGCATTTTTGTTGCCGCTCCCATTACTTTCTGCAAGAGGACGCCCAGATCTATTTCAGAGGTGACATCGGCCACAACATCCAAAAATCCCATCTCCTCTTCACGGGATATTTTCATTTTTTCAATGATCTGCCCCCCCTGAAATGCGATTGCGGCCTGCATACACATGGCCTCTAAACTTGCCATATCCCGGGCGTCAAATTTCCCTTCCTGCTTATTGAGTGCCTGGGTTACGCCGATAATTTCACCTTTGACCGTCCTTATGGGGGTGCAAAGAATGGATTTTGTGACAAAACCTGTCTGGGCATCAATTTCACTGTTAAAGCGTTCGTCCGAATAGGCATCATGAATTATCAGACCATTGCCTTCTGAATAGACACGTCCTGCAATTCCTTTTGTGTTTAAGATCCTGATCCTTTGTTTGAAGTTGCCCATCGCAACCCTGGCATAGAGTTCATCTGTGTCATTGTCATTAAGAAAAATAGTGCAACGCTCTGCGCCCAGCTCTTTTGCCGTCAGCAACATGAGACATTCAAGAATGTCGTCCAAAGTTTCCAAAGCAGCAGTCTTTCTGGATATATTCAAAAGCATTTCAGCCTGATAAAGTCTTTCCCTTTCATTGTCTGAGAGGGTGTCAGTTTGATCCTTATTTAAAATGTCGCCGTTTTCCATTGCTATTTCCTAAGGTTTTCGTGAATCATTTATTTCCAGCTTTGTCCGCAATGCCAGAATCGTCTTTTTCAGCTGACTGGTATCATCCAGGTGGTCTCTTTTTGAATCATGGATTCTCTCTTCAAAAATGATTCGCTTGTGCTCCAGTTCATCCCGCAGGGCGACAATCGTTGACTTGAACTGTCGTATTTCATTGTCGCAGGATAAAAAGGCATCTCGAACCTCCTGTTCTTTCTCAACTGCCATCTTTTCCAGTCCATCCCTCAAGGTCGACACTGTATTTTTAAGCTGGAAAATCTCTTTTTGAAACGAGACTGCTGTATCCCGGAGGCCTTGTTCCTTCTCAAATTGAACCGCTTCGAGCTTTTCCCTTAGAACACCGATTGTTTCCTTTAGAAGCCTGTTCTCGTGCTGGGTCTGTAATCGTTCTTTTTTTTGTAACGAATCTGCCATTCTGATATGCACACCTCTTTTTACATTGTAGTCAATATCATAATATTATATCATCTATCCACACTAAAACAGTTATTCCATATCAAATTGTTTCACATGATTCAACACTGTGATAGAAGATCGCTCATTTTAACATGTGCTGCCCCATGATCCTGGACTTCATCAGACATCCGCCTGGTGCCATAGGTGGCTTTTGAAAACCGATTTGCTTCTAACACAATAAGAACAAGCCTCTCATTTTCCATTTCTCTTTTTGATTTGCCGCGATGTTTCCATGAATAGTATCCACTCCGGCTCACTTGCATTGTTGTACATAACAGGCTTATTGGATATGGTAAAGGAACATTGATTTTTAGGCACAGCAGAGGCCTATGATTTTCTCTTTGGGGGCAACTCCATATAGATATTCTGTATTTGGGTAAATCTTCCAAGACAATGCAAAGGCGATTACAGTGGCTATAGAATAACAAGGGAAACAAAGGAATGGCATTTCAGACTTGAGCCAAATGGAGTTTTTCGGTAAAAAAAAGAAGGTGTCAACCAAAAACTTGGTCGATAAAGCCCTAAGAATGTTGGAGGACAAGTATGAAGGCAAGCAACAAGACATTTTCTCAAGTCCAATTCTCAAAAAGCCAAAAGCGCCGTTTGATAAGTTTGTCCATCAAACAGGCTTTAAACAAGGCGAACGAGAGAGACAAGCAGGACAAGAAAACCAAGTAAAGGAGCCGAAAGGTGAAGCAAAGCAACTTGATTTATTTGAATATCAAGCAGCACAATTGCCTAAGATCAGGATCACTGGCAAACTGCGAACAAAACAGGAAATATTCACTACCCCCATCGACAGAATGGATATCTCCGAAAGTGGATACGTCATACAAAGCCCACAAGATGCAGCCACACTCTTATCCCACCTTGTTGTAGAAGCCCAAGAAAAAGCATATCTTATATCATTGATATATAGACGAGAAAATCTTTGATAATCATAGTCAGATTTAAGGCCCTTTTCCAACACAATTTTTAGATGCCTCACCCTGGATACCTTTTGCAACTATTGCTGCTTTTTCAGATAGGATTGGAAAGTTATTTTTTTGAAATTGGTCAACTTTGTGGGAGATAGTGTGGGGGATAAAAATACTGACCATAAAAAAAGGGTCCCAGAAAACTTCTGAGACCCTTGAATTATCTAATGGAGGCGGCTTTCGGATTTGAACCGAAGAATAACGGCTTTGCAGGCCGTTGCCTTACCCCTTGGCGAAGCCGCCTTGTTTTGTGGAGCGGGAAACGGGAGTTGAACCCGCGACTTCGACCTTGGCAAGGTCGCACTCTACCACTGAGTTATTCCCGCCCAGCAAACAAAAGAAATTTATATACTCGGACAGCAAATTTGTCAATATCAAATTTGCCCATGGCCATTTAAAGTGATAGAAATTTTCTGGACTTGATAAAATAATCAAGTCCTGACCATATTGTAAAAATTAATGCGCCATAAAGAAAAAATAGTCCAATGACATTAAAGTTGATGCCAATATAATTGTAATGTATTGTTAATGGTATTATGGCTGCAATCTGAAAACCTGTTTTATATTTACCTAACCACGAAGCTGCAACATCCTGGGAATTTTCTATCAAAACACACCTTAAACTGGTAACCGCAAGTTCTCTTCCAATAATGACACAGGCAATCCAGGCCTGAATAAAGCCTAAGGATACAAGCATAACCAATGTGGATGAAACCAGAAGTTTATCTGCCATGGGGTCGAGGATTTTACCTAATTTTGTAACCAATCCTCTGGTCCTGGCAAGATATCCGTCAAGATAATCAGTAATAGATGCTACCGAAAAAAGAATGGCGGCACTAAAGGTTGTGATTTTTGTTTCATATATTAAAAGTATCACAATCAAAGGAACCACAGCAATTCTGGATATAGTCATGAAATTGGGCGTCAAGACAATATTTTTCACTCGATCAAACCCGGTCATCTAAACTTATCCATTTTTTTTATTCCAGTCTGCCAGAAAGGCATCAATCCCTTTATCGGTCATGTGATGGGTTGCAAGTTTTTTTAAAACCCCGTATGGAATGGTTGCAATATCAGCACCCAGAAGTGCTGAATCCAGCACATGGAGCGGGCTTCTGACACTGGCCACTATAATCTGGGTATCAAAATCATAATTGGCATAGATTTGAACAATATCTTCAATCAATCCCATACCTTCCTGGGCAAGATCATCCAGCCGGCCTATAAAAGGGCTTGCAAATGTGGCACCTGCTTTTGCCGCCATCAATGCCTGAAGTGCTGAAAAAACCAATGTTACGTTTGTTTTTATACCATCTTGAGAAAGGGTCTTTACAGCTTTTAATCCATCAACAGTCATGGGTATTTTAACGGTAATATTATCTGCTATTTTTGCAAGTTCCCTGGCTTCTTTTAACATGCCTTCATAGGCAAGACTGATAACTTCCGCACTGACAGGACCTTTAACAATCTTACAAATCTCTGCTATAATTTCTTTAAACTCTCCGTCTTCTTTAGCAATTAAAGAAGGATTGGTAGTTACACCGTCAACCATGCCCATATCATTGGCATCTTTGATCTGATCAATGTTAGCCGTATCAATAAAAAACTTCAATTTAAACCTCCTATTCCAAAAGGATGACCTTCTGGGTTTCTTGTTTTTTTAATTTTTTTAATAATTCATCTGATCGTAAATTTAAAACCGGATGGATTGTCTGAGCTCCTATATCACAAATGGGGATTAATACAAAACACCTTTCGTGCATTCTTGGGTGTGGAATTTCAAGATCATTGGTTTTGAGAATCAGATTATCATAATAAACAATATCTATATCAATCATTCTGGGACCAAACCTGAATGGTTTACCATCCCTGTCCAGATTTTTTTCTAACATCTTTATAGCTGCCATCAAATCTTCAGGATTCAATATGGTTTTTATTTTCAAAGCAGCATTTACAAACCAGTCCTGATCTATAAAATTTTGTGGTTCTGTTTTATAGAAAGATGATACATCAACCACATCAATCTTATTATGGCTGTTTAAGGTTTTTACCGCATCATTAAGATTTTTTTTCTTGTCTCCAATATTCGATCCAATACTTAAATAAACAATATGCTGATCAATTTTCATTTAGACTCAAATAGAATCGTTTTTGAATACTCGCTTCTCATATCGTCATCCCCTGTGGCCTGAACCCTGAAATAATATTTA
>Ga0307987_1000864_pt1 | contig 17346 bp, 19 predicted proteins | sample EllFjometagen181_FD_203157 | JGI IMG/M metagenome (GOLD analysis project Ga0307987, IMG submission 203157) | Marine microbial communities from Ellis Fjord, Antarctic Ocean - #181 | ecosystem: Environmental > Aquatic > Marine > Unclassified | place: Southern Ocean | collected 2014-10-08
CATTGAGGGAATAGTGAGGTGGACCCCAAGTCAAGGACCGCCGAACCCGAGGATCAGAGCTGAGTGGGATCGGTTCTATGGGCTCGCCTTCACCTCGGAATGAACACCCCTGGGAGAGCGCCGGTGTGGGTGCCGTGGTCGAGGACGATCTCGCCGTTGACGATGACGAGATCGATGCCGACCGGGTACTGGTGCGGGTCGGCAAAGGTTGACCGGTCCGCGACGGTTTCCGGGTCGAAGACGGCGATGTCGGCGCGGGTGCCTGGCGTGAGCATGCCACGATCCCGGATACCCAGCCTGGCGGCGGGCAGTGACGTCATCTTGCGGACTGCCTCCTCCAGTGGGAAGAGTTGTCGCTCCCGGCAGTAGTGGCCGAGCACGCGTGGGAAGGTGCCGTAGAGCCGGGGGTGCGGGTGGCCGGCCCCGAATTCGACGCTCCAGCCGTCCGAGGCGATTGCCGTGTGTTCGTAGGCCATGATCCGTTCCACGTCCGCTTCGCACATGGAGTGGAAGATGCACATGGTGTCGCACGAGGCCGGGCGCTCGCCGGCTAGGTCCATGACGAATTCGGCCATGTCCGCGTAGGGATCTGCGGCGCCGCGCTCGGCCGCGATGTCCGCGAATGTCTTCCCGGCGAGCTCCGGGCGGATCACCGAGGTAGCGATCGCGATTCGGTCGAGTTCGCCGCCGTAGACGTTCTTGAGCAAGGCGACCGCTTCTGCACCGGCTCGAGCTCGGGTGGACGCGTCCTGTAGCCGCGCGCGTGCTTCCGCATCACTGCCCGCACACACCCAGCGCGGCAGGATGGTCCCGATCCGCGCACATGATGCGGTGTACGGGTACTGGTCCGGGGCGACGTCGATCCCTTCCGCGCGTGCGGCCTTGATGAGCGCGAGTGTCTCTGCGCTCCGTCCCCAGTTCGCCAGGCCCGAGACCTTGTGGTGCGACACCTGGACCGGCAGCCCACTCGCGCGCCCGACCTGAATTGCTTCCTTGAGGGCCGTGTCGACTCCGTCCCCTTCCGTCCGCATGTGGGTACTGTAGAAGCCACCGTAGGCCGCTGCGGTCTGCGCGAGTTCCACGACTTCACCGGTGGTCGCGTAGCAGCCGGGCACGTAGTAGAGCCCACTGCTGAACCCGATGGCCCCGCACTCCATGGCGGCGCGCACGAGGCGCTTCATGGCGTCGAGTTCGGCTGGGGTCGGGGGGCGGTCTTCCTGATCCATGACGGCCAGCCGGATGGAGTTGTGCCCGATCATCATCGCCAGGTTCGGCCCGTCGGCAACTGCATCCGGAACGGCGAGGATGGCAGCGAAGTCGGTCGGACCGAAGCCGCAGTTGCCGCCGACCACGGTGGTCACGCCCTGCTGTAGATAGTTGATGGTCGCGTTGGCACGGGAGTGCTTGGGGTCGAAGCCGCAGTGCGTGTGCAGGTCGATGAAGCCCGGGCAGACCACCCGTCCACCAGCCTCGATGCGTCTCGCAGCTGGCGCGTCGCGCAAGTCACCGACAGCGGCAACCCGGCCGTTCCCGACCCCGACATCCGCCCGGCGGCGCGGGGCACCGGTACCGTCGATGAGCGCACCGTTCTCAATGATCAGGTCGAGCATGGACTTCGTCTCTCCTTACGCGTCTCGCGGGGGGCGACCGACGGGGGCGACAGAACCGTACTCAAGCTTTGCTTGAATGCGGACCAGTCAAACGCGACTGGTTTCCCCAGTGAGAGCCGCGCAGGCGTTGGGTGGCCCAGGTGTCCTACCTGTGTCTCCGTTCCCCGGTGCCATTGTGGGCCGAGGGGTCCAGTGCATCAACTCGGTGGCACCCGTTTGGCCAACCACTCGCGTGCAGTGGATCCCAACAGGCTCCTGGCGTGGGCCTGGTTGGGATCACCAGCACTGTCTCCTCTGGACACATGTGGATAGTCAGCGCATCCGCAATCGCGTGGATGACGTCGTCCCGGTCGAGTCGCCCGGAAGATCATCCGGGCAAGGGTCACTGCGGGCCCCGCCCGCAGCGGACTCGCCGGCCCGCGTCTACACCGCCGGGGGCTGCTGCTTGTCCTTCTTCTTCTTTTCGGCCTTCGCCTGTTTGACGTTCGTCTGTCTCTGCGCTTTGGCCTTGTCTTTTTTGCTCTTCTTGTCGCCCATGGGATGATTCCTTCGTGGCTTTGTCTGCAACGTTTCGGAGTCGAGGCGGATCTCGGTCATTGATGGATAGGCGTATCAGCCCTGTGTTGTGGAGCCCATACGTCACGATCCATCTCCGGGGGGTGCAACTGTCCTGGCACCCATTCGCAAGGTACACTGGCGTGTGGGGTTAGCAAGCACGCCGGGGCTCTCCGGGCCTTTCCATGCAGGCAGGGAGGGTTGCATGGACGGCCGCTGCATCACTTGGCAGCACGGACCCGCCACCCGCGTGGGGCCGCCATGCGCGTTGACCCCAGCCCGGAGGCAGGATAGAGTCAGCCATCCCTACTCCTACCGGCACCGGAGAGCCCCCATGACCACGCTGCACAAGTCCCGAGCCGCCATGCCTGCGCGTCCCATCGAGAACTGCCACGATGGAGTGGGGCAGATCGACTGGGTCGGGGTTCTCGACGGCAAGGACCTGGCGGGCAGACACCTGCGGTTCTTCCACGATGACGTGTTGCCGCCTGGCACGTCCATCGGGGTCCACCGCCACAATGAAGACGAGGAATACTACTATATCCTCTCCGGTCAGGGGGTGATGACTCTCGACGGCAAGCGATACGAAGTCGGTCCCGGCGACATCACCGCCGTATTCCCAGGCGGCGAGCACGGCCTAGAGAACACGGGTGACACTGACCTTCGCGTCCTGGTCATCAGCGCTTCCTAACCCCGGAGAGAAGAATGCGTAACCGCGAACGGATCGAACGGACCTTGCGCCAGCAGCCAGTGGACCGCTTCCCCGTCTGGCAGAAGATGGCCAACCGCACTTGGCAGAATGCCCAACCGGAGCCCTATCGCTCCATGGGCGCGGTGGAACTACTCCGGGCCGCCGACAGCGACGTGATGGTCGGTTGTGGCATGCCCGGCCAGGCGCTTGCCACGAAGCGGCCCCATGTCACCGTGCGGGTCGAGAAGGAACCCGACCTGCGGCGCACCCTCTTTGACACGCCGGACGGGACGCTGGTGGGCGAGGAGTCGTACGACCCTTTCACGCAGTCCTGGCACCCCACCAGATTCTGCGCGGCAACCACCGAGCAGTTCCAGGCGCTGCGGTGGTTCTACACCGACACGGAATACTGCGTGGATGCCGACCAGGCCCAGGCCGGTCGTGATCGCCATCGGCAGTTGGCGGAGCAGGACATCTACACCTCTTCCGGGGTTGGCCCCGGCCCGCTGATGAACCTGATCGAGCACATGTGTGGTCCGGAGAGCTGCGTGTTTCGCATGTTCGACACGCCGGAGCTCTTCGCCGAGGTGTTGGAGCTCATGCACCAGGATCGCCTGCGCTACCTGCGCGCTATGCTTCCGCACTGCCCGGCCGACACGTTCTGGCTGACCGAGAATACCTCCACCAGCCTGATCAGTCCCGACATGTTCCGTCGCTTCAGCATGCCCCATCTGGTCGAGCATGGGCAGCTGGTGTTGGACCACGGCATCATCCCCGTCCACCACATGTGCGGCACGCTGAATGCGCTGCTGGAGGATATCGATACCCTCCCGGCGCTGGTCAACGAGGCCTACACCACCTATCCCTTGGGCAATGTGTCGCTGGCCGAAGGGCGCACCCGCATGCCCTCCAAGGCGCTGATCGGCGGCACCAATGCCACGCTCTGGCTGGAGTCGGTCGAGACCATCGTCCAGACGGTGGTCGAGGATCTTCAGCAATGCCCCGACGTGCGCGGGATCTTCCTGAGCAGCGCGGGCGTGCTTCCCGCTCCCGCCAGCTTCGAGAAGACTCGGGCGGTCAACCGCGCCCTTCGCGCGCTCAAGCCCACTGACTTCTGAGGCCCGCTCATGTCTACCACCTTTGTGTTCCAAGGCGATTCCATCACCGATGGCGGCCGTGGCCGCAGCGAGGACAAGAACCACATCCTCGGCCACGGGTATGTGTTTCTCATCGCCGCCCAGCTCGGCGCGCGTTTTGCGGAACAGCAGCCTGGGTTCCACAATCGGGGTATCAGCGGCAACCGAGTCGTGGATGTCTACGCCCGCTGGGAGGAGGATGCCCTGGCCCTGGCACCCGATGTCCTGAGCATCCTGGTCGGCATCAACGGCGCGCCGACCCCGTCGCGGGGCAGCCGCGCGATTGCCGCGCCCAAGTTCGAGACGGTCTACCGACTGATTTTGGACGAGGCCATGGCCCGGAATCCCGCCCTGCGGATCGTGCTCTGCGATCCTTTCGTCCTGCCTGTCGGTGCCCGCCAGGAGCATTGGCAGGATTGGGATCGGGAGGTCCGTGCTCGTCGTGAGGTCGTGGCCCGCTTGGCCGAGGAGTATGGCGCCGCCCGTGTCTGTTGCCAGGACGTCTTCGACCAAGCTCTTGAGCGGGCGCCTGCCGAGTACTGGCTCTGGGACGGCGTGCATCCGACCTGGTCCGGGCACCAGCTCCTTGCCGACGCCTGGCTCAATGCCTTCAGCCCGGTCCCTTCATGAGCCATCTGCCGGAACCCTCAGTCGCACGCGGTTCCGCTGCCCTTCGCCCGGCTTGCGTGCGCAGCGCAGTGATCCTCAGCCCCACCGCCGGAGCCGTCCGGCCTCGCGCACGTGCCTCAGGCAGAACAGGAACGGCTCGATAGCGGCTCGAAGGTGGCCTGGCCTGAAATGCGCGAAGCAGGTTGTCGCAGACGTTGGGAGGGTCCACGTCAGTTTTGGTTGTAGGTCGTCTCTCTTGGTCGTGGTTGTCAGCGCCACAGGCCGAGGAACAGCATGCTGTGTGTGGTTCTCAGGTGTTCTTCGGCCCTAGGCGAGAATTCTCGTTGATTGTGGACGCGCCGCAGAAGCGGTTTCCGGACAGACAGGGCTTCCGCCGCCCACCACGGCGAAAGGGGTGCGCAACCGAGAAAACAGGCAGATGCGTAGGAACGGATGGTCCGAACCTATCGCCTTCGCATCCTTGGGGCAGTCACCTTGCCGTTCGACGGGTGGTGGCGGAGCTGGCTTCGGACTTACGCCCGGCGGGGACACGACAGATGCCGACGTGCGAATACATGAGTGAACCAACCGGCCGAACAAGGGGTCTGACGGGCATGGCTACGAAGGCCATGCGTGTGCTGCTTGCCGTGAACCGGCCTACTATCGGGGCCGACCAAGAGTATGAGCTGCTGCCCATGGCGGCATGTGTCCAACTCGCGAAACTGCGATAGGGAACATCGGGAGTCATGCGATGAGCGCCATCGGTATCATCGGAGGGTCGGGATTGGACGATCCGCGGTTCCTCGAATCCCCGCAGGACGTGGCGATGGATACGCCGTACGGGCCACCATCCTCGGCGCTACGGCGAGGCGTTCTGCGTGGGCGGGACGTCGTGCTGCTTTCACGGCATGGCCGTCGTCACACGATTCCGCCGTCGCAGGTGAACAACCGGGCAAACGTCTGGGCGCTCCGGGAGCTCGGTTGCGCGCGGATCCTCGCGACCGCCGCCTGCGGCTCCCTGCGGGCGGAGATCGGCCGCGGCGCGATTCTCGTGCCGGACCAGTTCATCGATTTCACGCGCCATCGAGTGGTGACCTTCCACGATGCGTTCTCGCCCGGGATCGAGAACGCGTGTCACTGTCCGATGGCAGACCCGTTCGACGAAGGGCTGCGCCAGACCATTCTGGCGTCCGGGCAACGTCTCGGGTTTCCGGTCATTGACAGCGGGACCATCTTGACGATCGAGGGACCGAGATTCTCCACTCGGGCCGAGTCGCGCATGTTCCGCTGCTGGGGCGCCGACGTGATCAACATGACCGTCGCGCCGGAGGCCATTCTGGCGAATGAACTGGGACTGGGGTATGCGGTCATCGCGGTCGTGACCGATTTCGACAGCTGGCGTGAGGACGAGCCGCCCCTGCGCGTCGAAGATCTGCTCGCGGTCTTCAGCGAGAATGTCCATCACCTTACCCAGCTCATCTTGGATACCGTGCCCGGCGTGGCCGCTGCCGACTTGAGTCAGGAACCATGAGAGAATCGTCTGGAACCCACTCATATTCCGAGACCTCGGGGCCCGATCACCGCACCGACGAGTACTGGCCGCGGACCTCGTCAGGCGACAAGCGCGGATACATTGATCCGCGCCGCCTGCGCGAGCTCTGGTTCCACACCGGCACCATCTGCAACCTGCGCTGTCCTGACTGTTTCGAGCGTTCGGCACCCGACGACCGGCGGCTCGAACCGGTGACGTTCGACGATGCGAGGCCATTCATCGACGAAGCAGTTGCCCTGGGCATTGAGAAGTTCTCGTTCACCGGCGGCGAGCCGTTTGTGGTGCGGGACACGGTGCGCATCCTCGACTACGCCCTCGGTTTCCGTCCATGCCTGGTTCTGACCAACGGCACTCGGCCGCTACGGGCGCGGCTCAAGGCAATAGGTCCCTTGCGTGACAGACCGAATGCCTTGTCCTTCCGTGCCAGTCTCGACTACCCCGATGCGAAACGGCATGATGCGGGGCGTGGCGACGGCATGTTCGAAATGGCGCTGGATACCCTCGGGCAACTGCATCGGGCCGGCTTTCATGTCTCCGTGGCGCGGCGGCATGAGGACGATGAGGACCACGCCGCGGTCACCGCCGCTTACCAGCCGTTTTTCGCCTCTGTGGGGCTGCCTGCCGTCACGCCGGTCATCGCCTTTCCGGATTTGGAGATGGCCGATACCCCGGAGATCACAGAGAACTGCATGACCACATACCACACTCCTGAAAGCTGTGGGCAGTTCATGTGCGCGTTCAGCCGCATGGTGGTCAAACAGGATGGACGGATGCGGGTCTATGCCTGCACACTGGTCGACGACGATCCGCACTACGACCTGGGGAGCTCGCTGGCGGAATCGGCCAAGACCCGCGTGCATCTGGAACACCCGCGTTGTTTCGCCTGTTTCGCCGGCGGCGCGTCATGCAGCGAACTGTAGATGGCATTGTGTTTGCCAACGGAGACGTTGAAGTGAGCAATGAGATACGACCTCGGACTGCAAGCGTCGCGGTGAAGGCCGCCACGGAGGATTTCGTGAGTGGACTGGCCTGTTCCCAGGCTGTGTTGGCTGCCTTCGCCGGGCGTTATGGGCTGGGGCGCGAGCATGCCTTGCGCTTGGCGACTCGGCGACCGGAGTTTGGTCTGACGCATGTGGGAGAATGACGATGAAGGCAGATACCGGATTGCGCGAGACGGCGAGCGCGGCAGGCAAAGGGCTCATGGCATTCCTCCTGGCAACGATCCTGGCCATGCCATCGCTGGCCGCCCAGGGCTTTGACCATACGCACGCGGCCTACGACGCGATCCTCAAGGCACACGTCGCCGACGGACGCGTCGACTACCGGGCGCTGAAAGCCAATCCCCGGGCGCTCAACCGCTATCTGAATGACCTGGCGGCTGTATCAGAACGGCAGTTCCGGGTATGGCCAAAGGCACAGCGACTGGCGTTCCTCTTCAACCTCTACAACGCCGCGACGCTCAAACTGGTCGTTGACCATTACCCGGTCAAGAGCATCAAGGACATCGGTGGGTGGTTCAAAGGCCCCTGGGATCAGCCGGTGGTTCGGCTGTCGGGCAACACCATCGCCCTGAATACGCTGGAACACGGGATCCTGCGCAAACAATACAGCGAGCCGCGCCTGCACATGGCCCTCGTGTGCGCGGCCAAAGGCTGCCCGCCGCTACGCAGCGAACCCTACACGGCGGCACGGCTGGACAAGCAACTCGATGACCAGTCGCGGACGTACCTTGCCAGTCCGGCGGGCTTGCGCATCGATCTTGCCGGAAGCAAGGTGCTGGTCTCCTCCATCTTCAAGTGGTATGGCGACGACTTCGTCGGCAAGTACACGCCCCGCAAAGGATTCGCAGGTTTGGACAAGACCGAACGGGCAGTGGCCGGTTTTTGCGCGCGCTACCTGGGAGCCGGTAGCCGAAGGTATCTGGCGGCGGGTGGTTACGACGTGGAGTATCTCGACTACGACTGGTCGCTGAACGGGAGGGTTGGACGATGAGTCAGCAGACAGCCCCCCCACCTCCCGGCAAGCGCCGCACCGGTGCAGCCGTGAAGATCACGGTGGTGGCCGTCATCGTCGTCGGGCTCATCCTGGTGGCAAGGCACTACAACCTGCCGCAAGTATTCCGCGACGCGCTGGCCTGGATCGAGAAGGCCGGCCCCGTCGGCCCGCTTGTCTTCTTCGGACTCTACGTCGCGGCCTGTGTATTCATGCTCCCGGGGTCGATTCTGACCCTTGGGGCGGGGGCCGTGTTCGGTGTCGTCAAAGGCTCCCTGCTGGTCTCATTGTCCTCGACGGCGGGTGCGACCGCGGCGTTCTTGGTCGGGCGCTATCTCGCCCGGGACACGATCACCCGCCGGGTCGCGGGCAACGCCACATTCCGGACGATCGACGAAGCCGTGGCCGGGGAGGGCTGGAAAATCGTCGGTCTGACACGCCTGTCGCCGATTTTTCCGTTCAACCTGCTCAACTATGCCTTCGGCTTGACGAGGGTGTCGCTGCGGGACTATCTGCTGGCGTCTTGGGTCGGCATGATCCCGGGGACCGTCATGTACGTGTACATCGGCTCGCTCGCCGGCAACCTGGCGGCCCTGGGCGCCAAGGAAGGCGGGCGCACCCGTTCCCCTGCCGAATGGGCGCTCTACGTCGTTGGGCTGATCGCCACGGTGGCCGTCACGGTGGTCATCACCCGTATCGCCCGCCGGACGCTGAGCCAACGCATCACAACACCTTCCACCCCGGAAAGGGAACAGCCATGAGCGAGACTGCCTGGCACTTCGACGTGTCCCCGCCCGACGCACACAACCTGCAACTGATTGACAACGTTCATCCGCGGGAGTGGACGTCGCCGGAACCTGAGCCGCTCTACAACCTGGTCGTCATTGGAGGCGGGACGGCGGGCCTCATCTCCGCCATTGGCTGCGCCGCCCTCGGGGGCAAGGTGGCGCTGGTGGAGCGGCAGTTGATGGGCGGAGACTGCCTGAACGTCGGTTGCGTTCCGTCCAAGTGCCTGATCCGGTCAGCGCGCGCGGCGGCGGACGCCGGCGACGCGGGACGGTTCGGCCTGACGCCACACCCCGCGTCCAGCTCGGACTTCCCTGCCGTGATGGAACGACTCCGGCTGCTGCGTGCCGGTATCAGCCGCAACGATTCCGCGCAGCGCTACGACGAGATGGGAGTGCATGTCTTCTTCGGCGAGGCATCGTTCACGGATCGCCACACGGTGACGGTCGGGAACACCGTGCTGCGTTTCCGCAAAGCGGTCATCGCCGCCGGGGCGCGGGCCGTCCGGCCGGATATTCCCGGGCTTGCCGAAGCAGGATTCCTGACCAACGAGACCGTCTTCAACCTGACCGAGCTGCCGTCCCGGCTTGCCGTCATCGGTGGCGGGCCCATCGGTTGCGAGCTGGCCCAGGCGTTCCGTCGCCTGGGTTCCGAAGTGAGCATCATCCAGAGTTCCCGCTTTCTGCCCAGAGAGGACCCGGAGGCCTCCGCGCTTCTGGCGAAGATCTTTGCGCGTGAGGGAATCCGCGTCCTGCTGGACGCCAGACCTACACGCGTCGGAGAAGCCGCAACGGGCAAGCAACTGACGGTCAAGACCGCAACCGGCGAGGAGATGATCGAGGCCGATGAAATCCTGGTCGGTGCGGGGCGGCAGCCCAATGTGGACGGGCTGAACCTGGAGACGGCAGGCGTCGTCTACGACTCCCGCAGAGGTGTGCAGGTGAACGACTTCCTGCGCACGACGAACCCGGACGTGTTTGCGGCCGGGGACATTTGCATGGATTGGAAATTCACCCACGCGGCGGATGCGGCGGCGCGTATCGCCGTGCAGAACGCCCTGTTCCTGGGGCGCAAGCGGCTCAGTGCCCTGACCATGCCCTGGTGCACCTACACCGCCCCGGAAATCGCTCACGTCGGCCTCTACGAATCCGACGCCCAGGCGCGCGGCATCGCCACGGACACCTACCAAGTTGACCTGGATGACGTGGACCGCGCGATTACGGACGGCGAGACCGAGGGGTTCGTCAAAATCCTGGTCAAGAAGGGCACCGACCGGATTGTCGGGGCCACCATCGTAGCCGCCCATGCCGGCGACCTGATCAGCGAGATCTCGGTGGCCATGGCCGGGAAGATCGGCCTGAAGACCATCGCCGGTGTCATCCATCCCTATCCCACGCAGGCGGACGCCATCCGTCGGGTGGCCGCCGCCTACAACCGGACTCGCCTGACGCCACGTGTCGCCGCCCTGCTGAAGTGGTGGCTGAAGTGGCAACGGCGCAACTGAACCACAGGGAGAGGCATACGATCCCCGAACGGGCGTGTTGTTGAGACGCCAACGAGGTACAAAGCCCCATGGAAGCAGCAAGGAACAGAGACAGTCGGCGGTCACGATGGGAGTCGCGATCCGGATGATCGAGCCCAGGCCATCAACACCGCACTTGGTCCTTGTCGGGGCGGGACACGCGCACCTGCACAGCCTCGCGCGCCTCGACGCCTTTGCCCGGCAGGGCGTTGCCGTGACCGTAGTGTCCACGGCACCGTTCTGGTATTCCGGCATGGGGCCCGGGCTGCTTTCCGGCCAGTACGAGGCTGCGGATGCCAGCGTGGATGTGCGCACGATGGTGGAGAACCGGGGGGGACGGTTCATTGACGGTCGAGTGGCTGCCATCGACGCCGAACGGCGGAGCCTGGTCACCGAGAGCGGTGAGGAGTTGTCCTATGATGTACTCTCGCTCAATATCGGCAGCACAGTCGCGGGCCCATCGAATGGGGCCGAACTGTCCCGGCTATTCCCGGTGAAGCCTGTGTCCGGCTTCCTCGACCTGCGGCACGCGCTCCTCGACTCGGGTGCCAAACGCACCATTCGCCTCATCGTCGTCGGGGGCGGGCCCGCCGGATGCGAGGCGGCGGCCAACGCTCGAGCCCTCTGTGTCCGCCAGGGACGCCGGGCGGACATCCGCCTGGTCAGTGCGACAGACCGCCTACTTCCTGGTCTCCCGCCGGTAGCTGGGGCGCGAATGGCGGTCTGGTTCCAGAGCCACGGGATCGCCGTCGATACCGGACGCCGTGTTGCCAAGTACGAGGCGAATGACATCCTCTTCGCCGACGGATCGCGCAGCGAAGCCGAATTCGTGGTCCTGGCCACGGGGGTGCATCCGCCGGGCCTGCTGCGGGGATCCGGCCTGGTCGTTGACGACGACGGCGCGCTGCTGGTGGATCGGCACCTGCAATCCATCTCGCATCCGGGGGTGTTCGGCGGCGGTGACTGCATCTGCTTTCAGCCCCGCGCGCTGGATCGGGTAGGCGTTCACGCCGTCCGTCAGGGCCCAGTACTGTTCGGCAACCTGCTGGCGGCGCTGTGTGGCGGCAGGATGCGGGCCTTCTCCCCGCAGCGGCGATACGTGCTGATCCTGAATCTGGGTGATGCGACCGGTCTGCTGGTCCGGGGTGCATTTGTCGCTTCGGGGCGCCTGGCCTTCCATCTCAAGAAGTGGTTGGACAACCGCTTTGTGGACCGCTACCAGCGCGCCGTCCGCTTGGCGATGCCACGGCCGGGAGCGCACCGATGATCGAATGGGAGGACACCACCGCATGAGACGGAACGCCCGCATCGCCGTCGTCACTCCCGCGCTGGCCGAGGCACATGCTGTGGGTAGCGTCCTTGATGCCATCCCGGACTGGGTCGACGAGGTGGTCGTGGCCGATAGCGGTTCGATCGACCGGACGGCCACGGTGGCTCGGGAACCCGGGGCTCTGACCCCGCAGGCCCGTTTCGGAAACTGGCTTTCCTGCTGGCTGATCCAGTTCTTCTGGGGGACTCGGTACACCGATCTCGGCCCGTTTCGAGCCATCCGTTGCTCGACGCTTCGACGACTGCACATGCAGGATCGGGACTTCGGCTGGACCGTGGAGATGCAGGTCAAAGCAGCCGCCGCGTCGATGCGCACCACCGAGGTGCCCGTGGAGTGCCGGCGGCGCATTGGTGTCTCCCAGATCTCCGGCACCATTCGCGGCGTGATCCTTGCTGGGACGAAGATCCTCTACACAATTTTCAGGGCGGCACTGCGACCCGGATGGGCACAGGCGCAACCTGGCCGGGATGCGCTGATTCTGTTCGCGCGTTTTCCGGTCGCGGGGAAGGCCAAAACACGTTTGATCCCGGCGCTGGGGCCTGACGGAGCCGCCCGCATGCACCGCCGTCTGGCGGAGCATGCGGTCGCCGTGGGGCGCTCCGCTGCCCGCACGTCTGATCTCTCCGTCACGATTTGCTGCACAGGGGGCCGTCGCCGCGACTTCCGCGCCTGGCTGGGACACGACCTGTGCTATGTGCGCCAACCGTCCGGTGACCTTGGGGCACGCATGCAGCACGCCTTCGAAACCGTGTTCGCCAACGGGGCGGCCCACGCTTTGGCGGTCGGGACCGATGTGCCGGGCGTGTCTCCTAGCATCCTGAGCCAAGCAACCAAGTCGCTTGCCGACCACGATGTCGTACTCGGTCCTGCCGCCGACGGCGGCTACTATCTGATCGGGATGAAACGCCCTCTGCCGGAGTTGTTCCGTGACCTGGACTGGGGCACGGAGCGCGTCGCGGAGCAGACCCGGAACATCATCCGTCGCTCGGGATTGACCGTCGCAGAACTGCCGGTGCTCAACGACATCGACCGACCGGAGGACTTGGCCGTGCTCCGCGAGGACCCGAGTTTCACGGATGTCTTCACGGGCATGCCTCTGCTCTCGGTCATCATCCCGACCTTGAACGAGGCTGCTGGCCTGGGCTCAGTTCTGACCCGCGTGGGCACCGCCAACGGCATCGAGGTCATCGTTGCGGACGGCGGTAGCACAGATGCCACCCGCGAAATCGCTGCCGGCACCGGGGCAACGGTTCTCAACGTCAGCGGTGGGCGAGCCGCCCAATTGAACGCTGGTGCCGCTGTGGCCCAAGGGCGTTGCCTACTGTTCCTCCACGCCGACACATACCTTCCCGACAGCTATGGCCGCGTGATCCGGGAAGCTCTGGACCAACCGGCAGTGGTCGCGGGGGCATTCCGCTTTCGCACCGACGGGGCGGGCTGGCCCATGCGAGTGGTAGAGTGGGGCACCAACGTCCGTTCCCGTCTGCTTGGCTGGCCGTACGGGGACCAGGGCTTGTTTCTTGAAAAGCGGGTGTTCGACGAGATCGGCGGCTTCGCGGACCTGCCAATCATGGAGGATTTCGATCTCGTGCGTCGTCTGCGGCGTAGGGGGAAGGTAACCACAGTGTCGGCCGCTGTCGTCACGTCGGCCCGCCGCTGGCGACGACTGGGTGCACTGGGCACCGTGCTGCGGAACCAACTGATGATCTTGGGCTTCTGGGTCGGCATCGCGCCCGAGCGACTGGCACGGTTCTACCGAGCAAACCAGGGGAATCCATCACGATGATGCGTGCACAGCCCTGCCGCCACCGGATCGCCGCCGTGATCGCTGTGGTCGGCGTCTTCGGCGCCGATCTACCGGTCTTCCTCAATGAGGGATTCGCCCGTCTCGATGCATGGCGACCCGTGGAGTTCCCAAAGATTCCCAGGCATACGGTCTACAGCATCGTGGAGGATGATGGCAACCCGGTACTGAAGGCAGTGTCCCGCGCTTCGGCGTCCGGGCTGCCGAGTGGGTGTCCGCCATGGACGACGGCGACTGGCTGGGTGCCGGCATCTACTACCACAACCACCTGTATCGCATCACCGGCGAGCCCGACTCCTTCATCCGCACCGACATCCGCGCACACCGGAGCCACGCTGGTCAACACCAATGACAGCATCGTCGGGGATGAGTTCGGCGTCGCAACCGCCCGCAACCTGGGGCGTCACGTTGCCGAGGTGGCGCTGCAACTTGCGGCGCGGGGATAGGCTGTCTGCACGGAAAGATGGCGGGAGTCGGCCCTTGAAGTGCGTCGAGATCGCTGAAGCGGTCCCTGGAGGCTCCGTGCCCAATGCGCGGGTCGGGGCAAGGGGCTCGCCTCTGCTCGTGCCGGTTGCGGTTGCTTTTGTTGATCTGAAGGCTTGCGGATCTCAAATCTGCCGCTAACATATGCGGATATGCGCAGATATACATAAGGGGTTCGTCATGAATGAGGAAGTGAGACTGCTCAAGGCTCTGGCTGAACCGACACGGCTGCGGTTGGTCGTGCTGTTGGCGCTGAACGGTGAGACATGTGTGTGCAAACTGGCGGAGGCGCTTGACGCTCCGCAGTTCCGCATCTCCCGGCACCTGGGCATCATGAGGGACCGTGGGATAGTCGAGACGCGACGCGAAGGGGCATGGATGCACTATCGACTCGCCGCCCCTCGGAGCAAGCTTGAGGACTGTCTCCAAGAGTGCTTCAGAGACTGTCTGAGCGACCATGAAACAATCAAGGCGGATCTGGACCGGCTGGCTGCATCCGACTGCGGGACCGGAACCTGAGGAACATACGAAGGACGGGAACATGAACGTGCGTCTAAGGGAGAAACGACAAGCCCCCCCCGCCTGAGGCGACTCAAGAGGCGGTCCGCAGGTCCTGTGGGCTTCGACGATCCGCCCAAGCTCGCGGAATCCGCAACGACCGAGGAGGAGGAAATGGACTGTTACCGTCGGGTACGGGACGAAACCCAAGCGTTCATCAGAGCTCTGCCGGAGCAACTGGTCGGCTAGCTCACCAGAAGTGGCACACTCATACAGGAGAAAACGACAATGGCCGAGGAAATGGACAATCGACAGGACCCCAATGAGAAGTCGGAAGCCCTTGGGGAAGGCGAGAATGGGGACGCCTGCGTAGGAGACTGCGCGTGCCATGCGGTCGGCGGGGGTGGTAAGACGCGGATGGTGATTGGCCTGGTCGTGCTCGCCATCGCACTGACCCTCGTGGCCCGGGCATTCCTCAAAGGCCGGGAGACGAGGACCCAGGCAGAGACGGATGCGTTCAGCGCCTCACAGGTGCAGGGGGGGGCATCAGAAATGGCTGGAACCGCGGGCATCTCCGCCACACAGCGAGAAGAGGCTGACGTTGTGACCGGGTCAGGGGGCAAAACGGGGGCTGCGGCGACATCCTCGCCTGCGCTGCAGGCGACAAAGGTCGGCACGCCACTGCAAACCAAGCATGTGGTTTGCGGCGAGCTGATCAACTCCCTAGGCGACCTCAATAGCAGAGCCATGGACAGCGATGGCGTGTTCGTCTTCCTGGCGGGCAAGGACGCCGGTAAGGCCCGTGGTGTGGTCCCCGTGATCGAGGAGACGGCCGGGAAGATTCGTGGTCGTGGGACGAGTCTAGCCATCTTCACTCTCAAGGCCGGTTCCCCCGAGTATAGGAAGCTTGCGAAGCAAGTCCCGCCGCCTGGGGTTCTTGCCATGGTCAAAGGCCGGGGGGCCAGCGCGGTGAGCGGAGATGTCACCGAGTCGAAGCTCATGCAGGCGTTTGTGGCGGCGTCGGGCGGGGGCGGCTGCGGCCCGGCGCCCAGCAGTGGCTGCTGCCCATAGGAGGCCGACTTCATGCTCCAGGCGATCACACAGGCTCTACAGGAAGGCAGTTCGGGGATCATCGCCCTGCCGTTGGCATTCGCGTTGGGCCTGGTCAGCGCGGTGGCCAGCGCCTGTTGCACGCTGCCGGCCATGGGCATGCTCGTGGCTTATTCCGGCACCCGCGAAGCGACGGATCGTCGGGCGACCGTTGCATCGGCGGTGTGGTTCCTGATCGGTACCACGTTGGCTTTGGTCATCCTGGGGCTCGTGGCCGGTTTGATCGGCCAGGCAGCGCAGGCATTCCTCGGGCGCTACTGGCGGGTGTTTGCCGGATTGGTGGCGGTGGTGTTGGGGCTCGCAACACTGAAGCTGCTTCCCGTCAAGCTACCCAAGCGATCATCGGAAGGACGGTCCTCGGCCAAGCGCGGGTCCCTTGGCGCGGCCCTTGGCGGGCTGTTCCTCGGCGGCGGCGTGGCGGCCTGCTCTCTGCCATGCAATCCCGGGATTTTCATCGTCCTCGGTGCGGCCGTCCTACAGGGACGGATACTCTGGGGGATGGTGCTGATGGCGGCGTTTGCCGTGGGTTTCAGCCTGCCGCTCGCAGCCATTCTGTTCGGGGTGTCTTTCGGCAAGGCCTCAATCAGGGCCGGTAAGGCGGACGCCGTGGTCCGGACGGTGGCGGGCGTCGTCCTGACTGGCGCAGGACTGTACTTGTTAGCAACATTCTAGGTGGAGACACGAAAGATGAACAACGCAGAGACTCAGACCGAGAAGAAGAAGAAGGGCATTCTGGCCGTGATCTGGGAGTCCATGACGAAGACAGGCGGCTGTTGCGGTCCTGGTGAGAGCTGCTGCGGATCTGCCAAGACGGATACCGCCGGGAAGGGCACGGGCGGGAAGTCGGCCGATCGGGCCTCTTCCCGGGATCAGCAGGGACGATAGGCGATAGCTTCGGGGTGAGGGGAGCCCCCCCTGTGCGTGGCATCCAGATTCTGTTCTGACTGCGGCAGACTTGTGAACATGCGCAGAAGCACTTCTCCATGCTGTTCCGCAAACACACGGGCGAGACGTTCCGGGAGTTCCTGACCGGCCGCCGTATCGCCCATGCGAAGTTCCTGTTGCGGGACCTGAGCCTGAACATCGCCGACATCGCACATCGCACAGGCTTCTCGGATGCTGGCTACTTCTCGCGCCGTTTCAAGGAGAGGACAGCCATGACGCCGCGCCAATGGCGGCATGGCCTATAGCCTGGACTATTCATGCGCTCCGTAGCGAGAACGCGTAGTATGCTGTGGATCAGCCTGTTGCGCCAGGTTGCCGGGCGCAGGCGTGTTGGAACCCGTCAAGGTCGGCGTTCTGGCACAACGGGCTGAGATGCAGTGCAATCCGGGTTCGCAGTGGGTTCGCATGAACAATCCAGGCTAGCGAAGCTCCGCCTCAAACCGCCCAGTGGCGTGTGGTCTTGCATCGCGCCGCTTCCTGATGCAGGTCGGCTACCGGAGTTCCCCCGATTCCGCAGGCTTCGCTGTGGCCGATTGGGCGGATCTGCGTATTTCTCCGCTGTTTGGCCAGTCATTCCCAGAGCCCTCGCAGAGGGCGCAATGCAGTAGCCACGGGTGCAGACCCGTGGTTCGCTGATCGTCACGGACCGAGCCCCCGCAGGTGGGCGACATATGCTCCCCTGGCCATCAGTCCAGGGGGGGCGCTGTTGCCGCCCACGGCAGA